>Ga0210365_10148085_pt1 | contig 12365 bp, 11 predicted proteins | sample S637metaT_FD_159655 | JGI IMG/M metagenome (GOLD analysis project Ga0210365, IMG submission 159655) | Metatranscriptome of estuarine sediment microbial communities from the Columbia River estuary, Washington, United States - S.637... | ecosystem: Environmental > Aquatic > Marine > Intertidal...
CTCATAACGCCTCCTACCCCTTATTATAATTAAATGGATTTTTTTTTCAATAAAATAAAAAAAAATCTTAGTTTCGAGGATTCAGGGGGAACGTAAGAGGTACGGTTAACGGACCTATTCCTTCCTGTCGATATAGAAAGAGGTCTTTTTGGGTTTAAAATATTTCGATATATTATCCAGCGCGTCTTTGGAACCGGCTATTTTTCCCACGTGTTTCACTTTCCATGCCTCGATGGCCGCCGTGTTTTGCCGGAGCCGGTCCAGGAGTTTGGATTTAATGGACGAATAGTCCTTTTTAAACGAGGGATTTCGGGCCATACAGGTGTCGATGGAGACCGGGTTCTTTTTAATCGATTCCTGGATTTTAACGGCCCGGGCCAGGGATTTTTCCACCCCGTCCCAATCATTGGTATTAATACTCTCACCGACGGTTTCAAGGGAATCGAAAATCTGTCCCAGCCGGTTTAGAATTTCTTTTTCATCCATAGAGTTCCAATCCGTTCCTTTCTTCTCCGTTCATGTCGTTACACCGGGACTGTGGGGCCATGGAAGGCGCCCCCCGGTGCGGTCCCGGCCGGTCGCCGTTCCTGTTCTTTTTATCGTTTTCGATCTTTTCGGCCCACCCGGAGTGAAGGTTCTTAAATATGGTAACCACCTCGGTCACGGGTTTGGGGTCTTTATCGAAATTGGCGGCGGTCAGTTTTTTTATGGAATAAAGATACAGGGACCGAAGCCGCACGGCGATCTCACCGCCGGCCTCGAAATTAAGGATGGATATTAGTGCATTAAGGACCTCGATACCTTTATTGATCGCACTTACCCGTTTCTCGATTTCATTCGTTTCAAAAAAACAAAGCGTCCGGTTCAATACTTTGAGCATCTCCTGGTATATGAACAGGATCAACTCATCGTTGTTCATTCCCTCGATGTTCGCTTTTAAATACACATCTCCTTCCATCATCATGGGCGGGGCTCCTTGCTCATTTACCTATTGTCCTCTCTTCAGAAAATCGTTACTGATGGTGGATTGCAGATACGTCATCTGCGCCAATGCTTCATTGGCCCGGGTAAACTGGTCGATCAACAATTCCTGTTCAATCAAAAGCTGCCGGTTGATGGCGCTGATCTTATCGGAAATATTCTGCAGTTGTTCATCGAAAGAATCGATATTTTTGGCGATCAAACCGGAATAAGGAAAACTGAGTTCATACATCCGTTCCCTTATGGCTTCACCGACACCCCGGGTAAAATAAACGGTCCCTTTGGCATCGCCGTTGACGGTATCCACCACGCCGGTGGTGGTTGAATACACTTTCAAGCCTTTAGCGTTACCGGCGGTTCCCGTCAGTGTTCGCCCACTCCCGGAAGCGGCATACTCCACGGAATCCTTAACGAATTTTCCCTCCACATCCAGGCCCGCGCCATCCGTGACGTAGGTCTGACCGATTCCCGTGGTGCCCGCGCCGGCAGCGGTGTCGGATTTTACGCTCACCTTCCGGGTAGAACCGTAATCCTCGGTCAACAGTTGAAGCTCTCCTGTTCCGGCCACCCGGGCATATACGTAAACACCCGCCTCATCCATTGCGCGGTTTATCGCCGACACCACCTGGCCCGACGTCATTCCCGTGGTTAGGGCAACCTGGTATTCTTTATTATTATACTTGACGGTTAAGGTCTCGTCGGCGGTCAATGTTTCGACAGCCGTACCGCCGGTTGCCGTGCCCCGTGTCGCCGCCCGTGTGATGTACACGTCGTAAGTACCGGCCGCGGTACTGTCGGCCGCGGCAATAAAACCGGTTTCCGAATTGGTGGTGGTCCCCGTATTCTTGAATATACGTTTTACCGCATCGATGTCTGTTTTCAGGGCCGCATCCAGTTTCTCTTCATTGATCTCCAACTGCCCCTGCCGGTTCAGTTCAAGGCCGATAACGGAGAAACTGTTATAACTCTCGGAGGGATCGATACCCCCTACCCGCGACGTTGCAAGGGAAAGTAAATCCATCTTTACTTTTCGCGCGGTGCTTTCACCGGAAAGAACCCCGGCCCGCTCGTTCTCTTCGTCATAGGTGAAGTGGGCGTTCAGGAAACCCATTACTTCGTTATAGCTGTCGGCGAAGGCCCGGATTTTCTCTTTTAAATCACCGGAATCCGAGGAGACGGATATGGTGGTGGTTTTGGTGATGTCGGCGGCTTTCAGGTTCAGGGTGACGCCGCCGATCACATCGGTGATGGTGTTGGACGGGCGGGCAATGCGGTAATTGACGTCGCCGGTACCGGTGTTGACGTAGATATACGCATCGGCCGCCGCAATCCGGTTGGTAAAAGTGGGAAGGGTCCCACCCCCGGCATCGGTCTCCTCGATGGTAAAACCGTTTTCCGTACCGGTTTTATCCGCGGTGAGCTGGATACGGTACGAGGGATTGGCAGCGGAACCGAAATTGATGATGGCGGCGCTGATCCCGATGTCCATGGTGTTGATCTCGTCCTTTAACTGGTTGAGACTCATGCTGCCGGTGGAAAAATCCACTTCACCGAGGGTTTCGCTCCCGTCGAAATTCTTGATCGTGACGGTACCGAATTCCAATACCTGGTCGCCGGCGCCGGCGAACCCGGCGGACGTATCCGACCGGGCGGCCGCCAACTGCTCGACGATAACGGAATAATCGCCGGTGGATGCACCGGTGGAAGCGGAAGCAGTCAGGTAATCCCCGGAGCTGAGAGCGGTGGATTTCGATTCGAAACCGCTGCTGAGCAAATTATACATCGCACTTTCAACCGCCGATACTTTGGTGTTCAGTTCCTGGAACGCCTCTTTCTTGGCTTCGTAAAAGGTTTCATAAACTTCCAGGTCCCGTATGGGCTGTTGTTTGGCATAGATCAGTTGTTCGACGATCCATTGGACATCCAACTGCCCCGTGATACCGCCCGGGGACCCCCCGCTCAAAGCTCCAATATCCACCATACTGCACTCCTATACTTCTAAATTAACGATCAGGCTCCGGAGATCGGTATTTGCCGCAAGTTTTTCGTTGAACTCCATAAACCGCGCAATGAAAGCCCGAATTTCTTTGGGGGGAAATTCCCTGATCACTTCTTGAGATTCTTTGTCCACCACACTAACGTAACGTTTACCTATCCGTTGATCCACTTTGAGCAGGATTTCCCTGTCAAGGCGACCCAATTTGGCGTTCAATCGCTCTATGGTTTCGCTCAATTCTTTGTCAACGGCATCCCCTTCATCTCCATCCCGGTTTCCACTTCCCATGCTTTTTTGGATTTCAGGTGAAAACTCCACTTCCGCATCTTTTTTTACCTGACCGATCCCGATTTTCGCGGGGGCATTAATCTTAACCCCCGGAGATGTGGGAGGGGGAGACGACGCGGCGCCCTCCCCCGGATTTATCGGTAAACCCTCATTTGTTAATATTGTTTCTATCATTGTATACCTCCCTGACTGCCGGCATTACATCCCGTTTACCTCAACAGTTGGAGTATCATCTGGGATGACGCATTGGCCTGTGCAAGTGAGGATATACCGGACTGCATCAATATCTGCCATTTGGTCATATTGACGATCTCTTCGGCCATGTTGGCGTCGGTGATCGCGGATTCGGCGGCCTTGATGTTCAGGGCCTGGACCTGGATGATACCCACGGCGTTGATCAACCGGTTTTGCTGGGCGCCCAATACACCCCTGAATCGCGAGATAGAGGCAATAGCCGTCTGAAGCAGTCTCATTGTCTGGATTGCGGTGCCCTGGGTGGCAACCCCGGAAAAACTGGTAGCGGTGGCATTGGATAAACCGAGGGCGGCCGTTCCCGCACCGTTTGGCCCGCCGATGGATATGGTGATGAACGATTCGAAATGCGTATCACCCACGTACACCGATTTTATAAACGCCGCGTTCGGGCTGAACAGTCTTTCACCCTTGAAGTTAGCCACCGACACAACACGGTTCAACTCGGTTAAGAGTTCCATGTACTCGACGTTCAGTGTTGCTTTTTCATTGACACCCACGGTATCGGAAGCGGATTGTTCGGCCAGGGTTACCCCCCTGAGCAGCAGATCGCTTAATTTGTTTAACGCGCCGTCGGCGATCTGGATAATGGCGATACCGTCGTTGGCGTTCCTGACCGCCTGGTCCAGGGCCATGGCATCGGCTTTCAGACCGGCGGCGATTGCCAGTCCCGCCGCATCGTCACCGGCTTCGACGATACGACTGCCGGAAGACAACTTTGCTAGACTTTTGTTTAACCCGATGTTGGTAAAATAAAGGTCCTTCTGGGCCTTCATCGACGAAAAATTGTTTAATACTGAAAACGCTTGTCCTGCCATTTTTAAATCCTCCATGATTTAATTGGTTTCTGCGAGCTTCCTTGCTCTTGTAAAAATTCGATTAAAAAGCAACCGCGGCTTAGAGACTAATCTTACACCGCGATTTCACTCCTTATTTCGGTCACCGGACGATAAACCTTTAATTATTTTTTATCTATTTCCACTACGCCCCCTGTCTCCGCGGCTTATGAAAAAATTTCCCCGCCAAAGGGAAAATATTTCCCCGGACCCGGCTCAGCGGGGCACGGGTGAAGGCAATGGGAAAGGAACCGGGGATATCGGCGAAGCCCGCCCGGATTTTCTGCTGTAATACGCTTTTCCCGGTAATCCACCCCGCCGGTCTTCAACGGCTTTTTTACCTTTTTTTCACCTGGCACGGGAATTGCTTTATACTCACGGAGGATAAGAAAAATGATCGACGTAGTGAGTTACTTAAACAACGGATTGTCAACGACGCCGGAAACGAGAGAGGCCCAGAAGGACCTGGGAAAAGATGCCTTCATGCAACTGCTGATTTCGCAGATGTCATACCAGGACCCCCTGGAACCCATGGAAAATACGGAGTTTATCTCGCAGTTGGCCCAGTTCTCGGCCCTCGAACAGCAGCAGAATATTGCGATGGGTATCGAGTTGTTGGCACTAACGCAAACGGCGGCCACCAACAGCCAGATGGTCAACCTGATCGGAAAACGGGTAATCGTTCCGGGAAGCGAGTTCTCCCTGGACGGGAAAAACCCGGTGACGCTGCGTTTCGACCTCAAGGGAGACGCAACTCCTTCGGAAATGATCATTAAGAACAGCAGCGGCGACGTGGTCCGGCGAATAGGCATTACGGATTTCACCCAGGGCACGAATGAAATCCATTTCGACGGTATGGATGAGGACGGGCATCTTCTCCAGCCGGGTAATTATACGTATGAGATCACAGCGGCGGATGATAAAAGCAGCGACAAGCTGACCACCTATTCCAATTTACTGGTGGATGCCGTCTCTTTCAATGGAACGTCGATTCTTTTAAAGTCGGATGGGACCACCATCGACCTTGGAGATATCAGCGAAGTAATAAGTAATTAGGGAGGTAAATAATATGAATACAGCATTCTATTCGGGATTATCGGGTTTGTCGGCTTACTCCAGTGCGTTGAATATCGTGGGTAACAATCTTGCAAATATAAATACGGCGGGTTTTAAAGCGTCGGATGTTTCCTTCGAGGACCTGGTGACCCGTACCTTCGGCGGCACGGCCACCAGCGGTGCGGGTAATCCCATGCAAATCGGCCTGGGAACGTTGACCAACTCGATCACGGGTATTTTCAGCCAGGGATCGATTCAAACCACCGGGGACGCCACCAACGTGGCCCTGGAGGGAAACGGATTTTTCGTGGTGGGCGATACGGCGGAAGACCGGTTTTACACCCGGGCGGGAAATTTCTTCCTGAACGAAGACGGGTACCTGGTCAATGCCGCCGGTAAATATGTTCTCGGCTTTACCCGGTTAGACGCCAACAATAATATCATTCCTTCAGGCCCGTTGAATTTGATCAATTTAGCCGCTACTCAAACGGCCGGGCCGCAGCAGACATCCTTTTTCGAAATCTTTTCAAACCTGGATGTCAGGTCCGCCGTCGGTTCGCAGTACTCTGCATCCACAACAATTTACGATTCAAAAGGTGCGCCTCATACCGTTACGATAACCTTCACTCACAACGGACTCGTGGGAGGCAATGACCAGTGGGCATATGATGTGACGATCCCGGGGGCCGATGTAGTGGGAGGAACAGCCGGGACTCCTTATTCTATTGCAGCGGGTAATATTGAATTTGACGGGACAGGTACCGTCGTTGTACCCGGGGCGGATGTCCAGATTGGAATACCGGCCTTTACAAACGGGGCCGATCCCATCGCCGCCGCGGATTTACAATGGCGCTTATACGATGCCAACGGCACACCCATCATTACGGGATACCCCCTCCCTTCGAGCACCAGTGCCACCAATACGGACGGCTATCCCCCGGGAAACCTGACATCCCTGGTCGTCGATTCCAACGGTATCATCCAGGGAGTATTCACCAACGGACAGGTCATCGAACTGGCCCAGTTGGCCGTTGCACAATTCAACAACCCCAAGGGTCTGCTGAGGCTGGGACGAAATCTTTACGCCGAAACCAATGCGTCCGGCAACCCTTCCATCGGCGCCGCCGATACGGGTGGTAGAGGGACGGTTATCGGCAGTTCGCTGGAATCGTCCAATGTGGATATCGCCACGGAATTTACACGCATGCTGGTATTCGAACGCGGATACCAGGCAAACTCGAAAATTATCACCGCTTCCGATACGGTCACCCAAACGGCCATCGGATTGATAAGGTAAGAAATTGAGGATATTCAAGGAGGAATAAAATGGCAGGACAAAGTTTTTCTGTTCTAAACAACCTGGCATCGGTTGATGCACAGAGGAACCTTTATTTTTCAAACCTGGGGCTGAACAAAACCCTGGGACGGTTATCATCCGGCAAACGAATCGTCGAAGCAGGTGACGACGCGGCGGGTCTTGCCATCGCCGCCGGTCTGAAAGCCGACCATGTGGCATTGATGCAGGCCGTCAGGAACGCAAACGACGGTATCGCCATCGTCCAGATCGCCGACGGCGCACTGAGCAAATTGACGGATATGCTCACACGCGCGGTCACCCTGGCGGAACAATCGGCATCCGATACGGTGGGGGTCAATGAGAAAGTGACCCTGAATCTCGAATACCGGCAACTCCTCGATGAGATCAACAGGGTGATCGAAGTCTCAAACTTCAAGGGCGAACGGCTTTTCAGTGTCTCCAATGCCTTCCAAAAGATGATCTATGTCGGGGATACGCATTTCGTTTCTTACATCACCGTCTCTATCGGCGGACCCAACGGTTCGAATACCTCGGCCATGGGATTGACCAGGAGCGACGGCACCGGCGCGGTGGTGAGCTATTCGGGTATCGACACACGGCTGGGAGCGATAGGGGTACTGCAAGCACTGCAAGGCGCAATCGCATCAGTCTCCCGCTGGCGAGGTATCCTGGGCGCGCAGCAAAACAGGCTCATTAATTCGGTGGCCATCATACAGGTCCAGGCCCAAAACTTGCAAGCCGCGGAATCGGTGATCATGGACGCCAATATGGCGGAAGAAGTAGTCAATATGACAAAATTCCAGATACTTCTGCAATCGGGCATGGCTTCACTGGCACAGGCAAACGCCAGCTCGCAGCTCGTTCTGCAACTGTTCAGGTAATGAGAAGTAGGAAGTAGAAAGAAATAAGAACGATCAATCGAATAGATCGATAAAAAATTTTACGTCCCGGTCCAGGTTCTCCCTTAAATGAAGGTAACAACCGGGACAGGCGGTTACCACCGTTTCCGCCCCCAACTCCTTCAACCTCTCCTCTCGCCGTTTCAACACCTTTCGCGAGGTGGAAGGGAAACCGACGGAAAAAATACCGCCGAATCCGCAGCAAAGACCGGTATCGTCATCGATGAATTCATCTCCCAACTGTTTCATAAAATGACGCGGCGCCTCGCCAAGTCCCAATCCCTTCAAATGATGACAGGGATCATGCCAGGTTGCGGATTTGAATTCCCCGGTCTTCACGGGCTCATCGCTGAGAAACCGGTGGAAAAATTCGGTGAGTTCATAAACTTCCACTCCGTTTAAGTCGTAATGCTGCTTAAAGGTTTTCACCCCGGTACCGCAAGGCACCAACAAATACCTGTACCGGTATTGCGAAAATATGGCGGCGTTCCTGTCGCGAAACTCCCGGAATTTCACATCCCACCCCTGCGTCCTGTAAGGCGCGCCGCAGCACTCCAACCCCTTCGGAATGATCACGGAATACCCGCGTTTCTCCAATAAACGGTAAAGCTTCTCGATGATCTCGGGGTAAAACCGCGCGGTCACACACCCGGGAAACAACAAGATATCACACTCGGTCCGCCCCTTCCCCCCGGCAATAAGACGCCCGAGGTTCGCTCGCCTCCGCCTCGGGATACCCAGTTTCCTCCGCAACGGCGTCCGCGCCAGGATATCCACTACCCAGGTAAACTTCTTGAAAAGAAACGACTGGTAAAAATAAAGGATGAGTTTTTTTACCACGGGTATCTTTTTCCCCCCGGATAACTTGTTACGGTACTCCACCAACATGTCCACAAACTCCACCCCATTGGTACAAATATCCTGGCAGCTACCGCATAATAAACACTGGTAAACAAACCGCGTGTTCAACGCATTGGGTTCCAACTTCCCGTCACGCAGCGCCTTGACCAGGTTCACCTTCCCCCGCGGCGAATTGGGCTCCACCCACTCGGCATTATATACCGGGCACGCATGTAAACAATTCCCACAATCCGAACATACCGCCGCGATCTCATCTATGTCTTTTAGTTTTTTATTCATTATCTATGACCAGGGGGCTTTTTTGAAAAACCGCCCCCTGGACCCCTGAAAAACTTTTTATAATAATGCTTTCAATTGTTTTTTTATTTTGTCTATGACGACGTTCCAGGAATAATACTGCCGCACATAATCATATCCATTTAAACCCATGACTCTTGCCTTCCTCCGCTTATCGTAAAGCATGTAAAAATGCTCCGCGAACTCACCCGGGTTGTCATACGCCAATCCACCACCGGATATATCGATATGTTCACACAACACCGCACAATTCTTGTTCACCAGTACCGGCGTCCCCTGCGAAAACGACTCCAACGTCGTGATGGATAAACTCTCCAACGGCGACGGCTGAACCGACAATACCGCCCCCTTAAACGCCGATAACTTCTCCGCCTCGGTTACATATCCCACATACTTCAAACCCTCGATATCCGGGATGTCCATCAATTGCTTACCCATCAAGACAAAATCAACCAACCGTTTCGTCCGTATCTCTCTATATGCCTCGAATACCGGCTCCAACCCCTTCCCCCGCTCGATACGACCCGCATAAACCATGTACGGCGCAAACTGCAAATAATTCCGCTTAAATAAACCTTCATCCACATCATCCACGATATCCAACCCCGTCCGCACCAACTCCATCACGTGCGGCGGATCGAATTTCCGCTTCACAAACGCCATCTCCGCCCCGGTAAGGAAAAATAACGCCTCCGGACGCCGGAACACATCCTCCATCAGGTTCAAATAGATAGGCGCCTCATCATGCGCCGTGGGAAACAATACCACCGGTTTGTTCACTACCTTCATCCCCGCAATGGTGGGGTAATAAAGGTACGTAAAAAAGAGGAATACATCGAATTCGGCCTGCGCCTCCCGTATCCCCTCGATCAACCCCGGCGAATAAGGCCCCTGTTGACGAATCCATTTCTCCTCATCCCGCTTTTCCTCCCGGGGAGAATTAAAAAAGGCTTCGGAAAACGAATTAAAACTCTCGATATCACGTTCCTCCACCACATCGTACCGCCTGATCGCCACCCCTTTTAAAATCGATTCCCCCGGCTTGTATTCGTTCCTCCAGGTAATATAATCCCGCGCCGTCGTGGTAAATACCGTGACATCGAAACCCGACGCGTTCAACCGTTCCGCCACATCCCGCGCCAGCGTCTCCGCGCCGCCCACCACCTCTTTACCGTATCGCTGAACAACCACCCCCGCTTTGATCATGGCCATGGGTCACACTTCCTTCAACAACGCGAACAATTTTTCCGGTTCCGATTCTGTTTTATAGGTATCCAGGCGTTTCGCCTGGAGGCCCTTCAGCCGTTCACGCAAATCCTCGTCGTTCAACACCCGTTCCACCAGCCCCGCCACCACATCCGACTTCTTTTCCTTGAAAACGATACCCGAACCGCCCAGCGTCTCCGCAACCGCGCCCGCATCGAAGGCCACCACCGGCACACGGAAATAACAACTCTCGATCAAGGGCAAACAAAACCCCTCATGCTCGCTCATGGAAAGAAACACATCCCCCAACCGGTACACCGAGAGCAGTTCTTCAAAAGGAATATGCCCCGTAAACACGATATCTTCCGCCGTCAGGTAGAACCGCGAGGCCAGGTCCCGGACCGAATAAAAATACTTCGGCAGCGTCCGCGTGTTGCCCGCCACGATCAAACGGATGGATGGCGAGAGATATTTTTTATAGAAAAAAAGCACCTTTATCAAATCTTCGATCTTTTTATTCGGCGAAATCCGGCCCACGAAGATAATGTTCTTCCGCTCGTCTTTTAACAGGTTATAAAACCCCTCGCTGTGGGGTGTATCGTAATCCGACAGGTTCACCATCAACGGCGATACCTTTACATTCTTATAATTCAATTCCGTTAATTCATTCGCATTGTAAGTGGAATCCGCGATGGAGAGATCGAAACAATCCGTTAACCGTTCCAGGTGTTTCCGGCCTTCGTGGGTAATTCGTACCAGGTCGTCGGAGAAGTCGGTGAAAAAGTGGGGCGGGGTAATATTGTGGTATATCATGGCTTTTTTACCTTTGATCTTGAGGAAGAGATCCGTCAGTTCCGACGGGATGGCGAAGTGAAGAATCTTCAACGAGTCCGGGTTTTCTTTATAGTCTTTGAAGAAGGTGGCCTTATCTTTCATACATTCGTCGATAGTGAGAGAGACGATGCGGCTTTCGATTCCTTTTTCTTCCAGGAACCGGTGGAGGCTCAGGGTGGAGTTTCCCACCGCATCGCCGTAATGAAAAGCGGGTAAAAACTGTTCAACGATCATACTTATTCCTTATCGAATCAAATAGTATAAGCTGCCGGACAGTGTCCGGTCATAGAAGAGAGAATCATATCATTAAAGCCGGTTTTTTTCAACAGACAACGTCCATTTTGCATGGTCCGGGGGATTTCCCATGTTTCAAGCAGCGTTTCAAATTGGGGATCCAGGGGGAGCCTTCCCCTGGCCCTCGGAGAGCCGCCGGAGGCATTTAATTTTTGCTTTTTTTGTTTTTAGGGGACCCCGCAAAAAAAGCTCAGACCATTTAAGATAGCAATAAAATAATTTAAATTCGCAGGGAGAATGAATGCACGTTATCGGGTCCCCTCACCGAACGAATCCCAGCAAAGCCTGAGGAGTCACTCAACCGTTCGGTGTTAATGTTTTAAAAGAGATTATCTTCCTTTTTAAAAAAATAATTTTATTGACCTGCCCCTATTTTCATCAACCGAAGGAACCGGGAAGCCTACCCCCGTATCCACATTTGAAAAAAAGGAGGAACGAAAAGACGAGAGACGAAAAAAGAAAAGTGGGGGAAAAAGGGGCGGGGTAGGAGAAAAGGCGAGATGGTTTAAAGCACAGGGATATCCGGGAAAAGTTAGAACATAATTATACCGATTGAGGGATAGAAAAAGGGAACGGGCAATTTAAGGCGCCTCATGACGGCGCGCTGTCACCCGGAGACAATGAAAAAAAACAATGAAATCCACAGTAGGGGCAGGCAGTGCCAGCCCACTACCTATCCCGTGCAGCTTGGGAGGAAGGGTAGGGGCCAGCACCGCCTGTTCCTATTTGGGTTATTTCCATAGTAGGCAAGATCGCCGTTTTAACTGTTCTAGCTTGAAAGAATTATATTCCAAACCGAGGGAAAAAGTAATCCTTACCCATCCTTTCGGAGAAAAGATTTTGAGTGGTCAATTGTCATGCTTTTTTATTTTTGTTAATCTTATCTCTTAATTTTTTCAACCGTCTATCACTACCTACATATATGAGATCAAGTGCTTTATCAAGTAACTTGTAACCATCAATAACAGACTCCTCATCAAACGCGTCGGCATGGCTTGCCGGGTTCGCGAGCCATTTTATAGCGAACAAGTATTCTGCTGCCTCTTTATATTTTTTCTTTTCTTTTAATCTTCCAAGACGGTGGTGCAACTTACTGAAAATAAATTTTTTCTTTTTTGTTTTTTTATGCTTTTCTTGATTATGCTTTTTGGGATTATGCTTTTTGGGAATGCTTAGATTATTTAATACCTCTTCGACGACCACCCTTATTTTATTTGCACACGATGATGGGTTAGACCAATATAAAC
>Ga0210365_10440546_pt1 | contig 12298 bp, 12 predicted proteins | sample S637metaT_FD_159655 | JGI IMG/M metagenome (GOLD analysis project Ga0210365, IMG submission 159655) | Metatranscriptome of estuarine sediment microbial communities from the Columbia River estuary, Washington, United States - S.637... | ecosystem: Environmental > Aquatic > Marine > Intertidal...
GGATATCTTCTGCCATGACCTGTACATGCTCGGCTGCATAACTGTTACTGACTTTGCACAATTCTTCACGATCAGCACAGAGGATAATCTCTCCGTAGTCGCGCCACGCAACCCGTGGCACTTCAGGGTTGGGCATGTCCTCGACGATCGAATCCATCAATTGCAGTACCTTTTCGGCCAGTTGGCGGCTGTCGGTAAATAGCCAGACAGGAGAATCATAGCCATGTTCTGCCTGGGACGTGAGATCAATGGCAATGGTTAAGGGGTCAGCCGTCTTGTCGGCGATAATCGCGGATTCCGTTGGGCCAGCAAAGACATCTATACCGCAACGACCGGATCCAGCCAGCAGTGCTTTGGCTTCAGCCACAAAGGCATTGCCCGGGCCGACCAGAATGTTGGCTGGTTTCTCAGTGAACAAACCAAAAGCCAGGGTTGCAATGGCCTGGATGCCACCAATTTCAAGGATGATATCCGCGCCAGCGTGATGTAGAGCAAATGCTAAAGCAGGATCGATGCTGTCACCTCGCGGCGGAGAACAGGCGATTACGGCAGGCACACCGGCGGCCTTGGCCGTGGCCACGCTCATCAGTGCGGAGCAAACATGGGCAAAACGTCCACCAGGCACATAGCAACCAGCGACGTCCACGGGAATGATGCGCTGCCCGAGTTTGACACCGGGATAATTGCTTATCTCAAACTCATGCAGACTGTTACGCTGTGCGAGGGCAAAGGCACGAATCTGTTCATGGGCAAATTTGATGTCTTCTTTGACCTGCTCCTGGACGGTCGCAATAAGTTGACTTTTCTTTTCCTCACCTAAGACGAATTCGCCTTCCCATTTGTCAAACTTTAGAGCTAACTCGCGAACTGCGGATTCACCGCGAGCTTCGATATCCTCAAGAACGACCTGCACCTTTTCGCGGACTTCCGCACTATGGGATTCCGCCGTTTTTTTTGCTTTTTTAATAAACTCCATGCGATTTTCGCCTTTCTGCTTTTTACATGAAGCAATACTATTGCCGTTTCACCCAAGGCTCTTCCCCGTGCTTGACCACAGCCACGGTGTGCTCGCCGAGCACCTCTAACGCATCAATGAAAGGGAGCACAATGGTGCCCCCGGCGATGACGCTTAGTTCCGCACAGGCAATAACAATTAATTCGGCACGCTCCGCGGTAATATTGGCGACGACCTCTGCAAATACTTTTCGAACAGCTTCGGCGGTCTTGCCGGCCTTGACATCCTTGATGACCTACATGAGTTTTTGTTGCTCATGTTGTTGCGGATACACAGAGCGCAAGCCATATTTTCGCAGGCATGCGTCATAAAGTCCGGTTATACGGATTGCATCTGAGCCCAAAAGCCCCACGCTACGGGCAAAAGGAAAGCGAAGGATAAAGTCATTTACAGTCAGTTCAATCATATTCAAGACAGGGATATGAACACTGTCCTGAAGCGCATGATAATAATAATGAGCTGTGTTGCAGGGAAGCACCAAAAAATCGGCCCCAAAAGACTCAAGCCTGCGTGCCATTTCGACCAAATGTTGTTCTGGGCTTTCGCCTTCTCCATCAATGATCGCCTTGATGCGTGAGGGAATCTTGGGATCGTTATCCACAATGGCGTGGATATGGTCTACATCGTTTGCCGCCGGAGTGAGACGTATCAGGCGTTGCATAAGATCAATCGTTGCCTCTGGTCCCATGCCTCCTATTATTCCCACGACCTTTTCATTCATTGGAATTCAGCTTTTATTGGTTAAGAGATGTAGAAAATCGCCACCATTGCCCTAACCAAATGGTTTCTCAATAGAAAATCAATCCGAGACATCCTCCAACCCAAGCAAAGGCTTGATATAGGCGTACAACCCAGGAGACCCGCCTGTATGGACAAAGAGAACGTTTTCGCCTTTCTTGAAATACCCTTTGCGACTGAGGTCGATAAAACCGGCCATCGCCTTTCCCGTGTAGACTGGATCCAACAGGATGCCTTCGATCTTGGCCATCATATTAACGGCTTCAACCATCTTTTTGTTGGGAACTGAGTATTTGGGGCGCCAGTAGTCACCGAAGGTGGAAACGGCATCTTTAGGGATGCCTTGATTGACGCCCACCCGTTCAGCGGTTCTCTGAACCAGGTCAAAAACCATAGGGTCTTGCTCTTCAGGATCACGACTGACATTAATGCCGGTGATGGGAATGTTCATGTTGCATCCGTAGAAACCGGTGAGCAGGCCGGCGTGAGTGCCAGTGCTGCCGGAGGCGACCACAAGGTGATCGATATGGATTTGTTTTTCAAAGAGTTGGCCTTGAATTTCCTGGGCACAGGCCACATATCCAGTGGCACCGATAGGGTTGGAGCCGCCGCCGGGGACGATGTAGCCTTTCCGGCCTTCCTTAGCCAGATCATCAGCCACTTTTTGCATGGCCGCCATCATGTTCGAGCCGCCTGGAACGACTTCTATCTTCTCCACTCCGAGGAGGTGGAAGAGGAAGTTGTTGCCGCTGGCATCGGGGTTGTAACTGCCGGCCACACGTTCTTCAAGAACCAGTCGACAGTTGAGGCCCTCCTTGACGGCTGCAGCCAAGGTCAACCGGCAGTGGTTAGACTGGACCGCACCGCAGGTGATTAGGGTGTCTGCCTCTTGGGCAAGAGCATCGGCCACGAGAAACTCAAGCTTGCGGGTTTTGTTGCCGCCACCTGTGAGGCCGAGGAGGTCGTCTCTTTTAATGTACACATTGGGTCCGCCGAGCGCACTCGTGAATCGCGGCAAAAACTCGAGGGGGGTTTCGTTTTCGGTATAACGGCGGCGAGGGAATTGTGCTAAATTCATAATGTACCTCTAGAGTGTTTAAAGGCTGATAATGGCTTCTATTTCTATATCTGCGTTCTTGGGAAGGGCAGCTACCTGTGCGGCTGCACGGGCCGGTAGTGTCTTGCTAAAGTATTGCGCGTAAACCTGATTGTTTCGTGCAAAATCTTCCATATCTGTTAGAAAAACAGTTAGCTTAACTGCTTTACCTAAATCGGTTCCAGCCGCTTCGGCGATAGCTTTAATGTTCTTCAGACACTGGTGAGTTCGCTCCTCGATTCCCCCTCCAACAAAAACACCAGTTTGCGGATTTACCGGCAATTGGCCGGAAATAAAAAGCAGGTTTCCTGCAATAACACCCTGGGAATATGGGCCGATAGCTGCAGGGGCTTGAGTTGTTGAAATCGGGGCAGGTGGATTTAAACTCGGCATCTGTTTGTCCTCCGTTGTGCCTATAACTCCTCGATCTAGAACCGGTTGAGTTCTTGTTCTGCACGAATTCTTTTCAGGTAGTTGTAAACCGTGTACTTGGAAACCCCCATGAACTGGGCGGCTTGGTCTATGCCTCCCTTGATCTGGAAGACACCGTTGGCTTCCAGTTCCTTAACCAGTTCAATTTTCTCCTGTATGGACATGGAGGAGGGTCGTTTACCTATCTTAACAACCGCTTGTTCCAACAGGACTTCAATAGTTTCCGCGATGGACACTGCAAATGTTTCAACCTTTTCCGAGTCATTGAAATCATTCTCAGTACTGATGAAACTATTTAATGCATAGGCCGCGTTGAGAAAATGGGTCATATCGACATTTATGCACAAGGCAAAGACGACATCCCCGCGGCTGTCACGGATGAAAATGGTAGTGGATTTGAGGGTGCGCCCGTCGCTGGAAGTAGTCTTGTAATTATGTCGATCGCGGATATCACGACCTTCCTGATGAAGAGCTTTTACGACCAAATCGGTGATCGGACCGCCTATTTTGCGATGGGTGACGTCGCCAGCAATGTACTTGATGGATTTTTGTGGTTGGGACAGATCATGAACGACCACTTCCAAGTCCCGTGTGAAAGTGCCGAAAATAGCATCAGCGATTTGCTTCAGCAAATCAAATATCAGTTCTTTATCACCCAGAATCTACACCCTCTCCGGGTCATGGAAATTACCAGCTACGCGTTCATGGTCTACTTCTTTGATTTTGTCTCTCTGAATCGAGGCCATGTTTTCCCCCTTTTCGGAAGTATAGTATTGAACCGTTTCACCGATGTCAACAATTTTTTTAAGTGATCAACAAAATTTTTTGTATTTTTTTACACTGTCGATCAATACACACACTGTTAAACACTTAAAGTTCTCATCAGGATGGAAATGTCGCGTCGCTTACAAAATGACTTAATCGCTCGAGGACATAGGCGGTTAGATAGCGGAAAGAATGAACGGGTCAACTTCAACTGGCTGTCTTTACTGCCACGTCGATTAATGTGGGAGATAGCCCTTTGTGCTTTTTCCAGCTCCGATTGGCATTCTACCTACAACCGAACTCCAGGCAGAGCTTTGCGGCGGGCCTCCGGGATGGGGTCACCGCACTCCTCGCAATGGGGCAACCCCTCACCGGCAGGCAGCCGACTCCTGGCGAGCGATACCGCCTCGTCCACGCTGGCGTCTACGTGTGCAGAATTACTGAGACACGTTCGAAAGGGTGCGTTCACCATTATGCTCGGTCCAAACACTCCCTTTGCTCCCTGTTTCGCGGTTAAGGTCAAGGGTGCAAAAGTTAATGCTCTTAAAAGATGCGCCATTCCTTCCGGATATATGCGATTATGCGGCCAGGGTGGTGCAAAAAGTCGTTTAAACTCGCAAAAACCAACTTTCATTTCAATAAGTTATCAATTTGTTTTTCAATTTTTTGAATCCCGCCTTCGGCACCACTTAATTTAATAATAACATCAAGTTAAATCAATAAGATTGGTCGATTTCGGGGGTCAAATGGTGGACAGTGGGTTTTGAGCACGCTGAAACAATAGGGACTACTTACCGTATGGCCTGCTTCCAATGGCCCCTTCCTATTATGATTAGCGTCACAATACTCAAAAATCGCCCTGGTTACCACTTCCCAAATGATCCTTTTTTTCTCAACAGCTAATTATTTTCAAGTATTCTTGCATTACCCTTAAATATCATCAAATTTTAGCATACATCGAGTAATCATAACAATCAAGCACCGGTTTCTGCGTAATTCTAGTTGGCACCTTCTGGCACAGCGCGAAACAATCGGAGTTTTACCCCTGATGATTCCTGAGATCGCCAATCAAATAGTGAAAATATCATCCACCTTTATGACCTGTGATATGTCTGACATACAATTTCATACTGTTGTCATTTAATGTCGCACAGTTGGGAGTTATACAAGGTTTTAGAAAATTACTGCTCTGGTTATGTTTTGACCTTTGCCAAATGGGCGCGAACATTGAGCAGTTTCCACAATATCGCAGGGTGCAGGGTTACACGCTTGCTTTCTTCTGGATCGTCCGAAAAAAGCAGCTCCGGATAAAGCTCGCCTTGTTGGATGGAAGCAATATAATTCGCTTCATTGTCGCCAAGCTTGATGAAGGGGCATATAACATTCCAGGAACGTTCGACAAGATCATCCGGTCGAAGTGGAGTAGCCTGTCCTATCAACATCGGTGCAAGCTGTTCAGCAACGCTACGATTGGTTATGCGCTTTTCAATGCGATCTTGAGTATATGTTGTCAAGGGATGGTTCAGAATTGCGGACAGAGCAATGAACCATAATCTGAAATTTTTCGAGTGCATTGCTTCGTGAGTCTGGCCTGCCAGATTGGCAAGATCCCAAGCATCACGGGCCGCGTTGCGATCCAACTAGGCCAGTAGTTTGCCCACAAGAATTTCCTGAAGGCTGACGGTACGAACCGCCGGTCGCTCCAGTTCGCCGGGTTGCCACATTTTCTGCGTCGTCGTGCCATCAATCGGCATTCGAAAAAGGAAATTAAGGTCCACCTCGATACGATCGTCTATTCCCGAAACAGATTTGTATAGCAGGTAAATTTTTCTTCCGGCGAAAGCGTCTGCTGATTTTTGAGTGCGATATGTCTTGCGTTCAGCAAGTTGGACCAGGGCCTCTTCAACCCGGGGACGATCTGTCAACATTTTATCCCGGTCAAGATGACCGATATCGTTGAAATCAAGATCCACTGAAAGCCTGCGGGGTTGGCCAAAGAAAAGATTGAGAGCTGTGCCACCTTTGAGCGCTAGGCTCCTTCCCAAAAACGGGTGCCGGAATATGTCGGCAGCGATTTCTCCGAGCCTGACGACTTTTTCCAGCTGGCCGATGGCATAGCCTGTCAGTGCAGAACATCGCTGAAGGTAATCAAAGCTAACGCTCATCCGGTTCCCTCAAGTTGACGAGCTCTTCCGGCAGCAGCAGATTCCACCGCGGTGCGAGAACACCTTCCCGGCGGCTGCGTTCAAGATATTGCGGCGCCCGTGGACAGCGCTGGGCCATTTGATCAAGAACTCCTTCAGTTACGTGGAAGCTTCTGCGAAAGCGTTCGAGAAACCAGCCGGCTGCAGCCCACAGATTGGCAATATTGTAACAATGAAGAATTTCCTGGAGAAGACCGAGATCCAAGACTACAAAGCCACCGGCCGAATTGATCAGCTCCTGCAGCCCTCCCACCTCCGCCGGCCGTCGAAATCCCTCCACCAGTGTGCGCTCAGGACCTGTAGCTTGAACCAGTTTCCCACGATATTCAATCTTTCTGAGACCCAGATTCCGGCAGGGTGCGGTGCGCATGGGGCCAGGATGCTCAAGAAAACGAATATCGGTGCTATTATTCAAGCGAAGCGGGCGCCGGCGATTTTCGACATAAAGGCTGTACCGCATCCAAACCGAATGCGCAGCCCCCAGAAGCTCCAGCGCGCCGTGATATGCAAAAACACCATCGGGACGGACTGCCGCCGCAACCAAGAAGGGGTCGGGCTGATAAGTTTTAACCGGCACACCCGGTGGTACAACCGCGTAAATCCCACGTGCTACAAGCTTCAACTTGCCGGCTTTAAGGTAATATTTCAACCGCTCCACGGTCCCCTTGCGTCCACCGGCAGGCGCAAGTGCCATGGCCGCTTCGTCCAACGAAAATACCGAGTGTGTATTGAAAAAATCTACTGTTCTCAATTAACAATCCGAGCTTTTATGGGGGATTTTTTCCCCTTTAATTTCACAGAACATCAAAACTTGATAGGTGATAATTTATTTGACGTTTCGTTTATTAATAGGTGATAATATACACTCTTATAGCGCGAAATGTCAATCGATCTCCCTGATTTCGGTATATTTCAGCCCATTTCGTCTGACCTGACAAAGCGGTTACTTCATCGTTCTTCTTACTGAAAGGAGATCACCACGGAAATGACCCTCTCCTTCTTGAATCGAATCACAGAGGGGAAAAAACGGCAAACCAAACGGACCCGCTATTCCCATTTGCTGGCATTTTTCAACTTCATTAAAAACCACATAAATCAGGAGTTCCTAAATCCTTGCGACACACCAATGCTGAAAAAGCTATTCAGGGCCAGACCATCGTATCACTGGAACATTATCGAAAAAGACACCGTTGATGAGATTATATTCAGAACATCAAAGCCCCGAAACCGGTTGATTCTTGAACTGATGGCAAGAGGCGGCATGAGGATCAGCGAGGTACTGAAACTCACTCCCTCTGATATCAACGACCGGAGACTGACCCTCAGAGACCCTAAAAGCGGGAGAGATCAGGAATTCGTTATTATCCCCCAGAAGCTCGCGGACAGGCTGAAAGACTATATAAGGCAAAAAGGTATTCAACACCATCAACGCATTTTCCCGATTTGTTATGAAGCTTCGAGGGAAATGGTTGCCAAAGCGGGCAGTGTCGTGGGTATTCATCTGAGACCACATGATTTGAGACGCCATGCGGCCACCTATTCATCTCGTTCCGGTGTTCCCATAGAAATTGTCTCAAAGGTCATATTGCGACATTCAAACCTGTCGACCCACAGAAAGATACTTGGGTAAAATCAGCGATGTGGAGGCCATGAAATGGATTGATAACTTGTATGGATAGCTGAAATAAATCAGGGTGAATCAATCAGCGTTTTCATCCTGATGATTTTTGAGATAGCTAATCAAAATGTGAAGATATCAAGCCCGCTCTGAACCCGTGATAAGTCTGACTTCTTTTGTTTTTGCCAGTCATTGTATTCAGCAGGTCGAAGGCGGTAGCGGGCGAAGTTTCCCTCGTGCAATGCGGCTATTTCTCCTTTAGTGATCTTGAGAAAGTGTTCACGGTCATTCTCCGGCACCAGATTGTTGATATATCACAACGCATCACCCCGCATTATTTACCAAATCTTAATTTTTCTTTCTGAGTTTTGCCTTCACTTTTGCTTGCTCGGCACGGCGGGCTTCTCCCGCTTTTTTATACGCTTCTCGCTGCTCCTCTGAGACATGCATGAAAACCTGGCGCCATGTCTCATCTTCAGACCAGATAAAGGGTGCTTGTACAGTCGTTCGCGGTTGCCATGCAGATTGCAGCAGTTCAAGAGCCATGTCCATGATGGAACGCTGCATTTTTTTATCCCAGGGCTTGCCACAGGGAGTTCCCAATGGAAAGTCTGTAAATAGGAAACGCGCCACTCCGCACTCCTCAACGATATCCCGAGCAGAGCCAACAACAACCGTGGGAATGTTATTTTCTTCAAGATGCCTGGCTACCAGACTCACGGTCTGGTGACAGACAGGTCAAAGAGCAGGAAGAATCAAGGCGTCAACGCCATCCTCTTTGCAAAACTCAAGTACCTGAGGAGCAGATTTCTTGGATGTTTTACCTTGACTATAATCGGTCATGACCCCGTAAAATCTTGGCGAGGCTGACCCGATTTTACCGTCAGCAGCACATTCAGCAAGCCGGTTCAGCGGCATAAAGCTATCATTATCATTGGTGTGGGTTGATTCCTGATCCCATTGTAAATCCTGGGTATAGAAATGCTCAGGAGAATCATCTGCAGGCTGGGCATACACTTTTCTCGATAAGTGCCTTTCCTGTACGCTTTCTCCCGGCAGCTTTTCGAGATCTGTCGTTGTCAGCAAAGCAACTCTGCATTCGGAGAGAGGCTTTTCTAGTTTGGTGAAGGGGACATTTTGATGAGAAATCCATTTATATGGTTTAGAATATCCCTGCGCCGCATAATATTCTCTAGAAAGATCAATATAGCTCAAAAATGAACGATACGGTCTACGTTGGGTCATTTCAGATTTTCTCCCTTTCCTAAATATGCATATAAAATATTTAGTTGATAGGATTGTATTGATTTCGATTTTTTTTGCTTTTGGAGGTCACAAATTGTGATCTCCAATCGTTAAATTCCTTTTTGGTCAATTTTCAATAGTCAATTTCCCGGATCAGGAGGATCCAGGTTAGGTTAAGGCCTGTTTGATGTCGGCAATGAGATCAGCCGCATCCTCAATACCGACAGACAACCGCATAAGACTTTCGGTGACACCCAGCTCTGCGCGCTGATCATCGGTCAGCTTCGCATGGGAGGTGGCCACCGGTGCACAGATAATGGTTTCAACGCCGCCGAGACTGAGTGCCGGCCGGATCAGGCTCAGATTTCTCAAAAAACCATTGGGATCGATTTTCTGATCGTCCAGCTCGAATGACAACATCCCGCCAAAGGCCCGCATCTGTTTGCAGGCGATATCGAAACCCGGATGATTTTCCAGACCGGGGTAATTCACTTTCCGGATGAGGGCGTTCGTTTGCAGGTACCTGGCAATTTCCAGTGCATTTTTATTTTGCTTCTCCACCCTGATCCCTAGGGTTTTTAAACTTCTCTCAATCAGATAACAGGTCATCGCATTCACGCTGCCCCCTGAATTGGCCGCAAATCCTTTAATTTTTGCGATCAAATTTTTAGCAGCCAAAACGGCGCCGCAGCAAATATCACTGTGTCCGCTGATATATTTTGTCCCGCTGTGGATGACGATGTCAATCCCGTAATCCAGCGGATTTTGATTGATGGGCGACGCAAAGGTATTGTCAATGGCGGTCAAAATATTTTTTGACTTTGCGAGTCGGGCGACCGCCGCGATATCCGTGACCACCAGCAGCGGATTGGAGGGCGTTTCAATGTAAATGATCCTGGTGTTATGTCGTAGAGCATTTTCGATCTCATCGAGATTGCTGGATACAAAAGAATATTCGATGCCGAATCTATCAAACTCAGCGGTGGCAAAATGATGCGTCCCGCCATAAATATCTTTTTGCAGAACGATGTGATCCCGGCTTTTTAGCAGGGAAAAGATGACGGTACTGATGGCGGCCATGCCGGAGCTGAAGATCAAACCGTCTTCTGCATTTTCCAGCGCACATAATTTATCGATGACGGTTTTCTGGTTCGGCGTATTGAAATACCGGGGATAGACATTTTCCGGTCTATCCAGATACTCAAAAGAAGAAGAAGTGAAGATCGGGGTGTTGACCCCTCTGGTTTCTAAATCCACATAAGTTCCACTGTGAACACACTGTGTATCTTTTTTCATAATATGCCCTCCCAGCAGTGTAATGATGCGTCGTCGGCAGCGACGATATAACATTCGTTTCCGGATTTCAACCCGCACCTTTAATATATCTCTTTTGGTCTTACATTAACCTAAACTGAACGGTTCCGGGTTGAGCCCCGCCGCCGGCCAAAAAAAACGGCCGGTCTAATCGAAACAGAAACTTTTGGAGCTCGGTTCCAAAATCTGCCGTTGTTGGGTTTCGCAATGCGCATTCGAACCGACAAAATGTAGGTCGGTCCGCCGGAGGCGGAGAAACCCGACAAAGTCCGGAGTAGGCTCAATCCAACCTTCTAAATGCAAAGTGCCTCTAGATTGAACCAACACCAACTTTTGAAATGTAGTTTCATAAAAGAGGTTATAATATTCCGACATTGCTTTCGTTTCAACCCGACGCCGGATTGGCCTCTTTCACCCATTGAGTGGAACAGCCTGGCGGACCCTATGGATGCGAAATCCCCTTAGGATACCTCCTTTAGGACTCTTTAACCATGAACCTTGAACGTTGAACCGCTTAACCCAGGATTAAAGGAGATTCAATATGAAAATTCGGCGTAACGTCTTCACCATATTTATATTGGCCGGTTTGTCGACCGCAATTGCCCATGCTGATAAATTGCCTCAATTCGGAACCCACACCCGGGATCAATTTCAGGACTACTGGTATAATCACGGAGCGGAAATTTCTCGTTTTTCTTTGCAGCAGATGCGCTACGGGGAAATCCACCAAGGGGATGCCGTCCTGGTGTTTGTGACCGAAAAAATGAATCCCGAAACCCAGATCAAGGCCGACCATTCCGGGGAACAAGACATCGAAATCTTAAAATTAAATGCGGTCAGAAAATTTTTCACCGGTATTTATCCGTATTCAGTTATGACCTCGGTTTTTGCGCCGGTGGATGTTCAAAAATATCCGTTGCCGCTTAAAATCAGCTCTTCAACCCAGGAATGGTGCGGTCATGTTTACACCCAAATGAATTTGAATGAAAATGAATACCGGGTGAGAATGCATTCATACTTTGAAGGTGAAGGTGACCGGGATTTTAAAGTCCAAAAAGTTATTCCCGAGGATGCGCTCTGGACATTGATTCGGCTCGCCCCGGACAGCCTGCCCCGGGGAGAATTTTTCATGATTCCCGGCACGGTATATGCCCGTTTGGCGCACCGCCCGGCAGCGGTCCAAAAGGCAATTTCAGATTTTTCTCCGACCGGCGAAAAAAGTCTGGAAGGAAATCCGCTCGTCATTTATGAGCTTAATTTTCCCGATGAGCAGCGAACCCTTCGGATATATTTTGAAAAAGATTTCCCCTACCGCATTCAAAAATGGCATGAAACCTACAGGGGCTTGAGCGGTATGGGAGCGAAGGCCCTTACCACCAGCGCTGCCCGGACGCATACAATTATGGATTTTTATTGGAAGCATCACACAAACAAAGACCGCAGGCGGCTTGAAGCGCTTGGCCTCAGTGCTCGTGAGATGGGGACTGAGTGAAGTCGGAAGGCGGAATGTGGCTTCCGGCTCATAGGGGCTTGCGCTTGCACCTCGGCGGAAAGGTGGAATTCGGAAATCGGATGGCTTGGTGAATAGGCCCTTAACTGTGTTTTTCTGACAACATGTTGTAAGAAAATGAAGGTTTCAGGTGTCGGGTGTCAGGTGTCAGCCCGGCTCCTGCGTTTTCACTACTGATACGGCTTTTATAGTGAAAAAGAAAAAAAATATTAAAAATGGGGGGCGTCCTCTTAAGCGCTGAAATAAGTTTTTGTAGGGTAACCCACCGTGGCTACCGATAAAGGTCGGCACGGTGGCCTCCTCTACGCGCATAACGAAGTTTCATACAAGCGCCGCTGCTGGCCTGACACCTGACACCTGA
>Ga0210365_10583428_pt1 | contig 12271 bp, 13 predicted proteins | sample S637metaT_FD_159655 | JGI IMG/M metagenome (GOLD analysis project Ga0210365, IMG submission 159655) | Metatranscriptome of estuarine sediment microbial communities from the Columbia River estuary, Washington, United States - S.637... | ecosystem: Environmental > Aquatic > Marine > Intertidal...
GCCACCGGCTGTTGGAGGAGCGCTTCGCTTTAGGTTGGAGGTTCGAGGCAACTTACTTAAAGCTGAACGTCGAACATCGAACATCCAACGTTGAACATCGAATATTGATGTCGCTGCGCTCCGCAATTATTTTCATTAGTTTTCAAAATTCCGGTGTTAATCCTTGAATGGCTATATCTGTTTCTTTTCAGCCGTTGTGATACTCGTAACGAAATTCTCAATTAATTCTTCAGTTTCTTCATCTTTTTTCATTCAACATTCGATGTTGGGCGTTCGATGTTCGATGTTCATTTTTTTTAGTAAACCTTCCCCATTCCACCTTCCCCATTCCAAATTCCGCCTTCAAACCTCCAACCTCAATCGTCCGCAGGCCAGTCGCTTTCAGCCTTGAGCTTCATCTCCTTTCCACCTTCCCTCCGGGGCGTAGGCCCCTTCAGCCCCTGCGGGCCGGAGGCCCCATTTTCGCCTCCACCTTCACTTTCTCCCTCTTTTTTTTTGACGAACCCAAGGGCCTCCCTGGATTTTTGATATATTTCGTTGTAGATATCTTGGTTATCACTGAGATACCGTTTGGCATTTTCACGTCCCTGGCCGATGCGTTCTCCCTGGTAAGAATACCATGATCCGCTCTTTTCGACGATGCCGGCGTTTACGCCCACGTCAATCAGATCCCCCGTCCTTGAAATACCTTCACCGTAGGTAATGTCAAATTCCGCTTCCGTAAACGGCGGGGCCATCTTATTTTTAACCACACGCACCCGGGTGCGGTTGCCGATGACGTCCTGCCCATTTTTAATGGCGCCGATGCGTCGAATATCGAGTCTCACCGAAGCGTAAAATTTCAGTGCATTACCCCCGGTGGTGGTTTCCGGGTTACCGAAGACCACGCCGATTTTCATGCGAATCTGATTAATAAAAATAACCGTGGTCATGGTTTTGTGGATGGTACCGGTGAGTTTTCTCAGTGCCTGGGACATGAGTCTGGCCTGCAGGCCCATATGGGAGTCCCCCATTTCACCTTCGATTTCAGCTCTTGGCACCAGAGCCGCCACCGAGTCAATCACAAGGACGTCGATGGCACCGCTTCGAACCAGCATATCGGCAATTTCAAGGGCCTGTTCGCCGGTATCCGGCTGGGCGACCAGCAACTCATCACAATCGACGCCCAGTCTTTTGGCATAGCCGATGTCCAGGGCATGTTCGGCATCGATAAAGGCCGCGATACCGTCCTTTTTCTGAGCTTCCGCCACCGCGTGCAGGGCCAGGGTTGTTTTACCGGAAGCTTCGGGTCCAAAAATTTCCACAACCCGGCCGCGGGGTAGTCCTCCAATACCCAGCGCAATGTCCAGGGACAGGGCACTGGTGGAAATTACCGGTACTTCCATAACCGGTCTGCTTCCCAGTTTCATGATGGAGCCTTTGCCGAACTGGCGTTCGACCTGGGCCATTGCAGTGGCCACGGCCTTTTCTTTATCTACTGAAATAGACATAAGTTCTTCCTCCCGTTAGGAATGACGAACGACGAATGTCGAATGTCGAATATATAGTATTCTATCGTTATTATTCAATGAACCTCCCCACGGCAAGCCACGCGGTATCTTAAAAGGTAAAATTCATTATGTCGCAGCAAGCTGCTGGGAACTATAAACCCTAAAAATTTCGTATCACCCTTCAAGGATTAGATTAATCCATTTAATCTACGAAATATGTGGATTAAATTGACTGAGCAAAGCGATTTCCGCAATTCGTCATTCGTCGTTCTTCAACCGTCATTCCAAATCGGCCTGTAGCAATTGAGAATAAACGGCACCTGTCGGTTTCAAATCGCTCTTAAACAATATGATCCGGCTTGCAGTGAATTCTTCACTATATAAATTCGCATATTCACGCATAATTTGGCGGATCGTGTTCGAGTTGGCGGTCTGCCTGAAACGACCCAGCGTCAGATGACCTTTAAACGGCCTTTTTTCTTTTTTAAAGCCCAGGGCCGCCAGGTTGTCCTCCAGCATGCACTGCATGGCAAAAAGCAGCTGAATTTGTCCTCCAAGCCCTACCCAGATGACACGAGGGCGTTTGATTCCCGGAAAAACACCAACCCCTCTGGCTACCAGGTCAATGGCGGCAAAATCGTCGACGGCATCCATCATGGCCCCGCCGATTATATCAATGTCGTCAGGGGTGATATTTCCGAGAAATTTTAAGGTCAGATGAATGTTTTCCGGTCGCACCCACTTTGCCCGCAGCCCCATCGATTTTAAATCTTTCTGCACTTTGTCCAGCAACGAAATGACCGACGGCAGCAGTTCCAAAGCGATGAAGGTGCGTATGGTCGGTGGCATGCTATATATTGAATATTGTCTATTGAAGATTGAAGATTTTAGGCTTTCTATCCATATTAAATCCATCAGCTCGGCAGTGTAAACTGCGGCTCTCCAAGGGTGAATTTCCCCTGGGAAATCTTATTTTTCAGAATTTCGGCGATCTTTCTGGCCCTGACCACGCTGGACAATGGAACGGTCGGAATTTCTTTGCCATTGAGCTTGATAGAGCCGCTTTTGAGTTCGGCATAACTCACCTGACCGTAACTCTTGGAAATGCCGTTGGGATAATCGTTGCCGTAGTCGATGATTTGCGTGAAGATGTCTTCATCGGATACTGCCGTATAGTCCGCTATTTCTTCATTCAAGATGGGGATAGGGATCCCCAAGCCCACCGCCAGTGAACAGCCGTACCCCTGAATACTCACGCCGACCAGCCATTGTGAACTCATCTTTTTCATATCCCCCATGACCCAGAGGGTTCCGGCCGGCGAGACGGGGACTCCCCTTTTGGTCCTTTCGACCGAGGGTTTGTGCTGGGTACCGTGCCAGGTAACGTAACCCTCCCCGCCACCCAGAAAGATCCGGGTGCCAAGTCCGATGGTCTTATATAAAGGATCATTGAATAGGGGGCTCAATTGCCCGGCCGAGCAGTAATTGGCATTGCCGCCTCCGGGCTTCAATGTCCCCATATACGTGTAAATTGTCTTATTCGTGAGGTTAACGGCACAGTTGTAGTTTTGATATCCGTTTCTGGGGTTACATAGCGTTGCCTGCGGCAAGGTACTCAAGGATATTTCTTTTTCAACCAGGCGGTTCGGATAACAGTCGGTGCCGTATGCAGTTGCTTTGAGATGGACCTTTTTTCCGGCGACCAGATCCTGAATGACATGACCGCCCCCATAGTTGAATTCTCCGGGATGGACTTTATTCAGCGGATCATCCTCGCAGGTTTCGGTTGCCCCGAGATAGCAATCGACAGCCGCCACGCCTGCATAAGCCGGAACTTTATTCAACCACACCCTGGAAGCTTTGATGGTGGGGACCGAATGGCCGAAATTGATAAACGCGCCTGACGAACACATGGGGGCAAAGGTTCCGGTAGTCACCACATCCACCTGGCAGGCAGCTTCGACGGGTCCCTCGTTTTTAACAATATCGATAATCTCTTCAGCTGTGACGACAACGACGTCACCGGATCTGATTTTTTGATTGATCTCCTGAATGGTTTTGACGACTTTATATTTCTTCATACCGCATCACTCCCGCTTTGTGCCGGATCCGGCCTGTTCTAATTTTGACAGCACGTTGTGTTGAATCCAGTTTAAATCCCACCACTCGACAGGATTGACAAAGGTATCGTGAACCAGCATGCTGAAGTGGAGGTGGTCACCGCCCGCCAGACCGGTGATACCGGTTCGGCCGACAATATCGCCCTTGGCCAATTGATCACCGACCTTGACACCGATGTGACTCAGATGCGCATACATACTGAATAGACCAAAGCCATGATCCATGATTACCGTTTTTCCATAAATCCCCAAAAACTCTGCAAAAATTATAATGCCGGTATTGGCAGCCGGTATAGGGCTGCGGGCTACGGAGGCCAGATCGTACCCCAGATGCACCTGTCGATCGATTTCCCGTCCCTTGTATGTATATGTCCGCTGATCTGCAAATTTCGCCTGGGTGGCGGATTTCGGCAATCTTAGAAAATCACCCTGCCAGTGCATTTTAGGGTCGGTTTTGCGGCACGCGGCGGCGATTTTCCGATAATTCTCCTCACGAAGATCTCGGTTGACTTTAAGAAACTTGTCCACAAGCGACAAGTTCGTATCCTGGGAATCCTGTGAAAAAAAATTCGGCATTTTCTGCTTCAAGAAACCATCTGTGATGTCGAGTCGTTCCTGCCTGAAAACTTTCCGCCGCAAATGGTAGTTCAGGCCGCTTTTGGCCTGATTTCCTGCTAAATCGGCGGCTTTTACAAATATCGAGGTATCCGTCCCCTGCTGGTAGCCCAGTGCCATAAAAGCAAGGTAGACATGGGGGTCCTTAAAAAATCCCGTGTAGCCGGGATAAAAATCGTCTCCAACCTGGACGCCGCTTTGCGAGCAGGGTTCAGAAGTGCGAAAAATTACCAGCCCCGCCCCGCCCTGGTTGACATTATGAGCGCGGCTCAAGACCTCGACTTCGGGCGGACGGGTGTCAATCACCACGTTTTTTTCAGTATAAGTATGGTTTCCCTTCCACCAGTCCCGCCATGAATAATCCGATACCAGCGTTCGCAGGATCGCTTCGCCGTCGGCAAAGCCCAATACCGCCGGCTCTATCTGAATTTTAACCGACGTCTCATGGACTTTTCCACCTTTAAAAAAACCGGCGGAAGGAAACTTCTCATCGTACAAAACAGTTTCCTGGCCGTCCCTTAAAAGGCTGACCGATAACCTTCGCAGACCACTTTTGTGGTCGGACGCTGCAAGGGTGAATTCCTGAGCCCGACCCAGATGGGGGGAAAGTAAATCCATGTTTATGGCAGGTTTTTCTTTCTCCAGGCGATCCCACAAAAACCATCCGCCGGGCAGCACGATCAACAAACCTAGGATAGCGATTAACCAAAATTTGCCATGCTTTTTATCAGATCTCAATGGATTGTATCGGTTCCTTTCCAAAAATATAATCCTTTTAAATAACAGTTAGCCCACTGATAATCAAGGCCTGTTTTCGATTCTTGACTTTCGGCACGCTGCAAGATAAATATTGTATATGCCAAATCTCATAAAAACAGGTGATATCGTCATCGGCCGTGGGGCGCCCCTGGTTCTCATTTCGGGCCCCTGCGTCATCGAGAATTATGAAGCAACCCGGGAAATCGCAGGCATTCTCAAGGAAATCACGTCCAAGCTGCAGATGCCTTTTATATTTAAAGCTTCCTATGATAAAGCCAATCGCACTTCAATTACAGCTTTCAGAGGACCGGGATTAAACGATGGACTCAGAGTCCTCAAGGATATTAAAGAAGAACTCGGCATCCCGATCCTCTCAGATGTTCACCGCATCAGCGAGATTCCTGCGGCGGCCCGGATACTGGACATTATCCAGATCCCGGCTTTTTTGTGCCGCCAGACCGACGTCATTATCGAAGCGGCAAAAACCGGCAAGCCGATCAACATCAAAAAAGGACAGTTCCTGGCGCCTTGGGATATTGCCAATGTAGTGGAAAAAATCAGCTCTGCCGGAAACCGCCGGATTTTGATAACCGAGCGCGGAACGATGTTTGGTTATAACAACCTGGTAGTGGATTTTCGCGGTTTTATGATTATGCGCAAAATCGGCTATCCTGTAATTTTTGATGCCACCCATAGTGTTCAGCTTCCCGGCGGCGCCGGTGAAAGCTCCGGCGGGCAACGGGAATATGCGCCGATGCTGGCCAGAGCTGCAGCGGCAGCGGGAGTAGACGGCATTTTCATGGAAGTCCACAGTAATCCGGACAAAGCTCTCTGCGACGGCCCCAATTCCTTAAGACTCGATACCATTTATGAGCTGCTCTCCCAGCTTAAAGCGATCCACACAATCGGCAATGGCTGCTGACGAAGTCTGAAATTTCACCGATGATGAAATGAAAAATCCCGTATTGTCACAAAAATTAAAGTCTATCCGGCTACTGCTCCTGGATGTGGACGGGGTGCTCACCGACGGCGCCATTATTTACACCCATGACGGCAGTGAGACTAAAATTTTCAATGTTCATGAGACTGTCCGCCGAAAAGCGGATTGGACGACCTCGGCGGCAGGGGGCAAGGGAGCGGTTAGAGAAGTGTGCGAAGCGTTGCTGAAAGCCCGTGGGAAATGGGAAAAATTACCTGAACACTGAAACATGTAATTAAATATGGTTTGGTCCCGGCTAAAGAAAACCAAAAAATTAAGAATATTTTTGCTGGCCGTCATCCTGTTGGCCGTCGGTATGATTGTGAGTGTCTTCATCGGCTACCGCCAGGTCTCCAATGCACCCGAACTGTTGCTTTCCTCCATCAAAGAAGGCGCCAATCTGTCGCTGGGTAAGATCCGGCAAACCGCCACCCGCGACGGCAAAAAAGAATGGAGTCTGGAGGCCGATTCCGCCAATTATATGGAAGCTGAAAACAAAGTTGATTTAAAAAACCTGTCGGTTATCTATTACCTTGAAGACAATCGCGAAGTATACCTGGAAGCCGACCGGGGAATATTGCAAACCGATACAAATGACATTGAATTTTCAGGTAATGTTGTGATAAGAAATGAGCCGTATCAGATGAAAACCGAACATCTGAGCTACGAACACAAGCGGCGTATCATTATTTGCGACCAATCGATCCGGATTTGGGGGCAAGGTACCGAACTCACGGCGGCGTCCGCTAAATATGATTTAAATGCCGACAAAATTGTTTTAAAGGGAAATGTTGTCGCCACGGTCCCCAGGGATTTTGCGGCAATTCCGGGTAGGGAAAAGCCCTGACAGCCATGCCCGAGATCAGGTAATAAAGTCCCAGCCCGGATAAACCGGAATTGAGGATTGAAGATTGAAGATTGAAGATTTGTGGTATTCTATCTATTTTATTCGGCTAATATTTCGGGTGTTATGACAGCCCGGAAAATCAAACGGGCCCGGCGTGTGAATATGGTTGCAATTTTTAAGCATTTCAACTAAAATAAAAAAAATTGGCCTTTCTGGCACTTAAATTGCACAATAGCAGGCTCTCAAATCATGTTTTTGGTCCTCTTTCAGCGGACTAAAAGGAGCCCCCGTCAGAGAGGCGTGCAAATAGTAACGTTCAATTAAAGTCCCCTGGGAAAAACAGATAAGAAACAACACCAACGGATAAAATGGCACTTGAACTGCGACAACAACTCAAACTGACCCAGCAGCTTATTATGACGCCCCAACTTCAGATGGCGATCAAGCTGTTGCAATTGTCCAGGCTGGAGCTCATGGATACGATTCGAACGGAGCTGGAGGAAAATCCGGCCCTGGAGGAAGTACCGGAAGGCACCCCCGCCGAGCAATCGATCGAGCACGTCGAGGCTGCAACCGCCGAAAGCCCTGGGGTTAAAGAAGTTACCATAGATGACAAAATCAAGGAAGATATTGACTGGAGCAATTATATTGATGAGTATAATACGCCCGGAAGAGTTCATCATGAGTCGGAAGACAGGGACACGCCGCGCTTTGAATCCTTCATTGCCAGCAATGAATCATTAAATGATCATTTGCTGTGGCAATTTCTAATGACCAAACCGGATAAGGAAGAAGAGAAAATCGCCAGCCTAATAATCGGTAATCTGAACAAGGATGGCTACCTGGATGTTTCGGTTGAAGAAATTGCGATGACGAGTGGCTCGCCGCCTGAAAAGATCGAGGAAATTATATCAATTATTCAAACTTTCGATCCCATCGGAGTTTGCGCCAGGGATCTGAGAGAATGCCTGCTGATCCAAGCAAAATTTCTGGATTTGGATGAGACCATTGTGATCGATATCATTGCCAATCATCTATCCCATCTGGAAAAGAAGAATTACAAGGCCATTTGCAAAGCCCTCAAAAAGAGCATGGATGAGGTTGTTTCAGCGATTAATATCATTAAAAGTCTGGAACCCAAGCCCGGCAGGCAGTTCAGTGATGAAACGCCTCAGTATATCAATCCGGATATTTACGTCTATAAACTTGAGGATGAATTCGTCATCATGCTCAATGATGACGGCATGCCGAAATTGCGCGTAAATAACTTTTACAAAAGCTCCATCACCCGCGGTAAGAATATCTCCGGGGAGGCCGAAGACTATATCCAGGGAAAAATGAGATCTGCCGCCTGGCTCATCAAAAGTATTCATCAACGTCAAAAAACCATTTACAGGGTGATGGAGAGCATTTTGGGCTTTCAACGGGAATTTTTTGACAAAGGCATCGCCTATCTTAGACCCATGGTGCTCAGAGACGTCGCCCAGGACATACAAATGCATGAATCCACCATTAGCCGAGTTACGACCAATAAGTATGCTTTTACCCCCCAGGGTATTTTTGAGTTGAAATATTTTTTTAATAGCTCTATTAAACGCTCCCAGGGCGGATCGATTGCCTCTGCCAGCGTTCAGGAGAAAATCAGACAAATCATTGCAGGTGAAGATCAGAAAAGGCCTTTCAGTGATGATAAGATTGCCCAAATCTTGAAAGAAGATCAGATTAACATCGCGCGCAGGACCGTTGCCAAATATCGTGAGATGTTGAAAGTATTGCCATCCAATAAACGCAAACAAATTTAGGGAGAGCATAAAATATGCAAACATCCGTAACCTTCAAAAATCTTGATCCTTCTGAACATCTAAAAGCATATGTGAGCGAGAAACTGGATCGCTTCGACAAATTTCTTGACAATCCGGCCGAAGCCAATGTTGTCCTGGCTGTCGAAAAATTTCGACACATCGCTGAAATCAACATCGCCGGTGATAAGCTTAATATAATCGGCAAAGAAGAAACCATTGACATGTATTCCGCCATCGACATGACATTGGATAAGCTTGAAAAACAAATAAAAAAGAATAAAGAAAAAATAAGAGAACGCAGATTTGCAGCCAAAAACCGCAGTCGATCCATTATAGCGGAAACCAATAACCTACCGGAAGACGAAAGTGAAAGACAGGTAATCATCAGGAATATAGAATATAAACCCATGGATGTTGAAGAAGCCGTATTACAGATGGATTTGATTGAAGACAATTTCCTGGTGTTCACCAATGCCAGATCCGATCGGATAAATGTGCTGTATCGACGTAAAGATGGTCACTATGGCTTGATTCAACCCAGTTCATGATTATAGTTAGCGCTTCATCGCTTTGTATTTTAGATGCGGACTGCCGTATGGTGTTGACAATATGAAAATTTGTGACGTTTTAGATAGAAAATCAATTCTACCCGATTTAAAAGCCCGGAACAAAAAAGGAGTTTTGGAAGAACTCGTGGTTCCGGTGGCTGAAATAACTGGTGTCAGCCAGAAGGATCTGACCAAAGTCCTCATGGAAAGAGAGCGGCTCGGAAGCACCGGCATTGGCGGCGGGATCGGCATTCCCCACGGTAAAATGAAAAACCTTGAATCGCTTGTTCTTGGGTTCGGCCTGAGTCGAAAGGGTGTCGATTTTGAATCCCTGGATGGCCAGCCGACTCACATCTTTTTTCTGCTGGTCACGCCCGAAAATTCCACGGGTCTTCACCTGAAACTGCTGGCCCGAATTTCACGTATCCTTAAAAACGACCCGTTCAAAAGCAGGCTGTTGGAAGCTGCTGACAGCGACGAAATATTGGGCATAATTAAAGAGGAGGATGAAGAATTTTAACTGTTAAGATATAAAGTGAAAAACATAACCATACTCATAATCACAGGACTTTCAGGCTCCGGAAAGAGTACGGCCATAGCCACGCTGGAGGATGTCGGATTTTATTGCATCGATAATATGCCGGTGGACCTTCTGCCGAAATTTCTGGAAATGCCGATGGAACCCGATTCTGAAATCACCGGAATCGCCCTGGTAATGGATTTGCGCGAAAGAAGCTTTCCGGCCAAATCCAGCGCCGTCTTTAATGATCTCAGGCAAAAAGGATACCATTTAGAAATCCTCTTTCTGGAAGCTGAAGAAGAAATCCTGCTCCAGAGGTACAGTACAACTCGCAGGCAACATCCCCTGTCACCGGAGAAAAGTCTGCTGGACGGCATTCGGACTGAAAAAAAACAGCTGGAAGACTTGAGATCGGCAGCAGATCTGGTAATCAACACCTCCAAGTATAATGTTCATGAGCTCAAATCCAAGATTCTCGATATCGCCCAAAAAAGCAAAAAACTTGTACCGATGCAGATTAATGTTCTCTCCTTCGGTTATAAGTACGGAATCCCGTATGATGCCGATTTGATCATGGATGTGCGGTTTATGGTAAACCCATATTTTATTCCGGAACTAAAAGAGCTTGATGGAGAAACACAAGAGATCAGGGATTTTGTCCTGAAACATGATGAAACTCGTAATTTTCTTAAGAGATATCAGGATCTTCTTGACTATTTAATCCCGCTGTACGAAAAAGAGGGAAAGGCCTATTTGACCATTGCACTCGGATGTACCGGAGGTCGGCATCGATCCGTAACCATTGCCAGGATCATATACGAACATATTCGTGCCACGGGAAAAACAGTGGAACTCAATCACCGCGACCGAACCCAGCCTGTATAGATCAGAGATATCCCGACAATCCTGTAACCAGCAGAATGAGAAAATATATTATTTATATGGTGATTTATGATCGGTATTGTTATTGTAACACATTGCCAGCTTGGAGAGGCGTTGATAGGGGCGGCTGAGTTTATTATCGGCAGCCGACCCGGATCACTCGAATCGGTTTCCATTGACCTGAATGAAAAAGCAGAAAAATTGCGTAATAAAATTTCCCAAGGAATAAAAAAGGTTAAAGGACAGGAAGGCGTCCTTATTCTGACGGATATGTTCGGGGGTACCCCCTCCAACTTAAGTTATTCATTTCTCGAGGAAGGTCGCATTGAGGTGTTATCCGGTGTCAACCTCCCGATTTTGATCCAGGCTGCCAGCATGCGAAAAAAAATGGCACTCGATGAACTTGCGGCAAACCTGGAATCTTTCGGCAAAAAGAGTATATCCCTGGCCAGCGGAATTTTGAGAGGCAACAAGCGGAGCTAAACCGTGAACGGATGGATGATCACGACCATAAACAGGAGGACCGACCTCGAGCGGATCCTTGCAATCGAGCAACTCTCATTTCAATGGCCCTGGAGCCGTATTTCTTTTGAAGGTGAGCTATCCTGTCAAAATGCCTGCAATTATGTGGTCAAATCAGCCGAGACAGGCAAGGAATCGCAGATAGCTGCCTATGCGTTCATGCGCCGGGTGGTGGATGAACTGCACATTTTTAAAATCGCCGTAACGCCCGCCCGGCGGGGACATGGGCTTGCCACCTGGTTTCTTAACCACTGTTTCACCATGGGCGTCCAACAGGGAGTGAACTCAGTTTATCTTGAAGTTCGCCCCTCAAACATCCCGGCGTTCGAACTCTATGAAAAGCTCGGCTTCAAGGAGATCGGACGTCGACCTAACTATTATGCAGATTCAAAAGAAGATGCACTGGTGATGATGAAAGATCTGGATAAATTTCAGTCACACGAAAGTGCCAAAAAAAAAGAAGAATGTAAAGGAGGATAAATGAGTATAAAACTTGGAATCAATGGTTTTGGTAGAATTGGACGGATGGTATTGCGAGCCTCGCTGAATCATCCTGATGTGGAAGTTGCGGCGATCAATGATCTGACCGATTCGGCCACGATGGCGTATTTATTGAAATATGACTCCGTTCATGGCCGCCTGGATAAGAATGTTACAGCCAAGGAAGACAGCATCGAGATCGACGGCAAATCTATTGCAATCCGGTCCGTAAAAGACCCGGAACAAATTGGCTGGGGCGATCTTGGAGTGGACATTGTGGCCGAATGCACCGGAATTTTTAGGGATCGAGAGAGCGCCACCAAACATCTCACAGCCGGTGCCCGCAAAGTTATCATCTCCGCACCGGCTGGTGATCCGGACATCACCATTGTCATGGGGGTCAACTCCAACCGGTATGATCCCCGCCAGCACCATATCATCTCCAACGCCTCGTGCACCACCAACTGTCTGGCGCCGGTTGCCAAAGTGCTGCTGGAAAATTTCGGTCTTCAACATGGGTTGATGACCACCATCCATTCTTATACGGGGGACCAGCGTTTGCTTGACTTTCCCCACAAAGACCTGCGCCGGGCGCGGGCGGCAGCACTTTCAATGATACCCACCACCACAGGCGCCGCCAAAGCCGTCGCCCTGGTACTTCCTGAGCTTTCAGGCAAGCTCAACGGCCTTGCCATCCGGGTCCCGAC
>Ga0210365_11312371_pt1 | contig 12230 bp, 9 predicted proteins | sample S637metaT_FD_159655 | JGI IMG/M metagenome (GOLD analysis project Ga0210365, IMG submission 159655) | Metatranscriptome of estuarine sediment microbial communities from the Columbia River estuary, Washington, United States - S.637... | ecosystem: Environmental > Aquatic > Marine > Intertidal...
CGGCTTTCCCGCACCCGGCGAAATAAGCGCGAACTGGCACCTCCTCCCAGGATATTATTGAGAACATGCATTCCATAGCGGCTCGGGTCCGCATAGGGACACGCCCGAATTCCCAGGGAAAAATAGACCTGGGAGACGGGCATATTTTCCAGGACCACACCCGAGTGAAAAACGGGTGACGCCTTGGCGGCCGGTAAGCTATTTCCCATCATCCGCCAAAAGGCATCCCGCACCTGGGCGACAAAATCCTCATGATCGACGTTGCCTGCTGCCGCAACGATGATACGATCCGGTGAATAATGCTCATGCACATAATAGATCACGTCCTCGCGCGTCATTAATTTGATGGTGTCGGGTCGGCCGGCAATGCAACGGCCCAGGGGATGATCAGACCAGACAAAGCCTTTTAAAAGATCATGGGCCCGTTCGGAGGGCATGTCACCGGCGGATTCTATCTCACGCAATATGGCTGTCTTTTCCTTTTCGAGGTTTTCGGGAGGAAAGATCGAATTAAGTAGAATATCGCCTAGCAGATCCAGAGCGTATGTAAAATAATCATCCAGCACCGTGGCAGAGTAACAGGTGAAATCACGGGCGGTGAAAGCGCCCAGGTGTCCACCGGCTTCATCCATCAAACGGGCAATTTGAGTCGCATTGCGACTGCTGGTGCCGCAGAACACGGCATGTTCCACCAGATGCGCCAGCCCGCTTTTCTCCGGGGCTTCGTCGGCAGGGCTTGCATCGATCAAAATACCCATGGAGATGGAGCGATGTCCGGACATGGTTTCCGTCACAACTCTTATGCCGTTTTCCAAGGTTGACTTTCGATACATGCCCACTCCTTCTCCTGAGCCTTAAGTCCCGGTTTCAGACTCAAACGGGATTCTACTGCAAACAATGACCGACGATTAGAAACGACGGTTTGACCCCCGCCGGAATAGGGGTTCTGCCGATTTGTTGATCCAGTTAAATTGTTTTCATCATTTGGTAATCGCAGTTTCATGGAAAGATCAATTTCTCCCCCCTAATATTTTTTTCGTGTCAGGAACCACTAAAAATCCGTCTTCCCATTCGTAAACACCCTTTGTAAAAAATTTTTCCGGAATCCACCCATCGCGGACCGGAGAGCATTCAATCGGAAGCGTCAGCATTCGAATAGGAGGAACAATACGAAGCATGATTCGATAAATGCCCTTCGGAGCGGCGTCATCTTTTATGGCTCTTACCACCATCAGTCGCTGAGTTTTTGAAGATTTTAGAGAGGTCATCCCCAAACATGCCTCTAGAGAGATAACCGGCAAAACCTGATTGTGCCACTCTGCTACTCCTTCTATATAAGATGGAGAAAGTGGAACAGACTGTACCGCTGTATCCATTAGGATATCTTCCATCTGGTGCTGGCTGAATAAAAAATAAATCCGCCTGTTTGATACCGGTGGGGTCTGCGCAGAGAAAATAAGCACCCTCTGTACCGTGGTTGCGCTTTGGTTAGTGCTTTGCATCTCTTCGGCCTTTCATCTTGATACTCACTTAGAATCTGTCGGGTTCGCTTGATGTGATGCATCCCTGTCGGTTTGCAGAAGATTCGCCAAAAATGAGGTTGATTCGCATTGCGACTCATCAACAATATCAACTGTATCAATTATTACAGGGTTCATGTTTGCTATCTCTGCATCTTCGGTCGGCGGTCTGAATTCTGGGTTGGCTTCAGTCTGCAGTGCTTCTTTTTCTATTCCTTCCGGTGCCAAAAGTAAAATTAGCGTGTCTTCATGTTTCAATACCTTGGGAAAGCATAACATCGAAGCACCTTTAAATATTGGAGGAAGCGGTTTGATCCGATCATTATCTACGGAAACAATCTGGTCTATGCCGCTAACGATCATCCCCATAGATTTCCCATCCGCTTCCACCATTATCAATTTTTCATTTTCGAAATCACGACCGGCAGTTTCTTTTTCAAAGATAGAGACAAGATCATATAGCGAGGTTTGCTTGTAATCAAACACCCGGGTAAGCTGGTTGCTGCCTTCTGCTCCTTCGTCAACAATATGCTTCACACTTTGTATGCTCTTGACGCACGGTAAATCGATGCCGAATGGCCTTGTGCCTACCTGGAATAACAGCATTCTTTTCATTATAATACCTTGTACACAACTATTTTTTCAATATTAAGCGATAGAGAGTAATCAGGCTTTGGAAAAGAATTTTGCTACCTTAGCAGCCAAGTTGAGACTAGTATTCCATCTGCGGGCAGTTTCTTCTTTTCTTATCCTGATCCTCTACCTGTCAGTTTTAAGATTAAACGCACTAATTCATCATCATTGTATGGTTTGACAATAAACCCTTTGGCTCCGAGAGCTTTGGCTTTATCCCGATGCTTGGTTGCAGTTCTCGAGGTCAGCACCACAACCGGAATATTCTCAACCCCGACCTGTGCCTTGAGGGCGCCTAAAAATTCATAGCCGTTCATACGAGGCATTTCGATATCAAGCACAATCAGGTCCGGATGACTTTCACTCAGCTTGTCGAGAGCATCAATACCGTCTTTAGCTGTCAGTACCTGCCAACCCTGATCTTCCATAAGTCGGGAGACTACCTGCCGGATACTTACGGAGTCATCCACAACCATTATGTTGAGGGGCCTTTCCATTATAAACTCTTTATCCGTAAGAGTCTCTTCCAACATTGTCATCTGGGACCACAGCAATTCTTCAAGGTTCAAGATGGGGATCACGCTTCCGTCACCCATGATCGTTGCTCCCGATACTCCCTTTACATAGCGAAGGTGTGAACCCAGGCTTTTGATAACGATTTCCTTTTGGCCCACTAGAGTATCAATCACGAGTGTCCCCCTGCGGCCACCGGTTTCAACCACCAATGTTATCGGATGTTCCTCTGGCGGCATAGATCTGGTATCTATTTTTCCGGCGCTCAGCAGATCTGCCATATGAAATAGCGGTAACACCTCGTTATTCAGTCTTAAAGCGTCTTGATTGGGCCCAAGAATATTTTTTGGGTCTAGCCGGATGATTTCGCTGATATTATTTAAAGCAATAGCGTATGTTTGTCCGCGGACGGTAAACAGCAAAGCTTGCACAGCCGCCAGGGTTAGGGGGATGCGAATGGTAAACTTCGTCCCTTGCCCTTTTTCAGATGCCACCCGAATAACGCCTTTGAGATTTTGGATATTTTCCTTAACCACATCCATCCCCACACCGCGGCCCGAAATTTCGCTGATCTCCGTGCGTGTGCTGAAACCGGGGAAAAAAATAAATTGAGACAGATCATCTTCCGACATCTCATCAACTCTATCAGAAAGCCCCATTTTGCGAACCGTCTCCCGAATGGCGCTAAAGTCGAGGCCGGCACCATCGTCCGCTATGCGGATCACAACCTGGTTACCTTCCCGCGAAGCTTCCAGTTTGATGGCAGCAACCGGTGGTTTTCCCAAAGACAGCCTCATTTCTTGCGGTTCAACACCATGATCAACTGCATTTCTGAGTAAATGCATCAGCGGGTCCGCAATTTTTTCCCAAATCAGTTTGTCCAGTTCAATGTCTTCCCCGCTAACGATCAGTTTGACCTTTTTATCCAGATTTCCCGCAACCTCACGCACGGTTCGATGCAGTTTACTGGTAATAATCGAAATCGGGGTCATGCGAACCCGCATCATCTTTTCCTGAAGCTCACTGAGAATTACCCGCTGTCGGGTGAGACGGCCGTCAAAATCGCTGTGAAGGTTCGATAATTGTGTGTGAAGTGCACCTACATCTACGGCGGATTCATTTAATTTGCGGATAATCAAATTTAATTCGGAGTATCGATCCAGTTCCAGTGTATCAAAGTCCTCAAAATCGCCTGTTTGCATCGCTTTTGCGCCATATGCGCCAGATAAATCAGGTATTGCCCTTAGCTGTTCAAGGGCATCCACTTCGTAGCTGACCTCTAGATCCCGCGCGATCTGTTTGAGGCGCTCGCGGTATAATTCAAAATCATTGACGGAATCCGTAAAGGTCTCCATTTTCTGTTCGAATGCACTCAGGACAATAATAAGCTCACCGGTCAGGTTGACCAGGTCATCGAAGCGCGCCATATCCACCCTGAGTGTTTTGGTAAACCGCGCGCCCGATTCCGAAACATCATCTACTTGCGAAAATTCTTCGAACAAATCGGTTGGGCTATTTTCTCCAGCGAATTTTTTTGACTGTAAAATTGTATTTAGCTTTATTATTGTCTTTTGCTCGGCCTCTGCTCGGTTTTCTGCGATGGTCGGTTCTTTTTCTGAACGGTTCTGGCCCATAATTTTTTTGTGCTGAGTTTTTAAAGATCGAGCCTTGGCAGAATAAAGCAATTGCGGTTTATTGATGATCCGTTCCAGCAGATCTGAAGACTCAGCCAGCACCGTTACAATTTCTGGAGAAATTTCCCGGGCCTCTTCAAACAGCCAATCCAGAAGGTCTTCCAAACTGTGGGTGTATGTTGCAACCTCTTGAAACCCTATGACGGCGGCAGCTCCTTTTAAAGTATGAACGGATCGTCGGATCCGACGAGATTCTTCCCGCAGGATAGTTGAGATGGGAACGGTTTTTTTTACCTGATTATCTATAACATTTAAGGAACGCCTCAGGTCCTCCAGGTGCTCTTCCGCCTCCTCATAAAAGCTTTCCATCAGGTGGGGCGGAATCTCCAGCCTGTCTTTTGCTTGAAGCTTGGTTGTCTCGATCATTCCTTCGGCATCACCGGGGTATTCGTTCTTTAGCGGAACAGATCCAGAAGTTGAAATCGATTCAGTCCTGACGACGGATACTGCTTGAAGTTGGTTGATCCCCTCTGAGTCGGATGCCAGGGCTATTTCAGTTTCAACATTAGCTTCAGCGTTGAGCCCTTCATTTTCAGGAACTGACTCCAGCAATTTGTTCAGCGCTTGCTCATCCTCCTCCATGGAAAGTCCTTGGATTCGTCTGAAGTTTAATGCCGTTTCTTTGAGCATAGCTCGAGACGCAACCCCTCCGTTCATGTACCCGAGACAATATTGCCTGAACAACTCAACGGTCTTCTGCATGGTATTGAAGGCTTCGTCATTAAACTCATGTTTCCCTGCCAGAATATCTTCCAAGTATTCTTCCATTTGAGAAGCGATATGGCTTAATCCGTTCAACCCAACCAAGGAGGACGCCCCTTTTATCGTGTGCACCAATCGATGGCTCTCTTCTAAAGCTTCACTTTGTTCTGGTTCTTTTTTAAGAGATTCCAATCCATCGATTAAAGTAGGAATGTAGCTCCCTACTTCTTCGATAAAATCATTTATCATTTTAATATTGGGCGGCATGGACATATATCGCCTCCTTAAAAGGTTAACCGAGTCGCTCGATTTTATTTCATAAAGCCTTGGTTTGTTCGATCTCTATCCTTGAGACACAATGACGATTATTGGTCTTAAACATTATATCTTCAAATATTAATTGAAACCTGTCATCCGCGGGCAAGATAGCAGTTTATCGACGTCAAGTATATTTGTGAGGCTTTCTCCCGAGACGGCTACCCCCAAAATATAGTTCGCTATTTCTCCCTCTCTGTATGGGCTGCTTTGGAGATCGGCGTCTATTTTTTCCAGAGAGATAATTCCCATAATTCTGTCTACGATTACACCTACTTTCATGTCTTGATTGTGAATGATGAGAAAACGGCGTTCCACTTTAGTTCCAGTTGAAGAAATGCCCAGAAATGCCTTCAGATTTATAAATGAGATGATCTCACCGCGAACATTGGAGACTCCCAGAACCCAGTTCGGCAGATTTGGCAGCGGCGTGATGTTTGGGCGGCGTCCAATCTCAAGAGCCCTGGAGAGCGGAAGTGCAAAAAGTGTTTTCTCCAGGGCCAACAGAATATGTTGGGTTTTCAGGGATGACTGCAATCCACCCAATTTAGTAAATATCTCTTCTTTTTTTCCCCCGGAATCAAAAGGCATGGCTGTTTCGCTGTCAATTTCAGCAATCAAATCACTTAAAGACAAGATGGTTTGGTCCTGGCCGGCAATTGCCGAGGGAGTGGCGCCTTCTTCAGGCGTGTCGATTGTTTCCATGGCAGATATGTCTCTTTAGTAGAATTAAAAGTAAATCGAAGTTATCAGTTATGTTGGTTATGTCTTGCAACTTATATCTACCGGCTGATGATATTTACAAAAGCTGGGATGCCGCATTCAGCAAATGTTCTGCTGTAAAAGGTTTTGTTATATAACCATCTGCCCCCTGTTTTTGGCCCCAGAATTTATCACTTTCCTGGTTCTTACCACTCAGCAAAATTATTTTGATATCTTTGAGTTCTGCTGAACTCTTTATCTGTCGGCAGACTTTAAAACCATTGAGTTTGGGCATAATGACATCGAGTACAATCAGATCGGGGTGCTCCGACTCTGCTTTTCTGAGAGCCTCCTCGCCGTTTGTAGCGGTGATTAAATCATATCCCTTGGATAAAAATGGCCTACTCATAAGTTTCAAATCCGTTGGACTGTCATCTACTACCATTACTTTTATTTTAGCCATGTCTAAAACCTCCCTCTGAATTACTGAATATGCCTCTCAATGGTTTCAACCAGTTTTGTCGGGTCGAAAGGTTTTGTTAGATACGCCGAAGAACCGGCCACTTTGCCCTTTACTTTATTGATAATACCATCTTTGCTGGTCAACATAATAACCGGAATATTTTTAAACTCCGGATTTTCCCTGATAATCGAGAGTATTTGATAACCGTCCATCTTTGGCAGGATGATATCCAGCAGGATTAGATCGGGTTTGGCCTCATTTAACCGGCTCAAAGCCTCGAGCCCGTCTCCCGCCTCTATAATTTCATACCCTTTTTGGCTTAGGGTGATTGATATGACCTTGCGAATGGTTGAACTGTCTTCTACAATCAGTATTTTTCTTTTTATCTTGTTTTGTATTGATGTAACCGTCGAATCGGTTTCATTACCGGTAGCCGACGATTCTCCGGCTAAAAGCGCTCCGCTGGAGGCCATGTGTTTCAGCAAAAGATTCAATTGTCTGGAATAAAATTGCTCTTTAGGGGAAAGCTTAGCGGCAAGGTCCAGATGGTTCAGTGCTTCCTCATAGTTATCCATGTTGAGATAGACCATACCGAGCCAATAATGTGCCGGGGAACTATTTTCTCTTTCTATGACCCGGTTATATCTATCAATCGCCTCTTGCTGGATCCTTTCGCTGCCGGCGTGATCCAACTCAAAAAAAAGATTATGTATGAGCAAATGGCAATTGCAGTAGGGACACGTCACAGCATTTTTTCCCAACGGCACCCAGCAGAACGGACATCGGGGGAAAGGTTCTTCATGTAAACGGCTTCTCGCTTGCTGAAGTTTTTTGAATTCCTCCAAGACTTCTAGATCATCCGGTGCAATTTTGAGGGCATTGTTTAAACATCCTTCAACAGTCTTGAAACTTGCAGAAATTCTCGAAAACCACAACCAGCCCTTGTAATTTCGATTATCCCGCTTTAAAATTTTGCTTAGTAGTAATTTTGCTTTTTTAAGGTGATTCCCTTCAGCTTCCTGTATCGCTTCATCCAAGAGATCCGCGTGATCGAGGCGGGCACCATTTTCATCGGCCTGGTGGGTAGAGTTGAGCAGGATATGCATTAGCGGTGTATGAACTTTTCTTTCCGTTTGGCAGTCATCGTGTATTTCCGTCTGCACATTGCGCCAGGAAATAATTTTGGTCGCCGCCTTTTCACCATCCATACCGTCGGCTTCAGCGTTTACCAACTCTCCTTTGTTAAGATAAAGATATCCAACTTTATTTTTTGATTTCACCTTGAGCGTACAGGTTTTTTGTTCCAGATTAATCAGCTGCAAAAAATTGGCAAGCATAAACCCGCTGATAAAGACGGTAGATTTTTCTTGTAGAGAGTTCATATAATCTGTCCCATGATCTCAGCTTCCAGCGGTTTATCAGCTAATTAATTCTTCGGCCTTTTTCAGATACATTGGATTTTGACAACCTTCCGTTCCGCATAGATGCTCCCGTCAAAAATCCGCATTGTAATCGTTAAACCGATTAATTGCCAAAGATGTGACGTGCGAATTTTCGCGGGAAGTGAATATAATCTTACGGGCTAGGGCAGGGCGGGTACGAAAGATATATTGTTCCGTCCCTTTCTTTTAGATGCATACATTGCGCTATCCGCACGGTGGACAAAACATTTTATATTTTCATCAGTCAGATATTCAACCACCCCGATACTTACAGTTACTATCAATGGTTTAGGATGGGATAACACCTGGGTTTCATTTTCGATCGCCTGTCTCACTCTTTCGGCCACCGCAATTGCCCTATCTAGTTCCGTTTCAGGCAGAATTATGGTGAATTCATCCCCGGCATACCTGTAGGCGGTATCCTGCATTCTAATCGCTGATTTTATTATTTCCCCGATACCTCCAAGAATCTTATCCCCGAAAAGGTGCCCGTAGGTATCATTCAAGAATTTAAAATTATCGATGTCCATCAGAATTAGGGAAAGAGGACGAAAATAACGATTGGATCTATCGACCTCTTGAGCGATATGGCTATAAAACTGTCTTGAATTAAAAAGACCTGTCAAATCGTCTCTAATGGTCAGGTTTGTTAATTCTTCCAATTTTCGACTATTTTCTTTTTTTTCTGAACGGTTTTTAAGCACGACGTTGATTCTAAGCAAGAGATCTTCCAACCGTATGGGTTTAATAATCAAATCACTTGCTCCCCGAGCCATGGCTTCTTCAATGGTATAATCTAAAGAATACCCCGTCATAATGATAACGTCGGCATTATAGTTTTGCCTTATGATTTTGGTTAGCTCTAAACCATTCATGCCGGGCAATTGGACATCCGTAAGAACAATGCCAATTTCTTGGTTCTCGAGAATATCAAGCCCCGCTTCGGCACTGATTGCCGCAAAAGATTCAAAACCTGATTTTTCAAGAAACAGGTTGATCAATTCGCGTATGGCTGTGTCGTCTTCTACCACTAAAATTTTAGGTCTTATACAGTCCGACATTATAAATATCCATATCCATTAATTAGAAGAAAAAGCCCAGTCGCAAGGATACCCTCGACTTATAAGAAGTATCACTGCAGTCTATAAACATTTATTTGCTGAAAGCCGATTTTCGCCCACAAGTTGTTGACGCTGACCGCCTGCTGCATTGTTCGTGCTATCGCCAATTAACTGAAAATTATCCAGCTGCGCCCGGCATCGGTCGACCCTGTCCCGGAAGTCTTTTAATTTCGAAACAAATTCCGTCTGCTGACCGCACCCTCGTATGCTTGCTTCTATATCCTCGGTAAGCAGAAGATTTTCCCTTTTGATGATATCTATCGAATTCGACAGCGCCTTCATCATGGCATTAATCTGTTTTGCTTCCTTTTTTAGAAAATCGCCTTTTCTCAAACAAACCTTCCGTGTAAAATCTCTTTCAGATATTTTTGCAATTGTTGTTCCAATGTTAACCAAAGGCCCGCAGAATTTGTGAGTAAACAATATAAAATAAAAAAATGAGATGACCGCAATAAAAAGGCTGGCCATGGACAAGCGCTCCAGTAGAACGATAAACATTTTGGCGGAAAAATGCTTAACCCATAGGTCGCTGGTTTTAAAAATATCGGTGTAAAAAGGGGAAAGTACGGTGGCAATCAGTGCGACCGTTACCAATAATATAAATGCTAAATGGGCGACGATCATAGGCCGCTGTATGTCTTTAGAAATAAAAAAATTCCTGAGTTTTCTGCGATTCGCATTTGACGTCATCTTCAATACTCCAGTGATATTCAGACGGACAATTAAGTTTTGTGCCTGATTTGTGTATCCGAATCATCGTTGTGAGATAATTCTGTTTTCTGTTTTTCCCAGGCAACTTGGGGTTTATTTTTAAAATGAATGATTCCTTCTCCTGCAGAATCAATAAAAAAGGAAAAATTAAACTCTTCTCCCTTGTCCTCGTTAGTGCATAAAATCGTATACAATGTTCTGTGATCGATAATCTCTTTCTCAACCCTTTTCACATTGTAGTAATTAAACTTTCCGCCACCGAAACCCAGGGTGATCAGGACTGGATCCAACTCAAAAAATTGATTCTCATATTTGGGATCGTTTGACGCATATACTCCTCTGAGTTCTGCTGGAATTAGTCTGAGTGACTGCGAACAGCCTGGTATCGAGCCTGCAACCATTACAGAAAATAGAAGAATAATCAGCCCTGTCGGGGTTCGTTTTTTTTCTGTTTTCGGTATAACTTTACCCTTCCTATTATCCATTTGTTTTCCTGAAAACATTTGCCTTAATTTTAATCGCTAAGCCGCCTTGGACGCTCTCCCATAAACGGTATTCACAAGCGCTTCGGCAACGACAGGATCAAACTGCCGGCCGCTTTCCTGCTGAATGATTCCCATGACCCGTTCAAGCGGCATCCCGTCTCGATAGGGCCTGTCTGATTTCATGGCGTCAAAAGCATCCGCGACGGCCAGGATGCGGGCACCAAAGTGGATGGATTTCCCGGACAGTCCATTGGGATAGCCTTTCCCGTCAAAGCGCTCATGATGCTGTAAAATTATGGGGATTATGGTCGTATACTCTTCAATGGGTTCCAGGATTCGGGCACCTGTCTGCGGATGGGTTTTTATGGTTTCGAATTCCTGCTCGCTGAGCTTGCCGGGTTTGTCGAGAATAGCAGCCGGAACCCCCAGTTTCCCAATGTCATGCAGCAAGGCGGCGCGATGCAGATTTTCCCGCTCCCCGGGATCGAAGATCAGAATATCCGCCAGCTTGAGTGCAAGCCGGGTTACACGCTCTGAATGACCTGCCGTCCAGGATGATTTGGCATCAACGGCTCTGGCCAGCGCCTTTAAGGTGCCCCAGTTGAGTCGGTTTAACTGTTCCATCAGACGGGAATTGGACAATGCCACCGCCACTTGATCCGCCATTTGTCGTCCTCTGAGGCGATCGTTATTCAAAACTATGCGGTTGCGGTATGCCATCGTGATCAGCGCCGACAGATTCGCATCTAAAAAAATCGGTAAAACCAAATAAGCGCCGATTCCATCGCCGTTCAAAATTGATACATATTCGGGTAAGTTCTCAGTTTTTTCGATGATCAGGAACTCTGGATGATTATGTAATCTCATTAAATCAGCGGGGAGAAGTTTGCGATCAATTTTTCGAACCTCGTTTTCAGCCTGACTGCCGGCAAGGTAGCATTGAATTCCGCCGGACCGGTCACGGTTGACAAGTCCAATGCCGACGGCCTCACAGGTAAAGCAATCCGCCATGCGGGATATCACCGTATCCAGGATTTTATGCGTTTCCAATGAGGACAAGACCGAACGGGTGATGTGGGCACTGGTTTCCAGGGTATTGAACTGATCACTCAATTGAACGGCCATTTGGTTGAATGCCTCGGCAAGTTCTTCGAACTCATCGCGGCTGTCGATTTCAACTCGGTGATTAAAATTGTTGCCCGCAATTTGACGGGTGCCTTCTTTTAGCATCTTTAACGGCGCCAGGCTTTTGCCGATAAAATAAATACTTAAACTGACGGTTACCAATAATGAAAGCAGGATAACCTGGGGAAAAATTTTCTTAAATTCGACCATTTGCAAAAAAGTATCGGTTTCGGATTGAACAAATGTGATATTGAAGCCGGGTATTAAAAACTTCGGTTCCATGAATATCCAGCGAAAGCAGGCCAGGTATCTATTATTTTTCCAATCAAATTCGAAATTCCCTGAACTCTTGGCGACAATTTTTTGCGAAAAATCGGCGGGCAAGGGGGGATCTTCCTGAAAAGAACTGTATAGGGTCTTTTGTGCTCCATCCCTTACCAGCAGATCGGTATCGAGCGGCAGGTGATATTCCCGGTTCAATGCCAAAAGAAAGATTGGATTGATTTTTGCGGCCAAAAAACCTGCCCCGGGATTTTGGGCATCCAGAAGGACAATCATCAATAATTCCGGCGGCTCCTCGTAATTATTTGCGAATTTAACAAGGCTGTTTCCGGTTTTCAGATGGCGACTCTCTTTTTCATTGAACGACTCGATTTTACCAACCTGGCCGAATAGAACTCTGGCGCCTCCATCCTGGTTGAACAGGACCATGGCATCGAATCGATTCTGCAAGCGCTTTAAAAAGCTCTTTGCCAACGATTCAGACAAATTTCCCGTCGATTTGCTCAATTGGGTGGCGGCAAG
>Ga0210365_10631534_pt1 | contig 12222 bp, 13 predicted proteins | sample S637metaT_FD_159655 | JGI IMG/M metagenome (GOLD analysis project Ga0210365, IMG submission 159655) | Metatranscriptome of estuarine sediment microbial communities from the Columbia River estuary, Washington, United States - S.637... | ecosystem: Environmental > Aquatic > Marine > Intertidal...
GACCATTAAAGAGGTAAAGCCGTCGGCGATAAGATAGATGAGCAAGTTTGTGAAAGCGCCCAGGAGTGAGCAAAAAAAGAACACCTTGCGGGGTGAAAATCGGTCTGAGACAGCAAGGACGGCAAAACATAAGGTGCCGGCGATAAACCCGAGTTGCACCACCGATGTCACATAGCCCAGCGCGCTTTCGCCAAGAGACCACTGGCGCTGAATATCATCGAGGATGGCATTGCCGGCAAACCAGAGGGACGTGCCGGTGAACTGAGAGAAAATTATAATCGGCAGAATCCAGGCGGGTCTTTTCTTCATATCTATCTCAGTTTTATCGCTTCTAAATCTTTTCCAAGGCCTGCTGCAGATCTCGGATCAAGAGTTCAGACTTCTCGATACCCACTGCCAGCCGAACGAGACTCTCACTGACACCGGCTTTGGCCCGGTTTTCGGGACTCAATGCAGCGTGGGTGTTGGTGATGGGTTGATTGGCCAGACTGGTTACGCCGCCGAGACTGGTTGCCAGTTTGATTTTTAGCAGGTGGTCCAAGAAACACTTGGTCTGATTGAAAGCAGCGTCTATTTCAAAGCTGAGCATACCCCCGAAACCGGTCATCTGCCGTCCTGCGATTTCATGATCGGGATGGGATGCCAAGCCCGGATAGTGGACGGCTTTTACTTTATCCTGGGTTTCCAGAAATCGGGCAATTTGCATCGCATTTTCATTTTGGCGTTGAACACGCAGATCCAGCGTTCGCAGTCCCCGCAGGGTTAGAAATGCCGACATCGGATCCATCACCCCGCCCAGGATTTTACGATAGGCCCAGATTTTATCAAAATGTTGAGTGTTGCAGCAGATAAAGCCCGTAGTGACATCATGATGTCCGCCGAGATACTTCGTCCCGCTGTGCAGGACCAGATCCACCCCCAAATCGACGGGATGCTGGTTGACCGGCGATGCAAAGGTTGAATCGAGCAGAACAAGCGCGCCTTTTTGATGGGCTGCTGCGGCCAACGGTTTGACATCCACCACGCGCAGGAGAGGATTGGTGGGTGTTTCCAGGTAAAGGATGGATAATCCTTGTTCGATTTCTTTTAAAATCTCCTCCTGATTCCAGCAGTTAATAAAAACCGTATGGACATCCAGGGTCGGCAAGACTTCGTTTAAAAGTTCAAACGTGCCGCCATATAGTTCCTGCATGGCCACGATTCTGCTTCCTGCCTGAATATTGGCCATAATGGCTGTGGTAATGGCCGCCATGCCCGAACCGAATCCCAGGGCACTGTCATACCCTTCGAGTTGCGCCAGCCTTTTTTCCACTTCCATGACCGAAGGATTGTCCCAGCGCGAGTACACGTAGCCGCTGCGATGTTGGACGACATCAATGAGATCATCCGATTTGTCAAATTGGTATGTTGCGGTCAGATAAACCGGCGCTATGACGGGTTTTCCCTTCATTCCTTTTTCTCCTTTTCACATATTGTTTTGAAAATTGAGGTGTCAGGTTTCAGGTGTCGGGTGTCAGGGAAAGGAGATGTTAGATACTGAAACCTGACACCCGACACCTGAAACCTATACATATTATCGGCGTGCTTGCTGCCCTTTAGGGTCCACTTTTTCTGAGCGTCCTATCGGAAAAAGGTTAGTATTTTATCTTTATTACTTTTTATTTAAAAATGTTGTGCTTGTCAACGAGGTAGAGCGGAAGGAAAGCAGACATGGAGGTGATCATTTTCGTCGCACATTCCGACAACCGTGTTGCGGCTGCGGGCAGGCGTTGCCCTTATTTGCGGTCAATCACCGGATTTGATCGCCCTAATATGCGATCACATTAGAAAAGAGAATTTGATAAATAAAACGGTTGAATATTGATCCCAAACCAGATATAAGGATTTCAAAAATCGGGTGATATCGTTTTACTATCTGAACTAATATCAAATTTTAAATATTGGCAAAGTATAGCCGGGACCCCTTATAATTCGAGGCAAATCTTAGTGCATATCAATTTGCCCGAGTTTAAGATAATCACGATAATTTGTAAAAGGGGCATGTTCATCGACGCCCACATTTTTTATGATATCGGGGCAGAAACACAAGTCTCATTTTTCAAAAGACTTCATTCGGAAATGCAAATTCTTATCTACATGGTTTAACATTTTTTAATAATTGAACTTCAATGTCTGTGTTAAAGTAGAGGTGATTAATTGGTTTTAAGGAGATACTACTGTCATGTTTCACTCTTAATTTTTCTATTAATAATTACACCAAATGTAAATGCCGACAGTTCAAAAAGCCAGAAATTTAGCTCGAATTATAAATGGTTTGTATCTGTCTATGGTGGACTATTTGCAGATGAAACTCTAATCGATATCTTTTCTTTTCAGGCAACCTATTCAGATGACAACTATGTCATCGTTGGAGCTTTAGCAAGAGAGTTATATCAATACAAACATTGGCTGAGTTTTGAACTTGAAGGTCAGATAGGAAGAACTTTTGACAACAAAGATGATAATTGGGAATTTGCTGGGCTGGTATTGACGCGCTGGCATCAATTCCCTTGGGACAAATATATCGACACCAGCTTTGCATTCGGAACTGGGCTATCATTTTTTAATCAGCCGTCTCAAATTGAGCTGGAAGAAGACGAAGACGCCCAAAAATTATTAGGTTACCTTGCCTTCGAACTAACATTTGGCTTGCCTCAATATCCAAGATGGAATCTCATATTTCGCATTCACCATCGATCTGGTGCTTATGGATTAATTGGTGATGGTGAAAGTGGTTCAAACTACTTATGCACCGGCCTAAAATTCGCCTTCTGATTTTCAATTCAGACAGCCATTGTTGAAAAGTTCGCATATATGGTTTACTGCTATTATAATTACAAGCGATGAAGGGAGATTAATCCGGAAGGTAGTCTTCACGAACCGGTGAAAAGACCTCGATTACCACCGAATCCTCCAATGCATCCACCGAATGCTCGGCGCCACCCGGTATGCACCAGCTGTCACCGGTTTCGACTTCCAATATCTCATCTTCGACCTTGAACCGGAGCTTTCCGGATACCATAAACCCGGTCTGCTCGTGGGGATGGGAGTGAGGCGGAATCGGGGATCCTTTGGCGATAGTGAATTGGCCCGTCAATGTTTTTTCGCCGTGCACCAGGGTGCTCAAATGAACACCTTCCAAAAGAAAATAGCAACTTCTGACTCAAAAATAATTAAAGAAGCATATCGCATTCTGCGGCCGGGCGGCCGGCTGCTGGCAGATGTTGCCGAAGGCAGCCTCGTGAAAAACTTATTCAGCTTTTTTCTTCGTTGATATAATCCATGATCACTTTGTAATTCTCATCACTTAGCAATTTGACTTCATTAAGCCACTCGAAGGCATCGGAAACAGTGAAAAGAACGTGGGGCCGGATGTCGTTGGATAGGATGAATTCCCGCCCCCCTTGCTCTCTGTCCAAAAGCACCACCAGCTCGGTGACCAGTCCCCCTTGCTCGCGAGCGGCTTCCGCCGCCTGAATCACACTCTTGCCGGTGGTGATGAGATCATCTATCATGAGGATGCGGTCATTTTTCTCCATCTTGCCTTCGATCTTTTTGCGAACACCGTGTTCCTTTCTTTCCTTGCGATAGTAAAGCATCGGAATGGCCAGCTTTTGGCACACGATGGTCGTGAAAGGGACACCGGCTGTAGGGACTCCCAGAATTTTATCGAATCTGTTCCTGCCGATTTCATTGTCTATGATGCGAGCCAGAGAATTGGCTATCAAATCCATTGTTATGGGATCTGAGATTGCCTGTCGAAGGTCCACGTAATAGGGACTTTTTTTCCCGGAGAAAAGGATATAATCGCCGATTTTGAGCGCGTCATTTAAAATCAGGTCAAAAGAAACTTTTTTCATAAGATACTTTTTTTCTTCTTGCCAGATGAGGTTTCTTATCTTTTCATACTGGGCGTGAGGCATTGCTTATGCTCCTTTCACTGCTTGGTTGTTTTTGACAGTGCGAATCGTATAAAATTTTAAAGTAAATGGCAATACATTCATAATTCAGCTTCCTTCCTTTTGTCGCAACCCCTTGACAACCTGCCAGAATAAAGGCTCACGGGTTTGAAATATTTTCACCTGGTCCTCGCCGACAAGAATGGTTTCAGCTGTTGGAATCGCAGCTGCCGCTTTTTTCAGCGTAATGGTGTCCGGGTTTGGCGGTAATCCATAGAATCGGGCGCCATTGAGCGACATAAAGGCCTCCAGATTAGCGAGGGTTCCTTCCGCTTCAAATACCTGAACGATATAGGGAAGGGCTGTCGGCATGTTGAAGATGCCGGCTGCTGCGCCGGCTTTTTCTTTATCCACCCGCCGGTGAGGCGCGGAATCAGAGCCGAAAAAGAAGCGCAGATCACCCGAAGCCGCCGCCTTGCGAATGGCCAGACGATCCGGTTCCCGTTTGGCAGCCGGTAGGCAGTACATGTGCGGGTTTAAACCGCCTGCAAAAATGTGGTTGCGATTGATGAGCAGGTGGTGAGGGGTGACGGTGGCCCCCAATCCTTTTTCGGCCGACCGGACATAGTCAACGCCGGTCTTGCTGGTGACATGTTCCAAGACGATTTTCAGGTCCGGAAAGTCTTTGCGCAGAGGATCCAATTCCTGATCGATAAAAACGGCTTCACGATCGAAGATGTCCACAGCCGGATCACTGACTTCGCCATGAATCGAGAGCGGGACATCGAGTTCCTGCATGACTTCGAGCACCCGATAGACCTTTTTAATGGCCGTGACGCCATGTTCCGAGTGGGTGGTTGCACCCACCGGATAAAGTTTTACCGCGCTCAAAAGACCTTCATTTTTTGCGAGACGGATTTCTGCGGGCGGGGTTTCATCGGTTAGGTACAGGGTCATCAGTGGCTGAAAACCATGGCCGGGGGTTAGGCAATCCAGTATTCTTTTTCGATAGGCCTTAGCACCTTCAACGGTACTGACCGGCGGTTGGAGATTGGGCATGATGATCGCGCGCCCATACAGTCCCGCCGTGTAAGGCAGGACGGCCCGCAGCATATCTCCGTCCCGCAGATGAAGGTGCCAGTCATCGGGTCGTTTGATTATCAATTCATTTGTCGGTTTCATTTATCCTCACCTGGACTATAAAATTTGATCTTGTGCCATTATTTTTTAATCCTCCAGTTATCTGGTTACGCACAATATATGCAGCATTTTCCGATTTAGCCAGGTTAGCCGCTTTTTTTTATATAGAACACCGTTGCAGAAGTTGCCGAGGAAAGGAAGGCATGAGGTTAGTCAGACTTTTTGGATTTTCAACCGGGAAAAGTCTGAGTTGGATTGTCTGCGGCAATTTATAGCTTATTTTCGGCCAACAGGTTGGCAAAATAATCGAAAGGCATTCCATCAATGCCGTCCTCTGTCCGCAATACAGGCCCAAGGGGATAGACGACAATCCTGCGCTGCAGACCCTTGAGTTCGGCGATTGCGCCCAGCCCCTTGCACCATTTTTCTGAAAATATCCTGCCTGATTTTACCTCTACCGCAACAAACTCTCGATTTCGCAGCAGCAGAAAATCAACTGTGGTGTCGACGCCACCGGCAGGTGCCCAATAATACATCTCATCGAAAATTCGACGATAATCCTTAAATGCCCTGAGCAACTGAGCCACCAAACCTTCAAACAGAGGCCCTGTTTCCTCAGGTATTAGAGCTCCCGAGGACCGTTTGATTGCCCGCACTAGGCCGGGATCACACCAGTACCACTTGGGAAGCCTTCGCTCCCGTACCCGCATTTTGGCCTCAAAAGCGGGAAGGCGGAAACAGAGAAGTGTCTCCTCGAGAATGTCGAGATAACCTGTCACGGTCGTTCTGGCAACACCTGCTTCTATCATTCTCAAGTCAAATCAATAGCGGCGAGGTTGCATATTAAATAGTAAATTCGCACAGTGAGTTGATTATATTGCAAAATCCAGCATCGGACATTACTATACTAAAGATCACACAAACTTAGTTATCGACTCGGTGTCACCGGCATTTCCAGGATAACGCGGGCTTATCAGCAACATGCTTCAAAAAGTTCATTCGCTATGGCGATGTCCGATCTGTAGGTGACTTTGATATTTGAATGATTGCCGGGGACGATCACAATAGCATGGGAAGTCATATGGGCCACAATTTCGCTGTCATCCGTCGGCACAAAATATTTCTCCGCGACGGCCTTTTCCATGGCCTGTTTCAAGATTTCACGGCGATAGCCCTGGGGGGTTTGTGCGATCCAGGTCTTAATCCTGGGCAATGTGCCGGTGATCATCATGGACTGATCGGCGGTTATCTTCACGGTTGCGGTCGGATTGACGGCCGTCATGGCCGCACCTGTTTTCTTGACACAAGAAATTAATTTTTTTATCAGGTCGGGTTTCACCAAAGGTCTGGCGCCATCATGGGTAATCAATATATCACCGCAAGATGCGTTTAGCGCATTTAAAAGGGATTCTATTCGCTGCTTGCCGCCGATAACAATTTTAACGATAGCCAACTCTCGGGTCAGTTCCTCATACGTTGCCTTGTCTGAACTTCTGGCGGCTACGATGATTTCTTCGATTTCCCCGCAGGCCAGGAATCTTTCCAGGGTCCGGATTAACAGCGGTTTTCCCTGAACCGGTTCGAGCATTTTGTTTTTTCCATAGCGTGCGGAAGAACCGGCAGCGGTTATCAAGGCAGATATCATGATTTCACCATCTGGATTTATACAAGTATCGAAAACCTGGTCCACAGGGCCAGGTCAGAGTTAAATGGCTCTGTCTCATATATCAGAAATATTCCAAATATGAAGCAGGAAAACCCGAAACAAAATTTAATGGCCAAAATTCAAATGACCTAAATAATCAGCGTATCTAAAATCTCGAATAGGTATTTGTTTTGGTCATTAGGACATTTTTAATTTGAATCTGTTTCGCCCAATTTTATACGATGGGCGATATTCGGATTTCGATCTATCCCCAGGTAATCATATAATCTCAATATGTTGTAGAAACTCAGAGAAATTAAATTACGAATTTCATCAATTTTGAACCAGGGTTTTTGCATACTCTTCAGCCCACTTTTCTGAATCAAGGATGGCAGCAAGATCCGGATCGTCGATTATCTCGTGAGCATCCATCGTATTTTGGATAATAACCGGAATGTCCGTAAATCTGATTTTTTTGTCCATAAATGCCTTGACCGCCGTGGTATCGGCCCCATGAAATACGGCCGGCATCGTCCCGCCTTTTTCAATTACGGAATGGCCCATGGCAAGACAGGGGAATCTGTCAAAAGGCGGCTTTTCGAAGGCTATTGGCTTTGCGAATAGATCAATGAAAGAACCTTTCGGAGAAATGCCTCTGTCCGGGCAGAAAAGGGCATATTGGGTGTATCTTTTCATGTCTGCAGTCCCTAGTTCGCAAATGATACTGCCGTCATTAAATTCCACCAGGGAATGACAGAGATATTGTGGATGGACGACGATACTGATTTTATGAGCCGGAACATCGAAAAGCCATCTTGCTTCAATGACTTCAAAGGCCTTGTTGACACAGGTTGCGCTATCGACATTGATCTTCATGCCCATGTCCCAAGAGGGCCGATTGAGGACGTCCTGCATGGTAACATTTGATAATCGTTGTTTATCCATTGCGGCGATCGGCCCTTTGCCCATGGTGAGGATCAGTCGGTGGATGTCATGACGGGCACCGGACTTTAAAGATTGAAATAGGGCTGAGTGCTCGGAATCAATGGGAATTATGGATACGTTATGCTTTTTTGCCAGTTGCATCACGATATTGCCGGCCAAGACCAATGTTTCTTTGTTGGCAAGACCGATCTCTTTTCCAAGTTTGATCGCCTCAATGGTCGGCAAAAGTCCCGATTTGCCAACCAATGAATTTATGACCATATCCACGCGATCGTCGGTGGCCGCCCTGACGATATTTTCTTCTCCGGCGAATACCTTGATATCAACTTCCTGCGACAGGATCTCGGCGTTTCTTTCATCAGACATAACGACAAATTCCGGTTGGAACCTTTTTATCTGATCTCTTAAGAGTTGAACATTTCGATGGGCGACCAGAGAGATGACATTGAACCTGTCCGGAAATCGCTCCACAATTTCCAATGTCTGTGTGCCAATCGACCCAGTAGAACCTAATATTGCGATATTTTTCATTTCACATGCCAATTTTTTCTAATTTTAATCCGGAAAATTTTTTGAAATCGGATGTATTGCGCGTGACCAGTATTAAGCCGTTTTTATGGACATAATCAAGCGATTTTCAACACCTCGAAAAATATTAATTGGGTGAAAAATTCTTATTGAAATATACACCTCTTAATTGTATATACTTCTAAACTATTAAACAATCCTTGTTTTTGATATTCTAATGAAAGGATAAAATTGAAAATCGTTGACACGTCAAATCCCATACCAAAATATCTTCAAATCAGCGCCTGGCTCAAAGAGGTGATTCAAACCGGCCGCTACAAAGTCGGAGAGAGACTGCCATCAGAAGTTGAACTTTCCCAAATGTGCGGCGTTAATCGAAACACCCTGCGACAGGCCATCGCTGAATTGACTGCCGCGGGAATTTTGAGAAAGGAAAAAGGCACCGGAACCTTTGTCAATGCTCCCGCAACATCAGAATTAAAACACAGACTTGAGCGGATTTATAGCTTCAGCGATATGTTGGGACAAAGCGGCATAAAGGCAAAAACCATCGTTGTTGAAAAAGGAATTGAGAAGGCCGATGATTATGTGGCCAGGACCCTGTTTTTAGGTACAAACAAAAAGGTGATTGCAGTTCGACGAATCAGAGCCGGAAACGGCACGCCTTATATTTATGAAGAAAGCTTCCTGCCGGCGGATACGTTTGAGGGTTTTTTAGATTTTGATCTCACCGGCTCCATGTATGATATCATTTCCGAGCGCTTTAACGTCGTACTTGCCAGGAGCAAGCAGACCATCAGTGCCGTGAATTTAGACCAGAAGATCGCCGGGATACTGGGAATTCCGGTAAATTCAGCTGCAATTTTTTCAGAATATGTCACATTTGACGACAAAAACATGCCCGTGGAGATTTTGTACTCCTATTACCGGGGAGATAAGTATAAACTTGAAATTGAACTCGGACGGTATCACGCCAAACCGAATAGGGTCAACATCACAGCGGACTAGGGCCTGATGAATTATTAAATATTTAGGGATTCCGCAGAATCATGGATACGAGAAAAATGCGGCTGCTGCCCAAAATGAGCACCGGAAAATCCTATGAACTGCTGGAGATCGGTCGGGAATTCGGCCGGGTTGCCGCCCGGTTGGCAGCGCTGTTGGAGGAAACATGGTTGCGCCAACAGCTTATTGAAATCATGGAAGAATTTTACGATCTGGGCCGGGTGCAGGAGGTTTATGAAATCTTCGGCGGCTTCGTCAACCGCAGTTACGGGCTGATGATTGAAAGAGACGGAATCCGAAAGGAATTTTTTTTACGCCAGTATAAGCCCGGCATCGCCGAACACGAAATCAAATTCGAACATGCGCTCATCACCCACTGCGCTGCCCGGGGGTTTAACATCGCCGCTCGCGTGATCGCCAGCCGGCAAGGGGCTACCTACATCAAACCGCCCAACAGCCAAAGCTTTTTCGCCGTGTATGAATTTCTCGAAGGTGAAGACAAATATGCCTGGAATAATCCGGCCCTCAATGATAAGGAATTTGTTAGCGCATCGAAAATGCTTGCGACCTTCCACACGGCTGCGATAGGATTTGATCCGGGGAAATTTCAAAGGGTCGAGCCGCCGGTACTTGAGTTGCTGCCCACTTTAAGCGCTGGATTTAAGAAGTTTGCAACAACCGGCACTCCCAGCAAATTTCACTGTTTTTTTTCGGATCATCTGAAAAACATCCTGGAGTCGATTGATAATTTCCGGATTGCCGAGGAGGACGCCCTGCACATGCCGCTTTGTCCAATCCATTGCGATTTTCATCCCGGCAATCTTAAATATAAAAATAACCGCGTCGTGGGAATTTTTGACTTTGACTGGTCCAAAATGGACCTGCGGCTGTTCGATGTCTGCTTGGCGGTTGATTACTTTTGCTGCAGCTGGGATGAAAAAAACGACGGCGACTTGCGTCTGGAAATAGCAGCTCTTTTCCTAAACGCCTATCAGGATCAATTGCACCAAACAGACGGCATAAAACCCTTGAATGCGGTGGAAATCAAAAATCTGCCCGGCATGCTGACCGCCGCCAACTTGTGCATCATCAACTGGATTGTGTCGACATTCTATGAAGCTGATGATTTAAACGACTATGAATACCTGACCTATCTCAAGCACAGTGTCAGGCTTATGTATTCCATTGAAAAACACCGGAGCACTATTTCGCAGATAGCTGCCGATCTGCTTAAATAAACCTAGATTGAGAGGTTCAGGCCTGCCCTGGCGCGACTGCTTTGAATATGCTTGGTCGACGTTAATCAAGGAAAAACGTCATCTGCTCTTTTTAGGAATGAATTCTTCCCGTTTATATATTGTTTTGAAATCAGAATCTTTTCTTTGTGACTTGGGGTGGCTGAACAATTACATAATCGCCAATTTTTCCGTCAATAAATTCGAGGATCTAGAGATGCTAGCATACGATGATTTAATCAGCCGGGCGCCTGCCGAATATCGGGATGCCCTTGGACAGGAATGGAAACTCTATGACGGTCTTCAGGAAAATGCCAAGATTGTCCTGGCCGAAGTCGGCATCGAAACCAGAAATAGAAATGCTATCACCTTGCTGGAAGCCACCGGCCTTGCAGGTTATGATGAATCGGCGGCGCGGATCTACCTGTTGCCGGAGCTGATCGATCAGGCCCTGGATTCGGCACCCAAAACATTTGCCCGTGACGAGGGTGTCAATACTTTGGGAATCGGGGGTATCCCACCGTTTTTGTATCGTGAGGCCGACGAATTCCCCTTGCCTGCCAGCTATGATGAGCTGGAGCATTTAATAGGGGTAATCTCGGAGAATCTGGATGTGGTGCGCTTTTTGAGCCAGCCGGTAAAGGTTCATCGGGGAGATCCGCTGGCGTGCAACAAGATCATGGACCGCCTTGAGAATTGTATCAAGGTCACCTGCAGCGCCTATATGAATGACGCAGATGCAGTCAATTGGTTTTCCGGCCGAGAGGATTGGCATGACTCCATCTGCGCGCTAAAATCGCCGTTGACAGCCATGGATGACATGCTGCAGGCTCTGGTAAAAAGCGCTGAAACCGGCAATAATTTACGTCTCACCACCATGCCTCTGGCGGGGCGTACGTCGCCGCATTCCCCTCAAGGATGTTTGATTGTCAATCAGGCTGAAGTGATGTTCATGCTGGCGGTGGCCCAAACGGCCAAGCCGGGGGTGTTGTGCATGTTTGGCGGCATGCCGTGCACCACGGGCCCCCATGGCGATCTGGCTTACTCCCATGATGCCATGAACCTGCTGAACGTGGCGGTGGCCAGGCTAAACATGTGGCTGACGGGCCTCCCAACGGTGCAGTCCGGTGGAAGCACCGAAGAAAAAAGGCCCAATGAAAAAGCACTGCAAGATGGCATTCGCGGCCGTCGGATATTGTGTGAGTTTGGTGTCCACCATGCCAGGCATTGTTTCGGTGTTCTGGATAATCTCAATTTTTTCAGTGAAGAGGCCTTTGTCAAAGATTGTGACGCCCACCGGAAATATCTGAAAACCAAACCGGAACAGATGGCTTTGAAACCGCTGCACATTCCGGCGGACGACCAGGCGCTGGAGGTCATCAGACGCGTGGCGGGCGGTGATTACTATGTGGATTATCATACCACGGCCAATATCTCCGCCTTCGATGACTGGGCTGCCGATTTAGAGGCCAAAGGACTACTGCCGTCGCGCTAAGTTGTGATTCCAGATTTCGTCATTTCGGTGACAATTGGGCCATATTATTTGGACAAAAACGCTGCACCCGTAATCGACCAAGATGTTTGATGAATAGAGTATAGAGCAGAGTGATAAATTCTGAGATTATCTTACCTTATTTTTCTGTCTTCAGTTCTCTGTTTTCTGACTCAATTCATAAGCCACCGGCTCTGCCGGTGAGAATTTAAAAGGTTCTACCGTTACAGCGTGGGCATGCTGGATGGGGTGCCAACTCGTTCGATGCCGGCGGCTTATGAATTGATATCAAAA
>Ga0210365_10263601_pt1 | contig 12146 bp, 10 predicted proteins | sample S637metaT_FD_159655 | JGI IMG/M metagenome (GOLD analysis project Ga0210365, IMG submission 159655) | Metatranscriptome of estuarine sediment microbial communities from the Columbia River estuary, Washington, United States - S.637... | ecosystem: Environmental > Aquatic > Marine > Intertidal...
GTCAAGAACTGTTGTCAGAGAAGCTTGGAATAAACTTGCTTCAATAGGATTGATAAAAACCATTCATGGACATGGAAGTTTTGTATACCATCCGGATGCCAGTAATATATTGGATCCTATTTGCGATGCTATTCAGTTGGATAAGAATTCCACTCAAGAACTTCTTGAATCGCGTTTTTACCTTGAGACCATTATTGTTCGTCTGGCTGCGAAACGCAATACACAAACAGATATTGACAGGCTTCGTAAAATTGTCGAGCTAATGGAAATCAATGCGAATAAAAATAATAACAAGCAAACCATTCGATATGACATTGAATTTCACCAAGCCCTGGCTGATGTCTCGCAAAATATGGTGCTCAAGCGTTTTCTATTAACCATCAGCAAAATGATTCAACGTTTCCTGGAAGATTACACAAAAATTCCAGGGACATCACAGCGTGCCATCAGCTATCACAAGCGGATAATTCAAGCTGTCGCAAAAAAAGATTCTGATCTGGCGGAAGCAGAGATGAAAGAGCATCTCACAGATGTAATAAATACATTACGTGAAACCCTGAATTTAGCTTTAGAATTATAAATTGGAAGGGAATGTCATCGTGCCGATTAACGCTTCCATCTGACCCGCAAAAGGTTTTTATCTAAAATAAAGGAGGGTGGTAACAAATTCGAGATAGGCTATGGCGGTTTAATTGAAGTTCTTTGAATCTCAAATAAGGAGGTATGTAAAATGAAAGACATCAAAGTTGGATATGGTGTAGATATCGACGCGGTAGCTGGATGGATTGGCTCCTATGGCGGCGAGGATTCACCGGATGATATTACAAGGGGCATATTTGCCGGAAAAGTTGGCATTCCTCGACTGCTAAAACTATTTAGAACTTACAAAATTACGGCCACCTGGTTTACACCCGGTCAGTCCGCCGAAACTTTCCCGAAAGAGTGCGGTCAAATAGTTGAGGAAGGGCATGAAATCGGGTTGCACGGGTACAGCCACGAAAATCCACTAAGTTTATCACGCGAACAGGAAGAAAAGATCTTGATTCGAAGCAGAGAAATATTAACCAAGCTAGCTGGTAAGGAACCGATCGGTTACGTTGCACCCTGGTGGGAACTGAGTCCGAATACCATCGATTTGCTCCAAAAGTATGGCGTCAAATATGATCACAGCCTGATGCACCACGATTTCCAGTGTTACTATGCGCCAAAAGCCGAAACCATTTATCCCATAGATTACGATAAGGATCCGGATGAATGGATGAAACCCATGGTATGGGGTGAAGAGACGGGTGTGATTGAGATCCCTGCCAACTGGTATTTGGATGACCTACCGCCGATGATGTTTATCAAAAAGTCTCCGAATAGTTTTGGTTGGATTTCCCCGGACGTAATTTTGCAGCTGTGGAAAGATCAGTTTGATTTTATGTACCGGGAATACGATGATGCGGTCTTCCCTATGACTATTCACCCCGATGTCAGTGGAAGACCGCAGTGTATCCTCATGCATGAAAAGCTGATCGAGTATATCAATAAACATCCCGGCGTAAGATGGTGTACGTTGTCAGAAATGGCTGAGGATTTTGCTTCAAAAAATCCGAAATAACGTGAAAGACAGGCAACTGCGCATCTTTATTTCAGCAAATGTTCATCGACATTTTCTAGGCCCCCTGGTTTCTCCTGTAAAAAGGAGAACCAGGGGAGATCGCACGAAAATTCTGCAGATAAAAAGGTTTTTAACGTATAGCCAACAGCAGAGTAATTTTTTTGTGTGATAAATCAGCAATTTTCATAACAGAGACCAAATGGTTTCCCCTTTATGAATCTGCCCTGGCCTTCTTTACCGAGAAACTTGCCGTCTTCGACAGTTACTTGACCTCGCAAATAAACCTTTTTTGGCTTTCCGATAAATTCCATCCCCTCATAAGAATTATAGTCAACGCCGTGGAAGCTGTCTGAAACGGAGATCAAACCTCTATCATTTGCATCGAAAAGAACAACATCGGCGTCGGAGCCCACGGCCAGGGTTCCTTTCTGTGGGAAAAGGCCACAGATTTTTGCAGGTGCGGTCGCCCAAAGGTCTACAAAACGCTGCCTGCTGATTTTCCCTGTTTCTACCCCATAGGTCCACAGCACCTGCAGGCGGTCTTGCAACCCGGGTGCGCCGTTGGGAATGCTCGTAAAATCACCTTTACCCAAATGTTTCTGTTCCGCCCAATTAAAGCCGCAATGATCGGAAGATACACATTTCAACCAACCTTTTTGAACGGCGGCCCAAAGCGCGTCCCGATGATTTTGGGAACGGAGAGCCGGGGAACAAACATACTTGGCACCTTCAAAATCCGGTTTGGCCAAATTTTCATTGTCAAGAACAAGATAATGCGTACAGGTTTCGCCGAAAGCAGGAATCCCCCGCGAATATGCATCTCTGATCGCCTCCATCGCCCCCTTTTCGGTAACATGCACAACGAACAATGGCGCATCGGCTGCTTCGGCTAATGATATGGCACGCTGGGTGCATTCCGTTTCGACGATGGGTGGTCTTGAAACGGCATGATATATCGGATCGACCTCGCCTCTGGCAAGACATTGCTTCTGCAAAACGTCAATTATATCCGCATTCTCGGCGTGAACCATTATCGTTACGCCGGCTTCTTTGGAGGCCTGCAGTGCTTTAAAGACGGCGGCGTCATCACAGTGATAGGGCATGCCTTTGTAAGCCATAAACAATTTGAGAGTCGGGACGCCGATTTCCGGAAGTTTCGGGATCTCCTCAAACAGTGAGTCATTTGCATCGAAAACGACACCATGGAAGCTATAGTCGCACATGGCTTTCGGTGCTACTTTATTTTCGTTATATCTGTCTATGGATTCTTTTAGACTTTTACCCATTTCCTGGTTGGCAAAATCGACAATAGTTGTTGTGCCGCCGGCAAGTGCGGCATTTGATGTTTCAAACCCCCGCACAGTTGCAGTTTTAAAAGTAAAATTGAAGTGGGTGTGCTGGTCGACACCGCCCGGTAAAATGTATAAGCCCTCCGCATCAACAACCTCATCCGCTTGAAGTTCAAGTGACCTCCCGATGGCGGCAATTTTCTCGTTTTCGATTAACAAGTCCGCTCTGAATTCATCCACCGCGGTTACAATGGTTCCGTTTTTGATCATAATTTTCATTGCAAACCCTCCTGTTTGTTAAATTGTTTTTTTTTTAGCAGTGAATCCTAAATGAGGCCCAATCGCGTTAGAGACTCGGTAAAAATGAATCCCCCAAAAATATCGCGTCGGCTTCAGGTCTGTCTTCATGGCGCATCAAAGCGTGTACATATTTAAATCTAGCCTTTGCCATAACACCCAAGATGGGTCAAAAGAATAGAATATCGGGAAATCCATTCGTCCACGTCCATCAGCTAGATAGTTTATAAATGGCTCCCAATAGCAAATCGCACCCTTGCTTTATATCTTCAAAATCGGTTTTCTCATATTGCACGTGGCTTCGACCTTTGACGCTGGGCACAAAAATCATTCCAACGCTTGTGACCCCTGCCAGTAAAGAGGAGTCATGAACGGCACCGCTGTTCATCAGCTTGTATTTTATCCCTCTTCGCTTGGCTTCTTCTTCAATTATTCCGATGATGTCATCTGCCAGTTTGATTGGAGCAGCTTCTGCCACAAGCGTCATCTGCTTTTTTACTCCGTGCTTTCGCGCTGTTGAATCAAGTAATCTTTCAATTTCGTTAACTGCGATATCAATCCCTTTCGGATCGACATCTCTCACATCCAGAGTAAACACGACTTTTGCAGGAATAATATTTGCAACGTTGGGTTCGCATATTATTCTACCGACGGTTCCAACCGTCGTCGCGTTGGCTTTTTGGGTCACGATAGTATCGACTTGAGAAATTATTTCAGCGGCAGCCGACATCGGGTTATTACGTAAATGCATGGGGGTGGCGCCGGCGTGATTGGAAACCCCTTCTATCTCAATCGTATAAGTTTTTATTCCGGCGATGGCTTGAACAATGCCGGTTGGAATATTTTCTACATCGAGAACTGCGGCCTGTTCAATATGCAGTTCTATCATAGCCTTAATTTCACCTGGTTTTATGATAAAATCCTGTGTTTTTTCGGGGCTAAAGCCTGCACTTTTAGCCATTTCGTACATCGAGACGCCCTTGTCATTGACAATTTTTTTTAATTCCTTAGGGCCGTATTTGCCGATCATGACTTTGCTACCCGCCATGGTCGACATAAAATTCGAGCCTTCTTCCTCCACGAATATAACCACTTCAACTGGATGTCTTGTCGGTATGCTATTTTCATTTAATACCCGAATGACTTCCATAGCGCCTGCAACTCCAACGACTCCGTCAAATTTACCCCCATAAAGAACTGTATCGATATGGGAACCGGTCATCACTGTTGGGGCATTTACATCGGTTCCTTTTCTTTTTGCCCGTATATTTCCCACGGCATCGATGGTAACTTCTAAATCCAGACTTTCAAATTGTTGCCTAAGATAATTTTTTGCCTCTTTGTCGGCATCACTGTAGGAAAACCGCGTAACACCCTTTCCCGGAGTTGAGTTGAAATTGCTAAATAACTCGATTTCTTTAATAATCCGATTTAAATTGGTCTCCACGTCCGACATTGCTCCTTCCCTTTAGCTGCAAACTCAAAAAACCCGAAATATTGTCTTTTAGGTCCGAAAACAAGCCGGCCATTAAGGATTGAAGAGGATTTATATAGGATTGCCACACTTTCCGCCGAGAACAGATTAGAAAAATTGATAAAAGAAAATATTACTGCAGAAATTGTAGCCGTTTTCGCCTATGTACACAGGACCTGTTCATGCCCATGCATCACAATATTTATGGCTTCCCCCTCTAATTCTTCTTTTGCATCGCCGCCTGTTCCGCTGCCAGCTCGTTTAGCAAACTTTGAATTGTCCAGGTTTCCGAGGTGGGGGTCAGGGTGGCCCATAACGTCTGTTTCATCTTCGATTGGCGGCAGCCGGTCATCAGCCGGTGCATCTCATTCTGGGTGATTCCGGCCATGATGATGGCTCGCGGCAGCTCTGATGAAATTCCGAATCCGGTATTATCATCGATTTTTATAAGTTCGCCAACCTGAATACTTGCCTGATTTTCTGTTACCCAGACTTTGGGTATTTCGGATAAATCGATTAATTTTAGGAGCTTATTAAAGTTTGGCTGGACACTTTGAGAAAATCCGCAAAGCAGCAGTTTGCGGGGACCATACAGTGGTTTGTCGTTACGCGAAACTTTTTCAAATTTGGCATCCGTCATGGTAACGCTCCTAAACGCTTAGGGATATTTTATTGACAACATGTTGTCAATAAATTGAGGTTTCAGGTGTCAGTGTTCGGGTTTCAGCCCCGCCCGCGAAACACTTATAACACTAAAATGACACTTTATTGCCAGAATACGGATTTTACCTGGTAGGATCCCGCCAGCCGGAGAATATTGGGTAGCACTATGCTGCCGTCGTTTATCGCGGCTGGAAGCCGCTCCCACAATGGTAGGTAAACCAGTTAAACCAAAAGTGTCGCTTTAGCAATCATTTGCCATATTAAATGATTAGCGTGCTTGCAGCCCTTCAGGGGCCACTTTTCCCGATCGTAGTCTCGGAAAAAGCTTAGTTCCTCAAGCAGCCTAAAAACTGTTTAAACCAGCTTCTATTTATTCGACTACCGGATTCAATCTGTTTTCTATGTGTATGGGAGCTTCAATTAGATTCTGCACCAGCATGATTTGTTCGGTCTGCTTCCAGGCAGCCACATCGATTTTGCCAAATTCAAAATCCGGCTCCGGCAACATGAGTTTGCGAGTGACCGGCAGCTGTTGGCGTACAATAGCCTCCGGGGTCTCTTTGTTAAACTGCAATACGGTCTTGATGGCTTTTTCTTTGTTGGCCGGATCTAGCGCTTCGCGCCAGCCCTGGAGCAGTGCGGTAATAAACCGTTTAACGGTATCCGGGCGGGATTCGAACATCTTTTTCGAGGTCACCACCGAATTGGCCACAAATTGGATGCCGAAATCAGCTGGCCCCACAAAGCTGTACTGTTCGCCGGCTTTTTTCAGTTTGGCGCCGATAATCGGTGCCTGGGCATTGATATAAAGCGGCCAAAAATCGACTTTCCCCTGGTAAAACGGTGTGTAATCATAGCGCACACTGTAAAGGTTCAACTCACTGTCCGCGATATTGTATTTCGCCAGTAGCGCCCGCATGATGGCTTCATCGTTGCCCCCGTAGGTAATGCCGACCACCCGGCCCTTAAAATCGGCAGGATTTTTAAACGGGGATTTATCCGGCCGGTAGATCCAGTGCAGGGGATTGATCTGAAATAACTGGGCCAGCACCACAATCGGTGCACCCTTGGATACAGCCCGAATGACCTGATCGGCGGAAGCCACCCCGAACTGAGCTCGGCCGAGCTCGAGCTCTTTAATAGCATCGCGTTCAGGTCCCCCCGCTTTTACGGCCACTTTAAGTCCGTTTTTCGCAAAGTTGCCGTTGACATCCGCCCACAGGTCACCGACCACACTGACGTTAAACAGCCATTTCAGCCGGTAGGCCACCTCCTCTTTTTCCTGAGCCCATAAATTGGTACTCATGCCGAAAATGCATGCGCTGATGACGACGGCAACCATCACATATCCTATTTTGCTTTGTTGTTGCGGACTCATGTTAACCTCCTTTGGAAACCTCCCATCTTTTTTGAATCCTGTGCCCAATCCATTCCAATAACACTAAATACAATGAGGTGCATACCCCAATCAGAAAAAGCGCCACCAGAATCTTTGCCAGATCACTTTGGAACAGGGCAATACGAATGCTGTAACCGATACCGGCATCGGCGGCAATAAATTCCGCCACAATCGTGCCGACCATTGCCAGGGTTGCACTGCCCACGATGACCGTTATCAGTTTATTGATGTTTTCAAAGGCACGAATTTTGACTTGCAGCCACCATGTCATTCGCCGGGTGGATTCGAAAAAATGCTCGATTTCAGAAACAGGCTCGGAAAATATGCCGATAAATGAGAGCAGCAGGGGAAAGTAGCAGATCATGGCAGCGATCAACAACCGTGAAGACAGGCCGTCGCCCAGCAAAATGAAAATAATCGGTGCCACTGCCACAATGGGATAGGCCTGAATATTATAGGCCGCTACCCGAATAAAAGACCCCACCCAGATCGTTAAGCGACCGATAACAGCGACCATGGTTGCTAGGCAGATCGACAGAATATGGCCGAGGATTGCAACCGAAAGTGTATTAATAACGGCCGTAAAATAAATCAGAAAGAATTGTCGGGCGGATTGCCAAATTTCGCCGGGACTGGGGATGACATAATCCGACAGGTCCAAACTGTATTTGATCATCAGTAAAAGCGCCAGGCCTAGGACATATATGATAAAAAATTGATATATACGCCTATGAAGCATTTACGATCTCCAGCATGGTTTGTTCAAGAGCGGTTTTATCCAGCTCCCGGTCCTTTATATGATTTTGACCGCAGATCGTAACTGCTTGAGGAACTTTATGGTGACTGCGCAGCACAAGGATTTGATCACAGAATTTCGCCACTTCAACCACGTTATGGGATATGTATAAAAAACAACGATTCGGAAACATCGCTTTTATTTTTTGGATGATTTTTTCTTTGGTGAGTTCGTCAACATTGGCCAGGCTTTCATCCATGATCAGTAGATCAAAATCCTGAAGCAGATAGCGAGTCAGGTTGGTACGGTTTTGCTGTCCCAGCGATAGCTGCGCAAAACGGGACTCCATCAAGGCTTCAATTCCAAATGAGTTTATCAATTCGACAACGATAGGTTTATTTGAAGCGGGGGTGTTTAATTCCAGATGCTCTCGAACACTCGACCAACCCGGCAGTCTTTCTAAGTTATACGTATACAGGATACGATTCATCGCATTGGTGGCTATCTCACCATGGAATCCATTCATTTTGCCGCAAATCATTTTGGCCAGCGTTGTTTTGCCGACACCCGAAGGCCCAAACAACGCGTGGAAACCAGGAGCGGTTATGGCGCAGGTCAGATTTTTGAATACGTCGTCGGTGGCGCCGGGATATCTGTAGTTGATATTTTTAAATTCAAGCCGCATTGTATTGACCTGCGCTCAAACCCGAAGCCAATCCGGCCTTCTTAAAGGGAGTGATATTGGGAGCAGTATCCATTGGTAGTAGCCTCTGAAACCGTGAACCTGAAACAGCTGAGTTTATAATTTATAACAACGTATATCCAAATCACAGGTTTCCGTCAACCAAAGAGGCCCGTATTCAGCAATTCTAATGTTGGGATTTTTCCCTGAACGATTTCATTAATCAGGTGTGCTGCCCATTGCAATTTTGGCTGAAAGCTCGAAGCTGAAAATATAAATCGGGAAAAATTCCTTTTTCTGCTTTGCGCATTGAGCTTTCAGCTTGCATTCTCATGGATAGATTTTACCCGAATTGTGCAGGATGAAACCGGCAACCGGATACTTTTTATCCACTTTTGGTTAAAATACGATCCGGTATTTTTCAAAAATTTCATCCAAATTATAGACGATGCTATATTTTTTATCATTTATTACCAATTGGTTACATTGATGAAAAAAATTTACCGGCGCTTTGGCATATAGATTGTAACCAAAGAATTACAAAGCCGTAAATCGTGCTTATCATTTTTAATGTTCATCACAGTTCAGCGCGGAACACGACCCGGTTAATGGGTCTACCAACATAATTTTACACAAGGAGCAGACACATGAACAAAAAGTACAGAAATTTAAAAATTATGCTGATAGCGGCAATTGCGGTTTTGTTTTCGGGAATCCATGCATCTGCCGACTGGGAAAGGGGATATGGTCACCATCGCGGGATGCATCAAGGTCAGGGATGGCATCACAGGGGCTATGGCGGTCCCGGATGCGTCGCGTTAGACGACCTGAGTGAAGATGAACTCAAAAACCTGGATGCGGAGCACTCGGCATTTTTCGAAGCAACCAAAGACTTGCGACGAAAAATTTATCAAAAGCGGCTCGAATTGGCGAGCGAACTGGCCAAAGAGAATCCGGATGCCGCCGTCGCCGCGGCCTTACAGACGGAAATATCCGATTTTATGTCCCAAATGGCTCAAAAGCGTCTCGAGCATATCTTACGTGTCCAAAAGATCAACCCTGATCTCGGCAGGGGATTTTGGGATGGCGGTCCTATGGGCCCCGGAATGATGGGACGGGGCGGGAAAGGCAATTGGGGTCCTGACAATTGTCCCTATGGCGGGCCCAGAGGCGGCTACGGTATGGGACCGGGAATGATGGGACCTGGCGGCGGATACGGCATGGGACCCGGAATGATGTATCGCGGGATGATGGAACCGGGCGGATCAGGCGGCTGGGGTCCCGACAATTGCCCCTATGGTTGTTCCGGAGGTGATTACGGTATGGGACCACGCATGATGCATCGCGGCGAATACGGCATGGGACCCGGATATGGCAGAGGATCGGGAATGATGGGCCCCGGCGGGTCCGATCGCGACAACTCGCGACAATACCACAAAGGGCAGGGCTCCCGGGCAGAATAGGGTGCGTTGTTGAAGGGAGACGTCGGAAATCGGCGTCTAAAAACTTGAGATACTCAAAGAACAGTATGCCCGCGGTGAAGTCGATTAGGTTGAATTCGAAACGATGAAAACGAATTTATCGAAATAGGACACGAATAATGATGAATATGATAAACCGACGTCAATTTTTGCAGATCAGCGGTGCCTCGGCAGCAGGCCTTCTGGCCGGGGGTCTTCCTTTGCTTGTCAATAATGAAGGTGCCCGGGCGGCATCGAATCCGGAGGGAAAATTTATCCCGGATCTGGATATCGCCTTGAAGGCGACGCCGGCTGAAGTAGCGATACTTCCGGGTAACCCAACCGGCGTGTGGCATTATCAGGGGCAGGTGATCACGGGTGGCCGGTCAAGTCTGATAAATATTGAGAGAAGTTATCTGGGACCCATTATCCGGACGCACACCGGGCAAAAAGTGCGCATCCGATTTACCAATGACATCGCCGACAAAACCATTGTCCACTGGCATGGCTTGCATGTCCCGGCCGATATGGACGGGCATCCGCGCCTCGTTATCCCCAAAGGCGAATCCTATGTGTATGAATTCGAAGTTCGCAACCGGGCCGGATCTTACTGGTACCACCCCCATCCCCACGGTATGACCGGACCCCAGGTTTATGGCGGGCTGGCCGGTCTTTTTATCGTATCCGACGATGAAGAAGAAGCGGCGGGGTTGCCCGCCGGTGAATACGATATCCCACTGGTTATCCAGGATCGCGCCTTTGATAACCGCAACCAACTGATTTACCTCTCCGGTCACCGCATGGAACAGATGACCGGCTTTTTGGGCGACTGGATTCTGGTCAACGGTAATCCGGACTTCATCCTGCCGGTAGCCACTCGTGCTTATCGGCTGAGGCTTTTGAACGGTTCCAACTCCAGGATTTACAAATTGGCCTGGCAGGACGGCAGTCCGCTGACGGTGATCGGCACCGACGGCGGTCTGCTGGAAACGCCGGTTCAGCGGGGTTACGTGATGCTGGGACCGGGTGAGCGCCTGGAATTGTGGATCGATTTCAGCCGGTATCCGGTTGGTTCTGAAACAGCGCTGATAAGTCTGCCCTTTGATGGCGGGATGCCGGGTGGCGGAGGAATGGGTCGCGGTATGATGGGTTCTGGAGCAGCACTTCCCAACGGGGCCGGTTTTTCAATTTTCAAGGTAAAGGTAAATCGCCGGGAGGAAGCGTCTCTAGCCCTTCCAAAGCGGCTTTCAACCATCAAACGCTATCGGGCCGCAGATGCCGTGAATGTGGGAAATTCGAAAGAATTTTACCTTGAGATGCGCCATATGGCCTGGACCATCAACGGCAGGACGTTTCGTATGGATCAGGTAGACAATGACGAAAAGGTGCGCATGAACAGCCTTGAAGTATGGGAATTCATCAACGAAGGCGGCGGCATGGGGATGATGGGAGGGATGAATATGCCCCATCCCATACATCTGCACGGAAAACAGTTTCAGGTTCTCGAGCGGCGGGGTGTTACGCATGACGGGTATGTGGATGAAGGCTGGAAAGATACGGTGCTGCTGATGCCCGGTGAACGGATTCGGATTCTGGTCCGGTTTGGCGACTACCCCGGACTTTTTCTTTACCACTGCCACAACCTGGAACACGAAGATATGGGGATGATGAGGAATTATTTGATTGAGGGGTCCGCCGCTTCTGTCTGAACAATTTCTTTCCGAAAGCTCTTTGAGTCGCTTTCGATTCCCGTTTAAAAACAAACTGAATTTCCAAACACCTTTCAAGAGGCAATTTGGCCCGGTGCGAATTTTTTTTGCACTCATGGCTGCAGCCGTTGTCATGGTGATGCTTCCCAAACCTATTGTATATCCCAGCCAAGATACATATATTTTCTATTTGTATATGTTTTTAAATACTTAAACCAATGTACAGCGGAATCTGAATGTCTGCCATACAGGCCATATAAAAGTGGCATATTGCCCTGTCGGCCGACCGGCAAGGTCTATGGTTTGATAAAAAAGACCGGGTTTGCAGATCACCTCGGCTGGCAAGGATCTGACTCATCCGGCAAATCCTGTCTAAGGTTTTACTCAAGCTGATGAGGTTAAATCAAATGAAATTTTTACACACTTTTGGATCGTCCAATTTCATTATTTTGGGTTTCCTGTTTTTAACTACCGGCTGCGTGAGCGAACCGGTAAGAACCGAGTTGGCTATTCATCATCCGGCGAATCCCCGGGCACCGGAAACACCTTTTACCCGGCCGCCGAATCCGTTTAAATCTGATGCGTCCATGGTTGACCTTGAAACCGGCAGCAACGGCTCGATGACCCACAAAGGCACGGCTGACAGCCACAATCAAACGATGAATCATCAGATGGATCCAAAGAAGGACAGCCCCCAATCGCCCCATGAGTCCACCGCCGAAAAAGCCGAACCCGGACATAAGGAGCACAACCATTGATACACAGTCACATATTAAAGGGCTTTATCATAACTATAGCGGCCCTGGCAGCCGGATGTGCCCAGGTCCCTAAAAA
>Ga0210365_10309841_pt1 | contig 12124 bp, 9 predicted proteins | sample S637metaT_FD_159655 | JGI IMG/M metagenome (GOLD analysis project Ga0210365, IMG submission 159655) | Metatranscriptome of estuarine sediment microbial communities from the Columbia River estuary, Washington, United States - S.637... | ecosystem: Environmental > Aquatic > Marine > Intertidal...
GCAGGAAGATGCAAAATGTCGATACCATCACGGCATGCGCCACCCTGCAACCCGGCATCAGCCGCATGACCATTACCCTTCGGGAAGATAGTGACGACAAGACGCTTCAGATAATTAAGCAGATCGAAAAAGTAACCGAAGTTATCTCTGCCAAGGAATTGGACATCGATCAGAGTTTCTGGCGCGAGGTGGCGATTGTAAAATTTGAAGCGGATGGTGCGCATCTTGAACAGCTTCGCAAAAATCATACCTTCGAAATACTGGTCCGCCAGGACAACGAAGTCGTGGTTGCACAGGTGGCGGGAACGTCCCAAATAATCGATAATTTCATGCAGGAAATCGGGAAACAAAAAATCATTGAAGTGGCACGGTCCGGATTTACGGCTCTGGAAAAGTAAGGCGGACGTGATTGCACCCGATGAAATTTTTAAGCTGTGCAGCTAAATAAGTATCTCGATTTTAAACGAGATTTAATTATTCACCGCAAAGGCGCAAAGAACGCAAAGGGTTAATTATTTTTTTTATTTTCCGGTGAGAGGCCGGAAAACAAAAAAAACCAGCTTTACAACGTAAATCTCATTGATAGGGCAACTATACTTGTAATATATGTAAAACTCTAATTATTTTCAGAAAAAGTGCTCTTTTATTCTTTGCCGCCCTCTCAACGGCAAAGAATAAGAAAAAACATCTCTGCGACCTTCGCGTCTCTGCGGTGAAAACAATTGGATATCAGTCATGTGCTGACTTAACTAACCGCACAGGTCGAAAAAGTTTATAAGAGCCTATGGGGGTGCCCCACAACCAGCTGCCAGTGACCAATGACCGGCCACCCCAAACGGTAAGGATAACATTCAATCTATGGTGAACTCACCCGCCAATCACGAAAAGTCCTTTGAAAAAAAAGTACGCATCTTTTCCCATGATTATCTGAAATGTTGTGTCTATATGACCACCGTAAAGGATCCAAAAAATGAATTTTCCAAAAAACTTTACTCAATGCTGATATCCACCTCGATGCTGCTTGAGGATTTTCTGGATTACCATGGTGCCAAAAATAATAAGGATTGGTATTTTTACCGCGAACTTTCGGCAGCCATCAGACACCTGAGCCTGGGTGCCAACTTTCAGAAACACATAACCAATCGCCTTGCCTTTTACGATCTTCCGGAATATAGCGACTTTAAAAAGGAAGGAGAAGTTACCCTTGACTTTTTAACGAAAACTTTGATGAAAATGGCGCCGGTCATCCTGGAAGAAGCCAGGCTTCATGCCATCGCAATCCCACAGGATCGGTTTGTGGCCGATGATTTTCCGAGCATCATCACCCGAGATCTACTTCGGTATGACATTGACGATCAGGACAAGGATTCGCAGAAAGAGAACATTGTTAAAATTGCCAATGACTTCCTAAACATTACCAAAGATTTTGACCAGCTGAAATTCTATGATCCTTATGAATACGAGGACATCCTGGCCTTTGTCCCTGACAGAGTCAATGAAGTTGAGATCCGACGCTATGAGATGCTTCTGCACAATCTTCAGTCCTCTTTTGACACCTATGTCATTCATGGCGGCTTCCGTTACGGTAATCGGAAATTAAAGCAGTTGAGGGGTTTCTTTTCCGTCGTGTTTCACCTTCTGCAGATGGTGGGGCGGTTGCTTCATTTTTTCGAACGTCACCTCCATGAAGCCGGTTATAAAAATACCTATAAGGTCGTTCAAGACCGGCTATCGGCGCTGGTTGAACCCGCAACACTCCTTGACCGGACCATAAATTATGGTCTTTTTTACGCCTGTCACTTTTTGACCACCGGCCAGGAATTGGCGCGGGAAATTCTCAATGAAAATATCGAGCGGGCAAAGATTAAAGTCGGTATTCCGCAGAAACTCGGGTTCCACGCACGCCCCAGTCTGCTGGTAGCCAAGATTGTGCAGCACTATGGTGGAAAGGTTGAGTTATGTATCGACCACGATCGCTTCGATGCCAGCAGTGTGCTGGATATTCAGTGGGCGGGTGGGAAAATTCAGAAGGAAAAACGTAAAGAAGTTGTCTTTGAAGGGGATGCCCGAACACTCAAAGATATTGAAACCCTGGCCAGTGTGAATTACGGAGAAGACACCATGGGAAAAGGGGTACCGCTGCCGGTGGAGTTGAAGTATTTAATGTAGCTAAATTTTTCACAGCAGTCAAGGAGATTTGGACCATGCAACAAGACACGACCAATGAGGGTGCGCCCCAAAGCGATATGGCCAGTCAAGCTTACCTGGCTCAACTTAAAGCGACCTTTGAACAATTGCCCAATGATATTCCGCTTTATCTTTTTACGGCCAGGGGTCATGAAGATGTATTCACCCATGCCAATAGGCAGGTCATCAGAGCTTTTCGCGAAATTAGCAGTAAAATTACCTTGCGGGAATATGATTTGGATCACGAATTGGCCAAAAAGTGGAATGTAACCAGTTCCCCCACTTTGTTGATTGCACCGGAAAGATATTCCATTCGATGGCTGGGTGCACCCATGGGGGAAGAAGCACGAACCTTTCTCGAAATCCTGATCTTGATCGGGTTGGGCAAAAGTAATCTCAGCGATCAGTCGGTCAAAGTCATCAAAAAAATTGATTCACCGCGAAATATAAAGGTTTTCGTCAGCCCAACCTGTCCTTATTGTCCCCAAGAGGCCGTAAATGCAGTGAAGGCAGCCGTTGAAATGCCCGAAACGATCTCACTTGAAATCATCGATATCCAGTGCGAACCGGAACTGGCCAATCAATATGCAGCCCAAAGTGTGCCCCAGGCCTTTGCCAATGATGTTCTCATAGGACAAGGGGCTCAGCCCGAAGAGGTTTTTATCCTGTCATTGACAAAACTGGAGCCTCAGACCATTTTTATACCCGACAGCGATGCCGAATTGGTGGAGACCGATCTGGTGATCATTGGAGGGGGACCCTCCGGGTTGACGGCAGGAATTTATTCCGTCCGCAGCGGTTTGCGTACTGCCGTCGTGGAACGCGAAGCCCTTGGTGGACAGATAGCCACTACGCCGATTGTCGAAAATTATCCCGGTTTTACATCGGTTGGCGGCAAGACCCTGGTGGATATCATGGTGAGCCATGCCCTGCAGTACGTTCAGATTTTTCAGGGAGAAGCTGTGGTGGATTTAAAGGCCGGAAAGCCCCTTACCGTGCTGACCAATCGCAGGAAATTTTTAACCAAATCCGTGCTTTTAGCCACCGGCGCCACCCATCGCCACCTGAATGTGCCCGGTGAATCCCGCCTTTCAGGAAGAGGTGTCAGCTACTGCAGTACCTGTGACGGCCCCCTGTTTAGAGGTAAAAAGGTGGTCATGGTAGGCGGTGGCAACAGCGCTGTCACGGAAGCCCTGCATCTTTTTCACATGGGCGTTGATGTCACGCTGATCCATCGGAGGGACAAATTAAGGGCCCAGGATTTCTTGGCGAAACAAATTTCGGACAACAACATAGCGGTGCTCTGGGATACGGAAATTAGGGAGATCCGAGGAGAAGAGAGGGTTGAGGAAATTCTGCTTTTCAACCATAAAACAAATGAATCTTCCATTTTTGAAACCAACGGTGTGTTCATCGCCATCGGATATACCCCGGCCATTGAGCTGGCTCAAAAACTCGGGATTGAGGTGACTGCTGACGGCTATATCAAACACGATGGAAAACACCGCACCAATATACCCGGCGTCTATTCAGCCGGAGATGTTGAAGGCGGCTATAAACAGATTGTAACCGCATCCGGCCAGGGAGCAGAGGCCGCTATGACCATATTTGAAGATTTGATAAATCCTTACTGGTTGAACTGATGAAGATGTCAGCGTCGCAGGCTGCGGTTCGCTCTATAACCTTGAAGAGTGCCGTATGAGCGCTGCTACCGACCTGAAAAGCGGCCATTTAAATCGAAAAAGAAACTTAATTTTATTCATGGGATATTGTCGGCCACGAAAACCACCAAATCACACGAAAACAAAATCAATGTTTCGTTTATTTTCGTGGGTTTGGTGGCTATAATCATCAATTTTCACTCCGATTCGAGCGCCGCCGCTGGAGGACCGTTTGATAGAGGTTAGCTTGGTTCGTTGGTGACCGGTAAGGAAAAGATCCCGATGGGCTCGAGCGCATCATGCATCATGGAGACGTTGCTGTTTTGATAGCTTCTTTGTCACCGAAGATAAAGGAATATCCGGATCAGCCGCGTGTTGCAGTTGGAGCGATCGTCTTCAAAGACAATAGGGTATTACTTGTGCGCCGAGGAAAACCGCCGGCCCGGGATTTGTGGGCGATTCCCGGCGGCAGTGTCGAAATCTGTGAAACGCTTCAGCGGGCTGCCGAAAGAGAGATTTTCGAGGAAACCGGAATTACCATACAGGCACTGGAACCGGTTTTTACCTTCGATTATATCGAGCGGGATGAATCCGGTTGTGCCAGGTTTCATTATGTCATTATTGACCTGACAGCGAGTTACGTGAGAGGGGAACCGAAGCCAGGTGATGATGCCGCAGAAGCCCGCTGGGTATCATCCCAAGAGATAGCGACCCTAAAAGTTGGTTCAATAACCCGTCAGTTGTTAAAAGAGCGCTTTGATTTCGGTTAATCCCCGACGGGCCCATAGCGGTCTTTATCTGACAACATGTTGTCAGAAACTTAAGGTGTCAGGTTTCGGGTGTCAGGGAAAGGAAGTGATAGATACTGACACCTGACACCCGACACCTGAAACCTATATAATCAGCGTGATTGCTGCCCCTCAGAGGCCACTTTTCCCGAGCGTCGTCTTGGAAAAAGCCTAGAGCGTTATCCATCTGAGTCATCGACGCTGAGCTCAATTTCTACCCGGCGGTTTTGTTGCCGACCCTGCGCTGTTTCATTTGTGGCAATAGGATTTTCAGGTCCCAACCCGTCTGCTTTGATATTGGCAGAATCCACCCCCTTGCCGACGAGATAGGTTTTAATTGTGTTGGCCCGAAATCTGGATACGCTGACATTATAACTATAATCGCCCGTTGAATCGGTGTAGCCTTTGATACTGACTCTGGCGGTGGTACTGTTGTGCAGCATAAAATCCGCAATGCGATTCAATGTCTGATAGGATTCATCGGGTAGCTCATTTGAATTGCGCTTGAAATAGATTATTATTTTTCGTTCAAGCAAGGGAGCCACTTCCTGTGTTTTGCTCAACTCTGTCTCTGTCTCATCCTTAGCTAAAGTTGGCGTTTCTGTGATGGTGTGTTTTTCTTCCTCCCCTGGGTTGACCACCGTTTCTTTGTCTACGGGTGCCTCTGCTGCCGGAATTACCGTTTCTGTTTCATTGACTTTGACTTTTTGACTTTCAAGCGCTTTTAGCTCTTCCGGTGCCGGTCCTTGATAATCCTGGGGTGCGATATCATCCATGGACCATCGGGGCGAATCGCTGATTTTTGAATCAAATAAAAAATAAATACCAAAAACGAGCAACATGACGATGGCAGCAATAATTCCGGCTTTTTTGGTGATGGCGGCCTTCGGCGGGACGGCAGCAGGTGTCGGCGTTTGTTGGGCAGAATTTTTATTTTTACCGTTGCCGTCCTTAAAGTCGACCTCCACCGGAATTTGAAGCTCATGTTCACATTCCCTGATCACCTTCTTGTCTATTGATTTTAAATCATAGGAATAGCCGGTCAACAGCGCATGGTCGCAAATGATATTAATCAAGCGTGGATAACCATTGGAAAAGTTAAAGATTTCGCGGATTGCATCCCGGCTGAAGATATCCCGGGTGGCGCCGGCGACCTTGAGGCGGTGCTTGATATACAGGTGGGCTTCAGTTTCTGTTAATGGATCGATGTGGTAACTTACGGTTATTCGTTGTCGGACCGCTCTGTTTCTGTCCTCCATTAACATTTCATTGAATTCGGTCTGGCCGACAAAAAATATGTTGATTAATTTCCTGTCCTGCAATTCTATGTTCGACAGCAGTCTTATCTGTTCAAGAAGATCATGGTTCAATCGCTGGGCTTCATCAATGATTAGCAATACTTTTTTTTGTGAATAATAGGCCTTATGAAGAAACTGCTTCAGATGGATGAGGAACTCTCCCTTGCTGTCGAATTTCTTTTTCATTTTAAATTCGATCGCCAGAAAGTTGAAAAATTCCAGACTGCTCAATCCGGGGTCCGGTATTTTGGCAACAATTGCCGCCACATCGATCATTTTTACCAGGCGATTAATCAGGGCGGTTTTACCTGTACCCACATCACCGGTTAGAAGTAGAAAACCCTTGTTTTCCAAGATACCGTATTTTAGGGTGGCCAAAGCTTCGGAGTGCTTTTCACCGAGCCAGAGAAACTTTGGGTCCGTCGTAATCTGAAACGGCATTGCTTTTAAGTTATAATGTGTTTCGTACATATGCGGTTATCTTAAAATGCCCCTGCCGTAATAAAAATAGACAGCCAGCCAGAGAGCAAAAAACAAGACTATGTAAGCAGTTCGCTGTCGGATGAGTTTTTGGCGTTTTTTATCGATTAAGTTCGCAGAGTTTTTTAGTTCTCGTTTAACAATTTCCATTTCATCAAGCAGACTCTTCAAATCTCCGGTTTCCGAATAACTAACCAGACGTTTGGACTTGTGTTCAAAATCCCTCACGTTAAAAGCATCGAAGGCGATTTTTTGTTTTTCGGTGACATAAGAAATTTCATGGATTTCTTTCGCCAGTTCCGCGCAGTAGAACTTGCGATAAGGGTTTACTTCGGGTATTTCTCCGAGTTGTTTAATTCTCCGGTCAATCCCATCATTGAGCTCTGTGGATATTTCTGACAAAAGCCCGTCCAGTTCCGCAATGTATTTTTGATTCTTGAATAGATCTTCACCGGTAAGCGCAGAAATAAAAAAAATTAGAAATCCGGCTGTAATGCAACTGGTCACAAATTTAATAACGACGACGACATCACGATTCAAGATGGACATGAGACATTTCCTTCAAAAATGGCTCCAGCTTTACGGTAAAACCCCGATCCAAATTTCTAAAATAAATATAAATGGTTTATATCACAACGCAATTGCACTTCATCGTACGGGAAATACTAAGATTTGTCAATTGCCCGCAATCCGGGGCAATTTATCTTTTCTGAAGCCCTAATCCGCATTTCTCAAATTTTGATGTATTTGATTAAGATCGTTGCTGTTTCCCATATTTTCCTGAATCCACTGCGGTGATTGACCATATTCTGCGGCAAGGGTTTTGATGGCCTCGTTGTAACTTTTGTGTTTCACGTCTTTGCCCGTCCAGTATGGAAAGGGTCGTCTTGGATTATAGAAAACAATGCCGGGGGATTTTGGGGGAGGAAGCTGGTCAACACCTGTTTCCTGGTTCAAAACCGGATTGGCGAGATTTTGATGGATTTGTACAAGATCATTGGTATCCCCCATGTGGGCCTGAATCCATTCCGGCGAACGTTCATATTGTTTAGCGAGGGCCTGGATGGCTTCTTTATAGCTTTTGTGTTTTGAATTTTTACCTGTCCAATATTTATAAGGCCTTCTGGGATTATAGAAAACAATCTCGTCTGTGCTTGGTGGGCCGATTTTTTTTGTGCTGCTATCTTTTCTATTGATTTGATGAACCCGGTGATTCTTTTCAGGTGGTGCAACTTGTTTTACCGCATTTGTTTTGATAATTCGCAGAACTTCATTTTTGGGATAGGTGAGTACCCATCCGGCGTATTCGCATTTTATCTGTTCGTCTTCTTCCCAGGCTTTTTCCTGGCAAATCGTTTTCATGCCGTCTTTAAAATATATGATATCCGCTGCAACCGGCAATACAATTAGGTTCAGAAACAGGTATGCAAGTGCGAACGCTTTCACCTTTTGCGATTCCTATCTTCAAATGGATATCTGCAGATTGAAATGAAATCTGCAAAGCGAGGCGGATGCCGGATTACCAGATTCTACAGGTGCTGTAATCTTAATCGGAAGATATCTCGCCCTTCAGGAGATGTATACTTAAACGTCTCGGAACTTTTATACTATATTGAAGTCAATACAGAATATGTGAATGGGGTCTGGTTTTCTTTAAACCCATCATTCCAATAAAACAGAGATAAAAATGTCACGAAAATATTCGAGGTATAGCGGTAGCTTTTTACAAGTATTACCTATCCGAAATTCTTTTTTTAAAAAATCAGCGGCCACCAGCAGAGTTGGCCCCCCGGCCCCTTTCAGGGGCCATTCTCATAACCCCAGCTGCTGGTGGTCGCTGATTTGTTCATTCCGATTGCCGTTGGTCAATTTGGGACGAGGGGGATTTAAGCACATTTTTAATCGCCCTCAGCATCTCGTCGCGATCGATTGGTTTGGTAAGGGTGCAGACGGCACCAAGTTTTTGTGCCCCTTTCAGATACCCCTCGGGTTTATTCAAACCGCCGCCGGACATTGCGATGATTTTTACATTCGGAAACTCTTTTTTCAAATCGATGATCATTCCAATGCCGTCTTTGTTTGGCATTATCAGGTCGGTGATGATCAAATCGGCCGGATTTTGGCGGTAAGTTCGAATTCCCTCTATTCCATCAGGCGCCTCAATGACTTCATGTCCTTCTCGTTCCAGCATGAGTTTGAGCATTGACCGTATTTGAGATTCATCGTCAATAATTAGGATAAGTGCCATGATTGCTATTTCCTTTCCCTGCTCAAATGGATCGATCACACCTTAGAATTAAATTAGATCATAACTTAATGCGACTTTCAACATTAAAAAATATACTGACCGTTCATTAACTATAAATTTGCACGATTGTGTAAAAAAATCAAATCATTAATTGACACCTGAGTTGGAATATGTTCAAATAGTGAACGTTTAATGAGCGAATGCTCGCATGCTTCCAGGTCCTATGCATTTTCTGCCTGAAATGTTTTGCCTAGGCTTTCCGATGTAATTTACCGGGCGGAGCTGTAGCCCAGGGCAGAAAGCCGGAAATCTTGGACGCCGCCAAGGCGGCAGATATTCCAAGCCTCCAAACACCCGTAACCAATTGCCAACACCCCTTAAAGCTACCTGAACCCACACCTATTCCCAATATCCAAAAGATGGACCCCATAGATTTACGTACCTTAAAGATCCTTGAAAAGGTCGACAATGACGGTACGCCCAGCCAGAGGGATTTGGCTCGCGATCTGAATATTTCCCTCGGTCTTGTAAACTCTTTTATCAAGCGGCTGGTCAAAAAGGGATATTTCAAGATCGGTCATCTTCCCAAAAACCGGGTTCGATATATTCTCACTGCCCGGGGTCTTGCAGAGAAATCCCGTTTAACTTGTGAATATATCCAGTTGTCTTTTATATTTTATAGAGATGCCCGTCAAAAGCTGCGGGATTTATATGCAGAGCTGGAAACACAGGGTGTTCGGCGCATCGTATTTTACGGAGCCGGCGACCTGGCTGAAATCGCTTATTTATCTCTGCAGCAATCCTGCATTGAACTGGTGGCGGTGGTTGATGATGGTAGAGTCGGCAAAAATTTTATGCGATTTACCGTTTCCCATCCCCATCGGATCGAATCTCTTTGGTATGACCGGATCCTCATTGCATCGATCCATTCAACGCAATCTATTTCGGAAAAATTAGCGACCATGGGAATATCTGCAAGTCGTGTCGTTGAGATCGCTTAGATCGGGTTCAAGGTCTGTTTTGGGTTGACTTGCCCATCAAAATGTGATCAAACGCCTTATTTTTCATTGTGTTTAATCTCAAGTACTTAAAATTAAAGATAGATAACGTACGGTATTGTATGAATCCGAACAGGTGTGCCATCAGGCGGAGCTGTATCCATTTTATGAAAGGAGTTTTTGCATGTCGACAAAACAAGCTTCTTTAAAAAATTTAAGGGATAGTTATCAGAGCGAAATTGATTATTCGGTTTGCCCGTCCGGGGAAAAATTTCCTTTGCCAAATGACGATGACTACGCAAGTGAATTTAAAAAGATGCAAAAATTGGTCGAAGAACAGCGGCATAAAAATCGGGAAATCGTTGTTGTCATGGGCGTCGGGTTTGTCGGTTCGGTTATGGCGGGGGTTGTGGCGGATTCGATTGACCCCGCAAGCGGTCAACCCACAAAATTTGTTATCGGCATGCAGCGGCCATCCACCAGGTCTTTTTGGAAAATTCTATATTTGAACCGCGGCATGGCTCCGGTGGAAGCTGAAGACCCGGAAGTGGCACCCTTAATCCGGCGCTGCGTGTTAGAAAAAAAAACCCTGATAGCCAGTTTTACCTATGATGTGCTTACCCTTGCGGATGTGGTTGTGGTGGATGTTCAATGTGATTATCACAAAGAAACTTTTGGCGATGTCAAGCAGGGGCATGCGGATATTGCCGCCCTGGAAGCCAGCCTGAAAATCATCGGCGAAAAAATTAAGCCCGATTGCATGGTGCTGATTGAGACCACCGTTCCGCCGGGCACCACCGAATATGTGGCTTATCCGATCCTAAAACGGGCATTCCAAATGCGGGGGCTGGAAAATAGGGAACCGCTGTTGGCCCATTCATTTGAGCGTGTTATGCCGGGACGTAATTATGTGTCTTCCATCCGTGATTTCTGGCGGGTGTGCAGCGGCATCAACCCTGAATCACGAAAACGGGTCACGGAGTTCTTAAGTGATATCATCAACGTCGAAAATTATCCTCTCACGGTGCTCGATCGCCCCATCGAAAGTGAAACATGCAAAATCGTGGAAAACTCCTACCGGGCGACGCTCCTTGCATTTTTAGACGAATGGAGCGTGTTTTCCGAGCGTAACGGTGTCGATCTTACCAAAGTGATTGAAGCCATCAAGGTCCGTCCGACGCATTCAAACATTATTTTTCCGGGGCCGGGTATCGGCGGATATTGCCTGCCCAAAGACGGTGGACTTGGCGTGTGGGCCTACCATACGCTCATGGGCTTTGAAGACGATATTTTTAAAATGACCCCCCTGTCGATAAATATCAATGACACCCGCGGTTTGCGGGTGGTGCAGTTGGTGCGCGATGCCTTGCGCAATATGGGGAAAATCGTTGCCGCCACTAAAGTTGCCGTGCTAGGGGCCTCATATCGGGAGGATGTCGGCGACACCAGATACAGCGGATCGGAAATTATCGTCCGCAAGTTAACCGAAATGGGGGCGGATGTTATGGTCCACGACCCCTATGTAAAACACTGGTGGGAGATGGAAAAACAGGCTACCTATCCGGCACCCGGTCATTCCCTGGCCCGTTTTTTCCGCAATCAGGAAACGCTCGCTGATTTGCGGATGATGAAAAATTTAGACGAGACGCTTAAAGGCGCGGATGCCATGGTGATTGCCGTTCGCCACCAGAGCTATCTCTGCCTGGATCCGGATGAAATGGTAAAAATGGCGGGAAAGCCCATGGCGGTAATTGATTGTTTCGGAATCCTCAAAGACGGTACCATCCGGCGATACTTTGAGCTTGGCTGTGAAGTCAAAGGACTGGGTCGGGGACATGTCAAGCGGATAAAGGATGAAGTCAGAGGCAATTAGAAGTCGGAATTCGGCCTCCGGCCTCTCCGAGCTGTAGGCTCTACGAGCCGGAAGCCGCAGGGGCCATAGGGGCCTGCGCCCCGGAGGGAATGAGGAAGTCGAAGTTCCAGGCAAAAAACAGTAAGTATATATATCGTTGATTGGTTGATTAGTTGATTGGTTAAGTAGCTGTAAATATGGATTTATCCCATATTTACAAGATAATTGAACACTTCATGTTTCAACAATCGTAAAATTCTGAAATTATGACTATAATTTACCTAATCAACCATTCAACCAGTAAACTATTCAACTATGTCTGAAGTCAGACCCGACGTCTTCCGATTTGAAACGCACAACTTACAACAGAAAATGGACTAACATCATGCAATTCATAGATTTAGCTGTTCAACAAAGACGCATAAAAGATAAAATAGACGCCAATATTGCCGCAATCCTCGACCACGGCAAGTACATCATGGGCCCTGAGATCGGGATGCTCGAAACTCGTTTGGCCGATTATGTCGGCGTAAAGCATGCCATCGGCTGTGCATCCGGTACCGATGCGCTGCTGATGGCATTGCTGGCCAATCAGATTGGACCGGGCGATGC
>Ga0210365_10310396_pt1 | contig 12103 bp, 9 predicted proteins | sample S637metaT_FD_159655 | JGI IMG/M metagenome (GOLD analysis project Ga0210365, IMG submission 159655) | Metatranscriptome of estuarine sediment microbial communities from the Columbia River estuary, Washington, United States - S.637... | ecosystem: Environmental > Aquatic > Marine > Intertidal...
AAAAACGGCAGAAGATTGGAAAACCCAAGATAGCGCTCCCGCCGCTGCATCCGATCTTTACCGAAAATGCCATATATATCCATGAAAAAATCCAGGTTTTCGGCAACGGTCAGATCGGCATACAGACCAAAGCGCTGCGGCATGTACCCGATGACCTCTTTGACCCGGCTACGCTGCGCCACAACGTCCAGACCGCCGACATAAATATTTCCGGAGGTCGGTTTTATCATTGAGGCAATCATTCTCAACAAAGTGGTTTTGCCGGCACCGTCGGAGCCCACCAGTCCCACAATGTCACCGCTGTGGATATCAAATGACACGTCACTGACTGCGGCTAAAGACCCAAACATCTTCGATACCTTAGCCACCTGAATCGCACTTGGATCCTTCGGTGCGCGGGGGATCAAAAGAGCCGCTTCTTTATTTAAACCAGGCATCGGCGGGCATCCCTGATTTGAGTTCGAAATTCGGGTTCACAATGACGATTTTGACCAGATAGACAAGCTTGACCCGTTCCTTGCGGGTTTGGATTATCTTGGGCGTGAATTCGCCCTCAGGTGAGACAAAAGAAACATGGCCGGCATAGGTCTTGTCGGGAAACGTGTCGATTTTGACCTCAACCTCCTGACCGGGTTTGATTTTCCCGATTTCGGTTTCGTCAACAAAAATCTTTAAATTTACTTTGGACAGATCGGCCAATGACAAAACCTCACGTCCCGGTGATATCACTTCCCCGGGCTCCACATTGCGGCTGACCACGATTCCTTTAAAAGGCGCCTTTAGCTGGGTATAGTCAAGCCGGATCCGGGCCAATTCAAGTGCCGCTTCAGCGGCCTGGACCTGGGCTTTTGCGGCTTCGATCTGCCTTTCGGTCGTTTCAACTTTTTTTAGATTACTCAGCGCCTGTTTAAGAACGGCCTGTCCCTCGGCCAGCCGGGACCTGGCCGTTTCGATGGATTCTTTGCGATAGCCCTCTTTCATAAGTTCGTAAGCTTGCTTGGCGCGCTGGTATTCTTTGTCTGCGGTTTCGAACTTGAGGTCCGCGGCGTCCTTGTCCCTCTCGGCAATAATTTTTTTTTGGTAAAGAATGTCGATACGGGCTTTGTTCTTGCGGGCTTCTTCCATGGCAAACCGAGCTTCTTGATAGGCAAGGCGTGCACGTTCCACATCCCGGGGTTGGTACCCCGCTTCAAGTTCGGCAAGCTGCGATTCAAGAGACCCCACAGCAGCCTGGGCCCTTTCAACCTCGGCGGGAAGCACCCTGCGCTCCAGATCGAGAACGGTCTGAAGTTGTTTGAGTTTTTCCAGCGCTTGATTCACCTCGGCCCTGGCCATTTCCTGTTGCGCCTTGAATTCTTCCTGCCTGAGGACCGCCAGCAGTTGGTCTTTTGCGACGGCTTGTCCTTCATCGACCAAAACCTCTTTGACACCGCCACTGACCTGAAATGCAAGATTGGACTGGGTGGCTTCGATGGTTCCGGAATAATACAGCCCGGTGTGGCGATGCCTGTATTGTCCAATATATACCAGAATCCCCACGCCCAGCAACAGAACCAGAAATATGATCAGAACCAGACGCTTTTTCATACCACACCTCCAACATCACAACAGCGCCTATTTAGTGTCGTCATAATAAAATACCGCCGAAACAGGTATAATCGGACAAATACCATCAATTCCATCAAAATTGCAATTCTTCAAATGGTTAAACCTTGCTTTTTAACTCTTCCTCTAATATTTATGTTCAGACCCTGTAAATATTACCAAATTAAAGTCTGCGGCCACTTTTAATTGATGAATAACGAGGTCTGATGCAAAACGCCCGGCAAAAATTCGGCGAACAGGGTGAATCCCTGGCCGTCTGGTATCTGAAGAAAAACGGATATAAAATTCTTGAGCAGAACTATCGTACAAAATTGGGTGAAATCGATATTATCGCCAAAGAAAAGAAAACCCTTGTTTTTGTGGAAGTGAAAATAAGAAAATCAATACGGTACGGAAATCCGAAATGGGCGGTTACGCCCAAAAAACAACGTAAAATTTCAATGGTTGCCCTTTCCTATCTTAAAGCCACCAGACAATCGGATGCCAGGGCCAGGTTCGATGTGGTTGCCATCTCCTCCAATCAGGACCAACCTCAAATAGAAATCATTAAAAATGCCTTCGAACTCGCCTATGAATGATTAATGTATGGGAATCGTTTTGAATAAGTATAGTTCAAAAAAAGACGCGGTTGCCAACCGCCCAGGCACGCTTTATGTCGTCGCCACACCCATCGGAAACTGCGATGACATCACCCTAAGGGCGTTGAACATATTGCGCGAGGTCGATCTGATAGCCGCTGAAGACACCCGCAAGACGCGAAGATTTTTGGAGCTGCACGCCATTAAAAACAGCCTGATCTCCTACCATGAACACAATGAAACTGAGCGAACATCGAAGCTTGTTGCCAAACTCAAAAGTGGAATATCCATTGCATTGGTCTCCAATGCGGGTACGCCAACCGTTTCAGACCCCGGTTATCGATTGATCAAAGCAACCCTGGCCGACAAATTGAAGGTCATGCCCGTTCCCGGGGTATCGGCTGCCACCACTGCACTCAGCGCCGCCGGCCTGCCGACGGATTCATTTGTTTTTTTGGGGTTCCCGGCCAAACAGAAAACAAAACGCCGGCAACAACTAAACGACCTTGCGCGTGAGCCCCGAACCCTTATTTTCTATGAATCTCCCAGACGAATCCTGGCGCTGTTAGGTGAAATCAAAGACGCCATGGGGGATCGCTACGTTGTTTTCGCCCGAGAAATGACCAAGCCCCACGAAGAATTTTTAAGGGGCCGGTTGTCGGAAATTGCCCTACAGCTAAACCGCCGGGCCAATGTTAAAGGTGAATGTACGCTGCTGGTGGCCGGAAGTGACAAAAAGGAAAGCCGGTCTTGGGAACTCGTCAGGCAGGAGGTCAGGACTGCGGTGATAGATCGCCGGAATTCATTGTCGGTGATTGCCAGGGAGATAGCCGCAAAACACGGAATTTCTAAAAACAAGATATATACCCAAGCGCTCAAAATTGAAAAGGAGCTTAAGAGTGGATAAACTCGATGCAATTTTTTCCCCGCTGTCCCTCGCCGTCATCGGGGCTTCTAAAACTCCCGGAAAAGTGGGCCACGATATTTTCGTCAACATCCTAAAAGGAGGCTATCAGGGCACCCTGTATCCGGTAAACCCGAAAGCCCGTTCTGTTTCGAGCGTCAGGGCCTATCCAACCATGGCGGATATTCCCGACAGTGTGGACCTGGCCATGATTGTCCTGCCGCCCGGACCGGCACTGGCGGCCACAGAAGAGGCCATTGAAAAGGGAACCAAAGGAATCGTTATCGTTTCCGCCGGTTTTCGGGAAGTTGGGAAAGAAGGCCTTGACGTCGAAAATAAAATTGTCTCCCTGTGCAGGCAGGCCGGTGTAAGGTTGGTCGGCCCCAACTGCCTGGGCGTGATTAACCCCCTTCCGAACATCCGGCTAAATGCCAGTTTTTCGGCCCGCATGCCCAAGGCCGGCAATATTTCCTTTATTTCCCAAAGCGGGGCCTTGTGCACGGCGGTGCTGGATTTTGCCGCCGACCGTGATTTTGGTTTTTCAAAATTTATCTCCATCGGCAACAAAGCGGACGTCGATGAACTTGACCTCTTGCGCTATTTTCACGAGGACGCGGATACCGAGGTGATCATGATTTACCTGGAGGAGCTGCGTAGAGGACCCGAGTTTATTGAGGCGGTCAAGGAGATTACCTCCGGCGATTTCCGGCCGACGCCGGTGCTGGTGATAAAATCCGGTCGCACAGGCGCCGGCGCCCGGGCGGCAGCCTCCCATACCGGAGCACTGGCCGGCACGGAAGGCGTCTATGATGCCATCTTCCAACAATCCGGCATCATCCGGGTTGATTCCATTGATGAACTTTTCGATTTTGCCACGGCCTTTGCCTATAAAAATGAAAGTGCGCTGGGAAAATTGCGCCGCAAGGTTCCCGACGGCAACCGGGTTGCCATTGTCACCAATGCCGGCGGACCGGGCATTGTCGCCACCGACATGACCGAATCCTCCGGACTGCAGCTGGCCAAATTCCATGAAGACACCGTTGAAGCCCTTGCCAGCCACCTGCCCAAGACGGCAAATCTGCAAAATCCGGTGGATATTATCGGTGATGCCCCCATGGACCGCTATGAGAATGCCCTGGCCGCCGTGATCCGAGATGAAGGCGTTGACGGCGCGCTGGTGATTTTAACCCCCCAGTCCATGACCGATGTGCTCGGCACCGCGGAAGCCATTGTCCGAATTGCCAGACGCTCCTACAAGCCTATTTTGTGTTGCTTCATGGGAATTATCGATGTGTCGTCCGGGGTAAAATACCTGCAGGAACAGGGTATTCCGGTTTTTAAATTCCCGGAAAATGCCGCCAAAGCGTTTGGCGCTCTTTACCAGTACGCCTGCTGGTTAAACCGCCAACAGCTGGCTCAATTCGATCTGCAGCACGACAGGCAAGGCGCAGCCCAAATTATCGAAGACTGTCAGAGGGCCGGCAAAACCCATATCGGCGAATTGGAGGGCATCGGACTGCTTAAATGTTACGGATTTAATGTGCTGCCGACCCGGCTGGCCAAAAGCGCAAATGAAGCGGCCGCCCTGGCAGAAGAGATGGGATTTCCGGTGGTGCTGAAAATCGTATCCGCACAGATCCTGCACAAATCGGATGCCGGTGGGGTCGTGCTGGGCCTTCAAAATCAGGAAGATGTCAAAAAAGCATTTGAAAATATTATCCGCCGCGCCGGTGAGTTCGACCCGGCTGCCGAAATTGAAGGGGTGTTGGTCCAGGAAATGGCCTCGCCCGGCAGTGAGGTCATATTGGGTTTGAATCGCTACCCGGTCTTCGGTCCTTTGCTCATGGTCGGCATCGGCGGTATTTTTGTCGAGATATTCCAGGATGTGGTGTTTCGGCTGGCGCCCATCGGCAGAAACGAAGCCCGTCGCATGGTTCGACAGGTTAAAGGTTACCGGCTGTTTCAAGGTTTCAGGGGCCGGCCCCGGGCCGACGTCGAAACGATTGAAAAATCACTGGTGAGTCTGTCAAACATGGCCACCAACCATCCGGAAATCATGGAGCTGGATATCAATCCCCTGCTGGTCCACGAACGGGGCCATGGCGCAACTGCGGCCGACTGCAGAATTATCCTTAAAAAGCCGGAAAGTGAAACCGAGTAAGGACGAGTGACGAAGGACGAGGGATGAAAGATGAACTAAAGGAGCCTGCCCGATAGAGAGCCAGATTTTAGAATAACCCTGGAAAGGATTAATTAATTACATGCTTTCGTAAACTCGAATTTCAAATTTTGTGCTTCAGATTTTGATCAGCGTCATAGATCCGGCGGCGGAGCCATAAAACTGACCTGGCCCGGAGGACTAAGCTTTCAAAGTCTTAATAAAAAAATATGGTACTCGAATCGACCAGCAATAAAATACTCCATCCCGTCATCCTCCCGGTTCCGCAACGGGTTCAAGAATTCAAACCAAAGGACCGCGTCATCTTTCTTGGCCGGCATGCCCGCCGTGCACTAAAAAGATCCGCCGCTAGGAGCGGAATCCTTGCGGGTGATTTGCTCAAGGATGAAAACGGCATGCCCCTGCCCTTCGACGGCACATTTTGGTCCATTACGCACAAAACGCAATATGTCGCGGGTGTGGTGGCGCCCACACCCATCGGCATCGATATCGAAAGAATCCGTGATTTTTCCCGGGGCCTTTTGGGTAAGACCGCCGCTGATCGGGAATGGGCTCTGGCAAACACGGCGGGAACGTCATTATTGACATTTTTTCGCTTCTGGACATCGAAAGAAGCCGTACTCAAGGCAACCGGAATCGGTATTAAAGACCTTTTGAAATGTCAGGTTCGCCAAATCCTGGATGCACGCCATCTGGTCATTTATTATGAAGGCAAGGATTGGCTGATCGAGCATTTCTTTTTCGACCGGCATATCGCATCCATCGTACAAAACAGTTGCCACATAGACTGGGCCATCGAAAAGTGAACCGATCATCCAGCCGCCACTTCCAAAATCACCTTGCCGGTATTGCGATTCTCGCGGACATAGGCATGGGCGGTCTGCGCCGCTTCAATCGGAAAAACCCTATCAATCACTGGTCGCAGCCTGCCCCCTTCCAGCATGGGCCAGAACCGCTCTTTGAACTGCCGGGTGATGGCGATCTTTTCCGTCAAGGGCCGCGAGCGCAACCGCGAGCCGATGATTCGCAGGCTTTTGCCCAATACGATCGCCATGTTCATTTCGGCGGTGTTGCCCCCCAGAAGGCCGATATTCACCAGCCGGCCGTTTTCCTTTAATAGATCCAGATTCTGATTCAGATAGGCGCCCCCCACCGGATCTAGAATGAGATCGACCCCTTTACCCCCGGTGGCCGTCATCACTTCCTTAAAAAAATCCTGTTCCTTGTAATTGACGGCCAGCGCGGCCCCCAGATCGCGGCATTTTTCTAATTTTGCTTCCGCACCGGCGGTAATGTATACGACGGCACCGGCTGCACGCGCCATTTGAATACCGGCCGTCCCAACCCCGCTGCCCCCGGCGTGGATCATCACGGTCTCGCCGGATCGGAGGGCACCCTCGATAAAAAGATTGACAAAGGCCGTCAGCCAGACTTCCGGTATGGCGGCCCCCTCAGCAAACGACCAGCCGGCCGGCAGCTCGATCAGCATCCGGTGGTGAACGGCGGCCTGCTGGGCGTATCCACCGCCGGGCAACAGCGCCAAGACGCGATCACCTTTTTTCCGGCCCCGGACGGCATCACCGATTGCGGTAATCACTCCGGCCATTTCCAGGCCGAGGATCTCGGATTCCCCGGGCGGCGGCGGGTATAACCCCAATGCCTGCAGCAAATCGGCCCGGTTTACAGCCGTCGCCTTTACATCAACGAGCACTTCATCCGGGTTACAGTGAATATCCGGTGCATCCTCCCATAACAACAGCGGCTTTTTATTTTCTGTTTTAACGGCAATGGCTTTCATTTTATCTCCCGTCCAGACGAATTTTTTTATCTTCCTGGTGGATGCTAATCCCATAATTTTTCAGGGTTTTAGTCAACGGTCGACCGAATAAAAAATCGAGCATTTCAGGATCCAATCCACCTCTGGAAACAACCAGTTTACGGATTTCAGCATCGTAGCGGATGATTTCCAGAAGTTTTTGCCGGGCGTGGTGTCTTTTGCTGCCGCCCAGATTATTGATCAGAGGTTGGATCTTTCTATAATCGCAGCGTGCCTGATGGTCCTTAATCAACTCCCACAGTCCTTTTACGCTTGATACGAGATCGTTTCGTGTCAGCCGGGTGTTTGCGTAAATTTGTTCAAGCTCGCAGGTATCCCAGCACTTGAGAACTCTGCATTCCAGCGGACGGTCATCATATACGGTGCATCTTTTTTTTTCATCATCAAAAAATATGCAGGTCCAGCTATTCTGTTTACCTTTGATTTTAATGATATCCGAATCCACCGGCTTCAAGCCCCCTTTGACGTTGTCATGGGCAAGTTCACCTTTGCGAATCGTGTAAAGATGTTTAGCAGCAATCTTCCCTTTTTCAATGAGCATCCGATCTTCGATATGAAAACAGGGACCTCCCTTTTCACAACAGGCTCCGCAACGGAGGCATTCTGAGATTGTTGTGCCGGGCTTTAAGGCGGTCGGATTATCCATCTTTTTATTTTTTTTAGTTTTGATTCTCTAAACCCACCATTCCATTATACTCTCCGAGCCGGAGGCCATTACCCATGATTCCAATATTCCAGCATTCCAATTGGGGTGAAGCCCCTAACTTGGGTCTATTTCAATTCCTGCTGTCCGGACGGATGCTGCACCGAACCCGCATAGAATGATTCGCACTCGGCTTCAAACATTCTCTTAAGCGGCCGGATCACCGTTCTTTCTAAGACGCCGGCATCTTTAACTTCGGGATTTTTAAACGGACCATCGACGGTCTCGCTGTTCACAATGCACCCATCAGGATCAACAATCGCGATGATCACATTGTTAAATTTCTCATTCGGCATATCGAGGCTGCCTTTTACGACGACTCGATTGCGCTGAGTGCTGAAGGCAACATCCTCGGCAGCGATGACACCCTTGACCACATTCCAATCAGAAACCAACACTTGAATCGTGCTGTCCCCTGTCGAAGCCATAATCTTTTCTAAGATCTCCAGCTGATTATAGCCGTGCGAAACCACGACGCCCAGAGGTCCGAGCGTGACAAGGGCGGTCAAGTCATTAAAGCCATAACCTCTCATTTTCTTGAATTCATCCAAGGCGTTGTCAAAGTCGATACCTTTTAAGGTCAGATTTTGGCCATGAATCGAAAAATTTCCATTTATCTCTTTCAACAACGCATCGACGTCCGCACCGCGAGCCTCAAATTTGCCTCCCAGGCGTATCATGCCCTTGATGATATCCTTTGCCGCTGATCTTTTTAGTAACCTTTCCAAATCCAATTCGGGCATCTCAATCATAATCTGAACGTGATGCGTATTTTCCCTTAGGTTCAAGAAGCCTGAAATTACGGCCTGTTCTCCGAAATATTTCATCTCGATCGGATCGGCGGTGAGCAGACCTTTTTCACCTTTTACATCCGCTTTGATATTTTCAAGTTTGAAAGCCTGCGAGGTGATATGCCCGGCCGATATATCGCCCGTGAAATTGATGGCTTTTATGAAAGAAACAACGTCACCGATAACCATTTTACGATTCTCTATCAGTGTAACCCCACCCCCTCCAAAATTCATCTCGTTTAAATCAACCGTCGTGTGTTCGTCAGAGTAGAAAAATTTCGCCTTCGATATTGAAAAAGAATCAATTACCAACGACTCGACAGATTGGGAATCTTCGTATTTTTTCCCTTTCAATGCCAGTATCTTGTTGATGGCCTGCCGGTCGAATTTCAGCCTGGCACTATAAATGTCTAAATTTTCGATATGAACTTTTAGAGACCATAAGTCCAGCAAATGCGGGTCGATTTTAATTTGATTGGCGGAAGCGATATTGTCGGTCGAAAGACTGACACTTACATTGTTTGCAGCCAGCCAAGGATAAGGAAAAAAGCCCAGATTAATTCGGCCCCCAATCTTGAAATCCATACCGAGAGTGTCACTCACGGCATTTTCTATTTTTGACTTGACTGAGGCGGAATTCAAAACAGCCTTGGTAACCACTAATGCCAGACCCAGCATAAAAATTACTAAAACTGCACCCGTTAGTGCCATTTTAGATGAACGTTTCACTGTTCGATACCTCTGTGCACGACCGCCTTATTTCTTCTGTGGTCCCACACGTTTCATAAACTCCCAAACAGGGATCGCTGTCAGACCTCCGATCACACCGCCAATATAGCTTGGTAGTCCGAAACCGAATAGTTTATGCCAAATCAAACCGGCGATGATACCGGCCGCCACAATTGCTGCTAAGGTCAAAACCAATCGCTGCCATAAGGGCATAGAAAACCTCCCTGTTTTTTAGGATACTACTTCAGTGCTCATTACCTGCTATTTTTACTTTATTGAAGCGTCTAAAGTCAATTTTTTCCGCATTGGCCCAACCACCACCGCGTTTCCAAATTCCAGAGATTGACGGTTTTGGCGGCAACCTTCTGGTAACAGAATTGTTTTTATCGAATCGAGAAAATAATAGGCCCAAAAAAAATCAAAAACAACTTAAAAAAAAATTGCGTGACATTTAAATTAACCACTCGGCCGGCGCGCCCGTTGCCGACAATCAAAACTCGATGACCGCCGGTCCGCGCGGCCCGCTCCTCATGCAGGATTACCAGCTGCTCGAGAAGCTGACACACCAGAATCGTGAGCGGATCCCCGAGCGTCCTGTCCATGTAAAAGGTTGGGGCGCCCATGGCAACTTAACGGTCACCCACGATATCACGAAGTACACCGGGGCCTAGATTTTTTCCGAAGTCGGCAAAAAAACTGAAATGATTGCACGCTTTTCCACAGAGGATCTGCGACTCGGCTTCCGGCTCACAGAGCCTACAGCACGGAGAGTGGGGGTTCACAGAGTAAAGTTAGAGAATCAATTCTCTGACCTCTGTGCTCTGAAGACCAGCTATAGTTGGCCAAATTACCTATCCCGGATGAGCCGGAAAAATCAGCGACCACCGGCAGAGCCGGTGGCTTATGAATTGAGTTAGAAGTGAACTAAAATTTACCGAGACGATTCCTTGCTTTTAATCAGATAATAGAGGCGCAGAATTTTCAGATCATCGTAGGAGACCGCCCGGTTGAGCGCGTCAAAAGCGGGTCTTAAATATTCGCTGCCGCAACGGTCAAAGGCCTTGAGAACAGCATTTTTTTCATCTGCCGTCAGAGTTGACAGACTAAAAATCTCATCACCGCGCAGCGTATATCCATCCATTACATATTTAAATAAATGATCGATGACCGTCGTCGGTTTAATATTGAATATGTCCATAACCTCCTGCATGGATCGGCCGGAATTAAAAATCTCGCCGACCTGAACATGTCGCGGCTTGCCGGCTTTGGCCGGACGGCTTCGTAAAGTCCTGCGGGCTATTTTGGGTCTTTCCTCGATTTGATTTTCGCGGCAGTGCCTGCGAACAATATCGAGAAACAATTCACCGAATTTCTGGCATTTCGCCGCGCCGACACCATGAATATCCAGCAGACTGTCACGGGATTGGGGGAAAAAAACGGCCATCTCAATCAGGGTTTTATCTGAAAAAATGACGTAAGGAGGAACCCCTGCTTCATCAGCCAGTTCCTTGCGCTTGCTGCGCAGATTTTCAAACAATCGATCATCGCAAGTCAGGTCATCTGCTGGGGCCGGCGCTTCAATAAATGGGGCAACGTCCGGTTCCTGATCCAGATACCCCTGAACCGTTTTGTCACCTCTGAGAACGGTCCAGCCGCTTTCCGTCACCTTCAAACTGCCAAATTCCATATCCTGTGCCATGAGTCCCTTATGCAGAAACTGGCGGGACAACTGTTGCCACTGCTTTTTAGAATAATTCTTTCCGATACCGTAAGTGGATAACGTTTGGTGTCCGAATTGAAACACTTTTTTGGCCTTGGAACCCCGCAGGACATCGATGAGGTGGGCACTGCCGAATATTTCCCCGGTTCTTTTGACACAGGAAAGAAATTTTTGAGCTTCCACGGTCACATCCACCAGCTCCTTTTCTTCCGACAGACAGTTGTCGCACATGTTGCATGTGTCGGCGGTATAGTTCTCTCCGAAATAATTGAGAAGCGGGATACGCCGGCACTCTTCGGACTCTGCATATCGCAGCAGCGCGCTGAGATGAATATTTGCCACCCGTTTTTCAGGAGGGGCTTTCTGATCGATAAAGTACTTTATCTTTTGAACATCCGCGTAGCTGAATAACAACAGGCAATGAGATTTCAACCCATCCCTGCCGGCCCGCCCGATCTCTTGGTAATAGCTTTCAATATTTTTGGGCAAATCAAAATGGACCACAAAGCGAACATTGGGTTTATCTATCCCCATGCCGAATGCAATGGTGGCGACAATAATCTGCACATCATCGCGTATAAATGCTTCCTGATTCCGGTTGCGTTCAACGATTGACAGCCCGGCATGGTAAGGTCTTGCGGAAAAGCCGCTATCCGTCAGAACTGCATTGAGATCTTCCACCTGTTTGCGCGAGTAGCAATAAATGATCCCGGACTGACCGGAAAATTTTTGGATGAATTGAATCGTTTGTTGCTGAGGATTGTCTTTGGCAACGATCCGGATAAATAAGTTTTCCCGGTCGAAGCTAGCGACAAATTCACGGCCGGTCTCCATGTGGAGGCTGTTTTTTATGTCTTGGCGCACTCTGGGTGTCGCCGTCGCCGTCAGTGCGACACAGGCAGCCTTTGGAAATTGCTCGCGGGCCTCAATCAAACGGCGGTACTCCGGTCGAAAATCATGGCCCCACTGCGAAATACAGTGCGCTTCATCGATGGCCAGGCAATCTAAATCAACGGTAGCCAGAAGCTCGAACATAGCGGATTTTAGCAGGGCTTCC
>Ga0210365_10409049_pt1 | contig 12091 bp, 11 predicted proteins | sample S637metaT_FD_159655 | JGI IMG/M metagenome (GOLD analysis project Ga0210365, IMG submission 159655) | Metatranscriptome of estuarine sediment microbial communities from the Columbia River estuary, Washington, United States - S.637... | ecosystem: Environmental > Aquatic > Marine > Intertidal...
ATTTGCCTTTTTTTTACACTCTTTCTTTTGAATCCAAAAGATGTGCCGGGGAAGATAAAATATAAACAACCGCACCGTGCCGTTTTCGATTTCCTGGAAAATGATATTAACCCGGAAAATAAATTGCTAATTACCCCGGCAATTGTATTATCCACCGACCAGAGATACCGGCATGATTTTTATTTTGGGAATAATGCCGTCTACCAGATCAATCTCCCTATTAAGGAGAAGTTTAATTTAACGTCTCTAACCGAATTACTAAAACCCCGGCACATTCGGTATGTTTTCGTGGGACAGGAATTACACGCCAGGTACCTCAACCCGGATTTTCCCCTTCCCGGTGAACAGTTTCGCCGGTGGCTCAGGAATGAAAAATTCCGGTATTCGCTGGATGAAGACCTGGATATTATCCACTCCTATATCCGAATGAAACGGGGCGTGCTCATTTTCAGCAACCGCATTTGTAAAATATATTACTTACCCCGCGAGGACCTGCTGCTAAAAAAGAACGGGCTGGTTACCAACGGGTCCTTTGAGCACTGGTGGAAAAACCTCCGTCCCCTGGGGGAATGGACACTCATCAGCGGTGAGATATCCATGTCCGAGGAAGCCACCGACGGTTTACGTTCCCTGCGCCTTGAACCCGCCGGTGAGAACGCCTCCAGGATAACCTGGACGCATGAAGGTCCGCTGGATATCCCGCCGGGTATTCCCGGGAGCGGACCAACGTTAAGGGTCCGCTTCGATGCGAAAGCGAGTGAAGCCGGGAAATTTTTTTTCTATTCCCGGGCCCTGATCGATGGAAAATGGGAGAGACTAAAACCCGGTATCCGGAGGCATCCCGGGCAGGGGGAGTGGGTGACATTCAGCGAAGATATCGAACCGGTAAAGGGAATGAAGGATTTGACCCTGGATATATGGCTTCAAGCCGGTGCGAAAAAACCGGCATTTGTCGATAATGTATCCGTGGCCGTCGGGAGCAGCGAGTAAAGAACAACCCGACAGGGGAATACAATGGCCGGTTTAACCGTGATTATTCCTGTTTATAACGAAGAGGGTGCCGTAGAAGATGCCGTTCGCCCCTTAATACCCTTTGCCGAAAAAAACGATTGGCGAATTATTGTCGTGAACGACGGTTCCACCGATAAAACCGGGGAGATATTGGCCCGTATACCGGGAATAAAAATCATTACCCACCCGGGGAACAAGGGTTACGGCCATTCGTTAAAGACCGGTATCGTTAATGCCGAAACCCCTTTGATCGCATTTTACGATGCCGATGGGCAGCACAATCCCCACGACCTGGGGCGGCTCGTGGAAAATTTCGGGGAATACGATATGCTGGTTGGTGAACGGGGGAAAGACTCCCACCGGGACCGGCTGAGAAAACCGGGGAAATGGCTATTATCCAAAGCCGCCAACTTTTTAACCAATCGAAAAATACCGGATTTGAATTCCGGTCTGAGGGTGATCAAACGGGAGATCATTTTGCACCTCCTGCACGTAATGCCCGATGGGTTCTCCTTTTCCACCACCTCCACCGTGGCCTTTATGAATCTCGGGCTCAACGTGGGATACCATCCCATTACCGTAAGCAAGCGCGTGGGAAAGAGCTCCGTAAAACCGTTGAAACACGGGTCCAATGCTTTACTATCCATAATCCGGTTGATTCTACTGTTCAATCCCCTGAGGGTCTTCATACCCGTCAGCCTGTTTCTCTTCGCCGCCGGGACAATCTATGAGATCGTGTACGGTTTATCGGGGCGTTCCGGGGAAGTGCGGCTTATCCCCGGCGCCCTGTTTATACTGTTGACGGCGATAGTTATCCTTTTCCTGGGACTGTAATGGACCGGTTCTGCGGTCCAAGGAAAGACCTGAAATTTAAAAGACTCACCGAAATTCTTATTCAAAATAATGAAGAGTGAAAAAAACATGCGGTGCCGTTTATGCCGCAGCCTGAAACTGAAATATAAATTCAAAGCAAGGGCTCACACCCTTTACCAATGCCCAAAATGCCGGTTTGTCCAGGTGGCGGAGATGCCTTCATCCCGGGAATTAGAGGCCATATACTCGGGAAACTATTTTTCTCACAACAAGTACCGGGATACCGCCGCGCTGGAAAAAGAGAATAGACGCAGGTTGGCTTTAACCCGGCGGTATTTAACCCGGGACGGCCTTAAAGTGATGGATTTCGGGTGTGCCACCGGCGATTTTATAAAGGCCGCCGGTCCGTACTTTGAAATGTGGGGCCATGATCTTTCCGAATATGCCGTGGAAGAAGCCCGGCAAAAGAACCCCGGCGCCCGGGATCGAATTCACAGCGGTTTACCGGATAGAAAAGAATATTCACCCGGCTCCTTTGACGCCGTTGTCCTGTGGGATGTGATCGAACATCTCCCGGATCCCGCGGCCTTGTGCGAGCAATTAATCCGTATATTAAAACCCGGAGGTTTTATTTTCCTCTCCACACCCGATATCGGCGCCCCCTTCGCAAGGATGACCGGGAAGTACTGGCCCTTTATGACCCCGCCCGAACACCTGGGTTTCTTCTCTGAAACCAGCATCGCGTTTCTCTTTAAAAACACGTTGGGCTGCCGCATCCTGGATTCTAAATCCAGCGGAAAGTGGGCCAATACCGGTTTTATCTTTTATAAACTGAAACGTATCTTCCCGCGGCTCGTACCGGGGGGGGTGGTAAAATGGTTCGAGGGAAAACGCACCGGCCGGTGGTCCCTTTACGTACCCACCGGCGACATCCGGTATGTTGCCGCTCAACTGGACAGATGAAAAAAGGAAAAGATTCGATTCCCATGTCCGAATCGGAGAACGGCCAACGCCGTTATTACAATAATATCGCGGCCGATTACGATCGCCACTTTTCAAATAAATACGCCCTGGAGTACCGGTATGATCTATATAAAAAAATATTAAAAGGAATCGACCTGGAAAATCTCAGGGTACTGGATGCCATGTGCGGCGGGGGCCAGGCCACCGGCTTTTTTCTAAACCGTAACGCATCCGTCACCGGTCTGGATATTTCCGAAGAGCAGTGCGCCATCTATAAAGAGAGGTTCCCGCAGTGTGACGTCGTGTGTTCGTCCATGACCCGGACCCGGTTCCCCGGTTCCACGTTCGACTTCGTGGTTACCAATTCCCTCCACCATCTACAACCCCATATCGACGGGGGGGTCCGTGAAATCCATCGAATACTCAAGCCCGGCGGCTATTTCCTTCTCTGGGAACCCTGCGCCGGCTCGTTATTCGATATTTTCAGGCGAATGTGGTACAAGATGGATAAAAAATATTTTGAATCCAATGAACGCGCTGTTAATTTGAAACAGATTACCGCATCGTTTCAATCCCAATTCGACCCGGTCCGGGAGAAATACGGTGGAAACCTGGCTTATCTTTTTATCGTCGGGGCCATGCCTCTTCGGATAAGTCCCCGGTTCATCAGGTATTATGCCCGGCCGCTTATGGCGTTGGAACGGTTTTTTAATGTCTTACAGCCGCCGTTTCTTTCCCTCTGGGTATTGGCGCTGCTGAAAAAAAGATTTTGAATAAACAGGGAAAACCCTATGGCTTTTAAAAAAGAAACAAAGTTCATGGTTATCGGTATCGACGGCGTGCCCTACGAGTTGCTCCAAACCCTTGCCCGAAACGGCGTGATGCCCAATGTCAAAGGGCTGATGGAAAAATATCCCCTGGAACGGACACGGGCTCCCCTCCCCGAGGTTTCCTCCGTTTCCTGGGCCTCCTTTATGACCGGACGAAATCCCGGCGAGCATGGGGTTTACGGGTTTATGGAAATAGACCCCGCCGATTATTCCTATATTTTCCCTTACTTCCCGACGTTCCCGGTGAAACCCGTGTGGGAGATCATCGGGGCGCAAAAGAAACGTTCCGTTATTATCAATCTTCCGGGCACCTATCCCGTGCGTCCCATGAACGGCATCCTGGTCTCCGGTTTCGTGGCCCCCGATCTTGAGAAGTCCGTTTTTCCCCGTTCCCTTTTGCCCACGTTGAAGGCCATGGATTACCGGGTGGATGTGGATGCCGCCGCGGCACGAAGCGATAAGGGAGTTTTTTTAAAGGACCTTTTTTCGACCCTCGATATCCGTCACCGGTTTTACCGCAGTGTGGTGGAGCAAAAGTGGGACCTGTTTTTTTTCATTATCACCGGTACCGACCGTCTGCACCATTTTTTCTTCGATGCCGTGGATAACCCGGGTTCTCCCCATTATGAAGGATTCCTGGATTATTACCGGGAGGTGGATGCCGTGGTGGGCGATATTGCCGCTTCCATGGAGAAGAAGGGGGTCCCCTTTATTATTCTTTCGGATCATGGGTTTGTTAAGATTAAACAGGAGGTATATCTTTCGCAATATTTAAAGCAGTGGGGGTACCTTGATCTTGAGGGAAAGCGGCCCGCAGACCTGGGGGGCATGACTGAAAAAACGAAATTATTTATCCTCGATCCGTCGCGGGTGTATATTCACCTGGAGGGAAAGTACCGGAGGGGCCGGGTAAAGAAAGGGGAATATGGACGATTGAGAGAGGAGATCAGGGAGAAATTCCTGGGGCTGGAGATCGATGGGGAGCCGGTTATTAAGGATGTGTTTTACAAAGAGGCGATCTACCACGGTCCGTACCTGGATCGGGCTCCGGACCTGGTGCTGCTGTCGCATCACGGTTTTGACCTGAAATCGGGGTTGACGAAGGATTCGTGTTACGGGAAATCCTTTTTCCAGGGAATGCATTCCATGGACAATGCGATGTTGATCGATTCTTACGGTTTCGAGTTGGAGGACCATCCTCATATCTACGAGATAGGAAAGAGACTCATCGCGTATTTTACCAACACTTAAAACCAGCAGGCTGCCGAAGGCATTATGTTATTTAAAGGGGTTTGCCAGGCGCATTTCGCAGAAGGCAACGGGGTAAGACAAACCGAAATTATTCAATACCCGCGGATGGATTTCTCCCAACCGCGCCCATAGATCACCCTCATCAACCTCGATACCCACTTCGGCATAACGGCCATCGATAAACGCCGGGTGCCCGTCCTCACGGTACTCGCCGCTTAAACCCAACTCCCTCAAGATGGAATCCAATACCGCGCGGACTTCCGCATACCCCGCATCCGGCCCGGTCACCCCAAACGCCAGGTGACGGTACTCATCCACCCCCGTTTCCTTCGCGGGATTCAAAAACGTCACCGGACCGATCTCGAAAATCTTCTGGGGGACCGCTTTCTTCTTGTTCTTCACGAAGGTCTCCATGACACCGGTCATCAAATGAGACCGCAGCACCCGCTGGTTGACCGTCTTGGGATTATCCACGCGAACATAAGATTCGTCCACGTCCATCCCCAACCGGGTGAAATGACTCTCCTCCGATTGAAGATTAAGACTCATGATCTCCGTAAACCCCATGCCGAACATCGCACTGCGCACCATACCCGCGAGCCGCTCTTCCGGCCGCTCCCGGCCCACGGTCATGGTGGGCACCAGTCCCATCTTCACATTATCCACACCGTAACCGATGAGCACATCCTCGAAAATATCCACTTCATGACGGATATCGCTTCGATACGCGGGGTACTGAACGGTAAATTTGTCCACACCCTTACCCATGGGACTCACATCCAACCGCATCTTTTGAATACAGTGCATAAACTCGCCGCGATTGAGATTAATGCCCAGCCATTTCACCGCATCCATGAAACTGACGTCGATTTGACGGGGAGACAGCTTCGGGGTCATCACCGACCGGTCCGGGTAATTGATCTTGACGGTTTCTAATTTCCCTCCCAGGTCGGCAATGGCACACACCAGGATATTAAGGGCATCCGAAACCGCATGCTCCCCGGTACCGGTGACATCGATAAAAAGACGGGTGGTGCCGAGACGGCACCGCGTCTCGTGACTGTTGATGATGGGGGGCATGGACAACGTCAACCCTTTGGAATCGATCAATAACGGGTAACGGGGAAGGGGTTCCAATAAGTGCGCATACGCCGCGCCCTTTGGGTGGCCGGTCAGGATTTCCGCCGGTGTCATGGCCACATCCGGCATGGTGAGCGGGTGAAATTTAAAACCCGTGGGTTCCACACTTTTATAAACGATGGGGAGTTCCAGCGTGTCCAGGTCGTAAATACCGATGGATGCCAATTTACGGTCACGGCCCACACCCCAGTGCAGGTTCTCCTGGAGTTTCATCAATTCCCGGAGCACCGTATGGTCCAGGGGGGGGATTTCCGCAGCGGCACATACGATATAGGGGCGGATATCCAATACCGACGGGTCCACGTTAACCTGGATATCGCTCTTTTCAGTCTTGAACCTCGGCAGCCCTTTTTCAATTTCCAGGTAACCTTTCAGCGCCCGTGACAGGCCCACCACATCGAAAAGATCGGGCCGGTCCGCCAGGAGATCGATACGTATGACCGAATCGGAAGCGAATGTTTCAAACCCTTCTTCGGTCTCATGGCCGCAAAAGGTACACCGGTCGGCGGGGTCTTCACCGGCCAACCGGTCGTTGAGGGAATCGCAGGCCGGGCAGCGGTACAAATTGATGTCCACGGCATCTTCCACATCGCACCCCAATTGCCTCACCGACTCCATGATCTCTTCCATGGAATGCTCTTCGCCCAACAGGCGGTTTAACTCTTTTACACTGTAATTTACTATAGGCATAGTGCTATCTCTTTCGTTTTGTCCAGGTCGCTCCAGTAAAGTTCCCGGATATCGGTAATATTGTAACGCATCATGGCCAGCCGTTCGAGCCCCAGCCCCCAGGCCAGCACGGGTACGTTGCAACCGAAAGGCCGGGTCACTTCGGGCCGGAAAACGCCGGAACCGCCCAACTCGATCCATTTGCCCTTCGATTCCATGTACCCGGACACCTCGATACTGGGCTCGGTATAGGGGAAAAAGTCGGGTTTGAACCTCACTTTTTCAAAACCCATCTTGGAATAAAAGGCTTTCAGTGTTCCCAGCAGGCTTGCCAGGCTGGCGTGCTCATCGATAATGATACCGTCCACCTGGAAAAATTCGGGCAGGTGTTTGTAGCTGATGGCCTCGTTGCGGAACACTTTACCCACGCAGAACACTTTCCGGGGCGGGTTGGGGTCTTCCGCCAGGGCACGAATGGAAGCGGCGGTGGTATGGGTACGCAGCACCACTTTCCGCGCCCGTTCGGCACTCCACCGGTACCCCCATCCTTTGGAACCGGTTTTCCAACCGTCCACGTGGGTACGTCCGACCTTTTCCACCGCATCGGTGGCGGGTAATTGCGCAAGGCCCGGGCGTGCCATGTAAAAGGTATCCTGCATATCCCTGGCCGGGTGGTCCTGGGGCTGGAACAGGGCGTCGAAATCCCAGAACGCCGATTCCACCTGGGGCGACACCACTTCGGTAAACCCCATTTCCAGGAAGACTTTCCGGGTTTCCTGTATGATCTTTTGCAGGGGGTGGATTTTGGCGGGGTAGATTTTTTCCGCTTCCAGGGTGATATCGTAGCGGCGCAGTTTGATATTTTGCCAGTCGCCGGAAACGATTTCTTCCGGGGTGAGCCGGTTTTTCTCGCGGATAATTTTAATATCCGCTGTCAATGCTTTTTTGCCCGCGGGTAAGAGTTCGACGAAGCGGAACATGCGCGGTTTGACCCTGGCGAGGGCCGGGCGGTTTTTTAAGAGTTGTTTCACCGTGCCGGCGTCGATGGAGTGGGGGGTGAGTTCATCGAGGAAGAGGGTACGGGTTTGCGGGTTGAGTTTAAGCGCCAGTCGGACGGCTTTTTCGTCCTCCGCCGGGTTATCCAGGGCTTTTTTCCCGGTTTCCGTGACATGGATTTCATCTTTTTGTTTATCCAGCCAGTCGCGGGTTTTTCCCCATTTGATGACTTCGTTCAACTGGATATTTTTTTCTTTCAGGGTTTCAACCAGGTCGCGGATTTTGATCGAATCGGCGCCGGTATTGGCGATCAGGGTCAGTGCCTGTCGTTCCGGGAGCCCGGTTTCCACCTGTTTGTCCGCATCTTCCGCAAACACCAGTTCTTCGCGTTCTTTTTCATCGATAGTGAGCCACCCCTGTTCCTTACAGTGTTGGAGGGTAGCGGTGACCAGTGGCAGATCGACGCCGGTTTTGGCGGCGATCTCGCGGATACTGAGAACGTCCTGTTTTTCCAGGAGCAGTGCGAACACTTTCCCCTGGTCTTCCGTAAATTCGAGTGCCATTTTACCTTACCTTGTTTTTTTTAAACGAATAAAAGTGAAATTGTATCCCGAAACGCCTTTAAATGCAAGGGCTGTTTTATGTTTTCAGCAAATATTTTTTCACTGTACGTCTCCCGGGGAAAAAAAAGTTGAAAAAAAATTTTTTTTATATTACCATATATACTATCAAAGAAATCTCTGGACGGGGGTATGGGGGAATGATATGAAATGGGGATATAAAAGGGGGATATGTTATGACGCACCGGGAATTTAGAGGCCCTATCCACCAATTACTGATCGCGATCTATGTTTTCTCATTTGCCTCCTACGAGAGATATATAATAAAATTCAAGGAGGAGAATAATGTTACACAAACCGTATGTTAGGTTCCTATTCGTTATTGTAGGAATCGCAGCGTTGATGACAATGTTTCAATTCCCGGGACTGGCGGAAAACACCGGGGGGTTTACCGCTTCCGTGACGATGGAACGGGCGGAGTACGGCTCGGCCGACGCCATAATGCTTCGATTTGTCCTGACCAATGATTCGGACAAACCCGTAAATGTGCTTAAATGGCGCACACCCCTCGAGGGATTTAATTCCGACATGTTCGAGGTGGAAATCGAGGGTAAGCGTGTGATTTACACCGGGCGACTGGTGAAGAGAGGGGCCCCGCGCCCCGGGGATTATGTATCCATGGCCCCGGGCGAATCGGTTTCGGCGGTGGTGGATATCGGCACGGCTTACGCGATTTATAAAGCCGGCGATTACGGCGTGCGTTTCAAATCCAGTCTCTATGACTTCGGGCAAGAAGCACCGGATGAACTGGCGGCCAAAAAGACATTTAAACAGCAGCAGATGCAGTCCGGCACCGTCACATTCAAGCTTCTCGAGAGTAAGGAAGCACCGGAGCTTCCAAAGCTGTCGGATCTCGAATCGAAAGCGAAGCAGCCGGTTTTCAAGAACTGTACCCAGGCCCGAAAGGACACCCTGAACAGTGCCCTTCGCGAGGCGGCGACAATCTGTGCCGCCGCGGTGCTTGTTCTCAAGGGCACCAGTGTGAGCAAAAGACCCGGCGCAAAACGGTATACCACCTGGTTTGGTTCCTATACCACTTCACGGTACGACACGGTAATTGCCCATTTCGAAAAAATCCATGACGCCCTGGCCAATAAGACCATTACATTCAATTGCGATTGCAATGAAAGCGCCTATGCATACGTCTATCCCAACAAGCCCTACGAGATATTCCTGTGCAATGCATTCTGGTCCGCCCCACTCACGGGGACCGATTCGAAGGCGGGTACCATCATCCATGAGCTAAGCCATTTTTATGTCGTGGCAAGCACCAGTGACCACGCCTACGGTCATGTGAACTGCCAAAACCTGGCCAATAGCACCCCATCCCTTGCCGTCGGCAACGCGGACTCACATGAATACTTTGCCGAGAACAATCCGTCACTTCCCATGGGGCTTGAGATCGCTGCCTATTCGCTCATATTGGTCCTGCTGCTTATCCTGGCATACCGGACGATTTACAAACGCGGGCCAAAAGCGGTCACGCCCGACGGCACACACTAAAAATAATAAAGAGAGGCTGAGCCATGAGTGGTACGATAATAAAAAAAATCATATTCCTGGGTACCCTGCTTTTCATCTCTTTTATAAGTACAGGAGAGCAACATATGAAAAACAAGCAGCACCGGGAAGTTATTTTAGAATACAGCCTGAAAGTCGAGGAACGGTATCACGTGGGCCGGGAGGTGAATGTTGAATTTACGCTTAAGAACATGACCGGGCAAACACTCTGGGTCCTTACCTGGTACACACCGCTTGAAGGAATAAAGGGAAATATCTTTCGCGTGACGCGGGAGGGTGAGGAGGCCCTTTATATTGGCCGCATGGTCAAGCGCGCCAACCCTTCGAAGAAAGATTATGTATGCATCGGCCCCGGGAAATCGATATCCGCGACCGTCGATCTTTCTCATGGCTACGACCTCTCGAAACCCGGGGAGTACCGGGTTGAGTTCAACGGCCGCATCCATGACATGACCGTTGAGGAGGCATCGCTGCCCCGTAAAATGGACATGCACAAAGGCATGAATTTGCACGGCGATGCCGTGACCTTTAAACTTATCGAACCGTGAACGCATGAGGATAGGTATACCTTTCAGGTCCTTTACCCGGTTGACCCGGGTGCATTTTCCCGGGAGGGGAGCGGTTTATGGATTGAGACGTACCGACAAATACTTACTGCTCCGCCTCCTGGGCCTGGGTGCCCTGGTGCTCGTTTATCACGCCCTGGACTGGACGCTGCTTCGCCTGGGACTGAGAGAGGTAATCGGTTTTTTACTGGGTTTCACGGGGCATCTAGCCATGCCCGTGGATTCCGGTACGGGGATATTCCTGGTAGTGGAATCCGGTTTCTTATTTGAAATCGGCACTCCCTGCACCTACGTGAACCTGTTTTTGATCATGGCCCCTTTCTGCTGGCGTTTCCAGCGGTCCGTCGCCGACAACATACTGCGGCTGACGATATTGGCGACAGCGGTACAGGTGTTTAATGTTTTGCGAGTGTTATTTGCTTTACACTTTCACCTGTCGGGAATTTCCTGGACGCTTGCCCACGATGTCCCGGACATTGTGATCCGTTTCGTAGTGATATCTATCTCCGTACTCCTGGCCCTCAGGAGTGACAGGCGGGTTAATTATCTCAAATCAACCCAGAAGTGTACCAATTTGAAAGGGGAAATAGGAACGTGGGGCCGGTTCAACACGTTTTCAAGGCGACTTACGTCGTTTTTATTCCATTGACCTTTTAGCACTAAAACAGGAAACGAATGCTTCGCCGTATAGTGATTAACCCAATGTAAAATGTCTTCAAACTCCATGCCCTGGATATATCCGATCATCAATCCCGATTCACACCCGAGGCCATAACTCCATTCCTTTTCGACAAATCGTCTCATCCCGTTTTTTACATATTCACTGCAATAGTGGTATTTATCTTCCGTTAACCTTTTGCATTCCACATGGTAGTTTTTGTCCATATCATTGAGGTAATCGGTAAATCCCCAGGTAAATTCGGGTTCTTTGTTTTCCCCGGGTTGTTTCGATGCGTCGGACGGCCCTGGTTGACCTTTGGCATGATAGATGAGATGCCCCTGCAAATCCCTGTCGTTGGCTTTGCACCATTCTTTCTTGCATTTTCTTACGATAACGGCCAGCTTGCGATTCAATTCGTTTTCTTTTTCAGGCAGCGGTTTCGAGGTGATCAATTCCCGGAGGGCCATTGAAAATATTTCGAGGATATTCTTTTCCCAATTTTTCCAGGTCTCTTTTCTAAGCATTCAAATGTTTCTCTTTTTCCATGGCTTGCAGAAGGGTTGCTTCGGCATCTTCGTAAGCGGCGCTTCGTGTCCAGAGTCTTTCTTCACTGCGCTTTATAATGATAATTTGATCTTTTGTAACCACCCGCACGATTCCTTCGATATATACCCTGGAACTATATTTGATTCGAGTCTCTTTTTCAAGTTTTGAAAGAACCTCTCTCCACTCCGGCATGTCGCCGGGGGAGATGTTTTTCTTCTTTTCTTCTCCTTTATTTTGCATTGTGAAAATAAGGGCAATCATCGGAACCGTCGGGTGGTGAACAACCTGCCAATTCAACTCTTTTCCCTCTTCCACTTCGGGATTCCAGCATTTCAGGAAGGCATATATATAGCCCTCCAATCCTTTTTGTTTATCCCTGTTTGGCGGAAGCGATTGAAACGTGCCGGATATTGTGCGACTACAGTCAACGGGTATGACTGAAGGGATGTAAAAATAATTAATGTCATATTTGCACCGGTCCCTGATGAGGTCGCATTCGGCTTC
>Ga0210365_10630023_pt1 | contig 12084 bp, 14 predicted proteins | sample S637metaT_FD_159655 | JGI IMG/M metagenome (GOLD analysis project Ga0210365, IMG submission 159655) | Metatranscriptome of estuarine sediment microbial communities from the Columbia River estuary, Washington, United States - S.637... | ecosystem: Environmental > Aquatic > Marine > Intertidal...
CGTACTTTCACCAATTATAAAAAAAATGTGCTGCATTTCATACTGTTCGTGATCTTCTTTATTCCCATCGGCTTGCTGGAACTGACAAAAGATATTATTTTCAGGTTCCGCCTGAAAGGAATAAAAATAGTAAGAAAACTTGACCAGGGACTTTTGGATTTATTCAACGGCATATGGTCTTTCTTTTTTAAAGAAAAACGGAAAAGTTTAAGAACGAAAAATCCCCATACTTTCGTCTCCCTGAACCGGTTGGTCTATGACCTGCCTTTTTTCGGGCTGCTGTTCATGGGAGTAGTGCTGCTGGGGGTCTTTTTTATCGTGACGCTGGGAGATAACCCGGCCACGGCGAAACTGGACGGTTATGTGTTGAGGTTTTTTGAAAGTGTTTCAAATCAATTGGTGCCGTCCGGCGACCAGGTATTTTTGTTTTTAATGATCGTGGTATTGATATCGATCTTTTTTACGGAGATAATCAACAACACCGCGGTGGTATTGATCATGTTCCCTTTGGTGTTGAAAATGACGGCTGCTCTTCCCTTCGAGTCGATGTTCGCGCTGTTGGCGGTGACCACCGCGGCTTCGGGTGCGTTTATGACCCCCATTGCCACACCGGTGAATGCGATCGCGTTTGCCAGTTTTAAGGGCGTTTCTTTAAAGAAGATGCTGGGATTGGGGGTAATTTTAAATATATTGAGCGGATTATGGATCGCAATATTGTTTTATATATTAGGACATTAGCCTTCGGCCCCCTGGCAGGGGGGGCCTGTATACGGACTATGATAGGAACCGGCTTCACAACGCTCTGCCACACCGGAGGCAAACGTATTACAAACTCGGAGGTAATGATGAAAAAAAAGAAAGACAGTTACAAACCGTACCGCCCTGTGCCTGCAAAAATTGCCAATGGAATCATGCGCGGACTGGACCGCTTCGGAACACGCACCCTGGCACAGGATGAAGAAAAATTGATTGCAAAAGCCCGGAAAAAAACCGGGATACATGATTTCGGAGATGATTCCTTCCGGGAGCCGCTGCATATCCTTTGCGAACTTACCCGGAAAGGCAAAACCTTAACCGCGGCAGGACGAATACTCTTCAAAATCGTTTTACAGGAAATCCTGGAAAATAAGCTGATGATCAATGACCAGGTCACCCGCCACCCCGAAATCCACGAAATCGAGATCAGGAAACCCATATTCATCGGCGGCCTGCCCCGAACCGGTTCCACTTACCTGCACCACCTTTTGGCACAGGACCCGGCAAACCGCGCACCACTGCACTGGGAAACCTACGCACCCGTACCGCCACCGGAACCGGCAACCTATGAAACAGACCCCCGGATAAAAAAGGGGCAGCAAATATGGTCCCTCCTCTACTACGTGGCCCCCGATATGAGGGCCGTCCACGAGTCAAGCGGTGATTCCCCGGAAGAATGCTTTTTCCTGATGAAAAACGATCTTATCAGTTGGTGGTTTAATGTTTTAACCGGTGACGAATACCTCGATTTTTTATTGAGACAGGACTTTACACTTTCATACCGGCTCCACAAACGGCAACTGCAGATATTACAATGGAAGTTTCCCCAGCGGACCTGGGTATTAAAGACCCCTTCGCACCTATATGGGTTGGGCGAACTGCTGAACGTCTACCCCGACGCCCGGTTCATCCATTTGCACCGGAACCTCTTGGAAGTCTTCCCTTCCATTTCCAGTCTTTATACGAAAGTTCGCGGTGCATTCTTCGAGGAGGTGGACCCGGAAGCCATCGGCGCCGAATGGTTCGACCTGGGCTTAAAATATATCGAACGGGGTATAGCGGCCAGGGAAAAGGAAGAGCAGCGAAAAGATTCGAAAGCCCTTTTTCACGATATACTCTACCCCGACCTGGTAGCGGACCCCATGGGTACGGTTGAAAAAATATATGGAGCCTTCGGTATCGATCTCTCAGAAGAGGCCGCCGCACGCATGAAGCGCTACGTGGCAGCGAACCCCCAAAACAAACACGGTAAACACCACTACTCCCTTGAAGAATACGGCCTGGATGAAAAAAAGATAAGGGAACGGTACGGTCCCTATTACGAACGTTTCGGCCTGTCATGGGGTTGAAATTTCGGGTGTTTTCTGGTAAAACTATAGCATGTCCAAACGATTAACTTATGAACGGTACCTATGGTTTCACCAGAGACTCCAAAAAAAATCCTATCCCAAACTAAAAGACCTGATGGAAGCCTTCGAGATATCCAAACGCCAGGCCGCCAGGGAAATCGAAAATATGCGCCTCTTCCTTAACGCACCCGTGGAATACTGCCCCACTGAACGCGGCTATTATTACTCGGACGATAGTTTCGAACTTCCCGCCCCCATGGTGACGGAAGAAGAGATCATCTCACTGATCATTGCCAAACGTCTGTCGGTCACCATACCGGATGAAAAACGAAAAAAACAACTGCAATCGTTCTTCGATAATCTATCCAGCTACTTCGACCTGGACCTGGCGGAACTGGAGAAAAAAATCTCCCTGAAAAACCTGCGATACTACCGCGTAGACCAGGATATCTTCGAACCCGTACTGGAAAGCCTGAAACGGAACCGGAAACTCAACATCACCTACCGCTCGGTATTCACCAAAGAGGTGTCGGAACGGGTCATCAACCCACTCCACCTTATCCTCTACATGGGAAACTGGCACATCATCGCCTACTGTGAACGAAAAAAAGGTATCCGGGATTTCGCCCTCTCCAGGATCAAACGAATAGAAGTCCTGGATGAATCCATCGATGAAAATTTAAAAACCGTAAACATAAAGGAAGGCATCGATAAGTCGTACGGTATTTTCTTTGAAGGGACACGGAAAAAAGTCGTGCTGAAATTCGGTGAAGGAATCGCCGACTATGTACGGGAGCAAGTGTGGTTCCCCATGCAGACCATCGACGAAACACCGGACAGCGGCCTGATATTGACCTTTTATGTCACGGATTACCGGGAAATCGTACGGGAAGTATTAAGTTTCGGCTCCGAGGTGGAAGTCCTGGAACCTGAACCCTTAAAAGCGATCATCCGTGACCATATCCAGGGTTTGTGTAAGACGTATAAGTGCCTATAGTAAGCTAAAGTACCTAAAGCGCCTAACGTTCAGGCACTTCAGGCACTTTAAGCACTTCTTCCCCTATTCCAGCCAGATTTTTACGATTTGATCGTCTTCTTCGATTTCGATCAGTGTCATGGGGCCGTTCTTTTTCAGTAAACTCAGTATTTTTTTCAAGTCAAGGTCGGTTTTTGTTTTGTCCAGGATTTTTACATCTTCTTCGCTGTCGGAAAGAATCTCTACCAGGGCAAGGGGCAGGGTGATCTTGACCTTGTTTTTCTTCGCTTTTGTGTCGTAGACAGTAAGTTTAAGAAAGCTGAGGTCACCGTTTTTTTTGTCTTGCGATGCTTTTTTAATGACCTTGTAGTCCTGGGCGGAATCTCCGAAAACCGGGAGTGTCGCCAACATAAACGCCGTGATAATAATCATTACCACCATTACATTTTTTTTCATAATATCCTCCTGTTTATTTCTTACTTTTTATTTTTTGCTTACTTTGAATGTCAGTCTAACGTTTTATTCAAGCCATATTTCAACGATAACGTTCTCCTCCTCGAACCGCATGAGCTTCGGGACTTTTATCAATGCATCCAGGATTCTATCAATATCCACGTCTTTTTCTTCCAACGCTTCTTTTCCCTCCTTCGGGAGGGCATCCATGGCCAGTTTCGCCAGGACAAAAGGAATGCTCAGTGTGAATTTTACCTTTTTCGTTTTTTTATCGATGACGCGAAGGTTGAACATCCGGGTCTCGTGGCCTTTCTTTTTAGAGACGTCCTTCAGGTAACCGGGATCGATGCGCATCAGTGCTACTTTTGCCCGGTCCACCAGTTCGTCGTCGCTTTCTCTCCGTACGATTTTTTTAAGTATGGGGACCGCTTCCTCGGCCACTTCTTTGTCTTTTGCGTAACTCAATTTAAACGCGGCGTAATACCTGACATTGGAAATTTCGTTTTCAAGAAGCGCGATAACCTTTTTCACATAGCGATTTTCACCCTTTTGGTAGAGATCGAAATTCAGGTTGGCGGCGGCAATGTACGCCTCTTCCCGGAGGCTCTCGTTTTGCGATATCTCGATGTACCGGTTGTATGCGTCCAGGGCCTGCTTTACTTTTTTTTGCTCCACCAGGCACTTTCCTTTATAGAATAATGCCTGGGGGTAATGGGGACTTTCGGGGAACCGGGTGATTATGTCCTCCAATGCATTTAGTGCGGACTCCCACTTCCTGTCGAAGAGTTCCAGTTTCGCCTTTTCCATCAGTTCTTTATCCGTAAGGGCTTTCTTGTCGGCCCCGTCCCGGGCATCGAGCTGGCCGGGAAGAACCCACATCATGGATACGGCGATCAAAACTATTGTCAAAATATATTTATTTTTCATAATTAAACCTCTAAACCTCTGTATAGGATATATCTTTACCCACCAGGCGCAGTTTAAGCAGCAGCCGCTCTTTTCGTATAAATTCCTGGATACGCCGCAGTTGTTCGCAAGACGCCCCCCCCTCATCCCCCTCATCGAGGGTCACCATCTCGTACAGCAGCCATTCGATCTGTTTCAACAGCCGGCGGGTACTCAGGAACTGGGGATTGGAGAGTTCCCGGTTGAAATAGCGGTTTTTATTCAGCAGTGTACGCACCTCTCTCCGGTTGACCCCGGTGGACCAGGATGCCGTACCGTCGTCATCACACTGGCGCATTAAATCGGTGAGCAGCAGTTGGGTTTGCCGGAAATAATCCTGCATCCCCCGTTTGGCCAATGTGGTCTCCAGCCGGGCAAGGGCGGTTTCCGGCTGCACGGCCGCCGCGCCGGGAAGGGACGAACCGGGTTGGCCCGGGTTGTAAAACAGGAGATACCCCAACAGGATGCCCAGGATAAACACACCCGCCAGCGCGGGAACCGCGGAACTCCAGTTAAAATTAAAAGGATTAAAGGAAAATTCCCGGGTCCGAGTAGGCGCGGGCCGTTTGAAAACGACACCGCGTCCGATACCTTCGGCGTTTGCTTCCCAATCGATCGACTCCATGGACGCTTCGGCCGCGTCGTTAATATCACGGGTCACGCCGTAGATCTTTTTCAGTACCGCGTATTCTTCCCGGCACCGCGGACAGGTACCCACATGCGCCTCCATGGCGGCGAAACGCGGCCCCGATTCCGGGCCGTTACTTTCGATAAGCTCGCCGGACAGGTAATCCACCATTATTTCTTTGATCCTGTTACATTCCGTCATTTTCCCACCTCCAGCCGGACCATTCGTTTTTCAAGGCTTTTAACGGCCCGGTGGTAAAGCGTTTTTGTCGTCCCCACCGAGATATTTAAAATACCGGAAATCTCATGGTGCTTCAACTGGCTGTAATGCTTGAGCATAAAAACCATTTGCTGGCGTTTTGAAAGTTTCATCACGGATTTTTTTAGAGTTTGTCTAAATTGCAGGCGGTCCATAATATCTTCCGGGCTGGTGTCTTGACGGTCCCGGATTTCGTAAAGCTCGTACAATTCTTTTTCATCGGCTTTCTTTTTTTTGAATTTGCGGTAAAAATCGATGCACAAATTATACGCAATGCGGTACACCCAGTTTTTAAAGGCAGTTTGCCCCTGGGCCTTCTCGAAGCGGTCGATCTTTTCGTAGAGTCTTAAAAAAGTTTCCTGTACTATTTCCATGGCATCGTCCCTGTCCTGGAAGAACCCATAGGCCAGTTTATATATCTTTTGCTGGTAGAGGGAGACCAGTTCCGTAAAGGCTTCGTGGTCGCCTTCCTGCAATTGGCGAATAAGTTCGTTCTCTTTTTGGATATCGGCATTGCTCAACTCCTGTAACCCGTTCATGGTTTCAAATTTACGTTAATACTCCAACACTCCATTTTTTTCACTCCAGCCGGATCATGATCGTGACTTTCGCTTTGGTCTCTTTAAACAGATATTCCGGGCAGTCTATATCTTCCTGTATTTGCAGGTTCATGCATCCGTTTAGAAACATCAAGGCGATCATCATAAAAACGATCAACAAAATCTTCTTTAACATGTCTTAACTCCTTCAACCATTTTATCATATTTCAACTTGAAAACGGCGGGAGTTGAAGAAAGGTTTACAAAGAAAAAAAATTATCTTTTCTTTGTTGAAATAACGTTACTCGCCCGACGTTACTCGCCCGGCCCCGTTTTTAACCATTTGCATGAGGTAAGAATAGTGTCATACCCGCGTTTCCACGGTTACCCCGGGCATCGATAAAGGTATTCCGGACAAAAAATAGGGGTGTTTAGGCAAAAATATCGCCTCAGTGCAGCTCGCCTGACCCCATTTTTATCCAGGGCGATCCAGGGCGGAAAAACCGGGTTGTCCCCTAAATATTAGTTAGGACATGGAAAAGCTGTGCAGTTGGGATAACAACCGGTATCGACCGATTGACATGGGGCACAACTGTTACAATTGGTGCGGTATACGGTACATACCGGGTAACAGGTACAAACAGAGGCACAGGTATAGTAGGTGCCTCCTCCTTCCGCCACCTCCATTTCATGGCTGTTGAGATTGGAAATAGTCGCTTTTTTCAGGTTTAATTTTTTGTCGAACTTTTTTGTTTTCATTTGTGTATCCTCCTTTTTTTAAATAAAACGCCTGATAAGCCAGGCATTTTTTTATTTGCAATTATGATGACTCAACCGGCCTTCCCCGAAATCATCCAGATATCGTATAAGCCACGGCATCACAATATACGGTTCGAGGTAAAAGGAAATATTATCGTTGTTGAAAATCCACGGAATTGGAATACCGTATCAAGACAATCAAAGAACACAAAATCAACAATTTGCGGCTGGCGGTTGGTAAGCTAACCACGAAGAGCTAACCCGCCGTTCTATCCGGATATTTTATCATAAATTACGCCAAAACAAATGTCAAGTCTAAAAGAGAAAAAAATTATTTGTCACAAGATGATTGATAAAAGAAGGACTTTCCCCGTTTTTTCAAAAGAAATTAGTATTTGGCAGGGTTTGGGGTCAGACCGGAAGTGTCGCCTGCTGTAAATTCAGTTATATCAAGGCTTCCCGATTCATTCGTCCGGTTTGCAGAGAGTGTGGTGCAAGTTGCTGAGAGTGTGGTGCGGGTTGCGGAAAGCGTGGTGCGAGTTGCTGAGAGTGTGGTGCGGGCCGCGGAAAGCGTGGTGCAAGCTGCTGAAAGAGTGGTGCGGACCGCGGAAAGCGTGGTGCGAGTTGCTGAGAGTGTGGTGCGGGCTGCAGAAAGCGTGGTGCAAGTTGCTGAGAGAGTGGTGTGAACTGCGGAAAGTGTGGTGCAAGTTGCGGAAAGTGTGGTGTGAGCCGCGGAAAGTGTGGTGCGGGTTGCTGAGAGAGTGGTGTGAGCCGCAGAAAGTGTGGTGCAAGTTGCTGAGAGAGTAGTGTGAGCCGCGGAAAGTGTGGTGTGATCCGCGCAAAGAGTGGTTCGGTTTGCCGAAGGTCCGGTACGAATCGCGGAAAGGGTAATCTGCGCCGCGGAAAGTGTCATTTGAACGGATGAGAAAATAATCCGGGCGGATGAAAGAGTTGCCGCGGATACTGAATCAATCATTGAATTTCCTGGAAGTGGGAAAACAGGGCTGTCCTCTAAGGTGTCAATCGCCTATTAACGGCGTTAAACAAAAAATGATGCCAAATTAGACGGTTACATTAATGCGTCTCAATCGCCTATTAACGGCGTTAAACCCATAAGATGTCGATGGGATGTGACTCTTGTAAAATCGATATATTGGAAAATGTACAACCTAAAACGCATGATAATACCCTCTACCATCGATAATCAACGCTTTTCACGATTTCCACCCTTTTGTCGATCCGCGGAACTTCCGGGTTTTTTACACTACCGGGGGTCGACAAATGGACGTTCTCCCTTTCCGTGTCTTCCGTGTGTTCTGTGGGCCTAATTAATTATTAAAAAAAATTCAAAGAACAAGTAATTTATACTTTCCTAATCCATAGGACGTGCGGGAACCAATGTGAAGGACCTCACCGGCACACAATAACGGATAAACCATCTCCAAATCACCACTCAACTCCATTATACCCGTGAAACCCGATAACTCCACTTTGGTCCCCAAACCACCGGTCTTAAACGTTTTCTCATACTTTAAATCATAACGATTGATGCTGACCTTTAATTCATCGAGAAATTCCTTGCCTATCTCGAAATCACTATCCTTCCAAATGGTACGGCTTAAAATGTGTATCCGACGGATCACGGCCCGGAGAACCTCCTTGATGTCAGGGAAACAAACGGGCTTCCTGTCCCTCTTCAAAAATATGGGCGTAAGAAACTCAATGCCCAGCCTGTGAGGTTGCCCGGAAGGTAAAGAAGATAAATTAGCGGAAGAGACTTTCCATTCCCTGTTCACTTCCCTGTCCCGGTATACCCACTCCCCGGATACATCATCGACGATCTCCTCAAGCTCATAAGGAATACGGCGGCTGCTTAATCCCATACGCTGACCATAATTAAAGGCATTAAGGAAATAATCGAAATAACGGGCATATTCACCGAAAAGAGTAACGGTGAAATCAAAGGTTTCTCCATTGTTAAAGACTTCTTTGTTGCCGGGAGCAAAAAGCACAAACGGCGGGGTCGGCAATTTGTTAGGCAATACTAACTCCGGCTTAAACAAGATACTATACGCACAGTTCCGAACCAATTTACAACGTCCACACGGCACACGGGATTGACAATTCAACTTGTGAAGCGCAACACCCAATACCCCCCTCAGCATGCTGCCCTTAAACGCAGGCAATACGGCTTTACCCATCATCTTCACACGAAACCGGAACCGACTGTAAGTCAATGTATCAGGGAATTCTATTTTCATCTATTTCGCCTCCGGCGGCCAGGGGCTCTTTTTAAAAAAACCGCCCCTGGACCCCGCAAAAACTTTTATTTATGTTCTGTGCCTTCCACCATGCCTGTTATGATGAGACGCTCCTCGGCCTTCTTTCTTTCCTTCTATGGTAAGAAGACGCTTCAAATACCCAAACAAATAAAGAAGCGAATCCCTTCCCGTTACCCGCAAATTCTTTTGCAAAACACTACCAAATAACCGCCACTGACGATTCATCCGCGGACGTGCATACGACATCCGTGTCAATTGAAAAATATCATCCCGATGCGCAATAACTCCCCTACGTATAAGTGAAATCACTTGCGCAACAAACGATGCATACGGATTAATACTCCCCCCCTCCCCCTTCTTCAATTGAAGCAAAATTACCCTCGCCTCCGATAACAACCGCTGTGTATGCATACTCATTGCCCATACTCCTTCCGAAGTGACTGTAATATCACCTCTACCTTCGGGAAATCCCTTTTCAATTTTGTCACCGTTTCCAATAATTTCCCTTCCAAATGCTTAAATGAACTCCTCCTCTCTGCTACCGCATCTTTGAATTTTTCGGAATAAAAGGATTTCTCCCAGTCAAGCTCCACGCGGCTCAACCCAATACCCCGATTTTTAGCTCCGCCGATCTTAAAATGAAAACCGTGATCCTTCAGGCAGCCAAGGGCTAATAGCAATAAGGTCAATTGGTACTCATCTACCAACTTGAGATTGAGAAACCCCTCAAACCGACTGCCCTTCTTTACGGTTAAAATATTCTCATGGGCCGGAAGCTCTTCGAATTCAGCATCCGTCAATTGACCGTACGCCTCATCCTCCTTTTTGTAAAACTTCAACTCCGCATCCCCCGGTATGGCCCTGGGTTCAAACCGCGCGGCAATGGTTTGAGGCGACATACCACGGGAAACGGTTATGGGAAAATCGGAAAAATATACCTTTGCCATGCCTTTCAACGCACTGAAAAAATCGGTTGAATACATACCCACGAAAAGCAATAAATTGGTAAATACACTTCCCTTAAACGATGAACCCGGGATGTTGAAGGTTATCTCCCCGGGCGACTTCCTGACGTATGAAAAGGCATCGTATAACCGGTTATTGCTCTTCTCGATCTCACCGCAGCCGATAAAGATGTCTTGAAGCGCCGTAACAGACAGGAATAGTTTGCCGTAATACTTTTTACCCGACGGATATTTGGAAAGATCGATGTGGGGAAGCTCATCTCTTTTGAAGAAGAAATAATTCTTCTCATTATAGGTCCGGCTGCCATCATCCCGATGTTGATTTCCTTTATACGGGTTCATTTAAGCCTCCAGGAACGTCTTTATCTTTTCATTGAACTGCGCAGTCACCTTATAAAGCAACACCTCCTCCTCAAAGGTAAAGGTAGAATAAAGAATGTTGTCTTCAAAAGGAAATGCCTCTTCGATAAAATCCTTCTCCTTCATGTAAAAACCGTATTTGGAATATTTTTCATTACCGTTTAAGACGCCGACGCCTTTGATTTGCTTGCCTTTGAGTTGTCCCACCTGGAGGATTTTCATGGATTGCACCTGGAAATTCAACACACCCAATCCCCGGGACTTGGAATGGCCGTAACGCAAAAAACCCTCGTTGGAGAGATCGAAGAGGGTAAAGAGAAGCCCGGGCTGGTACAACTCGTAATTGGTAAAGGTAAATTCGCCGAAAAGCTCGCCGCCACCGAGGATTTCATACTCGAAAAGAGCTTTGTCCTGTGTACTCCCGGTTTTCCTGTTGATCTTAATGCCGGTACGGGAGGTGACCATCTTATGAATCTTTTCCATCTTGGCCTTTTTCTGTTCCGGGGAGTCTTCAAGATCAAAGGGAAACACATCGGAGACCTCCAGACGGGAAGCCAGGTCACCGGAACCGAAGGTACGGCACACGGGGCAGTGCAAACCGTAGGGCACCTTGTTCCTGCTTTCTTTATTTTCTTTTGCCGCTTTCTTGCGAATCTCATGGCACATCATATCCGACGCACTGCATATTTTGGGTTCCTTATTGCAACGTTCCCCCAGGATGGCTTCCGAACCGGCCCGTAACACGCCTTTTATCGAGGAGCCCGGGACATAAACCGTTTCCCCGTCCTGGGTCATTACCCGCATGAACTCCATATCCGGCCGGGTGACGTTGAAGGTTTTACCCGATGCAACAAGCAGCGGGGTCCGGGGGGTTATCTTTACTTTTAATTTCATCATGTTATGAGCGGTTTTAAACATGCTGCACCTCCTTCTCTTCCTCTGAAGCAAAGGCTTCGAGAAATTCACGTTTTGTTTTTTCGATATAATCGTCCAGGTCTTTTCCTTCGGTTATATCGGGGGGGATATTGTCTTTGTTTTCTTTATACTTTGTGAAAAATTCTTTGGGACAGAAACGTTCGATTTGATGGATATGGATTTTGATCTTGCCGGTACCCCTGGAGACATTTCCGCCCAACGCACCGAAACCCCGGGAGATCAAATCGAAAGCGGTAAAGAGCATGCCTTTTTCGGCGTCGCTTAAATTGTCGCCCACGATTTCCATGGAAAAGGAGACGCCGGGAGAAACGGTCTCGAAATCGTATTTACCGCCGTCGCGGGCGGTGCGGCTGTCACGGTCGATGACCACACCGTCACGAATCCGTAAAAAGGTCTCGTGCCACTCTCCCTTTTTGACGGTCATGTCTTTTATTTTCAATTTACTGCCCATGAATGAACTCCCGAATACCCGGCACACGGGACAGGCTTCGTTTAGTATCGTTTTTTGGTCATCCCATTTCTCTTTATCCACACAATACTCGTTGTCCGTGGGGAAACATGGTCTTTTCTTTTTATCGGGATGTTCCACACCGGCGAGAAATCCTTCGATGAAACCCCTCAGGATTCCTTTGAAAGAGGAACCGGGGATATAGGGATTTCCCTTCGGGTCTTTGATGACCGGGGCATCGGATTCCACGGGGTCGAAGGAGCGCTGCCAGCCGATGTGAAGGGGGGTTAAGGGTTCGATGGCCCCCCGGATGACGATTTTTTCCCTGAGTACTTTTAGATGGTCGTTCATTTTATTTCACCCTTATCGTTTTTTCCATTTTTCTTACTCTGGATAATAACCCACCGTGCAAAGACCCCAAGAAGGAAAC
>Ga0210365_10933642_pt1 | contig 12020 bp, 9 predicted proteins | sample S637metaT_FD_159655 | JGI IMG/M metagenome (GOLD analysis project Ga0210365, IMG submission 159655) | Metatranscriptome of estuarine sediment microbial communities from the Columbia River estuary, Washington, United States - S.637... | ecosystem: Environmental > Aquatic > Marine > Intertidal...
CTCCTCCCAAAGAGGACAAAATTTCATTTATCCATAAATATGTGAAGAATATCTCCTCCGCGGCCAACCAGTTGAACCTGATCAATAATTTTTTAGAAGGGATCAACCAATTTTGTACCCGGGCCGCACTGTTCCTGCTGAGGGAAGATAAACTGGTGGGTTGGAAAGGCAGGGGCTTTTCCGCCCAGGGCGGCGGCATCGGCGATGAAGAAGTTAAAAAAATCTTCTTCTCTCTCTCCGCCAATACCATCTTTAAACACGTCCTGGAGAAACACACCCCCTATTCGGGCGCCCCTTCGTCCCAACCCGACGACCATTTGATCTACAGCCGGTTCGGCGGTGAGATACCGGAAAAAATACTGGTCCTTCCTTTCTTTGTAAAAGGAAAACCCCAGGCCATTGTTTATACCGATACTTTCGCGGGCAAACCCATCGGAGAAAAAGAAATCGAAACCATCTCCCTGGTGGGCGAAATGAGCCTCGATCTACTACCGCTGCGCCAGAAAATCCTTTCACGGGTAAAAACCCGGGAATTCGTCGAGGATGTCGATGAAAAACCACAGCCCCAGGCACCCCACGTCCGGCCCGAAGTCCCACCCCCCCCCCCGTCCCCTTCGGACTCCCAGTCTCAAACCGCCAGCGGCCAGTACGAGTCCTATCCCACATCCCTGGAAAGCCTCCACGATGAAAAAACCGTCCCCTCTATCAGGGAAAACGATCCCGAACGGCTGGCCCGCGTCATTATCAACGATATTATTCTCTACAATAGAACCGTGGTGGAAGACGGCCTGAAACACCGCAATCTTTTCAATGTCCTGCAGGACACCATTTTACAGGCGCGGGAGTTGTACTTAAATAAATTCAGCGACCTGGGCGCCTTTGAAAAACAACTGATCGAAACCCTGGCAAAAGGAGACCGAGACACGCTAAAAGGTTATAAATTTGAGACTCTTTAAAGAAAATAGTTTTCTCAAAAAGATATTTTTTATCGAGTTGATCTTAATCTTTTCCGGTGTATCGTCTTTTTTCATTCTTGCCTATGTCAAGAAAGGCGTCCCCTACCCCGCCGAATCCTCTACCCGGAAACACCGTGAATACCGTGCGCTTCTCGACAATTACAGGATACTGTCCTATTTCCTGGGCCTTCCCGATTCCATGTTTACCCCGGAAGAAGCGAGTGAAAAAAATCCCGGCGATTGGAGTATCGAAGAAATTAGCGATGAATTTATTGCCGGTATCGTGAAAGTACAGGCCGCGGAATCGCTTCTAAAGGAAAAAAAGTACGGCCGGGCCGAAACGATACTCGCCTCTCTCCAATCCCCCCACGATTTCCTTGAAGAGAAAATCGCCGTCCTTTATCTAAAAACCCTCTATTTCCAGCAGAAATTCCGGGAGTTTTTAAGCCGGTACAAATCCTACCCCCTTAAGGACAACCTGCAAATCCAACTGCTCCGGATCAACTGCCTTACCCGGATAAAATCGACGAATGCCGAAGAAGAGGCATTTAAGATATTTAGACGATTGTTCCTCCGGAACCGTTTGAAACCCTTCCAGGATTATATCGCTTCCAGGACGCTTTCCGGGTTCCTTAAAAAACTGTCCTATGACGATTGGTATCGAAAATTCGATTGGCTTGCACGGGCGAACCATTATTCCGAATTTCAGATGGAAAACCGATATATCAAGTCGCCCCAGTTGCATAACCTGTTTTACGCGGAATTCAATTACAAACAAAGGCGGTACTCCCGGGTTGAACACTACCTCGGCTCCGTCACAGATCCCCGACTCTTAAACCATAAAAAGAAATTGTTGTTCAAGATCGAACTGCGGCGCAGGAACCTGGGTCCCAGGGATATCCAGGCGGGATTGGATGAATTAAAAGACGACGGCGCGCTTTATGCCGAATTATTGTTCGACGCCGCGGGCATTCTTTTGAACCAACGGGAACTGGACCTTTCCCTCTCGATTTTTGCAAAATACATCGAATTGATCGAAACGGACCGTTCATTGAGCAAAAACGATTCCAATTACTGGAAAGCCCTGTGGCTTTCCGCCTGGATTCAATTCAGGAAAGGGAGTAAAGCCGATGCCCTTAAATTCTTTAAAAAAGGTCTTCGTTCCCCCGGCGACACCTACAGGTCGGCCAATACGTATTGGTACCACCGGTTGAACAGATCGAACGCCGCCCGGCCGGTTTCCGATTTTGCTTTTTCGTATTATTATGTAAAAACCCGCGGTCCCTTTGCACCGGACCGGATCAGCCATAAAGACAGCGGTTTGCAGCGGTTCATATCGCTTATCAACGGTCCGCAAAGCCCCCTGTTCCTTCAACTCGTCGAGAACCTGAAAACCCTCCTGGAAAACCGCAAACTCGACGAAAGTTTCGATTTTGTCCAATGGGCCAAAAGATCGACGAAATTATCCCGGTCCGAGCGGAATGTTTTTAAGATCATCGAGTCGATCTTCTATTTGAAAAAAAAGGATTTTTACCATACCTTTGTCACGTTCAGGAATAATTTCGACTGTTACCAGTGCCTTCGGCCGCCCAAGTTTTTATCCGGCCTCTATTCTCCCGTCAAGTACCTGGATTTGATCGATACTTACAGCAAACGATACCGGTTGGACAGGAACCTGGTCCTGGGGCTGATACGGGAAGAGAGTTTTTTCCGGCCCAAAATTATTTCCCCGGCCCGGGCCAACGGCCTGATGCAGTTGCTTTTCGGTACCGCCCGCCAGGTTGCCGCCCGGCAGGGGAAGAAAATACAGAGATGGGACCTCTACACTCCCCAAATCAATATTAGCCTGGGCACCGACCACCTCAGGGAACTGCTGGACAAATACGACGATAAACTCCACCTGGTGCTGGCGGCTTACAATGCCGGTTCTTACCGCGTGGACTCATGGCTCAGGCAATTCGGGAACGTACCCGACGATCAATTTATCGAGATGATCCCCTTTACAGAAACCCGCGGATATGTTAAAAACATTCTTAGAAATTATTATTATTACAGGTTCTATTATGGTGACCAATAATGGCTAAAAAGAAAACAGTAGCAATTTTGTTCGGCGGCCAGTCCGCGGAACACGATGTCTCCTTAAACTCCACCGAAGCCCTTTACACACACATCGACAGAGAAAAATTTTCTCCGGTACTCATCTATATCAGACGAGACGGATCGTGGTGCCCAATGGATGAAGTGACCTTTGAAGAAAAAGAATGTAAAAGGAAACCTTTTTATTCCTTTCTTCCATGGCAAATCGATACTGTCACAAAAATCGATGCCGATATCTATTTCCCCATGCTTCATGGTCCCAACGGTGAGGACGGGAGACTCCAGGCACTGCTGGAACTGGCCGGGAAACCTTTTGTTGGTGCTGGTAGTTTTGCCTCCGGCGTGGCCATGGATAAAGTCGTTTCCAAAACACTCTTTAAAAACGCCGGGCTCAATGTCGGGGATTACTTATTCTTCCAATCCAACGACTTTTTTACCATCAAAGACGCCGTAAACGAAAAATTGGGTTACCCCGTCTTTGTCAAACCCTGTGCCATGGGTTCCTCAGTCGGCATCACCAAAGTTATTGCCGAAGAGCATTTAAAACCCGCGCTCGACCTGGCCTTCCGCTACGACCGGAAAGTACTGGTGGAAAAAGCCCTGGATGTCCGCGAAATCGAGGTCTCCGTAATGGGAAATGAAGAGATCATGGTCTCGCGGCCCGGCGAATTGATCCCGGGTAACGAGTTCTACGATTATAAAGATAAATATATCGAAGGAAAAACCACGTTCCACATGCCCGCCCTCCTGGACGCCGGCACCGAGGAAGAAGTACGCCGGATCGCGGGTTCCGCTTACAAGGCACTCTTCCTGAACGGCATGTCCCGCGTCGATCTTTTCATCGAAAAGAAGACAGGGAAGATATATATTAACGAGATCAATACCATTCCCGGGTTTACGCAGATCAGTATGTTTCCCAAATTATGGACCCTGGACGGCATCTCATTTACCGAATTGATTACCCGGCTCATCGATTACGGTTTCGAATATTTTGAGAGGACTAAGAATTTTGCCACGGATTTACACGGATGAAAATATTGGCCGTTGATTTCGGGATGAAGCGGATGGGGTTTGCCATCGGTAACGCCGTTATCCGCACCGCCGTGCCCATCGACCCCATCGTCAGGAAGGGTGACGTCCCGGATATCCAATACATCGAGCACCTGATCGATGAGTATGATATTTCCAAAATCCTCATCGGCTGTCCCTTGAACATGGACGGCACCAAAAGCGGTATTACCCTCGACGTGGAAGCGTTCACGGAAAAATTAAAAGAGAAAATCCCCGGCAATATCGTTGTCGAATTCGTGGATGAACGGCTCAGCAGTTTCGAAGCCGAAGAGATGTTAAAATCCCATCAACAGGATTATAAAAAAAGAAAAAAAATCCTGGATTCCATTTCCGCTTTGGTCTTATTAAGTAGTTATATCGATCAATCCCAAAATCCATGAAAAAAGAAATTAGCCACAAAGACACAAAAACACAAAGTTTTTTTATAGGGTCCCCCCGCCGGGGGGCTTTGTGTCTTCGTGTCTTTGTGGCAAAAATTGAGAGATACCTATGAAAAAAATGAAACCGGTAACGAGAATTTTTATTGTCGTCGTTGTTGTTTTTGTCCTGTTGGCCGCGTTGGCGGGGATCGATTTCTATCATAAAGTGTATACACCTTACAAAGAGTATAAAGACACCATTACCATCCAGGTCAGGAAGGGGGCATCCGTTTCGGCCGTGGGTCAACTGCTTTACCGTGAAAAGATCATTCCCAGCTTCACCTATTTTAAAATCTATCACCGTCTCTTTCTTAAAGATGCCAGTATCAAATCCGGGGAGTATCTTTTCGACCGGCCCATGACCCTGCCCGACGTTTTCGACAAGTTGATCCAGGGAAAGGTCGTCCTCTATAAAGTCACCGTCAAAGAAGGGCTGATCATCAAGGAAATCGGCGAAGTGTTGGAGCAAGGCCGCGGCATCAAGTACGACCGGTTTATCCGTGCCGCCGGGAACACCGAATTGATCCGTTCCCTCGACCCCGGGGCCGATGACCTGGAAGGTTATCTTTTCCCCGACACCTATAATATTCGTAAGGGGACGTCCGCCGAGGAAATGGTGCGGTTAATGGTCAAGAAATTCAAGGACAATTTTACCAATTCCATGAAGTGGCGGGCCGACCAACTGGGCATGTCCATCCGGGAAATCGTCACATTGGCATCGTTGATCGAGAAGGAGACCGCCGCCCGGGAAGAGCGGTTCCTTATCTCTTCCGTTTTCCACAACCGGTTGAAAATAGGGATGCCCATGGGATGTGATCCCACCATTATTTATGCGTTAAAGCGGGACGACAGTTACCGCGGCAAGCTGGGATGGAAGGAATTAAAATACGATTCCCCATACAATACGCGGTTATACAAGGGTCTTCCTCCCGGTCCCATTTGCAATCCCGGATATGCGTCCATCGAGGCCGCGTTATTTCCCGAGAACACCAAATACCTTTATTTTGTCGCCAAGGATTCGCGGTCTCATTATTTTTCCAGGACCCTGAAAGAGCACAACTGGGCCGTCCGCAAATACATCATCGATAAAAAAAGAGATTAAAATAAAAAAGCTTGATATATTTTTTTTTCTATTGTAGAATCAAGGGCGGGTTATAGGAAAAATGAAAAAAAACATTTTATTGGTTGAATACAGTACGGCGGCCATCGAGAGCGTCCAGCAAATATTGCACCACAAAATATTTGACATTACCGTTGCCCGGTCCGAAGACCTGGCAAAAAAATTATTGAAGAAGCTCCGGTTTGACCTGCTTATTACCGAGACGCTGCTCCCCAAGTCCCACGGATTTTTTCTTTCCCGGTACGTGGCCGATCATTTCCCGGGGACCAGGATCATTGTCATCAGTGAGAAATTGAAGAAAGAGGACCACAAGGATGAGGCGGTCACAGAGCACGGGGCCGATGATTTTTTCGAGAAGCCGCTGAATACGAAGGGATTTCAGCAAAGGGTATTCGAGTTATTGGACATTCCCGAGGAAGAGATCGAGGAGGGTGCGTATACCTCCGACATCACCACGCGTTTGCACAGGATACCGTCCAAAGAAGAGTTGGATGCCGCGGGAAAAAAGTTAAAAGACCGGCCCGACCGCCCCATCATCGAAATCGACCTGGATTAACCCTTGAATCCACCATCAAAAGATGGTGTGGATTCGCCGCGGCCTTCGCGTCTCTTCGCGTCTCTTCGCGTAACTTTGCGGCTAAAAAATACCCACGGAATACGCAGATTACACAGAGGGGGCGGCGCCCCCAACCCAAGATCTACATCATCACAATCTCAAACAGAGTCTTCCAAAATATTCTTCGCAAAAAAACAAGAACTTCACCGTCAGTATCACAGAGGGGGCGGCGCCCCCAACCCAAGATCTACATCATCACAATCTCAAACAGAATCTTCCAAAATATTCTTCGCAAAAAAACAAGAACTTCACCGTCAGTATCACAGAAAAACGCGCGCTTGTAAAAATAAGGGAATTCCGATATAATGGGGGCGGTGATACGATGACGGATAAAACGATAAAACGAATCCCTTATGGATTGGCTAACTATGAATTGCTTGTCGAGCAAAACTGTTATTATGTGGACAAGACCATGTTTTTACCTGCCGTTGAGACTGCCGGGAATTACCTGTTTTTCATCCGGCCCCGGCGGTTCGGCAAATCCCTTTTTCTTTCAGTGATGCAAGCCTATTATGATGTATATTACAAAGACCGGTTCGAGGAATTATTCAAGGGCACCTGGATATATGACCATCCCACCGCCGAAAGGGGCACATACCTGGTGTTGAAATTTAATTTTTCAGTGATCGATCCAAAACTCGAAAAATTCGAGGAATCTTTTTTATTGTACTTAAAAGAACAGGGCAACGCTTTCTTATCTCGTTACAAAACGCTCCTGGACGTGGATTATAAACCGGCATTAGAAGAAATAAGAAAAATGAATTCTTCTTCCGATATCCTGAGACGGCTGATTAATCTTTGCAATATGGGCGGTAGACAGGTCTATGTCATCATCGACGAGTATGATAACTTTGCCAATACCATCCTTTCTACAACCGGGCCTGATGATTATGAAAAATTGACTCACGGCGCGGGTTCTTTCCGGTCGTTTTTTAACGTTTTAAAAGGAGGCACTACCGATACCGGTGCCCCTATTACCCGCTCTTTTATAACCGGTGTCTCTCCCGTCACCATGGATGATGTGACCAGCGGGTATAACATCGGGAAGGATGTGTCACTGGAACCGGACCTCGACCGGATGCTGGGATTTACACGGGATGATGTCGTCGAAATGATCGAATACTACCGGTCGAATGGGCGGATAGCTCATTCCACCGGTCACCTGCTGGAGATCATGACCGAATGGTACGGGAATTATCTCTTTTCCGAAGACGATGATGAAAGGTTGTTTAATTCGGACATGATACTTTACTTTTTCGATAAATATTTAACCAGGAAGAAATTGCCCGACGACCTGATCGACAGGAACGTAAGAATCGATTACGGGAAACTCAGGCATCTCATCACCGTGGATAAAGGCGGAAAAAAAGTTTCCAATGGAAATCTCGACCGGCTTAGGGAGATCGTAAAGGAAGGAGAAACATCGGCCGAGTTGGTGAAGGGGTTTCCTTTAGAAAAAATAACGGACCGGGAAAATTTCATCTCGCTTTTATTTTATTTCGGGTTACTGACAATCAAGGACAGGGAAGCCGCCGGCCTTATCCTGGAAATTCCCAATGAAACCATTCGCCGTCTATATTATGATTATATCAAGGACGCCTATGAGGAGACCGATGTCTTCGCGTTGGATTTGTATATCTATAATCGTTTAATGAATAGAATGGCCCTGGAAGGAGAATGGAAGCCCTTATTGGAATACATTACGGGGCGTATGCGGGAGAGTATGAGTTTGCGGGACCTGATCGCCGGTGAGAAGTCCATCCAGGCATTTTTAAATGTGTACCTGGGATTAAGCAGCCGTTACATCGTCCACACGGAAAAGGAATTGAACAAAGGATATGCAGATATTGTGATGGAACCTTTCGCGGCCCGTTATGAAGGTTCTAAATACTCCTATATTCTTGAGATCAAGTATATAAAGGCGGGGGTAAAACCGGGAGACCCTAAAATCCGGCGATTAAAGTCGGAAGCCGAGGAACAACTGCGCGTCTACAGCATCGATGAGAAGTTCGGGAAAGTGATCGAAAAGACGACCCTGGTTAAATTGGTATTGATCTTTTCCGGGCATGAAGCCGTATATATCGGCGATGTGAAATAGAATGGATTTAAAGAACAAGGCGGTTAAATTTTCTTCCGTTGGAGGCTCAATTGAACACAACTTTGGAAATTGACAGTTCGTTAATCGAATCGATTTCTAAGCATACGGGGATGACCGATGCATCCGAAATCATTAATACGGCTCTTTCGGAATACCTGGGCCAACTGCGGCGTCGAAATCTCATGAATGCTTACGGAAAGATAGACCTGGACCTGGATGTCCGGGAACTCAGGAACCGCGAGTTAATAGAATTAAAGGAATTATATAATGAAACGTAAAATGCTTCAGTTTGCACCCGAACTGGCCGAAAAGCTGGACCAAATCATCCTGGCCTGCGGCTATCCCACGGAAAAGAAAAAAATGTTCGGTCACGAGGTCCATTTCCTCAATACCCACATGTTCTCAGGCGCCAACGAAGACGGCATCTTTGTCCATATCGGAAAAGACGCCAAAGAAACCGCACTGGAAACGGAAACCGGCGTCGCACCCTTTAAACCCATCGAAGGTATGGTCATGAAAGACTACCTCCTGCTCGAAGAACCCGTTCACTCCCACCCCGATACCCTGAAAAAATGGCTCGATCAATCCAGCCAATACCTCCTCTCCCTGCCGCCCAAAAAAAAGAAACCGAAAAAAAAGAGGGAATTGTAATCCTGTCCAATATCGTAAGCTGCCCGGTCGAAAGTAGAATCCCCGCAGGCAGGTTTTTTATTTTCCGGGGACCTTTTTAACCGATAAATGGAGGGGAAATACCCTTTCACACCAACTATGAAGGCTTTCCTACGGGTGGATTACCCCTTTCCTTCGAGTGAAATACCCCTTCGTTCGCATGGATCATGCCCTTCGTTCGGCATAACCACCCCCTTCGTTCGCATGGATTGTACTATTCGTTCGACACACATAACCCTTTCGTTCGTATGGATTGTACTATTCGTTCGATACACTTAACCCCTTCGTTCGGGATGTTCTCTATGTTCCCACGGGGTTGGGGGACTTCTCCCACGGCGTATTTTTGCTTCCCAAGGCGGATTTAAAAAGAAAATAAACGAGAGGCCAGGGTAACGGGGCGGTTTGGTCGCACGCCCGGGACCCTTAAAATGAAAAAATCCTTGACAATTCATCTCTATTCCTTTAAGATTAAGCTTCATATTCTCCCGTTAATACATGGATGTGTAATTTATAATGATTATACAAATTTTCAATTAAAAAAAGGAGATGAATTATGCCCAAAAAAATCAAATTGCAGGGCCTCAAAGTCCAGAGTTTTATCACCAGCCCCGAGCAGAAGGAAATCCGGGGCGGAGCCACCCTGACCGTATGCCAGTATCCCACCGCTGCAGGCGCAGTGACGTGCGATGCCGATGAATGGGGTCCCATGTGTGCCCCCACCAGGTTTACGTGTGGGGTTGCTACCTGCTCACCTTCGTGCCGGTACTGCTGCATAACCGATACGTGTTTCTAAGAACGGCACCGATTACCGAAACGTATTGAAATTTATACGCCGCCGGAAAACTCCGGTTTTACCGGGCTCCCGGCGGCGTTTTTTTTTGTTCCCTATTTCGTCTTTGTTTCGATCACCGCCGAACAACCTTCGCCGTCACCGTTGTACGCACAGACTTTATAATAATAAACCGTCTTGCGCGCCAAACCGGAATCCTGGTAAAACGTCGTATTCGGACCGACGGTATCGATCTCCACCAGCGTCGTGGGACTGTCTCCGCGGTAAATCCTGAAACCGTCTTCGTTACCGGCATTATCCGTCCAGGTCAGGTCAACCGTGGTTTTCAGCGCCTTATCCGTCAGGCCGGTCGGGGCGGCGGGCGGCAGCACCGGGCATCCCGGCGTGGTATCGCCGGACGTATTCGTATAACCCGAATCTCCACAGGAATTGGACGCCCGTACACGGTACCAATACGCGGTAAGCTCGGAAACCGCGGTGTCGTTGTAAGTCGTAACACCGGCCCCTACGGAGTCTATTTCATTGAAAATAGAACCGTCGGTGCTTCGCTCGATCTTAAAAGACGTTTCATTGTCCGAATTATCCGTCCAGGACAGATCGATCCGGTCACAGGCCGAAGCCGCGGCGGTTAAAGCCGTCGGGTCGTCGGGAACAGGACATACCGGCGTCGCCGATTCCGCGGTAGACCACCCCGTCTCGTTTTGAAGCGGCGATTTGTCACGTGCTTTCACATGGTACGTATACGTGGTTCCCGGGGTCAATCCCGTGTCTTCATACGTCGTACTGTCCTGCCACCCGCTGTCGTGACCGCCCGCGGTCAGGCACTCGAAATAATACTCCACACCGCTCTCATCCGAAGCCGCGGCGGATGTCATGGATATCGAGTCGGGACCCGTGGTATAAGGAACCGCCGCCCAGGTCATGGGGTCCGGCGTGGGAGGGGTCTCGTCGACGGTGTTGTTAATATAAAGGAATACCGCGCTGAACGCACCCCAGTTACTGTCCGCGTCCCGGCCGCGTATAAAAACGATATGTTGTCCTTCACTCAAACCCGTGGTATCGATGGTCGCTTCCGCCCCTTCTATCGCAGTGTCGAAAATCCCGTCCGTGGGCGTCATGGCAATGGGCGCCGGTGTGGGGCTGGTCACCCAGGGCGGTGTATCCACATAGCATTCGGCCGCTGCAATATCCTGCGTGGGCTCGATCCCGTTCGTGTTATTGTAACGCGTATCGTTGATGGACGCCGTTAACGTCACCACCGTCCCGGCGGGGACACCCGCGGGGGCCGAACCCAAATCCAGCACCGGGTTGATCACATCGGGACCCGACGGCGTCATGTAAGGCGTCCGGCAAACCTTGATGGCATACAAAAGCGTCGGCATGTTGTCCGGGATCAGGGTGTTTTCAAAATAGGTACAACTCTCGAAAAACGCCGTCCCCAATTCAATCGTATAGGACGGTATCCCCAGCTCGCCGTAACCGAATAACTTGGTGGTCCCGTCCGTGGGATAAAGTCCGTAACCCTGTTTCGGCTCGTGCCCGTTAAAATAAGCCATCTTGCGCCCGAAAGTTTGGAGACCCGCCGCATTGGGCGCCGGGTCCGGCGTCCAGCCCCAGGGCCATAAGATCAACCGGCCCGACGCATGGATATCCAGGTAAACACCCGTGGCATCGAGGGGCGCCGCGTCCGTGTCGTTGGGACCCCGTTGATCGGGAAACAGGGACAGCATATAATTTTGCATGGCCTGGGTTTCCGGTTCCGAGGCCGCATACGCGCCGTGGTAAGTGGTATCGCACTCGTAGTCGCTGGAACCGCCGCAGCACGCCCATTTAAACGCGAAGTTCCGGTTCAGGTCCGCGCCGCGGTAATTGCTGGTGGGACCGCAGTAATCCTGGTTGGTGTTCTTTCGCCATGAAAGCCCGGTTTCCGCTTTTTTCCGTCCGTCCGGGTTCGCGTGGAGCATGATATGGACTTCGTGATGGTCCAGCATCCAGGTGGCGTCGGCGTCGGTGCCGTAGTTGGTGACCAGGTATTCCGCCAGCCGGGTCACCAGTTCCGCCGTGGCGTATTCACGGGCATGGATGGCACCGGTCATAAATATCCTGGGCTTCGTACCCGTAACCGCGGAATTGGTTAACTTCAATACCTTCATATCGTACCCGCCGAAACCGTTGGCCTTCTCC
>Ga0210365_11274429_pt1 | contig 12016 bp, 8 predicted proteins | sample S637metaT_FD_159655 | JGI IMG/M metagenome (GOLD analysis project Ga0210365, IMG submission 159655) | Metatranscriptome of estuarine sediment microbial communities from the Columbia River estuary, Washington, United States - S.637... | ecosystem: Environmental > Aquatic > Marine > Intertidal...
AATTGGGTTACTTTAACAAAGGTCTCGTGCATGGCCATATTGCCGGATATTTCGTCGGCATAATCTTCGAGGATTTCCGCCATGCACGCGCCTTTGCCGTATATATTGGTCAGTCCTTGGGAAAGCACGCCAAACCCGCTGAGCATATAGACCGTGTCCTCCCGAATCCCTTCTTTTAAATTGGCCTTCAAAACCCCTTTCCCGGCTTTGCTGGTAATTTCAACCCTATAACCGTCTCGAATGCCCAGCCGTTTCGCCGCTTTGGGATTTATCCACAGCGTGTTTTCAGGCATAAATTGATGCAGCAGAGCATTGTTTTGCGAGGTGCAATGGGTAAAGTAGGCATTGCGCCCAACCACCATGCGAAACTTGCCGGAGGGTTTTTTGCGCGGTGCGCGATATACGGGCATCGGGTCCACGCCCATATCTTCATAGCGTTGATTGTACAGTTCTATTTTTTTCGAGAGGGTCTTATACACCTGTCCTTCGTAGACACCGTAAAGCTTGCTGGGATTGTAATACACTCCGTCTTCGCGCAGGGCGCGCTCGCCGTCCGGTAGGTTTTTGAGTTGCTGTTGGCGGTATTCTTCGATGGTAAAATCGAAATATTCGGCCAGATCCAATCGTTTGGCCAGTTCCTTGAAGATCCAGAAAACCGGTTTCGACTCAAAGAGTGCCGGAACCACCGGGTCGCGGGTCACCACACAGGCACAGGCGGATGAGCCCTGAAGTCCGGAAGCGGGGTCCTGACGTTCCAGATAACTGGGTGCCGGCAAAACAAGATCCGACATCCAGGCGGTGTCACTCATGGTAATATCCACGGTGAGGATGAAGTCGAGATTGTCGATCATCTGCAGGGTCTTGTTACGGTTGGCAACGGACTGCAGCGGATTGATTTTATATGCAAACCAGCCTTTGACCGGATAGGGTTTTTGTTCGATGATCGCATCGCGCATATGTTTAAAGGACCCTTCTTCGTCGAACATCATGTGGGCGCGACCGTGGTCGGCGCGATCCTCCGGGTTGTCTTCATAAAAAGGTGCATCCGGAAGCTCCGGTCCGCTTAACCCGACCTGGCGTGCCGCCAGCAATCCGCCCGGTTGATCCCAGTTGCCCAGCAAGCCGTTGACGATGGCCATGGCTCTGCGGATTTGGGTTGAATTGACGTAGTCGGAGGTGCGGCGACCGGGATACACAATGGCCGTCGGTGCCGCTGCCGCCAACTCGCGGGCAATGCGGCGAATTTCCTTGGCCGGAATCTCACACTCGCCCTCGGCCCATTCGGGTGTGTACTGCTTGACATGCTCGCCCAGCTGTTCCAACCCATATAGTTTTTCGGCCGCATAGGCTGGATCATAGAGCTTCTCGCCGATGATGACGTGGGCCAGCGCCAGAAAAAACGCCATGTCCGTGCCGGGGCGAATCGCATACCATTCATCGGCCAAGGCCGCCGTTTTGGTGTAGCGGGGGTCCAACACGACCAGTTTGCAGCCGTTTTTCTTGGCCGTCATCAAATCCATGCTGTCCGGTGTAATCAGAGCCTCGAACCGATTGGCGCCGGCCATGATGAGGTATTTCGTGTGCAAGATATCGGAGAAAGGCACTTCGCCGAAGGTGTCCAGATAGGCCCGGTTGCGGCTGAGCAGACACGATGATTCATGGGTAGTGACGTTGTAGGACCCGAATACCTCGGCGAACCAGCGTACGAAGATTGATTGCATATCCGATCCGGGGGTAAACAGGACCCCGCAACGGGTGTATTTTTTTGCAATCTTCGCGAACTGCTCGGCGGCATGGTCCAGGGCCTGGTCCCAGCTAAGCCGCTGCCACTTGCCCTCGCCCCTTTTTCCTGTGCGCAGCAAAGGATACTTGAGCCGGTCGGGATCGTACAGCTGGTCGATTCCAGCATTACCACGGGCACACAGCATGCCGCGGGACTTGAGGAATTTCGGGTTGGGATCCAGTTTGGTAACCACACCATCCTCCACCCGGGCAACGAGCCCGCATTTGTTCAAGCACATGTCACACACTGAAAAGCGGTTCTCAACTTTCGCGGGTGCACCGTTTTTTTTTGCAGGCACGAGAGCATGCAGCACCGGTGCCTGGGCGGCGGTTACCGAAGCAGCCGTCGCCGCGCCGGTCCATTTGAGGAAACTGCGACGCGAAATGGGTTTATCTACTGTTAGGGACATCAGGTATCTCCGTTGGTTTAACGTAAAACATGCTTTATTAGTTCTACTTTGTCTTTTAATTCATTCTTGTCCGCCGTTACTATGGAGGAATAGTTCATTTCAAATTTTAGCTCATTTCCTCAATTAAAATTAAAACCTCAATCCCCGGTTTGTATGGAAGAATAATTATAGAGCAATTACTGTGCCATGCTTAATAGATTAGATAACTATATAATATTATAATATAAAGAAGTAGAAGTGAGTTAGCTACGTTAACACAAGTGTTAACAATGGCAGCGGATGTTAACTTAACAAATCTTAACACTTCTCGAATAGAGGTTCAGGGTTGAAAGGTTCTGGGTTCAGGGGTTCCAGGTTGGATTCGCTTCCCTGGACTGCATTTGGGATGCGTATTGAGGAGAAAAGTATCAGCTTCGTCAGGTTTGATTGAAAATTCGGAGCCAAACTGGCAATTATTTAGGTAAATGAGCATTAATAACAAGGACTTTGGATCTTTAATGCCTTCTTTATCCTTAACCCTGAACGTTGAACCCTGAACCTTTGAACGGTTACCTAATTTTTATTTTACCAGCCAATGCCTGATATTATTATGATTCTCAAGCACTTGCATCACCAGTTCGGTGGTTTTGACCGTCATGTCCAGACAGCGTGTTTTGCCGAGTTTTTTGGCTTCAAAAACTGCTTCACCTTCGCGGGTACTGATGTCGCAGCCCAAAAGATCCGAGCAGTTCCTGGAACCGAATTGTTTTTCAAAATTGCGAACCAGGCGCTCTGTGAGGGCATAGATCTTTTTGGGAGAGTCAGCGGACGAGTTTCTACCGTATACGACGCCCAATGCCATAATACCCCCGACCAGGGCACCGCACAAACCGTCGGTTCGCGACATGCCGCCGCAAAATCCGCTGGCGACGGCGGGAATTATATCCGATTGAATGTTGTGTTTTTCGGCAACTGCCAAAAGAACCGTCTCGGCTCAGTATAGGCCCGATTGGAATAGTTCCCTGCTTCGCTCAATAGCTGTCGTCATAAAATGCTCCTAACCCGGATAAGCCGGAAAAAATAAATTACAAGCTCCACCTGATCTTAAAATTAGGCCAAATAAATTCCAAATTACAATATTCAAATCTCAAATAAGATCAAAGGCCAATTGTTTTGAATTTGGAATTTTAGTCATTGTGATTTGTTTGGTATTTGTTTTTTGAAATTTTTTAATTGCTGAAACCCGAACACTGACACCTGAAACCTTCATTTTCTGACAACATGCCGTCAGATAAAACCAGATAATAGCCTATTTTTTGGTACCACTTGCCACAAATATCGAAACCTTGGCCGAACTCGATCCATCGGCGGAATCGGCACAGCAATTTGAACCGACGCAATCAACCGTTACATCGCTCAAATTTGCAGCTCTGAACCAATCGGCGACATGTTCGCGTTTAAAGCCCATCCAGCGGTCATGGTGTTCATGCTTTAGAAACTCGAAATCATGTTCGTCCAGATCGGTGATAACCAGCCGGCCGCCTTTTTTAAGGATGCGTGTCATCTCTTTGATGGCTGCTGAAGGTCTTTCCACATGATGGAGGGACATGTTGGCAAACACGTAATCCACGGCATCGTCCGTCAGCGGCAAATCTTCCGCTTCACCCTGCCGGCAGTCCAGATCCGGATATTTATTTTTCAACTCCGCGAGCATTGCCTCGGATTGATCGACGGCAATAACCTCCAGACCTTGCCGGATCAGTCCCTCGGTAACGAATCCTGTGCCGGCGCCGATGTCAGCGGCTTGTTTACCGGATTGTATGCCGGCGGCCTTGTAGGCTGACTCCCGGACGTTTTCCGAAAAGAAACCGGAACGTATCTCGTCCCATTGGTCGGCCACCCGTTCAAAATATTCCTTGCTGCTCACGGTTTGTTTTCCTTTCGTAAATCCTGCAATAGTTCACCGCAGACGCAAAGGACGCTGAGGGTAAATTATTTATTACTTTCCGTTGATCCGCTTCGCTTTCTAGCGAATCAGCAGAAAGGAAAATCCATCTTCACTTTGCGTTCTTTGCGTCTCTGCGGTGAACCACTACAACGATCACAACCGGCGGGATCTGAGCCGGTATCCCCCTGTCTGTGCTTTTTCAAACTGTAGCAGGTGGGTCATGCAGGTGGGAATCTCCCGGGGGTAATGGGTCACATAGATAATATTCGTCTTGTTTTGGCACCCGATAACCTCAATGGCATCCAGAATCCGTTGTCGATTGCTGCGATCAAGCCCCTGGCAGGGCTCATCCAGAATTAAAATCTGCGGCATCTTCACCATTGAGCGCGCCAGCAGCTGCATGCGCTGTTCTCCGTAAGAAAGTCGATTAAAGACCCGATCCGACTTGTCGCCAATTCCCAAAACTTCCATCCACTGTTCAGCGGTTTCTTTCTGTTCGGGGGTATAGTCTCGATAGAGGCCCACGCTGTCAAAAAAACCGGAAACAACGACTTCAAACGCAGTGATCGGTTTGCGGTAGCGTATTTGAAGTTCCGAAGAAATCATTCCGGTCCGTCTTTTGATATCCCAGATGCTTTCGCCGGAACCACGACGTTTGCCGAACAAGTATATTTCGTTGGCGTATGCCTGGGGATTGTCCCCGGTGATCAGATTCAGCAGCGTTGTTTTCCCGCAGCCGTTCGGTCCCAGAACAACCCAGTTTTCGCCGCTTCTCATCGTCCAGCTGACATTGTCCAGGACCGTCGTATCTTCATATTTTATCGTAACATTTTTCATCGAAACCAGAATCTCGGAACCCGTTCCGGTGCTTTGCCTTTTGTGACCATCTCCTTTGGCCGGGATGGTAAAAGAAGTTTTAAAAGAAGATGGGTACAAAAGTTCCCTTCGGGATGGCGCCAATATCTCCTCCCGCTTTCCCTTAAAAATTATTTTTCCATCTCCCAGCGCCAGCACATGGGTGATGTTCGGCAGGATTTCCCTTTGGCGGTGGGTGACGAGTATCACTGTTCGGCTGTCATCCATCAGGCCATCAATGATTTGCGCCAGATCGGTGCGGGAGGATTGATCCAGGCCGTCGAAGGGCTCATCCAGGATCAAGATTTCCGGAGAGTTGATCAATATCCGGGCGATCTGAACCTTTCTGATTTCACCCGTCGACAAAACCCGGATTTCCCTCTCAAGCAAGGATTGTATCTTCAGTTCGGCAGCTATCTGCTCAACATCAATGGTGCTGCAGCCGGGCGCTGCACAACTTTCAAGCAGTATTTCATAGACCGTGGTGATACCGTATAAATCACCGCTGAAATAACGGGACGCATCACGTCTTTCCTCGCGTTCAATCAGGTGCTGATGCTGTTCAAAGGATACATAACCTGTGCGGCTCCCTGGGGTCGATTCATGGGGAGAAGATATCGTTCCCCGCACTACCGGCACTTCACCGGTCAACGCTTTGACCAGTGACGTCTTGCCGGCGCCGTTGGGGCCCAATATTGCCCAGTGCTGACCTCTGTCAATTTGCCAGTTGGTATTGGGCAATAAAAAGGTGTCCCTTACTCGCAGGGTAATATTTTCGAGCTTGATAACAATGGGATCTCTCATGATTGTCCGATTTTCGTTCAATCGCTTTATATCAGATGAGTTAACACCCTTTTTCAGCAATCGATTATCAGGTCTGGAGTATTGACATGATGCCCTGAATTCTGTTAGCCTGTCATTCAGGCGTTCAGGGGTTCAAAGGTTACATTCTTGTCGCTGGACTGCATTTGGCATCCGTATTTACGAAAAACGCATCAGCTTCGTCAGGCCTAATCCAAAATTCAGACACGAAGGCACAAAAAAATGACTGTCAACCATTTACCGTCGCCCGGCAATACCATCAATCCGAGGCTGGCGGAGAAAATTGAGGATTTACCCAAAGAGCAGCAATGGATTCTGCTCGAACAGCTGCTTGAAGGCAACCTCATTGCTGCTTTGCACGGGCTGATAAGGAAAATGTCCGATGATGAGCAGTTGGCCCTTTTTGAACGATTGCAGGAACAGCCGACCAACCCGGATAACCCTGAGGAAACTGAGATAGCATTGCGGAGCCATTCCCGCAAGTCCTGCCTGATCAGCACGGATTATGTGGTTGAAGGCCATAACTTCGAAGGTTTTATGCTCGATATCAGTCCTGCCGGCGCATTTATTGAAACCGGCGAAGCGTTTACCGCCGGTCAGCAGATTCAGTTGGCTTTCTCCTTGCCGAACAATCCCGGACAGTTGACGATCACCGGTGAAATCCTGTGGAACGGTAAGTCGGGCATTGGCTTACGATTCAAGGAGTTATCCCGGAAACAGATAGACCTCATTGCGGCTTTTATGGTCGAGAAATAGAAACCTAATATTTAACCTTGTCAATCCCTTTCAAATTCAAGATCTTGCGGGTTTCATCCGGCGTGGCCGGTTCCAGCCCGTGTTCTTTGCCGATGCGAACGATTTTTTCTACCTGCTCCGCACTGCTTTCGGCCATCCTGCCCTTTTCCAGATAGAGATTGTCCTCCAGCCCGACCCTGGTGTTTCCGCCCATCAGCAGGGCTAGATTACACATTTTAAACTGGTGCCGGCCGGCCGCACAAACAGACCAGACAAATTCATCTCCAAAAATTTCCCGGGCCGAGTTGAACAGAAATACGAGGTTGTTGACCGTTGCCTGCATGCCGCCCAGGATACCCAGTACAAACTGCAGGTAAACCGGCTTTTTAACGTGGCCCCTGTCGATCAGATACGCCAGATTGTTGAGCATGCCGGCATCGTAGATTTCGAATTCCGGCCTGGTTCCTTCTTCTCTGAAAAACCGGGTGAATTCACGTAAGGTTTTAAATGTGTTTGGGAAGATGAAGTCTTCACTCATGTTCAGGTATTGGGGCTCCCAATCGAATTTAAATTCCTTGATTTTGTCCAGCACCTGAAAAAGGCCGAAGTTTAAGGAACCGGCATTCAAAGAAGCCAGCTCCGGGCTGTATGCTTTAACCACGGAAACCCGTTGTTCGACGGTCATACCGAATCCGCCGCCGGTGGTGGTGCAAATGATGGCGTTACATTTATTTTTGATTTCTGACAAAATGCCGCCGAAGATGTTGCCATCGGCTGAAGGCTGCCCGGTCTCGGGATCGCGGGCGTGGATGTGGAGCACCGACGCCCCCGCCTCACTGGCCCGCCGTGCCTCTTTCACGATTTCATCGGGTGTAATCGGCAAATGCGGTGACATCGTCGGCGTGTGAATCGCACCGGTCAGTGCAGCTGTAACAATAAATTTTTCAGACATTCTCATACTCCTTTGTTGTGGACCTAAGTTAATTGGTTGATTTGATGATTAGTTGAATCGGGAAAAAGGGAACTGTCTATAAGATAGAAATTGCCTTATTGTCATTCCCGCGCAGGCGGAAATCCAGAAAATGGAAAATCCGACCTTTTGCAAGACTTTCAAAATTAAAATGGCAGTATACCTCAATTATTCAATCGTCAATTCTCATTTACCATTTCCAGTGCACCATGGGCAAACCCGCCACCGGCGATCGAAAATAGGGAATCCGCGTTCCCCTGAGGCTTCCGATATAGACGGTTTTCAGATCCGGTCCGCCAAACGTCACACTGGCAAACCAGGGAGCAATGTTGCCGCCGGCGGCCAGCATGAGTTCCGGAGTCGCACGGTTCTCCGCAAAGGCCTGTAACAGCGCATGGGCAGTTTCCTTATTGCAGTCGTCCAGCACAATATGCAAATCGCCGTCTGGGCTCAGGACAAAGATCTGGTCACTCATCACCAGCGTGCCCCACAGGTTGCCATAGGCGTCAAATGCAATTCCGTCCGGAAGGCCGCCAAGATTTGTCGGGCCATAAATTTCCCGATCCGATAATGAACCATCCGGCCTCACCTTCATTCGTGTGATGCACTGGCCGGTGGTTTCCACTATGTAAAGATACTCCTCTTTTGCGTCGAGCCTGATTTCGTTTGTAAATCGAAACCCCTCGGCAACAATTCTCAATCCCTTTTCATCCGCCAGGGCGACGTAACCATCCGCAAGGCCCTGGGTGATCGCAGCCTGCATCCAATTCTTGATCCGGGTGGATATCGTCAGCCAGATGCGGTTTTGACTGTCCCGCAGCACAAAATTCACCTTGCCGATGGGCTCGCCGTCAATGGAATCGTAAAGAAGGCGGGTTTGCCCATCACGGGACATTAATTCCAGCACATCGGTCCCAAAATTGGATATCAGAATATCACCATTTTCCGCGAATGCAAGGCCATTGGGCAGGGTTCCTTGCGTGAAGCGGCTGGTCTCATCGGAAGCTTGATTAAATGATTCGTCAAATGCCTGGGTGATGATCCTCTGGCTGCCGTCGGCCGATATCCTGACGACCCCACCCCGGGCGTCAGCCGCCCACAGGGTGCCGTCAGGTTCGGCCAAAATGCACTCAGGACGCTGCAGATCCTGTCCAATGTATCGAATATCCGCCGGATCGACCTTGAAACCGATGATTGGATTGTCAGCCATTTTCAGGTCTCCTTTCAAAACTAAAGGTTTCAGGTGTCGGGTGTCAGGTTTCAGCCCGGCCATTGGCCGCCGAGGCGAACAGTTTGATCTTGTAAGAAACTTTCCTGTTTCCAATAAAGAGTAAAGATTAAGCACCCTGAAATCTGAATCTTTTTTCGCTCAACCGATCAGCCGGCGGCTTGGCTGACACCTGAAACCCGACACCTTTATTTCACCAATACTAGACTAATCTGAGGAAAAATTACAACCAGCACCAGCACCAGGATCATAATCAGCACGTATGGGAAGGCACCGGCAAAAACGTCGTTGAGGGTGATGCTCTGATCATCGAGGGTGGATTTTACCACATACGCTGCAATCCCCAACGGGGGTGTAATCAGTCCCACCTCGATGGCAATTACCGTCACCAAACCGAACCAGACAAAGTTAACTCCCATATCGTGCATGATCGGATACATCAGCGGAACAATAATCATCATGATGGATGTGGAGTCGAGAATCGTCCCCATCAGCAAAACAATCACCAGGTAAACAGCCAGGATGGCATACAGTCCCAGACCGGAATCGCTGATCCAGGTGGCGATAAACCCGGTAATACCCGAAAGTGCCAGCATGCGTCCATAGATATTTGCCGCGATAAGCAAAAAAAGAATGGCGACCGTGACGTGTCCGGTTTCAGTCAGCACCTGCCACAGCTTGCCCCAACTCAATTGCCGTTTGCCCAGCGCCAGAAACAGGGCGCCTAAAGCGCCCACGGCCCCGGATTCGGTCGGTGTAAACCACCCGGCATAAATACCTCCCAGCACCAAGGCCACGAGCAGTGCAATCGGCGTCAGTTTCCAAATCGCCTGGCCCAAGGTCATTTGCATTGCCGCAGTTCTACCGGAAGGCCCCGTGATTTGCCCCACATAATCGGGAAAACGCCAGGCCATTAAAAAAATCAGGCCGCTGTAGGCCGCCGAGAGCAATAGGCCCGGCAGGATACCGGCTTTGAATAGATCCCCGATGGATGTTTCGGTGAGAACGCCGAATAGAATCAGCAACAGGCTTGGCGGAATCAGCATTCCCAGGACCGAAGATCCCGTTACGACGCCGACGGCAAACCGCGGTTTGTGACCCAGGCGGATCATCTCGGGTACCGCAACCTTGGTAAAAACAGCTGCCGATGCTATGGATATGCCGGTTACGGCCGCAAAAACGGCATTGGCGGCAACGGTGGCAATACCCAGCCCGCCGCGGATACCTTTAAACAAACGGTTGGCCACATCAAAGGTGTCCTTGCCGATGCCCGAGATGGAGATCAGCAGCCCCATTAAGACAAACAGCGGCACCACGCCGAATATATAGCCGGAAATGCTGTCCGATGCCGCCAAAGCCAACAGCTTGCTGGCAATGGTCCAACTTCCTTTGATCAACCAGACACCCAGTAGCGATAACAGCATCAAGGCGATGGAAACATGCATACCGGCATAAATTAAAAACAGGATGCCGAGGATGGATAATAGCCCTATTTGAATGTCCGTCACGGGTCTCCTCTGCCGGAAGCGGATTTTGCAGGTGCCGAATCGTTCATTTTTTTAAAACTGCCCACCGCCATCAGGAAAAATTGGGTGGCTCCGGCCGCGCAACCGATCAGGATAATCAATTTGACCGGCCAGACCGGTGCCATGAAATCCCCCCGCGCGCCCACATATTCATCGATGCGCCAGGCCTTGGTAAACAAAGGGATGCTGCTGTATAGTAAAATGGCCATCAGGCCGGCGCCGATCAAATAATACATCCCCTCCAAAAAATGCTTTGCATTGGGATGACGGGTTTGCAGCCAGTCGAGCACAATATCGGAGCGCGTCAGCCGGCCGACTTTGAGGGTGTGCGCGATCTGGAGAAAAACGCAGGCCACAATGGACAGGGCCACAATTTCAGGCACCCCGCGAATCGGGTGATTGAACAGGGCCCGCCCGCCGATATCCAGGTTGATGATCACCAAAAGGACGAAAACCCAGGCGGTGCCGATACTGTTCATGATCGATAGGATCGATCCATAAGAAAACCGGCGGCGCCGACGGCTTCGTTGCTTGGATATTTTTGGAGCCAAATCGGGCAACTTGTTCCTTTCCTGGTAATGTAATCGATAAAATCCGAATATCAGATTTGACCGTCTATATTGAATTGGCTGACGGATCAATTTTATGGATACCTGGCAAGCAAATGACGGAGCGAAGCGACTTCCACAAATCTTCAATCTTCATTATTCAATCGTCAATCCCGGCACGTCCGGGTTAGGGATTACTTATCCCAGTCTCTGACCAGCTTGACACCGCGATCACGCAGCCCGTCCAAATAGCCCTTGAGCATGGCTTTACCGGGCAAGCCTTTTTCCTCCATGCTGTCGGCCCATTGCATTGGAACGTTGGGCAGTTTATCCGCCCAGCGCTTGCGCTCGTCCTCAGACAGATAAACGACCGTGGCACCGCCTGCCTTCATTGCGGCCATGGCGTTGTCCGCCCTGGCGGCCTGGGCTTCGGCCAACTTTTTATTGTACTCCTTACCCACATCGACAAAGATCTTCTGCATTTCCGGCGGAAAGGATTCAAAAACGTCCTTGTTGATGCTAAGGCCGCCGGCAAACTGGGCACCAAAATTCACCATGCAGATATAAGGCGCCACTTCGTGAACCTTGATGGCGGAGGCGGCGGTCATAAAGGTCAGGGTGCCTTCAAACACGCCGGTTTTAATGCCGTTATAATATTCGTTCAGGTTTGAGGCCACCGGCACGCCGCCGGTACCTTTCAGCCAGTTGGCCGAAGGGCCGGGAGCGGCAATTTTATGGCCGTTGACATCGTCAACGGTTTGGACCGCAAAATTTGTCAGGATGCCGTAAGTGTCCAGGGCCGCTCCGCCAAGGTTGATCTGGTTGTGTTTGGTCCACTCCTGGGCCAGGGCCGGAATCTTGGCCTGAAGCTCGGCCATGATGTCCACCACATAAAAAATATTGTCGCTGCCAAAAGGCGTCATATAGGTCACATTGTGCAGCGGCATTTTGGGAGCCTCGAATATCGTCCCCACAAATCCCATGTCGGCGATACCTTCTTCAATGGCTTCCAAGGCACCGCCGATTTTGGCAATCGTGCCGCCATAGGCCTGATTCCAAATGATGTTGTCTTTGCCGCCGGCTTCCTGCAACCGCTTGTCAACCTCCGGGATGAAAAAATCGCGGCAGAGGGTGACCCATAAAAAGATGGGGGGATGCCCGGCAACCACGGTCATTTTATAAGTTTTAGCCCAGACGGGACCCGCGGCTAAGC
>Ga0210365_10625425_pt1 | contig 11914 bp, 12 predicted proteins | sample S637metaT_FD_159655 | JGI IMG/M metagenome (GOLD analysis project Ga0210365, IMG submission 159655) | Metatranscriptome of estuarine sediment microbial communities from the Columbia River estuary, Washington, United States - S.637... | ecosystem: Environmental > Aquatic > Marine > Intertidal...
CTGTATTGACCGCCATCGGGCATGAAAAAGACGTCTCCGCGGTGGAGTTATGTTCCTGGCTGACCCCCACCCCTTCCACGCCTTCCGGTATTGGGAAATACCTGCAAGACCGCTATCTTGACCTGGAGAACCGGCTCGCCGGGACGGTCACCGCCCTGATACACCATTTTTCCAATGTCCACCACAGGGAAACGGGAAAGATAAGGGCGTTTTTAAAGAATATCCCGTCACGGGTGGTCGGTACTTTACGGGTGAAGGAGGAGCGGTTTCTTTCATTGACCCGCGGCCTGGAGCGGTCCGTCGCTTTCACCGTGAGGGACCGGGAGAGGCGCATCGCCTCGCTTACGGGCCGGATCACGGGAAAGTGCCGGGACCTCCATCTCAGGGATAAAAAGAGCATAACCGGGTTTACCCGGTCGATTCTTGCCCGCGCCGGTTCGCTGAACCGGCGTGAAGTCCGGCAGGTGGAGAAAACCATGGGGAAACTCGATTTCGAGAAACGGGACAGGGACAACCTCCGCCGGCGGGAAGATATCCGGCGAAACGCCCGCACTCTTATTGCCCTGGCCTTGAGAAACACGGACCAGACCCGGCGCGGTCTCGACGCGCGCGTTCAGTTGGTCCGGGCCAGCGATCCCCTGAATATTTTGAAAAAAGGTTTTACGCTGACCCTGGATAAGGAGAACCGGGTCATAAAAACCGTAACGGATTTTGACCGGGAAAAGAGCGCCACGTTAAAATTCCATGACGGCAGCGCTGAAATTATTAAAAAGGAGGAGAAATGAGCACCCAATCACGGACATACGAGGCCAATTACGCCGTATTGGAAAGGATTACCGAATCCTTGAACAAAGATGAAGTGGGCATCGACGACCTGGTGGAAAAAACCAGGGAAGCGCTGAACGCCGCCCGTGTCTGTATGGAGATTTTGAATAAACAGAAAGGCGAGTTCAAGAAACTGGAAACCGAGTTCTCGCAGTTGCTGCAAAGCTCCGACGAACCTACGACCGAACCCACGACCGAACCTACGACCGAACCTACGACCGAACCTACGACCGAAGCCGAAACTCCACAGGAAAATAATATGCCCGCCGAAGACAATATCGGCGGCGACGACCCGTTTTGAAATTATGCCACGAAGACACGAAGACACAAAGGTTTTTTATTGGGTCCCCCCGCCTGGGTGCTTTGTGCCTTTGTGCCTTAGTGGCTAAATAAAATAAGGTAGGTAAAATGAAGAAAGTAATGATAATTATCGTTGTGCCGTATTTGGTTATAATGGGGATTATTTTTTATTTATTTTACGGTCCCGGTGTTTTTTCCGGGTACCAGGCCTTGAAATGGAAGGACATCGAGACCGTCGTTCCGTCGGGGTTTACCGTAAAACCGTATCAAAGTCAGGGCTGGGAGGTCTATTCCCTGAAAAAGATATCCGTACTCATAAAAATTGCCGTGAAACCCCGTATCGATGTCTCGCGGCTGCACGAACGCGGTCCCAGGGTGATTTTCCGGACCACGCCCGGTGCGGGGGAGAATTATTATATCACAAAACCCCACAAGCGGTTCGAGGTGGTGTATGCCGGGGCCATGGAGGACGGTAATACGATTTATTTCAGCGTGAGTGGACCGTCTGTTTACACTTGCCGTTACATCATGGATAAACTTATGGGTAATTGTTTTTACAAGGGGCGAAAAATCGTCCTTCCGCCGATTTCCGTCCCTACAAGTCTCTACGTCACCGATTTTATATTTTTAGGTGGGATGACGATCCCCTTGATTATCATCATCCTGGTCTTTTACTTATCCGGGGCAAAACCGTCGGACCGGCATTTCGAGGGGGACCCCATCCGGTATGAGGAGAGTTTTGTTTATTACAGCAGTGTGCGAAAGTGGAGAAGGAAAAACAGCTTTTGTTACCTCGTATTGACCGCAAGCCGTTTCATGGTCTTTTGTTTCAAGAAACCCGTGGTGGAAATAAATCTCCGGGACGACAATGCCGAAATAACCATAGACCGCAGTAAGATCATTATACAAATGGAAAAAGAGAAGCTCGTTTTAAGGTCCTCGAACATCGAAAAATGGAAAGAAGCATTGGGCGGATTCGCCCATTAGACATCGGGAAGAAATGAAGGGTAAAGATATCGATGAAACGAATAGAAAAACCGGTTAATATGGAATTTGAAGGTATTTCTTTCGAGGTGATACGGCGGCGGGTCAGGTATTCCCGCGTCGAATTCAGGGAATCCCTGCTGCGGGTCATTGTGCCGCGCGGCGTCGATCCCCTGAAAGTATTGGAAGAGAACAAGATATCCATCCTGAAGAAGTATCGTAAATACATGGGGCAGATCGAGACCGCCCGGGAATTGCCGCTTAAGAAATGGGACGAGGGGGAATTTACATCCTTTGTTTCTTATTATACGGCCAAATATGCCGCGTTATTGAAGGTCAAGATAAAGGAAATAAAATACAGGAAAATGAAGCGCCGGTGGGGAAGCTGCCGCACCGATGGGATCATTACCCTTAACCGCTGCCTTCTGCGGGTCCCCGAACATTTGGTCGCTTATATTGTATACCACGAGTTGGCCCATCTCGTCGTCCGGGGTCACAACCGGAAATTCAAAGCGATCATCGCCTCCGAGTTCCCCGATTACCGCCGCCTGGACAAAGAACTACACCTCTACGGCCTGAAACTGTTGTCTTAAAGTAAAAAGCTGTAAAGCGTTTCGATCTCTTCGGCCCAGAGGTCCTCGTCGATGGTTTCCAGGATCAGGGGCATGTCGTCCAGCCGGGGATCGTTCATTAATATCTTGAATGTGTCCCAGCCCAATAAGCCTTTTCCCAGGCTGTGGTGACGGTCTTTACGGCTTCCCAGTTCCACCTTGGAATCGTTTATGTGCATGCCTTTCAAGTATTGAATACCCACGATATCGCCGAATGTTTTCATTGTTTTTTCATAGGTTTCCGGGGTACGGAGATCGTATCCCGCGGCAAAGGTATGGCAGGTGTCCAGGCACACACCGATACGGCTTTTATCCGCTGTCCGGTCGATCAGGGTTTTAAGGTGTTCGAACCGGTACCCCACGCTGCCCCCCGCGCCCGAGGTATTTTCGATCACCGCCGTGACGCCGCGGGTTTTATCCAGTGCCATATCGATACTTTCCGCGATGCGTTTCAGGCAATCGTCGTCCGACATTTTCTTTTTGTGGCTCCCCGGGTGAAAATTCAGGAATTTCAGTCCCAGTTGTTCGCAGCGTTTCATCTCCTCGATAAAGGCATCGCGGGATTTCTCCAGCGCCTCCTTTTCCGGGGCCCCCAGGTTGATCAGGTACGTATCGTGGGGGAGGATATAGTCCGGTGAGTAGCCCTCCGCTGAACAATTGTCCTTAAATTTTTCGATCTCTTCTTCCGTCAGCGGTTTTGCTTTCCACTGCCGCTGGTTTTTCGTAAACAGGGCAAAGGCTTTGGCCCCTATTTTTTTCGCATTCGACGGCGCATTGAACGCCCCGCCGGACGCACTCACATGAGCACCCACATATTTCATTATTTTCTCCTAAATTTAATTAGAGCCCACAGAACACACAGAACACACAGAAAGACACAGATATTTATTATAGCAGATGTGTCAAGGTCTCGGGACCGGTATCTTCCTTTTTGACTCGGAATGTGGTATATTTGGAATATGGAATAAGGAGGATTTTTTAAATGATACGATTTTTACTTTTACTATTGATCGCGTTCATTTGCGGGTCCCTTGGGGCGAGCCTGGCGGGGTCTTCTAAGAAAGGGTGTTTTGTCAGCATCGTACTGGGGTTTATCGGCGCCATGATCGGCGGCTGGCTCAGCGATAAACTGGATACCGGCGATTTACTCTATATTCGAGGTATTCCCGTGTTCTGGTCGATAATCGGTTCAGCCCTCTTTGTGGCCGTTATCAACCTGATTACCGGCGGTTCCGGGAAAAAATAAAAAACTTGACAATTTAGTCTATTCCATATATTATTTTTACGGCATGGTGAAACAAAATTACTTGGACATTTATCCCGGCAGCGGCATTGCCATCAGGTTGAACGAGGAAAATCCCGATGATCAAATCGCCGTCCGGCAGTTGATCGCCGATGTGAATCTCTATTTAAAATCCGTGGATGAGGAAACTCTAAAATACCACCAGGCCCGGGAGAAACAACAGATCACCTCGACCGATACCTACCGGTTTTTCAGGGGCCAGGAGCGAAGCCGGAACAGCCGCCTGATTCTCCAGTACCTGGTCACGTTTCTTAAAAAAATCCCGTTACAAGAAGATATCGAGGAAAATGTGGTGAATCCCTTCGACCAGTTGAAAACCTTCATCCGTTTTCATACCGAGCTTCTTAAAGAGTCCGACGTTACCAATGCTATTTTGAGGGAACATGAACGTTTGGGATTATTGACCGAAGCAAATACCTGGTATTACCGGGGGCAGATAAATAAGAATTACAAACAACTCCTTGAAGTGCTGGACAATGCCGAAACTATCTCTATCCAGGGTTATTGTAAATTATTCGAAGCGTTACAGCGCCTGTGTCTCTTCTGGTTCTCCGTCAGGAGTGAAAATAAACAGAGGGTCCGAAGAAGCGACATCTTTGCCTACAGGCTGACCCGGATATTAATGGCCCGCAACTGCGGGATTAATAGGTAAGACCTTTCTAGCCGTTTCCCGGGTGGCTGAGTTCTTCGATCCGCCGGTCTATTTCCCCCGGGGTTAAGCGGCGGAAGCGGGGTGGGAGAAACCGTTCGTCCGTACATTCTTTAACGGCCAGTAAATCCATCAATTCCAGTTGGGACGTATGGCTGGAGGGACGAAAACCCGTGACGACTTCTTTTAAAATCGCAGGCAAGGTTTTTTTCGGCTCCTCCTTCTGCAGCTCGAAACGGCGGATGGCGCGGACCAGGAGTCCTTCCAGTTCATTACCGCTGACAGGTACTTTGAAGTTAAATTCCGGGAGGTCCTTCCGTTTTAATTCTATCTTTAGTTTCTTTGCCATGGCGAGGAAAAGGTCCCGTATCCCTTTTTCGTCTCCCGGGGGGAAAAGCGGGATATGGATATCCAACCGGCCCTGGCGTTTCAGGTCGACTTCCAGCAGGTCCGGGCGGGAGGTGGCAAATATCCAGAAAATCTTCCCCCGGTTTGCCGTGCGGGACATCTCTTTTGCCAGCATGCCGTAGACCCGGCCCGACAATCCCGAATCGCCGCTTCCGCCGCCGCGCTTGCCCGTGGCCTGGTCGGCTTCGTCCACGAAGACCACCACCTGGCCCAGGGCGTGGAGGATAGAGAAAATCTTTTCCAGGTTTCCTTCCGTCGCCCCCACCCACTTTTCACGGAAATTTTTCAATTGGACACAGGGGATGCCGCACTCACCCGCGAAGCATTCCACCAGGTATGTTTTACCCGTACCGATGCGGCCCGCCAGTAAATACCCCATGGGCAGGGCATTGGTCACCCCTTTTTTCATCAATTGCGTATCTTCCCTTAACCACTTTTTCGCTTCCTCGTGACCCGCCACATCGTCCAGCGTCCGTTCCGATTCCACGAATTCCAGTTTACCGAAGGCTTCCTTCTCGATGATCTCTTTTTTCAAACGGGTCAGGTAGTCCATGGTGATCTGTTTATCATTGCGGATTGCGCGGAGTAGAAGGCTTTTTATGTTTACCCGGCTCAGCCCGACCAGTTTACTCGCCAGCAGGGGTATATCGATGGGGCACAGTTCAGGGAATTTTTTTTCCTTTTCCGTCAGGTGCGCGATAAAAGTTTCGATCTCGTCTTTCCCCGGCAATTTAACCTGGATCTTGGCGCTGTAGGGGCTGTCGGTAATAAAGGAATTCAAATCCATCAGGTTTTCCGCCAGTAATACCGTGACAATATTAGACCCCGTGATGGCGGGGTTCTCCGCCCAATCCAATATCTTTATCAGGTTGGCGCCCAGTTCGCCCGTCATGTACAACGATTCGCTGCGGGGAACGAGGAAATTGGAATAATCCATTACCACCGCCGTCGAACGGGGCAGGGGAACCGATGGGCCCGGGGTATCTTTTTTCCGTGAGAAGCGTGAGACCGCGTTCACAAAACGGTCGATCAGTTCCAGTGCCTGTTTCGGTTCACCCGGCAGCAGGCCCGGGGCTTCCAGTGTTTTCCCCACATTTTTTCCCAGGCCCATGTCCGAGGCGAAATGGGTGCCGTGGAACTTATCCAGGATTTCCAGGTACTTAAAAAAATGTTCCGCCCCTTTGGCCACCTCGATACCCTTTCCCCTGTCGTACAGCAGCACCACGTCGAAAGGTTGAAACAGTACCTCCACCAGGTATTTTTTCAGGGAAAAGAAGTTGACGGTCTTGTTTTCTTCGTGCAGGACAAAATCGTTAATATTTCCCGTTAGTACGAATTGACTGATGGTCTCCGCCCTGAATATCTCCTTCATCTCCTGCGCCCAGGCAGGCAATGAAACGCTTTCCATTTTACTCCTCGAGTCTTTTTCTCTCCGGTTTGGAGAGCAGTTCGTCGGGCATGGTACTCTCTTCCAGGAAACCGAAGATTTCACTTTGTTCCGACATCCACCGGTTGGTCCCGGAAAGCGAATCCATCACACCGTCCAACCGGACCGATACCAGTTCCGGGTCGCTGTTGACCGACGCCTCTTCTTTCAGCAGCGTCACCTGTTTTTCGATGCGGTCCAGTTCCGCTTCGATCACTTTTATACTTTCCTTCGCTTTCCGGAGGTTTTCCATCCGCCGTTCCTGGATGTCCAGCGTCCCTTTCAACGACCGGTGCAAGGGGGATGAATCCGGTTCCGCCGTCACCTTCTCCGAAAGCTCGCGGATTTCCCGTTCCAGTTCCTCTTCCTTTGTCCGGGCAATAATGGCGTTGACACTCATACGGGAACTCAGCAGTTTCAGGAACATCCATATCAACCGGTTCAGTCCCGAAATTCTCAGGTCTTTTTCCGCCGAATCCGGGTCCGATGTATCGCTGCCCGTGATTTTTAGAATCCCGGAACAATTCTCTACCAGGTGATCGTACCGCTGATGAGAAGGACCGTCCAGGCCCTTCAAAATCCGTGCCTGTTTTTCGTTCCACATCACTTTTTGATCGCCCATCATGGAACCCTGGACAACCTTTTGATAATTCTTATCGGATGCCATCATCGATAAATAGAGAACTTCTCCCGCGATACCCAGGAACCAGAACCCCGGGTTCACGATACCCAGGACAGCCGCCGCAAACAGCAGCAATTTGTTCACCGGCATGGGACCCAGGCCGTTGATATCCACTTTCTGGTTAAAGGCCGCCTTTACATAATCGAAAAATTTCATGTCATTCACGTTTATTACTGCCGTTTTGTTTTTGGTCTTCTACGCTTACGTCTTCTACTTTTACTTCTTCACCCTTCTTTACGGGCTTCTCTTTCTCGATTTTCCTGAATACCTCGGAAACCCGCTCCACCGCTTCCAGGAATTCTTTCTGCGTTTGTTTCTCCAGCGGGTTCGTTCCCGGCACCGGTTGGGGAACATCGTTAAATTCGTGCCGGATTCGCCCCGGGGCATGGCTGAACAACCAGACCCGGTCGCCCAGGTAAACCGCCTCGATGATCGAGTGAGTCACAAGAAGCACCGTGGCCTCGACTTCGTCCCAGAGGTCCGTCACCAGCCGCTGCATCTCCAGCCGCGTCGGCTCATCCAGCGCCGAGAAGGGTTCGTCCATCAGGATGATCCTGGGTTTCAACACCAGGGTCCGGGCCAGGGCCACCCGCTGCTGCTGGCCGCCGGACAATTGATGGGGGTATTTGTACTCGTGGCCCGCTAATCCTACTTTTTTTATCCAGGCCATGGAACTCTCGTAAATCTCTTCATCCGGGAACCCCAGTTTCTTCTTATTGATCTCCATGCCGAAAGCCACGTTTTTCAGCACCGTTAAGTGCGGGAAGGAACTGTATTTCTGGAACACCATGCCCCGGTCGATGCCGGGTTCCTGCACCGGTTTGCCCCTTACCAGTATCTCGCCCGATGTCGGGGGGAATACTTCCTGGAAGCCCGCCAACAGGTTCAACATCGTGGACTTGCCGCATCCCGACGGTCCCAGTATGGTTATGAATTCGCCTTTCGACGGGAGGTCCTCGATGCAAAAGCTCAGGTGTTCCAACGCTTTGAATTCTTTCGGTGTCCCGATATTCCATCCTTTGCTCACATCGCGGAATTCCACCACCGGGGGTAATGTGTTTATCGTGTTTATCGTTTCGCCGTTCATTTGGACTCCAGGTAAGGAAAGAGGTAACGGGAAAGTCTCGTCCACAGTTTATCCGTGATATAGGCCACCAGCACGATCACCAATATCACCAGGTAGATATGTTCCCGCGGTCCCCTGCGCTGTGCAACGATAATGATCTGCCCCAGTCCCCGCTCCGCCGCCACCATTTCCACCAGGACAATGTAACTCCATCCCACGGCGAATCCCAGCCGCATGATGTCGATGATGCGGTGAAAGGCAATGGGAAAGAGAACGTGCCTCACCGTCTGCCACCGGCTCGCACCCATGGTATAGGCTGTTTGCAGGAAAACGTTATCCACTTCCTCCACCGCGTTCAGTATCAACGGCAGCAGGTAGATCACAAAGGCCAGGGCCAGGAACATTACCTTTTGAAACTCATCGATACCGAAGAGACTCATGGTCAACGGCACCAGCGCCGGGATGGGCAGGTAGGCCAGGAAAACGGTTACCGGTTCGAAGATGGCTTTGACCCGTGAGAACGAACCCATAAACAGTCCCAGGGGCAGCGAGACGAGCACCCCGAATAAAAAGCCGAGCACAATCCGCCATGTACTGGCAAAAAGACTGCGCGCCAATTCCGCTTCGAACCATAAGGTTTTAAAGGACATCACCACTTCAAACGGCGACGGGAGGATGACCGGTGAAATCACCCGCGATTCCGCTTCTCCCGCCGTCAACAACACCCATATCAAAAAGAGCAGGAACACGGGGATTATACCCAGTATAATTTTTAAACCCGTACTCACCGGTGTACGGATTCCCGTCCATCCGCTGTTCTTTTTTTTTATTCCTGTTTCAATTTGGGGCTTATCTATGTCTGTTTTTATTTTAGAACTCCAGAGTTTCAACACTCCACTACTCCATTACTCCAATCTTCATTGTTCCGGGGGCACACGCCGTGTGTACCCTCTCAAAATTTTGAGATGCTGTTTGTAACATACGTAAACTACCGGGCCGTGCAAAGCGGGTCCAGCAGCATGCTGGTTATTGTTCGGGGGGGTAGACGGAGATTTCTACCCGGCGGTTCAATGCCTGGTTCATCGGGTTGGCCGGGTCCGCCGGCACATCCCACGCCATCCCTTTTACCACGAACTTATTGGGATCGAACTTGTATTTCTTGATCAATGCCATCTTCACCGAATTCGCCCGGTCCATGGACAACTTTTCCACCAGGTCACGGGGGGCTTTCCCCTTCATCGAACTGTCCGTATGACCCACAACCGCCACAACCGCGCGTTCATACTGGCCCGCCAACCGCGCCACCTTCTCCAACGTACCCGTTACGCTGGGATCGTAAAGCGTATTGGCAATCGCATTCCCCAGGTCGTCATGCCTCGGCTCGTAAATATTCGCCGAATTCGGGTAAAAATTGACCCGGATCGTCTGCGTCAAAATCGGCTTCTCCGCCGCCAACTTGTTATAAGATGTCGGGACGAACTGCGTGATGTACTCGTTTTTCATGTCCTTGAACGCGCCCTGGGTTTCCAGTTTCTTAATCACCGTGAAATCCAATACCTCGTCGAACCGCGTCGGCGTACCAACCAACCCCAACTCTTTATAGACGAAAGTGATATTCTTCCAGGTTCTCTCGAAATTCGCCGGTGAATTCGCATTAAGGAAAAATTCCTTATTCTCCGCGAAATTCGTGACATGCGCATCCGCTTCCATGCCTTTCACCTCGTCCACCGCCATGCCGTAACCTTCCGCCATGGACTGGAACGCCCGGGCTTTGACCGTATCGTCTTTCAGCATGCGCATACCTTCGAAAATACCTGCCACCAGGCCTTCGATCACCTCCGGGTGGTCTTTCGCAAAATCCGCCCGTGCCGCCCATACGTCCGCGATCAGTTTATTCGCTTCCGCCGTCGTTGTCAGGATACGGGTCCCTTTCACCTTTTCCGGGATATTGTAGATATCCGGTGCCCAGGACACACAGGCATCGATGGACGAATCCGCCACAAATGCCGCCGCCGCTTCGAATGCCGTTGCCGTAAACTTGTGGTTTACTTCCGAGGGCTGGATACCCGAATTCAGCAGCAGGTTGTTTATAAAATACTGCGACGGACTGTTTTGAGCATAGACGATCGTTTTCCCCTTCAAGTCCTTCGCGCTTGTTATATGGCTTCGCACCACGATGCCGTCCCCGCCGTTGGACCAGTCGATCTGCTGGTAAATCCTCGGCGCCGTACGGGAATCCTTCATCAGTTCCGACGTAAACAGTACCATCATATCCAGTGTGCCCCACAGGATATGGCTGTCACCCGAGGCAAAGGCATCCCGTGCCACCACCGGGTCATCGATCAGTTTCAGGTTTACCTTGAAACCGAATTTCTTATAAAACACACTGCCTTCATTCGGTGCGAACCCGTTGTTTGCCGCCACGATGGGGAGCCAGCCAATCCATACGTTAATGGGAAACTGGACCACTTTTTCATTCTCGTCCCATTTGTAATTGCTTGTTCCTTTCACCGGCGGTAGTTTCTGGTTGGGGACGTATTTATATTCCGTAACCGTGGTAATGCCCGTTGGGTCCTGGGCTTCCGCGCTCCCTTGCTGCTTTTGATATGCATCCATATCCACTTTTGCCCCTTCCTTTTTGGGGAAGATCGAGTCTTTAAAATAATATCCCGCGGCCGCGATGCAGCCGACAATGAATAGAAAAATAACGAATTTACCTAAAGGCGTTGGCCCTACTTTTGGTTCAGCCATAATTCCCTCCTTATTTTTTTTGCCACAGACTTTCACAGACTTAACACAGACAAAAGACAACTGGTTTTTTGTCTGTGTCCGTCTTGTGTCAGTCTGTGGCTAATTAATTTTATTTCCTCAGTCAATTTTCTTGTGGGCCCAGTTCTTTTTTGGGCATTTCAGGTTTGATTTCCGGTTCTTCCGGTTTCGGGGTTTCTTCCACCGGTGTTTTGAAACCGTAGGCGGCTTCGAATTCCGCCAGTGCCATTTCCGCCAGTGCTTCCTGTTCCGCTTCTTTTAGTTCCACGTGTTCGATGTCGATATCGTGAGAAGCCACGCGGGCGCGGCCCGCCGCTTTGTCCCTTCGTTCTTCCAGGTAGCCTTCCACGCGGTTCAGCGTATCGCCGGCGCCGCCGATTTCCGTGATCATACCCGAGGCCATTTCCTGGAGTTCTGCTTGAGCTTCGAGCATTTCCGTTTCCGAGATCATGCGTTTCAGTTTTTCGATCTTTGATTTGGCTTCTTTGATTGCCACGTCGCGGGATTTGATCATTTTTTTATACGTACCTTCCGCGGCTTCTACTTGAATGCGGTTTTCTTCCAGTTGTGATTTGACCGTTTGGAGTTCCAGGGCCATTTGGCCCGCGATCGCGCGGTTTCCTACCTTGATATTTGCGGCCACGCGGGCCGTCAGTTCTTTTTCTTTTGCTTCCAGGGATTTGATCTGTCTCATCAGTCGTTCCACGAATCCTGCGTGGGTAGCCAGGTTATCGTTGAATTGGGCGATTTGTTTTCTCAGGTTTTCTTTTTCCACTTCGATCAGTGCTTTTGGGTTGGACCTTTCCAGGTCGGAGACGAATAGTCCGAAGAAGCCGCGAATAATATTCATCAGTCGTTTAAACACGGTTTACCTCCTTGAAAAATACCTTC
>Ga0210365_11040566_pt1 | contig 11850 bp, 11 predicted proteins | sample S637metaT_FD_159655 | JGI IMG/M metagenome (GOLD analysis project Ga0210365, IMG submission 159655) | Metatranscriptome of estuarine sediment microbial communities from the Columbia River estuary, Washington, United States - S.637... | ecosystem: Environmental > Aquatic > Marine > Intertidal...
GGACGTTTCATCCTACTTGACACAGAAACCTACCACCCTTACATTATTTTTGATATTCACTTCAGCGGCTCGAGGAGCTGATTATGACGGCATTCAACAAAAAGCGGCAAACCTTCATTATCGATCTTGAAAAACTAAACACCCTCAATGCAGAGGGGTGTGCAGCCTGCGGCCGCAAGTTTACCCTGGGCGAAACAGTGGTAAAAGCCTGCGGTGCCTGGGAAGGATCTCCAAAATTCATACACGAAAGCGAAGCAGTCTGGGATACGGCTACCTCCGGGTTTATCGAACGGCGGTGTTATGAATCCAGAAAGAGAGGATAAAAAGTGAAGGGAAATCGCCGATAGCAGAACCGTCCTAAAAAATTAACCACTGGAAGAGTCGGAAAATTGACGGTTTTAATCACTCGATAGTGTTTTGGGGTTCACAAATAAATTTTCAACTATCTGTTTTCATTTAAGATTTAAAATATTTTGCTGATTGGCACAAAAATTGAATTAGAAGCAAATAGTGTCAAATAAGCAGATTAAGAAACAGGCTTCTCGGATGTGCGTGCATCTTTTCTAAAGGACTTCCAAACACAAGTTGAGAAGGTACCACACGAGAACAACGGCATTTTGGGTAGCCTTTTTAACAAAATAAGGGTCAGAAACCGGAAACGGCATAGCCCTTGATAAAATCTGACTGGCGGAGCAGATCTCTTTGTCGCAGCTTCGGGCGACTCCACAAGCAATCAACCGTGGTGACGGCTCAATCGAACTGGACATAACCCTGGAATGCAAACGTCAAAGCGTTCCGGCAAAAACCATGAAGAGCAGACTCAAAAATTGACTCTGCTCTTTTTTTATGCCAATTTCGTTTGAGCGGTTCAACCTTCCGGATTGAAAAAATCCGGACAGCCCGTTTAAAAGAAAAATTATTTTCACGCCACATGGGAACCAAGGACATGCAGACAACTGAATTCTCAGACGAACAGCTGGCCGGACAGCGCCTGATGGTCGGATTTGACGGAACCACATTCAATGCGGAGCTTAAATATTTAATCCAACAGCTTAAAACCGGTGGTGTTATTCTCTTTTCAAGAAACCTCGAAACGCCGGATCAAATAAAGCATTTGTGTGATGATATTCAGAATTGTGCCCGACTGTGCGAGCAACCGCCATTGTTTATTGCCGTTGACCAGGAGGGCGGACAGGTCGCCAGACTCAAAGAACCCTTTACCCAATTTCCCGGCAATCCCCATATGAATAGTGAAGCGGATGCCATCCAATTCGCCGAGGTGACGGCCAGCGAGTTGACTCGGGTCGGCATCAACATGAACATGGCTCCGGTCATGGATGTCGCGCCGGAGGAAATCAGCAGCATCATGGCAAAAAGGGCATTCGGAGGTGATCCGGCCTGGGTCACACGACTGGGGGTGAAAGTCATTGAACATCTGCAGTGCAATAACATCATAGCCGTCGCCAAACATTTTCCCGGAATCGGCCGGACGATATTGGACTCCCACATGGATCTTCCAATGCTTGATGATGACATATCCGCCATTGAAGGGATGGATTTAGTCCCCTTTAAAGCCGGCATTCGCCACGGGGTATCCGGAGTGATGCTATCGCATATAGTTTACAAAACCCTTGATCCCCAATGGCCGGCCAGTTTGTCTGATAAAATTGCTAGGGTCCTTTTAAGGAAGCAAATAGGTTTTGACGGCCTTGTATTGACTGACGATCTTGACATGGGCGCCATGGTCAAACATTACGATATTCGGACAGCGATCCGTCGGATAATTGCCGCCGAGATCGACCTCGCCCTGATATGCCACAAAGGACCGAATATCGAGATTGCCTACAGAGAGCTTTTGCAGGGGATTATGGAGTCCGCCGACGTGAAGGCAAAGGGGATTGAGTCCGTAGCGAGAATTATGAAATTGAAAAAAAAGTACTTAAAGCAGGTATGATGATTGGTTGAGTGGTTGATTAGTTGAGTGACCCGGCAAATTTGTTCTAATCTGCAATTTGTTGATGTTTTCGGAAAATTGGACACTTCATTATTCAATAATCGTAACATTCTAAAATTATGGCTATAATTTACCTAATCAACCATTTAACCACTCAACTATTCAACGAAGCAATGGGTTCCTCGAAAAAACATCATCCTGCAAATCCGATACAATCCCCGCTTTTAAGTGGTAATACCCAGCCGCAGCAATCATGGCCGCATTGTCTCCGCACAGTTGCAGCGAAGGAATATGAACCCGGATTCCTTTGCGCTGACCATCGAAGCTGAGTTTCTCCCTTAACCGGCTGTTTGCAGCCACACCGCCTACCAGTGCAACGCGCTCACAACCTTCGCGCATGGCCGCATGAAGTGCCTTGTAACAAAGAACGTCCATGACGGCCTCCTGAAATCCGGCAGCGATATCCGGTATTCGATCGGTAATGTGATCCTTGTGATTCATGATGTAGCGATGAACAGCCGTTTTAATGCCACTGAAGCTGAAATCGAATTCGGACTTGTCCAGGTAGGTTCGAGGAAATTTTATCCTGGCAGGATCTCCTGCACGCGAGATGCGGTCGATGATGCCACCGCCTGGATAGCCCAGTTCAAGCATCTTGGCAACCTTGTCGAAGGCTTCTCCGGCGGCATCATCCCGGGTTTGCCCCATCAGGTCCATCTTGGTATGAGAAGTGACATGGTAAATACCTGTATGCCCTCCGGATACCAGCAGCGCGACCAAGGGAAACGAAGGTGGATCGGGTTCCAGAAAAACCGAGTGGATATGGCCTTCCAGATGATTCACCCCCACCCATGGAATTTCCAATGCATACGCACAGGCTTTGGCAAATGCAAACCCCACCAGCAGCGCACCAACCAGTCCTGGTCCCCGGGTAACGGCAATGGCGTCAATATCTCTTAGGAACAAATCGGCGATGTTTAAAGCTTCTTCAACAACCGGTACAATGGCTTCAATATGTTTTCGGGATGCCAGCTCAGGCACGACACCGCCATACCGGTGGTGTACTTCTATCTGAGAGGCAATCACGGAAGCCGCAATCGTAGTTCCCTCAATGACCACCGCCGCAGCGGTCTCATCGCAAGAAGTTTCAATACCCAGAATATTCATAACATTCTGTAAAATAAAAACGGCCGGGAGCCGCTGCATCCTGGCCTGGATGAAATATTTTTTCGAATTTCAGAAGGCTATATTTTTAAAGGTATACCTTTATTTTTTCGGCACCTTCCAGGTGTCTGCTTTACTGGTGCCTCAGCCGACGCAAGGCAAACTCCCGTCGTGTCCTTTGGCAAGCCAGTCCATAAACTTTGAAAGCCGGCAGAAAATCTTCCGCATCACTGAATTTTCAGCAAGGTTTATATTTTTTTGCTTTAGCACATCTACTCCCATATGACTTGGTTGCCGGTATCCCTGCATGCCAGAATTTCGCCGATTAAATGAGCTTTTTCGTTCATAGCCTCCAATCGTTGTAAAACATCCTGGGCCGCATCTGCGGGAACAATGGCAATCATGCCGATTCCGTTGTTGAAGGTTCGTCTCATTTCCTGTTTTGAAAGTTTTCCTGCCTGCTGCAAAAATGAAAAAATAGGCGGCACATCCCAGATCTCGGTTTGAATCAATATATTGCAAGCTTTGGGCACACTCCGAAGAATATTGCCTGAAATGCCGCCCCCCGTAATATGCGCAAGCCCATGAATCGGCAAATCTTTTAAAATACTCAAAATGGGTTCAACATAGATCCTGGTGGGAGTGAGCAGCTCTTCACCAAGGGTTTTGCCGAGTTCGGGCACATAATCATTGACCTTTAACTTAAGTGTTTCAAAACAGATTTTGCGCACCAGGGAATACCCGTTGCTGTGTAACCCGCTCGAAGCAATGCCGATGAGTCGATGGCCCACGCGAATGTCGGTCCCATCAATAATTTTGCTGTTATCAACGATGCCGACCGCAAAGCCGGCTAAATCATATTCATTGTTCTGGTAAAACCCGGGCATTTCTGCGGTTTCCCCACCGAGCAATGCGCATTTTGCCTGCCGGCAGCCCTCACCTATTCCGCTGATAATGCTCATCGCCTGCTGACTGTCCAGCTTTCCCATGGAAAGATAGTCCAGAAAAAAAAGCGGCTTCGCACCTTGGACGATGATATCGTTGACGCTCATGGCCACCAGATCAATACCGATGGTATCGTGTTTATCGAGCATGCAGGCAATTTTAAGCTTGGTGCCTACGCCATCCGTGGAACTGACAAGCACAGGTCTATCAAGATTGGCGAGGTTTGGTGAAAAAAGCCCGCCAAAACCGCCGATCTCACCGATGACGCCCATCCGGGGAGTTTGTTTCGCAATCTCACTGATCGTGCCGACCAGCTTGTCGGCCTTTTCGATATCCACACCAGCATCCGCATAGGTTAAAGGGTCGGTCATGCCCATCTCCCGTCATTGATTGTTGGCCAAAGAAAAGTGCTTGAAAATTAGACTTATTCGGCTTAAAAGTCAAAACAATTTTTTTGACTTCCCCTCTTTGGGGTTGTATTATCGATAAACTCGAACCTGTCAACGCTTACGAACAAGGGAGTTAGAAATAAATTGAAAGAAATCAATATTGGCCTGCTCGGTTGCGGGACGGTCGGCACCGGTGTGGCAAAATTGCTCATTGATAACAAAGAACTTCTCACCGCCCGGGTGGGGGCGTACTTGAATTTGAAGTGGGTTGCCGACATTGACACAGAAACCGACAGAGGAATCCGCTTTCCGGATGGTGTTTTTATAAACGATGCGCAAAAAGTTGTCAGTGATCCTGAAATTGATATTGTGATTGAAATGATCGGCGGAGAGGATATCGCCAAAGATTTCATTTTAAAAGCCATTGAAAACGGAAAGCATATTGTCACCGCCAACAAAGCCCTTCTGGCCGGCCACGGTAATGAATTGTTTGCGGCAGCAGCGCAAAAGAATGTGGATCTGGCTTTTGAGGCCAGTGTCGGGGGGTGCATGCCGATCATAAAATCCATAAAAGAATCGTTGGTGGCCAATCATATCCATGCGATGACCGGCATTTTAAACGGCACCTGCAACTACATCTTATCCAAAATCGCGGACGAAGGCATTACGTTCCAGGAAGCACTGGCAGAAGCCCAAAAACAGGGATATGCCGAAGCCGATCCAACCCTGGATGTCGGAGGCTTCGATACCGCCCATAAAATTGCGATATTAACGGCCCTGGCTTACGGCATGGAAATTAACTTAAAGGACGTTTACGTCGAGGGCATCTCCAGAATCACACCGCTGGATATCGAATTTGCCGAACAGTTCGGTTACCGGATCAAATTGCTGGCGATCAGCAAATTTGAAAATGACCGGGTTGAGGCCCGGGTCCATCCGACAATGATACCGTCTGACAATCTTCTGGCTTCTATCAAAGGCACCGTAAATGCCATTACGGTTTCAGCAGATGCGGTGGGAGACATGTTGCTATACGGACATGGAGCCGGTAGGATGCCGACCGCCAGCGCGGTTCTCAGTGATGTTGTCGATATCGCGCGAAATTTATTATCCGGCACCGTCCGCAGAGTGCCTGGGCTCTCCTACCAGCGCGAAAACATCCGCAAGATCCCGATTCTTCCCATCGATGATCTTGTAACTCATTATTATTTCAGATTTTCCGCCCTTGACCGTCCCGGAGTTCTGTCAACCATATCCGGGATTATAGGCAAGTATGGGATCAGTCTGCAATCCGTCCACCAAAAAGGCCGCAAAATGAACGGTGCCGTTCCGGTGGTCATGCTCTCGCATCTGGCGAAGGAGGCCGACGTAAAGTGTGCCCTAAACGAGATTAACGCTCTGGATGTCGTCAGCAGTGAAGCGGTTCTGATCCGCATAGAGAATGAAGAACTGGATTGAAATACGAAGTTGATGGTTTTGTAAAAAGTCGAATTATTCCCAAAATCTGGATTCCCACCTTCGCGGGAATGACAATAAACTTATTGGTATCGAATAGATATTAAATCCGTCATACCCGCTAAGCCTGTCCCCGCGGAGGCGGGGAGCGGGTATCCAGGTAGCAAAGTGGCTTTTTAGGAGATTGTCAACATTACAAAAGGAAATATCGGATTGAAATGGATATTGTGTGCTCGGACTTAGAAGGCATTTTTACGCCTGAAATTTGGATCAATTTCGCTGAAATCACAGGTATCGAAGAACTCAGGCTGACAACGCGGGATATATCCGACTATGATGTACTGATGAAAAGACGCCTGGCTATTTTGGATGAGAACAATCTCAAGCTCGATGATATCCAGGCGGTCATCGCCAAAATGGAACCACTGACGGGTGCCCTCGAGTTTTTGGACTGGCTCAGATCAATGATGCAAGTCATTATCGTATCCGACACCTATGTCGAGTTTGCCGGACCTTTAATGGAAAAACTGGGCCGACCGACACTTTTTTGTAATACCCTGACCCTAGCGGCGGACGGTTCCATCGGCGGGTACAACCTTCGTCAGCCAGATGGAAAGAAAAAGGTCGCGCTTGCGCTGAAATCTCTGAATTACAGGGTAATCGCCATCGGCGACTCCTATAATGATATCACCATGCTCAAGGCATCCGACCATGCAATTTTGTATTGTCCGCCGGGCAATGTTAAAAAGGAGTACACCGAATTTCCGGCGGCATTTAATTACCAGGAGCTGAAACAGCGACTCCTTGAATTGATCGACCCAATGAACGACAAATGAATATTGACGAATGAAGGAATTCTATCCTTTTATAACTTAACATTCGAAGTCATTCCTCAATTCGTCAATCGTCATTCGAAATGAGTCATTCCAAGGGGGAAACCCTTATGTTCAGTCATCGCACAACATACCGCGTGATATACGGGGATACCGACAACATGGGCCAGGCTTACTATGGAAACTACTTTCGCTGGTTTGAGGTCGGTCGCAGTGAAATGTTCAGGTCCCTGGGACTTTCATATAAAGCCGTAGAAGACAATGGCATATTTCTCCCCGTATCCGAAGCCCATTGTAAATACGCCAGACCGGCCAAATACGATGACATCCTGGTGATTGAAACCTCTCTGGACCCCAAAATCAAAGCCGGACTCAAGTTCGACTATAAAATCTACCAGGAAGATGGCAAAACGCTATTGGCCAATGGTTATACCAAACACCCGTGTCTCAACCGGGAAGGGAAGGTCGTACGCCCACCTGGTTTTATCAAAAAAATTATCGCAAAAACGCTTCCTTAACCGAAGACCCATCGATCCGTGCCTGCTAGCGATGACAGAAAAAACCAACCCGAGATCAACACCATGCAGATAGACATTTCAAGGTTTGACCATTGCCGCATTCTGGTCGTCGGTGATTTAATGATCGACGAATATGTATGGGGAAAGGTGGATCGCATATCTCCGGAGGCACCGGTTCAGGTGGTGTCGGTTAAGAATGAGGAATACACGCTTGGGGGCTCCGGCAATGTCGTCAACAATCTGGTGGCATTGGGAGCGAAAGTATCCGTACTCGGCGTCACCGGCACGGGTAGGGACGGAAAGCTCTTGCTGAATAGACTAAACGATCTCGGCGTGGATACCCGGGGAGTTATTCAGGAACGCTCACGACCAACAACTAAAAAGACACGGATAATTGCAGACCATCAACAGGTGCTTCGCATTGACCGTGAAACCATAAAAGATGTTTCTGTTTCAACCTTTAAATCCCTCACGATTCTGGCTGAAAAAATCATCCCCGACATAGACCTGATTCTGATTTCAGATTACGGTAAAGGCTTGATTACCCGCACCTTGATTGCCGATCTGGTTAAAATCGCCAAAAACAATAATAAAATAACGATTGCCGACCCAAAGGGGCTCGACTTTACAAAATATTCAGGCATATCATTGCTTACCCCCAACAGCAAAGAAGCCTCCCTGGCCTCGGGTGTGGAAATTTCAGACGAAAAAAACATTGCGGCCGCAGGAAAAATCCTGATTGAAAAATCCGGTGTCGAAAAACTGCTGATCACCTGCGGCAAAGACGGCATGGTCCTTTTTGAACCCGGCTGCAAACCCTTTAAGATCAGCACAAAGGCCCGAGAAGTCTATGATGTATCCGGTGCCGGAGACACCGTAATGGCCGTCTTGGGACTTGGCATAGCCGCCGGTCTGCCCCTTAAGGAGGCGATTACCCTGGCCAACATTGCCGCAGGAATTGTGGTCGGCAAAGTGGGTACGGCAACCGTGAGCAAAAAGGAACTTTTGCAGGCCTTAAAACAAACTTCCGAAGACAACACTTCCAAATTCAAATCGTTGACCGAAATTTCCCAGCTTTGCCGCAAGCTGCAAAAAGACCGCAAACAGATCGTAATGACCAACGGCTGTTTTGATCTTTTGCACGTAGGCCACATCCGGCTCTTTTCCGCATCCAAAAAGCTTGGCGATGTGATGATTGTCGCCATTGATGACGATGACTCCGTGACGCTCCTGAAAGGCGCAGGCAGGCCCGTTATCGGCGCCACCGAGCGCGTCCGTATTCTCAGTGCCCTGGACAGCGTGGATTATGTGGTGGTCTTTGCCACCAAGGAATTGGATACTGTCATTGGCGCCATTCGGCCTGATGTATTGACAAAGGGCAGCGACTACGAATCATCAGAAATTTTGGGGCGTGAAATTGTCGAAAGCTACGGCGGACGTATCGAACGAATACCCATAACCGAGGAAATCTCCGCCACTCAGATTATTAATAATATCAAAAACAAATGTTGAGTATCCAAAAAAATCCTCAGGGCCTCGTATTCAAGGTTCTGGTCCAGCCGCGCTCTTCCAAAAACATGCTCGCCGGGCTGCACGATGACGCGCTGAAAATCAAACTTACCGCCCCTCCCGTGAACAACGCCGCCAACCGGATGAGCATTAAATTTCTGGCAAAAGCCTTAGGAGTTCCACCATCCTCTTTAGAAATCGTTTCCGGACATACCAGCCGCAACAAACAGGTGCTTCTGCACTCCGACCGAACCAACATATCTGAAAAAGAGTATCGTCGCCTGAAGCAACTGATATTGAGTCTCGGAGTTTCTGCTACAAAATGAAAATACAGATATCGTTGATTGGTTAATTAGTTGAGTGGTTGATTAGTTGATTGGCTAACTGGCTAACTGGTGGTAAATATCGATTTATCCCATGTTTTTAAAATCATAAGATTCTAATAAAGATGGCTATAATTTACCTAATCAACCATTCAACCCGTAAACGATTCAACCAGGTCTGGAGATCTGAGTTTTTTCCTCAATCATGGCCCCAGTGAAATAGTAAAAAAAGTTTGGTTGGGATGACAGAAACCTCTTGACTAATCATTCCCGTTCCGCTAAATAGATTACTGGAAAAAATTGATGCGGGGTGGAGCAGTCTGGTAGCTCGTCGGGCTCATAACCCGAAGGTCGATGGTTCAAATCCGTCCCCCGCTACCATGATAAATTAACGGTTTAGGATTTATCCTAAACCGTTTTTTCTTGTTCCCTCAAACTTATTGCCAAACTTATTCCCCGATTAGACAATAAGACGTGAAAATTTTTAGATAAGGGCTTTGGGGAAAATTGCGCGTTTCCCCTAAGCCCAATCATATTATTCGATACTGTATTATCTTTTCACAACATTCTGAGAGAATTTGTTTTCCGACATCAAACAGAAAGCACATCTTTGATCTGTTCAAAAATTTTCTTACCAATTCCCTTCACCTTCATGAGGTCTTCTATTTTTTGAAAAGGACCGTTCTTTTCACGGTATTCAATTATCTTGACTGCACGGTCATTTCCAATTCCCTTCAGGGTTGTCAAAGTCTTCGCATCGGCCTGATTGATGTTGATCATTTGCATCGATGCCACAGTTTCATTTGATTTGGTGGTCCCCTCTTTTTTTCCTTCGGCAAAAGCCGGATTAACGATTAGGAGAGTCAAAAGGGCCATGATGGTTAAAGTGATACTCAATAAACTTTTTTGCATAATTGGATTGCTCCTTTTAGATAATATTGAAGTTTACAGATCCTTAGTCAGCAAAAAATTGGATCCTTGAATTTTGTGCCCGCCCTCCCCCAGTGGGAAGACGAACAAGGGTTGGCTTATCGCCGTCGCGATAAACTTCACAATTAAAATTTCCTTCGAAGAAATTCCATGACACTTGAGCAATTCTTGTGCCGAATATGGGAAATGCCCGATTTTAATATTGACCCAACCTGTTAGGATTAATGAAACGTTTCGTAAGGCCCTAATTTATGATGAATTCCAGTTTTAAATTTGTCTGAAAAAATTTTCGCAGATCCTTGGCGCCTTCTATTTTGAATTTAATTAAACATGAAATTTTCCTACTTACATGAAACGTGTGTTACACAAAATTGGGTAAACTTATTCCTGCAATCCGAAGCTTAAGCCAATCTCCGCCCCTTCGTGTGAAACTACATTCCAGCGGCAGCGCTAGAATCAGAGTAACAGCTGATGATTATAGCCGTCAAACCCGCGAAAAACACGAAACATTGTTTTTATTTCCGTGTGATTTAATGGTTTTCGGGGCCGACAGTACCTCTCATATGGAACGACATTGACAAAACTTCTGTTAAAATATTTCACTCTGATAAGGCGACAAAGCAAAGCTTGAAGGGTCTAAAGCAAATTTCAAAAATACCGATATAATTGGCAGGGCTTCAATTAGAGAGAGGATATTGAAATGTGGACGAAAATAATCATAAACTTTTTGCTCGTCTTTTCGGCGTATCTATTTGCCATCATATTGGCGATAGCCATTTTATCTTTTTGGGTTAAATCCAGAGAAGAAATAAGAAAAGAATAAGTGATGCGGATGGCAAATCGAAGCTTCAGACCAGATTGCAGCTGCCTAAGATCATCAATGCGAATAGATCGGGGCCTGCGATACTCAGATGGTTTTATCTTTTGACCTTCCGAAAGCTATATATTATACTGACTGGACAAAGCATATCAGAAATCAGCAATTGCTTTTTATTTCCCCCCATTCAAGATGGAATTCCTAATATGAGAAGCCCTAAAATTCCCGTCGATATCAAACAGCTGGAGAGGCGCACCGGTTTCAATCGCAGATGGATAAAATCAGATTACAACGGACAGGAAAGGCGCAGAGTCAAAGACCGTAGAGAAGGGCTGCCGGCCACAGACTTGCTCGTGTCTGAAGACCTCGATACAAAAAAGATGGTCGGCTATGAAAAACTTCTGATTTCGACCACTATCCAACTCGAAGCGATAACCCGCTTGCTGCTCCACAAAGGAATGATCAAAGAGGACGAACTGCTGGAAATGATGAACCAGGTTCAATCAGAATATCACAAGAACATTAAAAGTTAACCCGATTGGATCTTCTATAATCCCACCAAACGAATCGTTCCCGGTTGCGGAATATATATTTTTGGATTGACTGAGCGCCCACTACCGCCTAAAATCATACATCCTGTACTCGAACATTGAAGATTTGAAAATAAGTCTAATATTATTTGAACAGATTCATTTTCCTTAACTCAATGTTCTGTTCAAAGGAGGAAACCGATGAACGATAACGCAAAAGCCATGGTTCTGGCGTCATTTGCTGCCGATGCTCTTTCTCTGGGAGTTCACTGGATATACAACACCCATGTTATTGATAAAAAGTGGGGGCGGGTGGAAGCATATATAAAACCGGAAAGACCGACCTACCATCCCACCAAGGATCTTGGCGAACTCACCCATTACGGGGATCAAACCCTGGTGTTGCTAAAATCCATAACCGGGAGCAACGGCTTTGATCTGAATCGCTTTGCCAACAGTTGGCAGGAATTTTTTAAAAGTTAC
>Ga0210365_10422736_pt1 | contig 11831 bp, 13 predicted proteins | sample S637metaT_FD_159655 | JGI IMG/M metagenome (GOLD analysis project Ga0210365, IMG submission 159655) | Metatranscriptome of estuarine sediment microbial communities from the Columbia River estuary, Washington, United States - S.637... | ecosystem: Environmental > Aquatic > Marine > Intertidal...
CTGGTTTCCAACGGAACTGATAACCATATGATGATCGTCGATTTGAGAAATCTGAAAATAACTGGGAAAGATGCTGAAGACGCTCTGGGCCGTGCCGGAATTACCGTGAACAAAAATTCCATACCCTTTGAGACGCTCAGTCCTGCGGTGACCAGTGGTATCCGTATCGGGACGCCCTCAATTACCACCAGGGGCATGCAAGTGCCTGAAATGAAAGCAATTGCAGAACTTATTGTCCATGTGCTCCAAAATTACACGGATGATGAAATTATTGCAACAACCAAGAAAAAAGTGTTTGAGCTTTGCCAAGCGTTTCCGCTGTATCGAAACTGGCACCAAGAGGTGGAATAAAAGTGGCAGGGGGAGTCAGCCGCCCTTCATGGGAAACCTATTTTATGGACATCACATCTTTGGTGGCCCGGCGTTCCACATGCCTCCGGCGGTCGGTTGGCGCCATCATCGTAAAGGACAAAAGAATCTTGTCCACCGGTTACAACGGTGCGCCCACCGGCATTAAACACTGCCTTGAAACAGGATGCCTCCGGGAAAAATTGAATATCGCCTCGGGTGTAAATCATGAGCTTTGTCGAGGGATACATGCCGAACAGAATGCGATCATTCAGGCCGCTTATCATGGTGTTTCCATAAAGGGTGCATCACTTTTCTGTACCAACCTGCCGTGTTCCATATGTGCCAAGATGATTATCAACGCAGGAATAAGAAGTATCTTTTACGCATCTGGATATGCAGACTCCATGTCCGAAGAAATGTTGAAGGAAGCGGGTGTTGACGTCATAAAGATTGATGTCGGCCCGTCCGAATTAACCATCAATAATCCGAGATAGAGCCAGGGAGGGATTCATGAAGTGTCCATTTTGCGGAGAAATTGACAACAAAGTGATCGACTCTAGATTAAGCAAAGATGGGAATGTCATCCGGAGACGCAGGGAATGTATTTTATGTAGCAGACGATTTACCACTTACGAACATATTGAAGATATCCCTGTCATGATTGTTAAAAAAGATGGGCGTCGTGAAGTCTTTTCCCGTGAGAAGGTCCGTTCGGGCCTTCAAAAGGCATGTCAGAAACGGGATATAAGTGTTAATGTTATCGATGAGTTCCTCGATGAACTGGAACGCGATCTCAGGGAAACCGGTGAAAAGGAGATACCTTCCCACAAAATCGGTGAAAAGATCATGGCAAAACTTCATGATATAGATGATGTCGCATATGTCAGGTTTGCTTCAGTATACAGGGAATTCAAGGATGTAAACGATTTTGTTTCTGAATTAAAACATCTTTTGAGCAGGCATTAAACAGGATGAGTTGGAAAAACGTCGAACTCATCCGAGTTTAGATCAACCATAGCATTTTGACATTAATAGACCACAAGCGTTTTATGCAGATGGCACTCGACCTTGCCAAAAAGGGCGAGGGGTTTACTTCGCCAAACCCCATGGTCGGTGCCGTAATTGTTAAAGACGGCGAAGTTGTCGGAAGGGGATATCACAGGGCCACAGGGGAAGCTCATGCCGAAGTCGATGCCATCGGCAATGCTGGAAGTTTGGCACGAGATGCAACCCTTTATGTCACGCTGGAGCCTTGTAATCATACTGGACGTACGCCCCCCTGCACCGAAAAGATAATAAGTGCCGGAATTCGGCATGTCGTTGCTGCCATGGAGGACCCAAATCCCGACGTGAAAGGTGGCGGCTTAGAATATTTAAAAAATCGCGGCATCAAAACCACGGTGGGCATTTGTGAAGACCACGCAAAAAGACTGAATGAATTTTTTATAAAATACACCCGAACCAAAAGACCCTTTACGATCATTAAATGCGCAGCGACGTTAGACGGACGCATCGCAACAAAAAGCGGTGATTCCAAGTGGGTTACCGGTGAAGCGGCCAGGGAGTTTGTCCACCGCCTTCGTCATGCTGTCGATGCCATTATGGTGGGCATCAATACTGTAGAGAAAGACAATCCCAGTCTGACCACCCGGCTGGCAAATCGTCCAAAAGATTTCAAAAGTCTGGATCCCACAAGAATTATTCTCGACACCCATCTTCGAATTTCTGAAGCGGCTAAACTCTTGCAGCTTCATTCGGATTCTGATACGATACTGGTCACCGGGCGTTCGGTTTCAAGTGATAAAAAGGCCCGAATAGAAAAAACAGGTGCCAGAATTATCGAATCACCTTTAAAGGATGGGATGATCGACCTTGACCGCCTCATGGATCGCTTGGGGTCCTGGGGTATAACCAGCCTCCTTATCGAAGGCGGCAGCCGGGTAATAGCATCAGCTCTATCCGCAGGCATCGTTGAAAAAATTATATTTTTCTTCGCACCTAAAATTTTGGGAGGAGATGACGGCATTCCCATCTGTAAAGGACCGGGGGCGGATGTAATGGCTCGCTGTATTCCGGTTAAGGATATTCATGTCGGACGATTCGGTGACGATATTATGATCGAAGGGTATATTGACAAATAATTTAACCCAAGGCGGATACACCGAAACCGGACAAGATCCAAGATTGAACAATTGACAATTTCCTATAGGCCAATTTTTGAATTATGTTTACCGGAATCATAGAAGGTCTCGGCACGATCCGTGAAATACGGCCGACGGGTCAGGGGAAACGCTTGGGTGTAAATGCGGACTTCGATCTTGATCAGACCAAAATCGGAGACAGTATTTCAGTAAACGGCGCCTGTTTGACCGTGGTTATGATCGAGGGCGCACTGTTTAAGGTGGACATGTCACCTGAAACCCTTGCAAGGACGACCTTTGGCAGGGCAAAGATCGGAGATCGCGTCAACCTTGAGCGCGCCCTTAGGCTGTCCGATCGCCTTGACGGCCATCTTGTTTCAGGGCATATTGACGGGATTGGAACCGTAAAACTCAAGGAAAAAACCGGAAACGCCATAATTTTCACCATTGAAGTACCCGAATCCCTGTCGTATTATATGATAAAAAAGGGCTCGGTTGCGGTGGACGGCATCAGCCTTACCATCAACAACTTCGGCCGCAACCGTTTTGACGTAAGTATCATTCCGCATACTGCAAAATTGACGACCTTGGGCTCTATAACAGCCGGAGATCTTGTCAACATAGAGACAGATATGATCGGAAAGTATGTTGAACGATTTGTTCATCGAAGCCATGACATCGACAACCCGAAAGAAACCGGCAAATCGCTGGACATGCAGTTTCTTGCCAAAACCGGTTTTATTTAATTTTGGGTTTCGGAACTTTTACAATTTATTGAAAATAAAAGAACAACGGAGAAAATAAATAAAAATGCCACTATTAACCACCGAAGAAGCGATTAAAGAAATAAAGGCCGGACGTATGGTCATTCTCGTTGATGACGAAGACCGTGAAAACGAGGGTGACCTTACCATGGCTGCTGAAGCTGTGACACCTGAAGCCATTAATTTTATGGCCAAATATGGAAGGGGACTTATTTGCCTGTCCATGACCGGAGAAAAGATCGATTCTCTTAACCTGCCGCTGATGGTTGAACACAATACCTCTAAATATCAGACCGGTTTTACGGTTTCTATCGAAGCACGGTGCGGTGTAACAACCGGAATTTCTGCTGCGGACCGCGCCACCACAATTCTTACAGCCGTTTCAGACGATGCCGAACCCACCGATCTTGTGAGACCCGGACATGTATTCCCGCTGCGGGGCAGGAATGGAGGGGTCATCGTGCGAGCCGGCCAGACAGAAGGGTCGATAGATCTGTCGCGTCTTGCCGGTCTAAAACCCGCCGGAGTGATTTGTGAAATCATGGATGAAGACGGTACCATGGCCCGGATGCCGGCGCTGGAAAAGTTCAGTGAAAAACACGGCATCGGCCTATGCACCATCGCTGATCTTATTGAATACCGTATGCGCACCGAATCATTCGTAAAAAGGGTTGCGGAAACGGTTATTCCCACATCCATTGCAGGAGAATTCAAAGCAATTGTGTATGAAAATGCAGTGGATGACTTGTTGCATATCGCCATGGTCAAGGGGCACATTGATCCGGAGAAACCCGTGCTTGTCAGAGTCCACTCAGAGTGCCTCACCGGAGATGTTTTCGCTTCCCTTCGTTGTGACTGTGGTGATCAGCTGCAAACGGCCATGGAAATGATCGACCAGGAAAACGCCGGGATACTCCTCTATATCCGGCAGGAAGGACGCGGCATCGGTCTTGTTAATAAGATTAAGGCATATGCACTCCAGGATCAGGGCCTTGATACGGTTGAGGCCAATGAAAGGCTCGGGTTCAAGCCTGATTTGAGAAACTACGGGATTGGCGCCCAGATTCTGGTGGACCTCGGAGTTAAAAAGATGCGGCTTCTGACCAACAATCCCAAGAAGATGGTCGGCCTTCAAGGATATGGGCTCAGTATCGTCGAGCAAATGGAGATCGAAACAGAACCCAATGAATACAATCGGAATTATCTGGAATGCAAGAAACTTAAGATGGGGCACCTGTTAAATATCAATACCGTGCCGTAAAATTGTGGGAACCGTGACAGGTGATGTCTTTCAATAATATCGGGAGGAAATCAAATGCCAAAAATCATTGAAGCCAAGCTCCTGGCTGAGGGCAAAAAATTTGGGCTTGTTGTAAGCCGTTTTAATAATTTTATCACCGAAAGACTTCTTGAAGGTGCTTTGGATGGGCTGTTACGCTCCGGTGGCAGAGACGAAGATATCGAGATTGTGAAGGTCCCCGGTGCCTTTGAAATACCATTGATAGCAAAAAAGATGGCCGCAACAGGTCGATACCATGCGATTATCTGCCTGGGAGCTGTCATCAGAGGTGCAACGCCACATTTTGATTATGTCAGCGCCGAAGTCTCCAAAGGAATCGCCGTGGTGAGTCTGGAATCTGAAGTTCCGGTCATCTTTGGGATAGTAACCACCGATACCATCGAACAGGCCATAGAACGTGCCGGAACAAAAGCCGGCAATAAGGGATGGAGTGCGGCAATAACCGCCATAGAAATGGCAAACTTAATTGAGATCGTCGACCAGGCTTAACCATGGGGAACCGTCGCAAGTCCCGAGAACTTGCTATGCAGGCGCTCTTTTATATTGATATGAACCGAAATGACTCCAATGAGTTGCTGGAACGATTCTGTGTCAATTTTAACCCTTCAAAAAAGGCCCGCCTCTTTTTTCTCAAGCTTGTTAACGGCGTTATCCAAGCAAAATCCGAAATCGATTCAATCATCGAGAATTTCTCCGATAATTGGAAAATAAGCCGCATGTCCTGCGTGGACAGAAATATTATTAGAATCGCCGTGTATGAACTGCTTTACTGTCAGGACATTCCACCCAAAGTATCCATCAACGAGGCCATTGACGTGGGAAAGAAATTCGGCACCGAATTGTCAGGTGCCTTTATCAATGGAATCCTCGACAGTATACACCTGGCCCTTAAAAAAAGGGAAATAAAAACAAAAACCGACATTCAGATAACCGAAACCAGTTAACGAAAAGGAGATTGCTATGGAAGTCAAAAAAATTCTCTTAACGGAAGATGAAATGCCGAGGCAATGGTATAATATACTCGCCGATATTAAGATGAACCCGCCACTGGGACCTGACGGACAGCCGGTTACGCCTGAAGCCCTTGCGCCGGTTTTTCCCATGAACCTCATCGAGCAGGAGGTCAGTCCCGACAGGTGGATCGATATACCAGAAGATGTCCTAAATGTTCTCAGTATCTGGCGACCATCACCGCTCGTCAGAGCACGCGCTCTTGAAAAATATCTGGATACGCCTGCAAGGATCTACTTTAAAAATGAAGGGGTCAGTCCTCCAGGAAGCCACAAACCGAACACCGCCGTTCCTCAAGCATATTACAACAAGGTTTTCGGGATTGAAAAAATGACCACCGAAACGGGGGCCGGACAATGGGGAAGCGCCCTCGCTTTTGCCTGTTCCCAGTTCGGAATTGAATGTAAAGTTTTTATGGTCAGAATCAGCTTCGACCAGAAACCGTATCGCAAATCAATGATGGAAGCTTGGGGTGGGAAGTGTGTGGCAAGTCCCAGTACAGAAACAAATGCCGGTCGAAATGCATTGGAAAATGATCCTAACACACCCGGAAGCCTCGGCATTGCGATCAGTGAGGCTATTGAAGCGGCCGTCAGTGATCAAAGCGGTAAAACACGCTACTCATTGGGCAGCGTTCTAAATCATGTTATGTTGCACCAAACCATTATTGGGCTTGAGGCAAAAAAACAACTCGAAAAGATCGGGGAATATCCGGATGTCGTGATCGCCTGCGCCGGTGGTGGTAGCAATTTTGCCGGCCTTGCATTCCCGTTTGTTTACGACAAAATTCATGGGAAAGATATTGATATATATCCATATGAACCGGCGGCCTGCCCAACCCTGACAAAGGCACCGTTTGTCTACGATCACGGGGATACTGCAAAATATACCCCCTTGCTCCCGATGCACAGTCTCGGACATGCCTTTGTTCCACCACCGATTCATGCAGGAGGGCTCCGGTATCATGGGATGTCTCCGGCAGTGAGCCAGCTTGTTAACGAGGGAATTATCGAAGCAAAAGCTGCAACCCAACTGGATGCTTACAAGGCGGGGGTTATTTTTGCAAGGACTGAAGGGTTTATACCTGCTCCGGAAACAAACCACGCTTTGGCCGGAGTCATTGATGCGGCAAAAAAAGCCAAAGAAGAGGCCAAAGAAAAGGTTATCCTGTTCAACTGGAGCGGTCACGGTCTCATCGACCTTACAGCTTATGACAAATACTTTGCCGGGGAATTGAATAATTTTGTCTTGACTGAAGCGGAGATGTTAGAGTCGGAAAAGGTGTTCGAGAATTTTCCCAAGCCGCAAATGATAAAAAACCGTTGATCAATGAATAAAGTTTTTGATGGTCTTGAGCGAAGATGTCCCAGGCTGGGCGGACCTGTTTCGTTCGGATACTGCAGAACAAACAGCGAAGACGGTTTGCCCTGCTGGAAAATTTTCGACTGCTGGTGGGAATGCTTCGATGTGGTGGAATATCTAAAAAAATCCTTGCCGGAGGATACGTTTAAAAAACTTGTTAATGCAAAGCCAAAACCAAAAATGGTAAGTCTTGTTGAGCTCATCGAGCAAGCAAAAAACAGGGCTCCGTAAATTTAATCTTCTGATTTTGGAAGAATATCTCCAATAACAAATATTTCCCACCATCACATGCAAGATAGGAGGCTGTTTTGATTATCAAGGAACTGGTCGTTGGACCACTTATGGCAAACTGTTTTATCTGCGGATGTTCGAAAACAAAAGAAGCTGTTGTCATCGATCCAGGAGGTGATGCAGACACGATATTGCTTTCTCTGGCCGAATCCAAGCTCAAGGTAAAATATATCATCAACACCCACGGACATTTTGACCATGTCAGCGCAAACGGTAAAATGAAAGACGCAACCGGTGCCGATATCCTGATTCATCCTCTAGATGCACCCATGCTGGAAAAACTTTCATCAAATGCAGCATTTTTCGGGGTTTCAGTGGAAAACTCACCACCGTGTGATCAAACCCTTGAAGAAGACGATACCGTTTCTTTTGGTGATATTACCCTAAAAGTTATCCATACGCCCGGACATACGCCGGGCGGTATTTCACTGTATACCAACGGGATTGTTTTCGTAGGGGACACACTGTTTGCCGGCTCCATTGGCCGCACCGATTTTCCAGGCGGCGATTTTAACACCTTGATATCGAGCATCAAGACCAAACTTTTTAATATGGAAGATGATATACGGGTCTTTTCAGGGCACGGTCCGGAAACAAGCATCGGCGTAGAAAAGCGCCATAATCCTTTTGTAGGGCAGTTTTAATTTTTTGGGGGAGACACTCAACACTGAGGTTCATCTTCATGGTGTCTATCGGCCATGACCCTGGTAACGACCCTGATGCCTTGTTTCTTTATAAGGATACGGACGCCATCTTTTCCTGGCCTTCCAATGTTCTCCATGATGTCTCGGCGGGTAATAATATCCATAACGTGGCGAAAACGGGTATCTGGAGACCGCTCTCGGCGCCGGACATGGATAAATACAAGCGTTAACCAGTGCACCACCCAGAATCGCTGCACCAACGCCGATGGCGATACCCTCCCATCGATACTGCTGAGGGCTCCCCGCCCAGGCCGAAGGCGAGATAAATGACAGCGTGAAACCCATTGCCAAAAAAACGATTATCAAATTTTTCTTTTTCATTTTCTTGTCTCCTTTCCGGCATCTTTTGTACCCTTAGACGTCGGAGATCGAAAAAGGTTTAACCACAGGGATGCGGGGAGTATTTCGAGAATTAACCCGCCAAAAATCGGTGGCGGGTTAAAATTTGAGTCTAACCCCAGAAAAATAGGCTGCGCCCCGGAGAAATATGCTTCGCATTTCACGGGGCAGGCGGAGATATTTGGGGAAAAGACAGTCTTCGTTCAGACACGAATTATCCGGCTGCGATATGCAGCCATAGGGAAAATGTTACAGCAGACAGCATGGTACAGATGGAAAGTGCTGCCACTGCAAAATCTGCATCGCCGTTCATTTCTTTTGCCATAACATAGGTTAAAGTGGCGGTGGGCGATGCCAGAAGGATAAGGCCGGGAAGATAGCCCTGGGGATCTATATGGAATAAACGGTAGAAGATAACGCCCAAGCCCGGAAGTAGAATCAGCTTCAAGAAACTCGAAGAAAAAAGTTGAAATATCTTTGACTGAATCAACTTAAAAGAGAGAGAAGCCCCGATAAGGAGCAACGCCATGGGAAGTGCGAGTCCGCTCAAAATATTGAGACTTCTGTCCATGACAAGGGGCAGCCGCAGTCCTGTGAAGGAAAATAAAATACCTGCAAATGCAGAGAGAATAACAGGATTGCCCAGTATTCGTAAAACAACAGCCCGTTTGTTTTCTGAGGCCGAAGTATTGTCAGAATTCAATTGAAGGGCGACGACGGCAAGAAAATTCTGCAATATCATGATAAACCCGGCAATAATACTGGCCCTCACAAATCCATCATTGCCGAGGGAGTAATATGCAACGGCAAGACCGATATATCCCAGATTCCCATGAAAGGAGGCCTGAATAAACGTTCCCAGGGCCCCTTGCCGGATCCCCCAAAATAAGCCCACGCACCAGGCCACTGCAAAGACAATCAGAACGGACAGGAGCGTAATGAACAGAACGATAACGTCGAAATTGGCCTTTAAGGAAGCCTTAGAGATGGCGTGAAAAATCATGGCGGGGATTGCCAGGTAATAGACCAGACGATTTGCCGGACCTAAAAATTCCGGCGGAATAAACCCTTTAAATCGGACAAACCATCCCAGGGTGATTATCGAAAATATAGGGATTATCGTGTTGATAATATTCATAATAAAACCTTTATTCTAAGTTGGGGATCCCTCCCGGATATTTCACGGATTCTGCGCGGCAATATATTTCAGCATCTGACCGATCACCATTGCGATAATATCCCTCGGCATAAAGCCGTCGGGCATCCCTTCCATAAACCTGTCGGTTATCTCTTCGGTGCTCTTTTGAACATCTTTGGTTTTACCATAAGACGCTTCCAGAATACCCCGTGTTTCCTTTGCGGCGTTTATGGATTGCTTCAGGTAACCCCGGCCGTCATCACCGGTCCTGGCGCCGAAGTGCTCGGCCAGATAGACGTCGATTTCATACCCGGCCATCTTTTCAAGACTATCTTGGTATTTGTCAAAATTTGAATTGGCGGATGTAAAAACCTTATCTTTAAATGGAACGCCTCCGGCATCGGACCCAAACATGGCTTTCTCCTGAGGAAAATAGACTGCAATGGAACATGAAGAATGACCCGGGGTATCGATCACCTCCATGGAGAGATCACCGCAGGAAATGACGTCTCCTTCTCCGACAATATCTTCGACATCTATTTTGCCAAACCCCAGTCCCAGATTTTCGGCCTGTTCTTCGAGTCCATGTTCAGCCAGCAGTATTTCATTTAAGGATGAAATACTTTCCATGACGTTGGGTCTGTCCAAAAGTTCCTTTGCCCTTGCCGATGCCGTTATTTTTATCCACGGCCATCGATTTTTGAAAAAAGGAACGATCCCGCAGTGGTCAAAATGGGAATGAAGTATCACCATTTGTTTTATCTTTTTCTCTTCTATATTAAATTCCTGCAGCTGCCGGATCACATCGGGAACGATGTAGGTCATTCCCCCGCCGAGGATGGCATACTCGCTGTTTCCCTTTAAAAGATAAACACATGACGCTTTTTGACCGAGGAGCAAAATTCTTTCGGTCACGTTTCCGGGTTGGTCTATAATCATTTTATTCTCCTTTGCGGAACCGTCACCCCTTGCGCTTGATACATTAAAAAATCTACAATGATACGAGTCGAGCATAAACAAAATTGGGATTCCCTGCAACCCAATACAATACAACGACCAGGGTTAACGCATTTGATTTCGGTACAGCGAAGCGACGGCGTGTTTCTCTTGGAAACCGACTGGCTGTTTGAAGGGCTTTAGCACGCGCTAGACCGAGCCGAATGAAATTATGATTTAAAACATCCATCGGATATTTCATTGACGAATTGTTCTTTATGACCCTGGCACGGCTCGGGCTTACGGGTGCTCGAGCACAAGTTTCAGTCGGTTGGAAAGAGATATGCGCCGCCGTGGAGCGTTCTCTCTCTATTGGAACTCAAATGCGTTTGCCCTGATACAATGACGTTAAGGGTGAAAAACTATCGACAAAACAATAAATGAGCAATAAGTTTATGAGAAAAATTTGAAAATTCGCAATTGCAATGTTAATATCTTGATTGAGCGAAAGTCGAAGATGCCCCAGTCCGAAGTGAAGGCAGATTAATAGGGTTTAACACTTTTAATATCAGAGGGTCGAATATGAAAGTATCGAGCATCCAACTTGGAATTGTCGATCAGTCCAAACAGAATAACCTTGAACACGCGCTGAATATGGTGGACCGAACACCTGAAAGCGACCTGATTTTACTGCCTGAAATATGGCCGTGCGGTTTTTTTTCTTTCGACAGGTATCAATCTGACAGCGAACCGATGGATGGCCCAACGGTCAGTGCATTCAAAGAAAAGGCGCGTGAACGGCAATGCCATATTTTGATGGGTAGTTTTGTCGAAAGAGAAAACAATAATTTGTTTAATACGACGATATTGCTGAACCCAAATGGGGGAGTTGTCGCGAAATATCGCAAGATCCATCTTTTCGGCTATATGTCGGAAGAGGCCAAACTTTTGACCCCGGGCAAAGATGTTGTCGTTACGGATACCCCTTGGGGAAAAAGCGGATTTTCGACCTGCTATGATCTGCGGTTTCCGGAGTTATTTCGCAGAATGGTCGATAAGAACGCGAAATTTTTTATAGTCGTTTCCGCCTGGCCCCTTGCACGCGTGGCGGCTTGGCGGTTGTTTAACAGGGCCAGAGCCCATGAGAACCTAGCGTATCTTTTCTCCTGCAACTGCGCCAGTACCAGCGCCACTGTCGGCACCCGTTTTGCGGGCCACAGCATGATGGTCGACCCTCTGGGACAGGTTCTGGTCGAGGCGGGGGAGGAAGAAGAAATTATCACCGCTGAAATTGATCCCGGCATGGTCGATTCGGTACGGAGCCAATTCCCGGCGCTTGTGGATCGGGTCTTACGCTAGTCGACCAGAAACGATCCACCTAGGTACATGTATTCCAAAATACGGTCACGTATTTTTAACTTGCTTTATTCATTCTATTTATGCAAAAGTTTAAAGTGCCTAAAGTGAACTAAAATGCCTAAAATTAAGGTGTTC
>Ga0210365_10695219_pt1 | contig 11796 bp, 10 predicted proteins | sample S637metaT_FD_159655 | JGI IMG/M metagenome (GOLD analysis project Ga0210365, IMG submission 159655) | Metatranscriptome of estuarine sediment microbial communities from the Columbia River estuary, Washington, United States - S.637... | ecosystem: Environmental > Aquatic > Marine > Intertidal...
ATCCGGTACGTCGAACACTACCTGGAAAAAGAAAAGATCATGCTCGTGTTCGAAGACTTCGAGACCAACCTCAACCTCGATGGAAAATTCAAAAGCGACCGCCTGAAAGAATTCCTGATGTACCTGAAAGATTCGCTGAAGGAAAAAGACGCACTTTTATTTTTCACCACCGAAACCGATATCCCCGGTTTCAATTCCATCGCCATGCCCGCATTCACCGAAGAAGAGTTCAAAAAATTCCTGCTCAACCTCGAAGCACTGAACCGGTTGAATCAAAAATCCAGGGAAACCCTTATGTTCGATATGGGCGCCAATCCCCGTACCCTGCTGCTGCTGGACCGCGCGGCCCTCCTGGAGTTCGGGGAAAAGAAATTCCAGTGGGACAGCCTTAAGAAACGCATTCCCAACCTCGCGGAACGTATCCTTTACAAGGAAACCGAAGACGCCGATTTCTCTTCCCTGCTGGTGGAAAGACTCGTACAGCACCTTTCCCAACCCCGGGTGCAGTTGCTCAAAGGACTTTCCATTTTTAACCGGGCCGTCGGCAAAGCGGCCCTCGACGCCCTGGAATTGAAAGTGACCGACAGCGACCGTAAAGCCCTGGTGGACTTATCGCTGCTGCACTATTCCGATAACAGGGATTTGTACCGGCTTCACCGATTAACCGCCCGTTTTATGGTAACCAAACTGGACGAGGCGGAGAAAAACCGGCTGCACCTTCGCGCCGCCGCTTATTTCGAGACCCTTCGCCGGGAAAACGCCGGGCGGGATATCGAAAACGAAGTCGGGATTCGCGGTCATTACGTCGAAGCCGGGGAGTGGGGCAAAGTGGCGGATATATCCCTTGAACTGGACCAATATTTAATTACCCGCGGGTACCCCCAATTGGCCTTCGACCTGCTCCTGGAGATCGAAAACAAAGAGTATGACCGGGAAACCCTGGTACGTATTTACCGGCGCCTGGCTATGTTTCATCACCTTTTCGGGCAATTCGACCGGGTCATTGCCCGGAATGAAAAATTAATCCCCCTCTATGAAAAGACCGGCGACCGTGACGGCATTGCACACAGTCGGCGGCAAATGGCAATGGCTTACGATCAGAAACGAAAATACGACGATGCCTTAACCCAATACGATCGATCGCTGGAACTCTTCGAGGCCCTGGGTGAAATCCCCGCCGCGGTATTCAACCGGTTGGAGATGGGGAAAATCCATCAAAAACGGGGAAAGTATGACGAGGCATCGGAGGAATTCCGAAAGGCACTGGAAATGGCCCGGTCGGTTAACGATCCCGAAGGCATTGCCGGGAGCCTGACCGAATTGGGTCGGGTGTGCGAGATGCGCGGCGAGTTTGATAATGCCCTGGAGCACTACCTGGAGGCCCAGCAAGTCAAAGAACGGATCGGGAATGATAAAGAAACCGCTTCCGGTCTTCACCAGATCGGGAACGTTTATTTTTTGAAAATGGAATTCGACCAGGCCCTGGGTTATTATCAGCGGTCGCTGGCGTTGAGCGAAAAGATCGGCGATCTCAAGGGTGCCGGTTACAGCCTGGGGCAACTGGGAATGATCCATCACCGGAAAGGTGAGAATGACGAGGCGTTAAAACTATATAAAAAATCGTTGGAATTATTTGAAAAAGTGGAAGACCACCGGGGGATTGCTTCCGGATTGCACCAGGTGGGACGGATTTACCAGGACCAGGGGAAAAGCGATGAGGCATTGGAGCACTATAAAAAGTCGGTGGAAATCCGGGAGAAAAATGCCGACATGCCCGGTATGGCGTTGGGTTACGGTCAGTTGGGGATGTTATACTTCGAACGTGAGGAGTATGAAGAGTCGCTGCGTTCTTCCACCAAAGCGTTTGTGTTGTTTTCAAGGATGAATGCCCCCGGGGCCGAGTTGGCCAGGAAAAACATGGTCAGGGTTCGCGATAAAGTTTCTAAAGAGAAATTCGAGGAGATTTTACAAGAGTTCAATATTCAAACCGAACCGCCTGAAGAGAAAAAGGAAGAGAAAAAAGAAGAAAGTTAACCGATGTAATTCGGGAAGGAAATTTCTCTGAAAAGGTTGAGGGCATAACGGTCGGTCATTCCCGCGATGAAATCGATGATACGGCGTTCCACCGTGTCTTCCCCGGGATACGGATTGATAAAGCTTTCAGGGGCCTTTTTTACCCGGTGGTAGATGGTGGTTATAATCCGCCTGATTTTTTCGATCTCTTCCTCGGACTCTTTGACAAAATACACCCGCTCGAATAAGAAATCCCTCAGGTTGGAAAGTTCTTTATAAATATTATCTGAAATAGAAATGTATTCCAGACCTTTTTCCAGGGTCTCGTGGATCACGTCCAGCACAATGGTGTCGATGCGTTTGGCAAAGGTTTTGCCGAGACATTTTTTCGTGGATTCGGGGATATCGTCATCCGTAATGAGTCCCGCCCGGCCGGCGTCGTCGAGATCGTGGTTGGCATAAGCGATAATATCGGAAATGCGGACGATCTGGCCTTCCAGGGTTTGGGGTAGTTTCGACCGGTCTCCGGGGATAATGGGGTCCTGGCCCTTGGAATGGGTGGCAATCCCGTTCCTGACTTCAAACGTGAGGTTAAGGCCTTTCCCGTCGTATTCCAGTTTATCCACCACGCGCAGGCTTTGTTGATAGTGTTTGAACCCGTTGTGTAATTCGCTTAATATTTTTTCGCCCGTATGTCCGAAAGGTGTATGGCCCAGGTCGTGTCCCATGGCAATGGCTTCGGTGAGGTCTTCGTTCAGGTTCAGGGCTTTTGCGATCGTCCGGGCGATTTGGCTGACTTCCAGCGTATGGGTGAGGCGTGTTCTGAAGTGGTCGCCTTCGGGAGAGATGAAGACCTGGGTTTTATGTTTCAGTCGGCGGAAGGATTTGCAGTGGAGGATGCGGTCGCGGTCGCGTTGGAATTCCGTGCGAACCGGTGATTTTTTTTCTTCGCGCATGCGTTTGCTGAGGGCGCTCCTGGCGGCTTTCGGGTGCAGGCGTTCTTCGTTTGCTTCCAATTGTTCTACAATATCCATCATCCCAATAATTACACCATCCGTAACTTTTTGTCAAATTTATTTTTATTGCCCACAGAGCACACAGAAGACACAGAACAGGTTATAATAAAAAGTTTTTCGGGGGTCCAGGGGGCGGTTTTTCAAAAAAGCCCCCTGGTCGCCGAAGGCATAATTGAATTCGGTGGTTGTGAAACAGAAGTTAATATGATATATATAATGACTTAACATTTAATAAAATAAGGAGTGCTGAAATGTTGTTGACAATCGACGTAGGAAATACTTCCACCGGGGTTGCCGTTTTTGACGGTGATGTCATCGCAACCAAAAATAAACTGCCCACACCCGACGAAATCGATATAACCTTTATCAAAAGTCTGATCAAAAAAGAACTCAGGCGACCGATCAAAGATATTATCATCTCTTCCGTGGTACCTTTTGTGGATGAAACCCTGAAAGAAGCCGTTCATAACTATTTTCACGCGGAACCGTATTTTATCGATCATACCAGTTACCCGGAACTGACCTTTACCGTGGATACCCCCACCGAGTTAGGGGCCGACCGGATTGCCGATGCCGCGGGCGGTCTTCATTTTTTCAAGCCCCCCCTCATTATTATCGATTCCGGGACCGCCATTACCTTCGATGTGATCAGCCGGGATTGCGAATACCTGGGCGGCTGTATTATACCCGGTATCGAGCTCTCCATCCACAGCCTGGCTGAAAAGGCCGCCAAACTGGAACGTATTCATTTCAGCATACCCAAATCAATCCTCAGCACCAATACCGCGGACCATATCCGCGCAGGCATCTATTACTCCCACGTGGGCGGGTTGTCGTACATTATCGAGGAGTATAAAAAAATCGTGGGTAAAGATGCGAAAGTCATTGCCACCGGCGGCCTCTCAAAATATTTCGAAGGAACCATAAAAAATATCGACCGCTTTGAACCCGACCTCATCTATTACGGCCTCAAACGAATTTATGATCGGGGGAAGGGTAAGGGGTAAGGAGTAAGAAGAGACGCCGATGGATATTGGGAAGAACGACGGTTACGATTTTGTGACCCGGGCCGTCCTGTTCCTTGAAAACGCATATGGGGTCCACTTTTTTATAACCCCGAAAGACTTCGATGTACTGTACCGCTGGTATGAGAAACGAATTCCCTTTCCCATCGTCAAAGAATCCATTGCCAACGTCGTGGAACGGTGGAAGGAAAAAAATAAAACCGTATACAGCTTTTCCAATTTTTCCTATGAAGTGAAAAAGAACTTTACCACCTTTTTGCAGTTGAATGTCGGGGCCACCGTCGACGTGACCCGGGACAAACCGGACACCGATGAATACGGCGAAGCCCAACATTTTTTCGATCATTTCCCTCCCGGCCTGAACACGTTAAAGCAGGAGTTCGAAGATATCTTCCGGCGGGTAAAGAGCAAAGAGGAGATCGATTTGGCCCCGGTCTATCGAAAATTGGTGGAATTATTCGAAGACGATGAGGAATTGAAAATAAAAGTGGCGGTTTTTTCCCGGAGCCTGGCTCCTGAATTGCAAAAGCCCGAGATCGAAAACCGCTACCGGCTCAATTACCTTCTCCACAAATACCGCATCCCCGATTTCGAGATGCTGACGTAAACATGGTTTCAAAAAGCAATAAAGAGAAGAAGGTCCGGCTGGATGCCGAAGTGGTGAGGCGGGGCCTGCTTTCATCCGTGGAGAAAGCCGGGGCTTTTATCATGGCCGGTGAAATCCTCGTGGACGGCCAGGTGGTTTACAAGGCGGATACGAAAGTAACCGGTGAAACCGTCATCGGGATAAAAGAAAAATACCCTTACGTCTCCCGGGGCGCATCCAAGATCGGGGCGGCCTTTAAAGAGTTCGGCCTTTCCGTGAAAGGGAAAAAGGTCCTGGATATCGGCATCTCCACCGGTGGTTTTACCGACTATATGCTCCAACACGGCGCGGCACGGGCCGCCGGCGTCGATGTAAATATCCGGCAGGTAGACGATAAACTCAAACAGGACGAGAGATTAACATTGATAAAAGCCAATGCCCGGGACCTCGAACCCGGTCAGATCCCTTTCCAACCCGACCTGATCGTCATGGATGTCTCGTTTATCTCCGTGACCAGGATACTCCCCGCCCTTTCCCTGTTCAAACATGCGAAAATACTGGCCCTTATCAAACCTCAATTTGAAGCCAGGCGTGAAGACGTGTCGAAAGGCGGGGTTATCCGTGAAAACGAAAAAAGAATCGAAATCCTTTTGGAAATAAAAAAAAAAATTCAACACTTGAACTTTGCCGTTACCGGTGTTACACCGGCCGGGGTCGCCGGGAAAAAAGGGAACCTCGAATATTTTTTTCTCCTTGAGTATGGAAAAAAAGAGTCGATTAATGATACAATAGTAACTCATGCAACTAAAATATAAAAAAGCAGGTATCGTGGTCAAGCCCCATGACGGAGTGGTTGTCTATTTGAAAAGGGCAATCGACATCCTGGAGCGGTTAGAAGTTGAAGTCATCCTGGAGAAAATCGCCGCCGATCTGATCGGCGCCACCGGTAATATACCCCGGGAAGAAATTTGCCGTCGATCGGATATCATCATATTGATCGGGGGGGACGGGACGTTCCTGTCCGTGGCCACCCAGGCCGTGGAAGCCCAAATTCCCGTGGGCGGTTTCAACCTGGGCAACCTCGGTTTTCTTACCGAATTGAACAAGGATTTGATGGAAGAGAGTTTGAGGGATATCTTTCACGGGCAGCCGAAGATTTCCGACCGGAAACTCCTGCAAATCGATTTTAAAGGCGAAAGACACCTTGCCCTCAACGACGTGGTGGTCAACAAGGGTAATATCGCCCGGCTCGTCAAGCTGCGCCTGGACATCGACGGCCATCACGTGGCCGAAGTGAGCGGGGACGGTTTGATCATTTCGACCCCCACCGGCTCCACCGCGTATTCCCTGGCTTCCGGGGGCCCCATTGTCACACCCCACGTCAAGGGGATCGTTATTACTCCCATCTGTCCCCATTCGCTTACTTTCCGCCCCTTTATCGTGCCGGATGAGTCCAAAATTTCCGTCAGGCTGGAGAGTGAAAACACCGAGGTCTTTATTACCGTGGACGGTCAGACCGTGCTCCCCATGGAGGCCGGTGACAGTTACGAGGTGAGTCTCCACAACCGGAAGCTGAAAATGATCGTATCCAAAAGTTTGAATTATTTCAAGCTTTTAAATGAGAAATTAAACTGGGGCTTATAATATGGCACTATTGGTATGGGGAAAATTCACCGCGCTGCTGATACTGATATATATTTTCGGGACCCGGGCGGCGAAAAGCGCGGACCTTATCGCGGAAAAAAAGGGACTGGCCAAAGCCTTTATGGGCGTTGTGTTTATCTCCATGGTCACCTCCTTTCCCGAACTTTTTACCGGTATATCCGCCGTTACCGTCGTCGACTCTCCCGATCTGGCCATGGGTGAAATCCTGGGCAGTTGTCTCTTCAACCTCCTGATCATCGCCGTTATCGAAATCGTCTACAAGAGAAACACCTTTTTCCAACTGGAAGGGAAAATCAATATTTTACCCATCGCTTTTAGCTTTATCATGATCAACGTCCTGACCCTGGGCATTGCCGTTCAATTTGATCTTGCCATCCTCAACGTCAGCATTTTTTCCATCTTGATCTTTTTCCTGTACATAATTTTCTTACGTATCCTTTACAAAGAAAGAAAAGCCGGGAAAAACGGGAACACCGGGACCTCGACCGTAAATTTGAGAAAAGAGGTATTTTTATTTGCCGTCTCTTCCCTTGTCATCATCGGGGTGGGGATTTACCTTCCCGTCGTGGGTGAAGAGATTTCCGCCGTGATGGGTTGGAACAAATCCTTTGTGGGGATTATTTTTCTTGCCTTTGTAACCTCCTTCCCGGAGTTGGTGATCTCGTTTTCCACCGCGCGGATGGGGGCCTTCGATATGCTCCTGGGTAATATTACAGGCAGTAATCTATTTAACGTGGCCATTATCTTTTTTATCGATATTTTCTATATCAAGCACCAGTTGTTCGGTGCCGTGTCTCCCGTCAATGTGACCGTGGGAATTATTGCCCTGCTCATGAATTTTATCCTCTTTTTCGCCGTGGTGCGGCGTTCCAGGCAAAAAATCCTTAACATTATCTCCATTAACGCCTTATTGCTGATTTTGCTCTATATTATCAACCTGATCGTCATTTATTACATGCCGGGGAAAGGTTGAGCTTCGACCCGGGGTGTGTGAGTGTGTTTTTTTTTAAATAGTGTTTTATAAAAAAAAGTAGATATGATATAATCGATGAAGAGGTTAAGATGAGAAGGTTAACTTTTTTAATTATGTTGGTTTTGTTGGTTGGTTCGGTTAATGTGTTGTTCGCCCGGGTTGACGTCAACCTTGACAAGGGTATTACCTACTTGTTGATAGGGGATAAAAGCCTGGCGGGAAAACATTTGAACCTGTACTATCAGAAAGGGATCAATCCCTCGTTGAAGAACGGTTTCAATTTGCTGATGGAGGGAGAGAACGACGAGGCCGCACGGCATTTCAAGAGTTACCTTGATCTTGATCACCGGTCGTCCATCGCGTTGGTAGGGATTGCGTTATCCACTGCACATTTGTCCATATCCAACACCGATGAACTGCTGAAGCGTGCCGCCCGTCTGGACCCCACGTATTCCCCCGCTTATCTTTGCCTGGGGGTGCTGAACCAGGGGAAAAAGAATTATCCCATGGCCGAGTTTAATTTTAAACGGGCTCAGCGGTTTGCCAATATCCCCGAATTCAATATCCTCCTGGGACGGCTGTACCTTGAAACCGGGAATCCCGGTGCCGCACTGGGCCTCCTGAAAAAAGAAGCGGACCGGGCACCGGATAATTTTTATTTTAATTTCCTGACCGCCAAAGCGTACCTCATGATGAACCGGTTGGATGACCTGGGTCCGTATATCCAGGCCGCCCTCGATGCCAGGCCCGATAATAACGACGCCCGGTTATTATCGGCAAAATACTACCTGGACCAGGACAATGCCCAGAAAGCACGCATCATCCTTAAAGGGATAAAACGTGAGGAATACGATGAAGACTACATGAAAACCTTTGCCGACGTGCTGGTAAGGCTAAAAGATAAGACCGCCAGGAATTATTTGTATGAAGTGTTTTCCAGGAAACCGTGGGATAGGGAGATCAACCGGTTATTGGGGCTTTTTCATTTGTGGATGGTTAAGGGTGGAAATGTCCAGAACTGGATTGATCGCGCGGTATTGAGTGGAACGGACGTTAAACGGTTGAAAGAGATATTCCCCGATAAATATACCTTTCCCGAATACAAAAACCTGCCTTTTTTCGAAGTAAACCGGATCGATTGGATTTCCGAAGACCTTCTCCTGGTGGCCGCCATACAGAAGAGTGGGGACCAGGAAAGACTTTTTGTCATCGATATGAATCGGATGAGAATTGTTCAGACAATGACATTCAACGGGAGCTTACGGGAATTTTTTCTTTCCGAAGATAATAAACACCTGGTGTTTTCGTCCACTGCGCGGGAGGGCGAGAGTGTCTACCTGTACTATATCGATTTAACGGGCCGTACCCTGCGGCTGCAGCCGCTCAGCGGGAGACCGTTGGCGTTCCCGTCGGTCGCCGTTGGGTTTAACACCGGCGGTACCATTGTATATGTCACCGACAGCCGGATAAACACGCTGGCCTTTGAGTCGCCGTTTTCACAGGTGTCCCAGTACGGGCAAAAGACGCCGGTTTATCCCAATTACCCGTTCCAGGTCTATAAATATTATTTAAAAATGGGCCGGCTGGAGCGAATGAAGGATGCCGTTCAGTCCGAAGTCGTTCCGCCCATCGATGCGTTGAAAAAGTATGCCGTGGTGGCCAATGCATACCAGGATAACAGCCGTGTAAATGCGTTGATTGAGGCAGGGCTGCAATTGGACCTTACGTCTCCCGAATCGGTAAAGATCTTTTTCTCCAACGACATGGATTATTTTATTATTTACCTGGCCGATTTGAAAAATGCATTCAAGGGTGTGCTCTGGGACAGTCACAACCGGAATGCCCGGGAAATAGACGAGACCATGTTCCTTGGAAAAGGAAATTACGCGGAATTGCAAGTCGTGGATATTAATCCCATCGATGAAGAGATGCTGGTGCTGACCAAAGAGAAGAAGGATTTGATCCTGTACAATTACCGGACCCATTTGCACATGAACCTGGCAACCGAAGCGTTTAAGACCCATTACAACCGGGAGTACAATATGGTCTACGCCCTGAAGGCACGGAGCCGCGACGTGTTTTTCGGTGGGGCCGGACTCCAGGTTATTTCCCTGTCTCCTTATTTAAATAAGACCGTGGGTACGCGGATGGGATTGACCGATATCCTCGGTTCCGAAGGGGAAAGTGAGGTCTATTTTTCTACCTACAACGGCGAGATCGTTAGAATGGACAACGAATATAAATTCTCGTATGTCAAACCTTCCCTGGAGGGCAGCCGGTACGCCGTCTCACCGGGGGGGAAGCGAACCGCTGCCTTTATCAACGACCGGCTTGTATCGATTGAATAACGCATGGGAATTCAGCAGGAATTTAAAAAGGTAAAGCTTTTTTGCGGGTTGATTTACGGGAGTCACGATGTTTATATGGACATCGTCGGGAAGCTTCGAGCGGTATTTTCCGATGTGGACGTGGAGTCCCAACCGTTTGATTTCGATTTTACCACCTACTATAACGGGGAGATGGGTTCCCCGTTGTACCGGCGGTTCGTTTCCTTTGACAGGCTGATCGCTCCCGATCGATTACCGGATATCAAGGCCATAACCAATCGCATAGAGGATGTTAATGCCGTCGATGGGAAGCGTGTGGTCAATCTTGACCCCGGGTATCTTTCCGATGCCAACGTGATCATCGCCACCACCAAGAATCATTATCACCGGGTGCCGTTGGCCCACGGCATTTATGCCCACATGGAGTACGTGTTGAAAAAGAAGAAGTTGGAACCCCTGGAATGGACCTACCCGGATTTCAGATCGCCGCAATACATGGCGTTTTTCGAACAACTAATCCCTATCTACAGGCAAAACCTCAAGGTCCAGGAATGATATTAACTTTTTGAAGGCCGCGGCACGGTGGGAGATTTGGTTTTTTTCTTCCATGGTCAGTTCCGCGAAGGTTTTTTGGAAGGGGGGGTAGTAGAAGATGGGATCGTAACCGAAACCGCCGGTTCCCCTCTTTTCCCTCAAGAGAACACCTTCCACTTCTCCGGTGAAGGATTCGATGACTTTGCCGTTTATGGAGAGCGTGACCACCGTTACAAATTTTGCCTTCCTGTTCTCGATATGCGTTAACTCCTTCAACAGCTTTTGAATGTTTCTCTCATCGTCTTTGGGTTCGCCGGCATACCGGGCCGAATAGACCCCGGGTTTGCCCCCCAGGGCGTCTACCGCCAGTCCCGAATCGTCCGCGACGGTGTAAATATCGGTGACCATCCGGCTGTAAAAGAGGGATTTCTCAATCGAGTTGTCCAGGAACGTGTCGCCCGTCTCCGGGCAGTCGGCCGAGATATTAAAGTGGGAGAGTGAAAATACCGTTACGTCCAGGGAACCTTCTTTTAATAACCGGTCGATCTCTTTAATTTTCCCTTCATTTTTAGTGGCTGCCAACAGGTCCATCATAAATGCTCGCTGGAGATCTCCTTGACCCCGTGCAATTGCATTACACGCTCTACGAAAACCTGGTTCTTATTTTTGGAAGTGGTTATCGCGATCTCGATCTCATAACCGTCGTCTATTTTCCGGAGCCGGGCATCGATGTATTTCAGGCTCAATTCCCGGATGATCTTTTTTACTTCGATAAGTACCGCCGCGCTGTCTTCCGTGGAGATGATATAGGAATAGAATTGCGATTGGTTTTCCAGCACTATGGAAATGTATTTTAATCCCGTGAACACCAGGGCCATGAAGATCGTAACCAGGAAAGATGCCAGGTAATACCCGCTTCCCACCGCGATACCCAACGCCGCCGCCACCCAGATCGTGGCAGCCGCGGTCAGTCCCCGCATGGTTGAGCGTTCGCGGATGATAACTCCCGCCCCCAGCAGGCCGATACCCGTGACGATATGGGCCGCCAGTTGCAGCGGGTTCCCGGTATTTGCCGCTTCCGCCGCTTTAAAGGAGATGACCGTGATCAACGTCGCGGCCACGGCGATTAAAATATTTGTTCGTAAACCGGGTTCTTTCTGGACCAGTTCCCTCTCGAGCCCGATAATGCCGCCCAGTACCGCGGACAATAAAATCTTTAAAATAATCTCAATTTCCATTTAATTTATCCTTATTATTTAAACACATAGGCGAGGATAAAAATGGCAACCAGGAATAACGTATAAAACGCGAAATACGGATTTTTCAGTAACCGTTCCGGTTCTTCCGCGCCTTCGATATCCTGGAGCGATTTCTTCATGAACATGATCAGGTAGACCAGGACAAAGGGCGTGGCAAAGAGAAACGTTTTCAATTCCGCTTCCACCGCGAAAAGGCAAAAGGTTGCCAGGAAAATCACCGCGTTGGCCACCATAAACACCTGGAGACCCTTGAGACTGTATTTTTTTAGCGATAAACGGTAACCCGACGATTCTTCCAGGGTGAGGAATTTCTTTTCAGCCACCCGTTTCCCTACCATCAGGAAATTTCCAAAAGCCCACCAGGAGATCAGCAGCGATGCCGGTGGGGTCGCGGCCGC
>Ga0210365_11084361_pt1 | contig 11768 bp, 11 predicted proteins | sample S637metaT_FD_159655 | JGI IMG/M metagenome (GOLD analysis project Ga0210365, IMG submission 159655) | Metatranscriptome of estuarine sediment microbial communities from the Columbia River estuary, Washington, United States - S.637... | ecosystem: Environmental > Aquatic > Marine > Intertidal...
ATTTGTTTTCAGCCTGGGCAGCGGTTCCCTTTACGCGCAGGAGAAACCGAGATTAGGTGTCCTTCGGTTCACCAATAATGTGGCCGGCTTATACTGGTGGCATTCGAATGTAGCGGATGAACTGTCCGATATGCTGGCCTCGGAACTGGTCAGCACCCGTGCGTTCCAGGTGTTGGAACGGAAAGAGATCGGGGTGGTGCTCAGCGAGCAGGATTTGAGCGCTTCCGGCAGGGTCAGTAAGAGTACCCTTGTAAAGATGAAAAATATCAAGGGGGCGAAATACTTGATCGCCGGTACGGTTTCCGCTTTCGAGGAATCCGGTAAAAAGGGTGGAAAAGTACGGTTTAAAGGAATCAGTCTCGGCGGCAGCAAAACCAAGACCTATATTGCCGTGGATGTGAAGATCATCGATACGGAAACCGGCGAGATCGTGGATGCCAGGACCATCGAAGGTAATGCCAAGGGCAGTTCCGTCGGTGCGGGTTTAGACCTGCGGAATTTCTCCGTCGCCGGCGGTGAAGCGAAAAAAACACCCGTGGGAAAAGCCATTCGCGCATGCATCGTTTACATCAGCGAATACCTGGAATGCTCCCTGGTGGAAGGTCTGGATGCGCCCTGTATGAAAAAATGGGACGCAATGGACTCCAAACGCCGGGAAAAAACAAAAAGCTCCATCTCGTTGGACTAGAGCTTTAATAGTGCCTAAAGTGCCTAAAGTTTAGGCACTTTAGGCACTTCAATATGATTCGTTACACCTTCGGACCCGTGCCTTCACGCCGGCTGGGAATATCCCTGGGGGTGGATATTATCCCTTACAAAACCTGTACCCTGGACTGCGTGTATTGTGAGTGCGGGAAGACCACGGATTTGAGGGTAAAGCGGAAACGGTTCGTCGATCCCGGGACCGTGTTGGAAGAGATAAAAGAGGTGGTTTCCGGGGATCAACTCATCGAATACATTACGTTTTCCGGGTCGGGTGAGCCCACGTTGAATAAGGATATCGGTCACATTATCCGGGAGATCAAAAAAATCACCCATACCCCCACGGCGGTCCTTACCAACGGTACGCTGCTGCCGTTAAAGGAAGTGAGAGACGATCTTTCCGAAGCGGACCTGGTGCTCCCGTCTCTCGATGCCGTAACGCCGTCGTTGTTTTCGGAGATCAACCGGCCCCATGGGGAATTGGGTATCGGTTCGATCATCCGGGGATTGATCGATTTCAGGGATGAGTACCGGGGGAGGATTTGGTTGGAGGTGTTTATTGCCCGGGGCATTAATGACAGCGACGAAGAGTTGGAGAAGATTTACCGGGTCATAAAGAAAATCCGGCCGGACCGGGTGCAGTTGAATTCATTGGACCGCCCGCCGGCGTACGAAAATATCCGGGCTGTGGAGATCGGTGTATTGGAATCCATCGTGGAGAGGTGGGCGGATTTGCCCGTGGAGATCATCAAGCGGATTCGCCGCCGGGATGAGATTTCGTCGTTCAGCAGGAACCTGGAGAGTAATATTTTAAATACCATTGTTCGGCGTCCGTTAACCATGGAGGACCTGGAGGCGTTGACGGGTAAGAACCGTTTGGAGTTATACAAATACATCGATGTATTGGAGAGTGAGAAGAAAATCCAGTCGCAAATCATCGACAACAAAATTTTCTTTTTGGTTCCTACCTTTAAGTAGAGAGATGTAAGGGGCGGCGCTTCGCGCCTTATTTCAATTTATGTACGGGAAGAGTTCCGCGACATTGCGGAAACGTTCTGCGACTTGCCGCAATGCCGGGGACATGAAAGGGGTCTTGACTTTTTTTTTATAATAGTGCATCTTAAGGGCAGGAGATTGAAAATGAAGTTAAAATACATCGCTTTTGCGGTAACGGTTTTCCTGGTGGCCGCCTCCTGGGCGTGCGGGGGGAAAACCGAGGAAGAAGTGATCGTCGAAACGATTCATACCATCGGCGACTATGCCGAGGATAGAGACTTCGAAGGTATTATGGACTATATTTCCGAGTCCTATTCCGATGATGAAGACCGCACCGTCGAAGAGATCGGGGACCTCCTGGCCGACAATATCGAAAAATACCGCGGCATCGTCGTGAATATCCTCGGGACTCAAATTTCCGAACTGGAACCCACCCGGGCAAAACTCGAAACCGAAGTGGCATTCTCAAGCGGGGCCGCACAATTGTTCCGAAAAGCCGTCCGCTATTCCGGCCGCGTCTACCGGTTCAACGTGGAATTGGTTAAAGAAAATGAAAAATGGAGGGTCCAATACGCCTCATGGGACACCGTCTCGGAGAGAGAGATGATGCCCAAATCACGGAAGATCATGAAGGAATTATTCCCGGATAAGTGAGAAGAAGGGTCCAGCAGCCTGCTGGCGTAGAAGGCAGGTGGACTTTTGAGAACTGAAGGATTGCCCAAAAGCAACCCACCTGCCCCAACGGACCTCATTGTCGATGTCAACTGACACCGTTAACTAATATATATCATTTTTTGAAATTTTCAATTATTTTTTTTATTATTATTTTTATTTATTATTATTTTGTTGAAGAAGACAAAACCCCGGTTAAACGATTCCTTTTTCTTCCAGGTAATCCAGTACCGCTTTTGCCTCTTCTTCGATGGTCATCGTGTCTGCGTCCAGGACGATCTCCGGCTTCAACGGCTCTTCATAAGGCGCGGAAATACCCGTAAACTCTTTGATCTCACCGCTCTTGGCTTTCTTGTAAAGCCCCTTGGGGTCACGCTGCTCACAGGTATCGATACTTGCCTTTACAAACACTTCAATAAACCTGCCGTCTCCCAGCAGTTCCCGTGCAAAATCCCTGTCCTTACGATAGGGGGAAATAAATGCCGTGGTAGTGATCAAACCGGCATCGGCAAAAAGATTGCCCACCTCAGAAATCCGCCGGATATTCTCTTCCCTGTCCTCGGGAGAGAAACCCAGGTTTTTATTAAGCCCGTGCCGGATGTTATCCCCATCCAACACATACGTCAGTTTCCCCATTTCGTGTAATCGAAACACCACCTCGTTGGCCACCGTGGATTTCCCACTGGCCGAAAGCCCCGTAAACCAGAGCAGTACACCTTTCTGCTTAAGAAGTGTTTCCCTCGCTTCACGACTCACTAAGTGTTCGTGCCACGTGATGTTGGTTGCCTTTTGTTTATTCATGTCTCGTTTTAACCTCCGATATTGTGTTTTGTGATTCCTATTATGAATGGTATACCATACCAGATTATCGACTTAAATGCAAGGAGAAAAAAAACACTTGACAAACATACACGAATGTATGTATAATTTCGGGATTAAACCAGGAAGGAGTAAAAAATGAAGCGATTAACCGTATTGATTGTCGTATTCGTATTGGTTTTCGGGGCTTCCTACTGTACCAGGGAGAAGAGCGAAACCAAGAGCATGGCACAGATATACAAAGAAGAAGGAGTGCCGGTCAAGACCGAAACAGTGGTCCCGAAGCGATTCGAGACCGTATTGAGTTTCAATTCCGTTTTAACCGGGATAAAAGAGTCCACCGCGTACGCCGCCATGGGCGACAAAGTGGAGAATATCTATGTCGAGGTCGGCGATTACGTGAAGAAAGACCAGGTGCTGGTCACCTTCCCTACCGACAGCCCGTCGGCCAAATATTACCAGGCCAAAATCGCCTTTGAAAATGCCAAAACCGCGTTTCAACGGATAGACAACCTTTACAAGAGCGGCGGTATTTCCCTCCAGGAGCGCGACAATGCCAAAGCCGGTTACGACGTGGCCGCCGCCGATTGGAACTCCGTCGGACAGATGGTCAAAGTCAAAGCCCCCATCAGCGGCTATGTCACCAAAGTCCATGTCTCCGAAACCGATAACGTGGACAAGGAAGCGGCATTGGTGACCATTTCCCGGACCGACCGCATGAAAGCCGCCATCTGGGTATCCGAAGACGAGATCGCCGACGTGAAAAAAGACATGCCCGCTTTTGCCGCATGGAAAGGAAACAGCGTCGAAGGAAAAGTCGTACAGGTAGACATGGCAATGAGTGCCATGAAAAAAGCCTTCCGCGCCCTGGTGGAATTCGATAATCCCGATAACCGGATGAAAGCCGGTACGACCGTGGACATCCGCATAACCACCTCCACCAAAACCGGGGCCATCGTGGTGGAACGTAAAAATCTCCTGGAAGAAAAAGAAGAGTATTTCGTTTATGTCGTAACCGACGGAAAAGCCGAAAAACGAACCGTTACCCCGGGAAAACAACAGGGCCTGGACGTGGAAATCTTAGACGGTCTCAATCCCGGCGACCAACTGGTGGTGGAAGGCCAGATGCTCCTTGAAAACGGGAACAAAGTAAAGATAGTAGAAAGTAAGAAGTAAGAAGAGGAAAAAAAACATGTTTCTTTCAGATATATCTATTAAACGGCCCATTATGATCAGCATGCTGTTGATCGTGTTCCTCGTGTTCGGCGGGTTGGCCTGGTTCGGTCTTTCCCTCGATATGTTCCCCGAGGTGGAGATCGGGTTTGTCACCGTCCGGACCATCTACCCCGGTGCCGGTCCCAGGGAGATCGAGAGCCAGGTCACCAAGAAGATCGAGGATTCCGTCGCCACCATCAGTAAGATCGAGTTTATCCAGTCCTATTCCATGGACAGCGTCTCCATCGTCATGTTGAAGTTCGACATGGGTAAAGATGCCGACCTGGCCACCCAGGAAGTCAAGGACAAAGTCGATGCCATCCTCAACGACCTCCCCGACGATGCCGAGACCCCCCTGGTGGAAAAGTTCGACCTCCGGGCCGAGCCCGTACTCGATGTCGTGTTGAGCGGCACCCTCGATGCCACGGCGCTTTATGAAGTGGCCGATAAACAATTAAAAGACCGTTTTTCCCAGATCGAGGGCGTGGCCCGCGTCAACCTCGTGGGCGGACAGGAACGGGAAATCCGGGTGGAACTCGATAACCGTGTCGTCTTCGAGAATGCCATTTCACTTGCCCAATTGAGCCAGGTGTTGAAAGCGCAGAACATGGATATGCCCGGCGGCCAGTTTTTGCAGCGGTCCCAGGAATATGCCGTACGCCTGGGTGGACAATTGAAAAGCATCGAGGACATAAAAGAACTCGAAGTACCCACCGCTTTCGGCATGAAAAAACTGGGCCGCCTCGCCGACATCCGGGACACCGGCGCCGACGCGCGCGAACGCACCACCTATTTCGATAACCTCAGGAAATTCAAAGAAGACAACGTCGTGCTGCTCTCCATAATCAAAAGCGTGGACGGCAACACCGTCGATATGGTCCGCGACATCCGGGACCGGCTGCCCCAAATCGAGGGCGATCTACCCGCCGGGTGCAAATTGTCCATCGTCAACGATAAATCCGTATTTATCGAAAGCTCCGTCGAGGATACCCTGAGCAACATCTTCCTGGGTGTTATTCTCACCGCCCTCGTACTGCTCTTCTTCCTGCACGACATCCGCTCCACCATCATCGTAGCCATGGCCATGCCTTTTTCCATTATCTCCACCTTCCTCCTGCTCCAGGTTTCCGGTTTCACCCTGAACATAATGACCCTCATGGGATTGTCCATTGCCGTGGGAATCCTGGTGACCAATTCCGTCGTCGTGTTGGAGAATATCTTCCGGCACAAGGAGATGGGACACGACCGCCGCGAAGCAGCGGGAAAAGGCACCGCCGAGATCGCCGTGGCCGTTATCGCTTCAACCATGACCAATATCGTCGTGTTCCTTCCCATTGCCTCCATGTCGAGCCTGGTGGGACAGTTCTTTAAAGAATTTGCCCTGACCGTTACCTTTGCCACCCTTTTTTCCTTGCTCGTCTCCTTTACCCTTACCCCCATGATGGCCTCGCTGGTGCTGCCCGAAACCGATTCCAAAAAACATCCCCTGGGTCAAAAACTCGAAAAAGTCTTCCACATGTGGGAACGATGGTATAAAAAGATACTCTCCGTCGTATTGGCCACCCGGGTGCGCAGTTTTGCAGTGTTGGGCACTGCCGTAATTTTGTTCTTTTTGAGCTTTTTCAGTGCCGCCCGCGTGGGGTTCGAGTTTATGCCCCAGCTCGATGAAGGGGATATCAAGGTAGAAGTGGAACTCCCCCAGGGGTATAATCTCCACGAAACCGCGGCCCTTTTGAATACCATCGAGGAACGAATCGATAAACACCCCGAGGTAAAACATATATTGACCCGGATGGGTTCCGTCAACGAGACCGATATCGGTACCAACCTGGCAATAATCGGCGTGAAACTCGTGCCCGCCGAAGAGAGGACGGTCACCAGTGCCCGGGTCACCGGTATATTTATCCGGGAACTCTCCGATATTCCCAATGCCCGGATACGCGTATCCGCCAGCGCCCCCGGCCACGGGGGGGAAGCCCCCATCCAATTCTTCCTCCTGGGACAGGATGTCGATCAACTGGAACTATATAAAACCGATATCGTCAACCGGATCAAAACCGTTCCCGGTCTCGTCAATCCCAGCACCAGTTCCCGTTCCGGCAAACCCGAGATCACCCTGGTCCCGGACCGCCGAAAACTCACCGATGCCGGTTTAACCGTTTACGATCTCGCCATGACCCTGCGCAGTGCCGTGGAAGGAATCGAGGCCACCCGGTACAAAGAGGCCGGTGAGGAGTACGATATTCGCGTGGTCATGAAAAAGGGGTCCGTCGATACCCCCGAGAAAGTGGGAAACATCGCCGTGGTATCGCCCACCGGTGTATACCGTATATCACAGTTGTCCGCCGTGAATTTTGCCGAAGGGTACAGTAAAATTTTACACCGGGATAAATACAAGGCCATCGAGTTTACCGGTTACGTCGCCCCCGGTTATGTGTTGGGCGATGTGGTGGCGAAAATCCGGGAAGATATCGCCCGGATCGATTTTCCCGGCGGTTACAAAGTCGACTGGGGCGGCGACGTCAAAATGATGGAAGAGAGCATGATCGATATGGGAAGGACCTTTCTTATCGCCCTCCTCCTTACCTACATGCTCCTGGCCGCCGTCCTCGAGAGTCTCACCCAGCCGTTGATGATCCTGGGCACCGTGCCCCTGGCATTGATCGGTGTGTTCGTGGCCATGGACATGACCGGTAAAACCATGAATATCATGTCCATGATGGCCATTGTCATGCTCCTGGGAATCGTCGTCAACAACGCCATCCTGCTGTTGGATTATACCAATCTTCTAAGGAAGGAGGGCAAAGGCGTCACCGAGGCCCTGCTGGAAGCCTGTCCCACCCGGTTGAAACCCATTTTAATGGCCACCATTGCCATTATCCTGGGTATGCTGCCCATGGCGCTGGGTATCGGCGCCGCGGGCAAAGAGTTCCGTCAGCCCCTGGGGATTGTCAGTATCGGCGGGTTGGTGGTCTCTTCCATATTGACCCTGGTGGTGATTCCCGCCGTCTACAATTTAACCACCCGGCGAAAAGAGGCAATTGAGAGGAGTGAATAATGAGACATATAAATATAAAAAAGATCATGGCCGCCGTTCTCCCCGTATTCCTTTGGGTTATCTTACCCGGTCTCCGGGTCCGGGCCGACGGGACCGTTTATGACCTGGACGCCTTTCTTGCCCTGGTGGAGACCCACAGTAAAGACCTGGCACTGGCGAAAAAGGAACTGGACATGGCAAAAGTCAATAAAAAAGAGGCCATCTCCACCGCCCTGCCCGATGTCCGGGTTGAAGCCAATTACAAGCGGAACCTGAAAGATAATTTTCTTTACATCGATTTCCCCGATTTCGAGACCGGTGAGATGACCAACCAGAAGTTCAAGATCAATTATAAGAATGAATACGGCTTAAGTGCCGTACTGAACCAGACCCTTTTCAGTTTTAAAGTAGGGACCGCCTTGCGCGCGGCCAAAGAGTACAAAACGCTCACCGATTTCGTTTACGATGCCGCGCACCGGGCAGTATTGACAATGGCCAAAAAGGGGTTTTACCGGGCCTTGCTGTTGAAAAAAGTATGGGAAGTCGGCCGGGCGTCCGAAGAGAATGCCCGGGAGAATTACCTCAACATGAAAAAGAAATTCGATAACGGGCAGGTTTCCGAGTTTCATCTTTTGCAGTCCGAGGTCCGGTGGCGGAACCTTATGCCCGAGACCACCAGGGCAGAGCGCAATTACGAGCTGGCATTAAACAGCCTGAAGAACCTGGCCGGCATACCCGTGGAAGAGACGATCAGCCTGGACGGTCATTTCGACCGTGTTCCCCCCATGCCGGAGACGGTCCCGCCGGAGTCGGTGTTGGAACGGCGGCCCGATTTTAATGCCCTGTTGTGGGAGGAGAAGCTCCGGGGGACCGGTGTTAAAGCCGAGAGCGGCAACCGTTATCCCAGTCTTTCGTTGAACCTGATCTATAATTTCAGTTCCCTGTCCGATCAATTTAAATTCGAGCGCCGGAACGAGAGTTATATCGTCGGGTTGAATCTCGCCGTCCCTCTTTACACCGGTGGATACCGTGAGGCCCAGATTCGGAGGGCAAAGATCGAGTTGGAGAAGACGCGCATCAGGATCGATAAGGAGAAAGAGGCCATTTACAAGGACCTCCGGGACATCCGGCTTCGGTTGGAAGAGGCGCGCAAGCGGATGGTTTCGGCCGAAAAGAGTTTGGAGACGGCCAAAAAGGCCTTTGATATCGCCGAGATCACCGCGGCCAACGGGCTTGCCACCCAGTTGGAGTTAAAGGACGCGCGGGTATTTTACGACCAGGCCACGTTGAACTTGTATGCGTCCACCTATGATTACCTGGATGCCTATTTCGACTGGCAGCAAGCCGCCGGGAATTAAGAGATGAAAAGAATTAGCCACAGACTTACACAGACGGACACAGACTAAAAGATAATTTATTTTTTGTCTGTGTACAGTCTGTGAAAGTCTGTGGCTAAAAACCAAATAAGAGGTAACGATGAAGAAGACCAAGGAAGAGGCGGCGCAGACACGTAAGGCCGTATTGGAAGCGGCGGTGAAGACCTTTAGTACGAAGGGTTTCAGCGGCACCAACCTGGCGGACGTGGCAAAGGAAGCCGGGATGACCCGCGGGGCCATATACTGGCATTTTAAGAATAAATACGAGTTGTTGGAAGCCGTGATCCGACAAACCCATGAGAGGATGAAAGTGCGGGTGGATAAGGTTTTCGCTTCTTCCCTGAGTCCGCTGAACAAGGCCCGGCAATTGTTGCACGAATTTTTCCTGATCGTTTCCGAGGAAGATGAACTCAGTGTGATCGAAGAGCTTGTGGTGTTTAAATCCGAAACGAGAAAAGAATTGCAGCGTTTTTACAAGGCGCACATGGAGAAGGTAAGAGAGATGCGGGAGTTAATGACGGGATTGATACGTGAGGGGATTGAGATCGGAGAGATCGACAGTCGTTTAGACCCGGAGACCGCCGCGTTGGCGTGGATCAGTTATATCGGTGGAGTCAAGTTGGTATGGTCGTCCGGCATCGCGCCCTTTTCAATTCGTAAGAGTGCCGAAAGCCTGGCCGATATTTTCATCAACGGCATTGCCCGTAAGAAATAAAACAAGTTCAAAAAGTTTATCGAACGATTGAACAGGAACAAGGATATGCCAAATACTTTGCCTGGCACGTAAAACCGCCACGCGATGTATATCCGCGCGCCCTTTACCGCTTTCAACTTCCATTCCTATTTTATTGAAAAGCGGGACACATGTCAATAGTTAAAAATAAATTATCTAACTTTTTTGTTTTATCAACGGTGCGGTAATAAACCCTTCCAGTATCTTTATCCAGTTGTCGGTCATGATCTCCAGGGTCTTTTTGCCTTTCTCGGCCGTGGCTTTCGTGGCTTCGACCCAGGTCAGTTCGCCCAGGTAGGCGCCCGGTTTTTCCCCTGTTTCGGCGGCCCCGAGGGTCACAACCAGAAGCCCGGCAATCAATATCTTAGAAATGTGTTGACAATTCATCCTGCTTACCTCCAAAAGGTCTTGATACACTCCCCCATTATACAGGGAAACAAAAAAACAGGCAAGGGAAGGGTCGATTGAGGGATGGACATGATTAAAAACGTGAATGCGTCACAGAAATTCTATTCGAAAGATTTTAAGCCACCAAGACGAACGTATGCGTTGCCGGGAGCAACATATTCGCTGCCAATAACAACGTACGCGTTCCCGGGAACAACGCGTGCGTTGCCGAGAACAACGTATGCGTTCCCGGGAGCAACATATTCGTTGTCGAGAACAACGCGTGTGTTGTCGAGAACAACACATTCGTTCCCGGGCACAACACATTCGTTCCCGGGAACAACGTATGTGTTGCCGGGCACAACATGTTCGTTGCTGAGAACAACATGTTCGTTGCAGAGCACAACGTGTTCGTTGCCGGGAGCAACACATGCGTTCCCGGGCACAACACATGTGTTCCAGGGAACAACGTATGCGTTGCAGGGAACAACGTATGCGTTGCAGGGAACAACGTATGTGTTCCCGGGAACAACATGTTCGTTGTCGGGAACAACGTATGCGTTGTCGGGAAAAACGCATTCGTTCTCGGGAACAACATGTTCGTTGCCGGGAGCAACGTGTGCGTTGTTTAGGCGGAACACGTACGTTCCGGTATGACACGTGGGCACAGCGGGAAAAATCCGTGACGGCGCGGTCCGACCCAAAAAATATCACGATCTTAATAAATACGAAACAAAAACGACTCGATTACGTATAAACCTTCTTTTGAACTCCGTCGTGATAACAGGAATAAACAACGTTCGTTAATCCCGGCGGAAAAGGTAAAATTATGAAAAGAAAAGAACTCATCGGAAAAGTCGCTGAAAGACTTAAAAAGATCAAGCAGGTTCACAGATACGATGCCAATACCATGGCCGCAAAATTAGGCGTCACAACAAACACCTATCGCCGAAACGAAAACAGCAATTCAATGCCCGACGCCTACTCGCTCTACTACCTGAGCAAGACCCTAAATATTTCATTGGACTGGCTCATCAGCGAAAGAGGTCCCATGTACTTCACGGAGATAAAACCGGGAAAAGAGGAAGAACTAAACGTCGAGAAAAAAGGCTCCCCCAACCCCTATACCCTCCCTCCCGTACTACAAAACCTGGAAGACGATCTCAGGGAGCTCTTCGACACCATGCAGCAGTCCCCTCAACTCCGTTACGAAATTCTCGCCCATTTCCATAAATATAAAAAAGAGCAGAAAACATAGGACAGAGCACGGAAGGAGAAAAGGGGAGAAGCGTTTAAATCTCCCTCGTCTTGCTTTCCGTATCTTCGCGATTCCTGTGTATTCGCGGTAATGTGAGTCCTGTTTTTGTATTTTTCCCTTGAAAAATCCATAGAATTATTATACTATAATGTTATGAACAAAAAAAAATATCTCGTGAGCAGGTTAAGTAGTAGAGAGGTTCGACATGATTGCAAGCAATGAAAAAGTCCTGTCTGAGGCAATGTCGCTTCCACCGGATGCCAGGGCGTTGTTGGCGGATAAATTGTTGCACAGTCTTGATTCTCCCGGGAGAGAGGAGATTGACAGGTTATGGGCAGAGGAAGCAGAGCGCAGGGTTCGGCAAATAGAATCCGGTGAAGTGAAACCTATCCCTGGTGACGAGGTATTTAAGGAAATTCGCGAGACCATTCTTTCATGAAGTATTTTTTTCACCCGGAAGCGAGAAAAGAATTGATGGATGCCGTTAAATACTATAATGAGTGTGGCGGTGGTCTGGGTTATATTTTCATGGAAGAGGTTAACGCCACCATTAATCGAATCATTCAATATCCC
>Ga0210365_10145068_pt1 | contig 11732 bp, 6 predicted proteins | sample S637metaT_FD_159655 | JGI IMG/M metagenome (GOLD analysis project Ga0210365, IMG submission 159655) | Metatranscriptome of estuarine sediment microbial communities from the Columbia River estuary, Washington, United States - S.637... | ecosystem: Environmental > Aquatic > Marine > Intertidal...
ACGTCGGCCCCCTGTTCAAACAGCGCAGTGATCAACGCAGCGGACACATCGGCGAGACCGCCTGCTTTGGCGGTATAAAAAGAGGCCAGGCCCCCCATGCGGTGCGGCAGATAGGTGACTTCCGGTGTAACGATGAGGACCCTGGGATTGCAAGGAGCGGTGTTCATGATAGGGTTCCTTTAATTCTTTAATTAAGGTTCCTGGTTCCCGGATCAGGGTTAGGTTAAAAAGTAAAGTCGTCGTGCATCAAGTTATATAGGAATTTTCATTACCTCACCCTATGCCCATGTAAGTAACCGCGGTGCTGTTTTAAGCCGTTCATCTCCGGCCGGCGTTACCCTGACAGTGAAACCAAATCGGCCTGAAATGTCACAATTTAGATTACAGCCGTAAAGGTATTTCCCGTCACCTTTTCCGTCTATAACCTGCATCGGTTCAACATGGCTTGCGGATAATTTTTCCAGTGACTCCAGGCGGCCGTAGTAGAGCTCAACATCGACTTCATCCGGTCTGAACTCACCGAGGTTTACTTCCGATGTCACCCGAAAGCTATCACCGACACGATATGGCCCCGATGTATCTCTTTGCGGTGGTTTTATCTCAATATTTTTCCAGAGAGTACGAAGTCGACTACTTTGGGTAGCCAATTTTTTGGCTTCCTCGGCTTTTCCAGCCAGCAAATCGTCCCAGCTTCTGGCAGCCGGGATATAATATCTTTTTTCATAGTCAGATACCATGCGCAAACTGCAAAAAAACTCCATGGCCATTTTCATGGAGGCTTTCATTTTTTGCAACCAGCGGACAGGCAGATTTCCGTTTCTACGATCGTAAAAGCAGGGGATGACTTCGTTTTCCAGCACGTTGTAGAGGGCCTGGCTTTCCACGGTATCCTGATAGCCATGATCTTCGTATTCCTCACCGTTGCCGATACGCCAGCCGCTATCTTCGGAATATCCTTCGCACCACCATCCATCGAGGATACTGACATTCAGTACCCCGTTAATGGCGGCTTTCATACCGGAGGTGCCGCAGGCTTCCAGAGGCCGCCGCGGGGTATTGAGCCATACGTGAGCGCCCTGAATCAGATGACGCGCCAGATGCATGTCGTAGTCTTCCAGGAAAACGATCTTATCGCGCACCTCCGGTTTGCTTGCAAACTGGAACAGTTGTTTGATCAGTTCTTTACCTTCGTTATCCCTGGGGTGAGCCTTTCCCGCAAAGATAAATTGAACCGGATATTTTGTATTATTGATGATCGATTCCAGGCGTTTCGGGTCCTGCAAGAGTAGACCGGCCCGCTTGTAGGTAGCAAACCGCCGGGCAAAGGCAATGGTCAATGTATCCTGGTCAAGCGCCGATTCGACGGATTCAAGAGTTTTGCGGGGAGCATTGCGCCTCTCGTACTGCTCGACCAGCCGCCTGCGGCAGGTACGCACCAGACGGGAGTGGCTGCTTTCATGGCTGCGCCACAGCTCTTCATCGTAGATTTCTTCAATGCGGTAGATGTTTTCAGGTTTACGGGAACCCATAAACCAATCGGGTCCCAAATAACGATCGAAAAGATAGGCAAATTCCTGGGAAATAAACGAGGGTATGTGGATTCCGTTGGTGACATGAGATATGGGCACCTCTTCTTCGGCTCGTTGGGGCCAGACGAAGGACCACATCCGTCGCGCCACGGCGCCATGCAACCGGCTGACCCCGTTACAATGGGCAGACATATGCAGCGCCAAGATAAACATCGACAGCGGCGCATCGATTCTTGACCCTTCCGGCTGCCCCCATGATAAAATCTCGTCTACCGAGATGCCCAGCTTTTCCTCAAAAGGTTTTAAGTACGGTTTTACAAGCTCGACGGCGAATTCCTCATGTCCGGCCGCTACCGGGGTGTGGGTTGTAAACACCGTGGTTCGGGGTATGATTTCAAGCGTTGTTTTGAGTTCAAGCTCATAATCGGCCATGGTCTGTGCCAGCCGCTGCAGGTTGGCAAAGGCACAATGTCCCTCGTTCATATGAAGAACCTTGACTTTATATGCCATGGCCGCCAACGCTTTCATGCCTCCGATTCCCAACAGCATTTCCTGGGCCAGACGAACTTTATTTTCACCGGCGTAGAGTCTGGATGTGATTTCACGCGAAGCGGGTGTGTTGTCCAGGATATTGGTATCCAGCAGGTAAAGCGGGATACGGCCCACCATGACTTTCCAGATAATGGCGTGGATCGGTCCCTCGGGACCCTGAATAGAAATTTGTAAATCATTTCCCGAACTATCTTTTATCCGTTCAACCGGCAGGTCGTAAATATCGGTTTGCGGATATCTCTCCTGTTGCCAGCCGTCCTGATTGAGATACTGGCGAAAATATCCCTCACGATACATAAGTCCCATCCCGATTAAAGGTGTTGCCAAATTTGACGACGCCTTCAAATGATCGCCGGCTAATATCCCCAGGCCGCCGGCAAAAAGGGGAAGGCTTTCATGCAAGCCGAACTCCATGGAAAAATAGGCGATGGTATCCCCGGCTTCGAAGGGAGATTCGTCTCGCATCACCGGATCAAGGACTAAATTTTTAAAGCGCTTTTTTACACCTTCCAGATGGGCGCGATAACCGTCATCTTTTGCCAGCTGTTCGAAGCGACTCTGGGGAATTTTTGCCAGAAAAGCGATGGGGTTGCGTTCGGACGCCACCCAAAGCGGCGGGTCAATGCGCCGAAAGAGTTCGATGGCATCTTTTTGCCAGCACCACCACATGTTGCGTGACAGCGCTTCAAGAAAGGCGAGGTTTGATGGTATGTTTGGATATATTTGATATGCTTGGAAATTTTTCATGTGTTCAGAATTCCTTGAGCCGGTTTTTAACTAAACGATTTGGAATTTCAACAACCTACTGAAGATGCGGGCAAAAACCTATCCACTGGCGGATAATCGCCGGTGCAGAGATCAAACCCGCAGTATACGGATTAAAACCAAAAAATCAATACCGTGTTCACGTTTCCAGTTTGAGCCAGACCCGAAGCAGTTCGCTTGCCCCCCAGGCCTGTGCATCACAGCCGCGAGGGGTGTGAGGAAAATCTCCATCCAGGATTTCCGGTATTTGACCCAAACAGCCCTGACTCAACAAACCCATGCCGCTGCCAAGCCAGGCCAGAGCCGTTTCCCTGCTTTTTTCACCGTTGGTTGCGGCCCATGCTTCACAAAAGGAAGGGAACAGCCAGGTCCAGGCGGTACCATTGTGATATGCGGGTTTGCGGCGGGTATCCTCATCGCCGGCGTATTTCCCCTGATAGGGATGATGGGGATCGTTGATAATATTTCCCTGGTGCACGATTTCTATCGGATGAACCATAGGTCTATCCGCCAGACTGCGGATGGCGCCCGGTACTAGAAGCTCTTCACAGGCGGCAAGAATACCGTGGCAGATGGGTTCATCGATGACGGCACCCAGCGTAATTGCCAGAAGCTGGTTCGGCCGCAGGGCATCATCCGGCACCGCCCTGGTGGCCGACTCTCCGGCAGCAGCATGCAGACAGTCCGAGAGATATGCCAGGTCGTTTTGCCGGAAGAGATTCAAAATGGAGGATTGGACTTTTGCGGCGAGATGCTGCCAGTTTTGCCGATTTTCAGGACTGTCCACCCGTGCCAAAAGGCCCAGGGCCGAATACCATAACGCTTGAATTTCAATGGGATATCCCTGCCGAGGGGTTCCGGCCGGATAATTGGTATCCATCCAGGTAAAATGGGCCGGGCTGAATACAAGGCCGGATTCGGGGTCCATCCGGATACCGTTGGCGGTTCCGACCCTATAGGACCGTCCGATGGATACGATAATCTGACGAAGGGTGCGCCCGGCGCAGTCCGCATCCAGCAAATTGCCGCTGTCATCAGCACGAATCAGGTCATCACAGGCCAGAATGAACCAAAGCGGGGCATCGGTGGTGTCCCGGTTGGCAGCGTCATTTCCCCGGATCATGTTCGGAAGCGTTCCCTGCTCTTCAAAGCGGCCGAACTGCTTCAGAATCGCCAAAGCTTTCTGTGTCTTTCCTGCCGCGATCAACCCACGCACAAAAATCAATGCATCCCGCCCCCAGTCCAGAAACCAGGGATACCCGGCGATAACCGATTTCAGCTCACCCCGCCGCACCACAAAATCATCCAGGGCACGGGTTAGAATTTCCAGCGGCCGGCTCATGGTGTCGTTGACGGATTCAAATGGACCTGTCGATGGTTGGGTTGAAGCGCTCATTTCCAAAGACTCGGAATCAGTGGTTCTGTTGATATCTGCGGATAATATGACCTGTTGGTCTCCGTTTAAAAAAATTGAGAAATATCCGGGACTGAATAAGTCGGAATGCGGATCCAGCCCGCGGTCGGCATCAACCTCTCTGTAGACCATATACTGCCATTCCGGTTCAGGGACAAATTCACCAGCGGAGATTTGCAACCGTAGGTGATGGTTGGAATCCGGCATAAACTTAAATTCCCGCTTTTTGAAACTCACATTTTGCGGCCATTGGTATTCCGGGCCCATATAGGCTTTGGTGGTGTCATGAAAATTGCGGCTCTCGATGTCCGGCCGCAGTATAAGCTGGACCGCCTTGGCATCATCCAGCCGATCGGCGATTGCCCCGGCAGACTGACGGGAAAATGCCAATTGGACCGCATTTTCACCGGCTGTCATTTTCAGTCCGAGCGTCATCGCAACGTTTTCCCCCTGGCCGGTGGGGATATGGTAGCACCAGTGTCCGCGGCCGCAATCATCCAAAGCGAATTGTTCCAGGCAGTTGGTATTCAGTGCCTGGGAGTAACCCTGGTATACAATCCAGGCCCGGCAACGGCTGAACATAATCCAGCGATCCTCGGGAAATTCCGGACTGATGTTGCCTGCCAGCAGGCTGTCGTAGCGGCTGGTCAGTCTTGTCCAGCAAACCGGTATTCGCAGCATGGCGCCGCATCCGTTGGTATTCAGAAAAACAAAGTCGTTTCGCAGCAATTCGGGCCGCTTAAATGTCCTTTTAACGCCAATATCTGCAGGCTTCGGCAACAGCAAAAGGGGTGCTCGCCCATGCTGTGCCCCCTCGGGTGAATAGACGGATAGTTTCAGGATATAAGATTTGGTGAATTTCGGTGGATCAGTCGGGGCGAATAATGCAAAATGAGATCCATTCTCTTTGCGGATGCTCTCCTCAGCAGCCAAGGTCCGGTGTTCGTCGCAGAGGCGTGCGCGAAATGCGCAGTCGGCCTGAACGATTAAAAAGTGCTCCGGCGGTATCATGACCTCCCGTCGCAGATCCCGCGGCCATTGCCAGGTGATGACCCGGGAATCGCGGCTGAACGGATTGACGCCCTTACAGAAAGCCACCGGATTTTCTTTTAGCTGCTGCGCAATCTGATCCGTCGCGACCGTTTCCAAATCCCGTGTTCCGTGATAAAAAGCGATCACTTCAAATGCTTTGGCGCGCAATCGTTGATTTTCAACTTGCCGGGGCACTGAAAACGGTTGATCGGACGATTTTTGGGCGAATCGCAGATCGTTTTGGTCCTCGCAAAGACACAACACCTGTCCGGGAGCCAGCAGATAGCGGTACAGATGATCAGATGGTGAGGCGCTGACCGCGGCATCGGAAAGAAGATCGATAAAATCCGGCCCGTTCATTCCTGCGGCCGCCGGGTTCCATGAAGCCAGGGTCTGATTTTCATCATCGAGATTGACGACGACCAGCAGTTTCTTGTCCGTCGGTATATGACGTCGCAGCAATACGACATGGTTACCGCCATTTTGCTGCAGCATTTTCACCTCGGTTTCTGTAAAAAACGCCGGATGTACCCTCAGTAAATGATTTAAACGCCGGATGTGACCTACCTGATTGGGTTGCGCACCCCAGTTCAGCGAAGCACTATCGTGAACGTTGATCTTTTCGGCGGCATACCATTCCACCCCGTTGGCGAAGCCAAAGGCGCCCTGTTGAGACGAAAGCGCGCATAAGGCTGTGCGCATGCGGGCATAGATTTTAGAGCGGGATGCCAGACGAAGATTGTCATGGGTTTCCGCAAAATTGACCGTGATGCCGTCGCTGTTTGAGATGTCGATGGCTTCAGGCAGATAGCTTTCAATTTGTCCGCGCTCATAATTTTGAAACAGCTCCGAATAGGCCCAGTTTATATTGGCGGTGTTTAAGAGGTCCCGGGTCACTGAAATTTTTCCACCGAGCCCCTCGAGTAAAAATGTCGTATCCGGATACTGATCGCGAACTTTGGCAATCATGTATTTCCAGGCCATAACCGGAATCATATAACCGGCATCGCAACGAAAGCCGTCCACCCCGCGGTTGCACCAGGTCAGAAAAACATCCGCCATGTACGCCCAGAGATCTTCTTGACTGTAATCCAGTTTGGTCAAATCTTCCCAGTCTACACCCCATGCTCCGGGGACTTCAATCTTACCCTCGGGGCCCCGTACCAGCCACTGGGGATGTGATTCGTGAAGGCTGGCCGCCCAACCGGTATGATTAATGGCGATATCGATAAATATTCTGGCGTGGCGCTGATGAACGGCGTCCACCAATTCAATGAACTGTTCCAGCGGTGTGGCGCGGGGGTCAAACTGCGCCAGGGCCGGATCGACGGCGGTGAAGCTTAACGCCGCGTAGGGACTGCCGAATCTTCCCATGCGGCCGTAGGTTGTCGGGGTGGGATGGATCGGCAATAGCATTAGAATCCGGCACCCCAACTCACCCAGGATAAAATCGAGTCTATGAATCAGATCTCGAAACGTTCCGGATGGGGGGATGACGGTATAACCGCTGTCGTCAAGTTCATCAATGATCTCTTTTCTGGCGGCGGTAAGGGTTCCGGCACCCGCCACCTTCGGACCGAATTGCCGTACGAAGGCATTGTAAATAATGTTGGCGCAGCAGGCGTCGGCCGAGTCCACGTTGATCACGGTATTGGGCCCCTCAGGCCAGATGGGACTCATCTCGGTTTCCCGCAAAAAGAAACACTTGGCCTCAAAGTGACCGCTTTCACATAAAGGCAATGTGACTTTAAAAGACTGCGGGTCGATGCGTTTCATGGGAATGTCAAACCAGGCTCTGCCCAAAGGGGTTTCATCCTCTTCGACTTGCCGAAAAATTTCGCTTCGGATGACCTTGGCCTGTCCAATATTGGTGCGTACCCAGGCCGTTCCGTCATGGGGATGGGGCAAAACAAGGGTAAAAACCACCACATCTCCGCAAAACTTTACCATCCGCCTTCCCGGGGCCGGGTTTTGAATCAGCTGTTTTTTTTGATCCATAGTGATAAATTACAAAAATTGGATGAAATTTGCAAAGACTTTCGTAAAATTTCTTGAAAAAAAGCAATAATATAAGTATGAGATATTTAAGAAAATATTCGGTTAGATCATCCGCCATCATTTTCCGATTTTCTGACCCGCTATTCTATCCAAATATTGAAGCAACCCCTCTATTATTACAGGTATGAGATCATGAACCGTCCTATTTTTCACTTGCTGTTACTTGCCGTAATTCCAGGTTTTTTGTTTCCGTTTTCAGCGAAGTCTCAATCCGATGATGTCCCAGAATCCAAGACCGTCGCCAGTAAAATCGTTTTGGTTCAAGCGCTGATGTGTGAAGATTTACTGGATCTCATTCCCCAAAATCCGACCACCGTTTTTTCAATTGAAAGACGAAAAGCCATATGTTTTACCTCGTTTGATTCGGTACCGGATAAAACCATTATATACCATCAGTGGTTTCACCGGGATCAGAATAGTGCCAAAATAAGATTGACACTCAAACCACCTCGCTGGTCGACTTACAGCAGCATTCAGTTTCGTGCCGAAGATATCGGACCCTGGCGAGTGGAGATTACCGATTCCCAGGGGCGAATTTTAGACGTCTTAAGATTCAGCATCACGGAATAGCAGAACATGGACAAGTTTATCTACCTGATTTTGAGCCTTCGATGGCAGGATATCATCTATATCAGCCTGGTCAGTTATATTCTTTTCAGGTTCTATGTCCTATTCAGGGGAACCAATGCCTTTCGAGTGCTGATCGGTATGACCATTCTATGGTTCTTTCAGCAAATTGCGGTTTCCATGGGTTTGATCGTAACGAGCTGGGTGGTCCAGGGAGTCGTTACCCTGGGGGCTTTTATCATTATTGTGATTTTCCGCAATGAAATTCGTACGGTTCTGCTGGCACGCAATCTAAAGTTCATTTTTTGGGGAAGTTCATCGAAAACCGTTGCCAGCACCATCGAAATTATCGTTCAGAGTGTTCTTGACATGGCCCGACGTAATTGCGGCGCTTTGATCGTACTACCAGGCAAAGAAGATTTGGAAGAGGTGATCCAGAAGGGAATTGCCTGGGAAGGGGAAATTTCAAAAGAGATGTTATTGAGTATATTCTGGCCCGATAATCCGGTCCATGATGGCGCCACCATTATCCATGGTGACCAAATTACTCAGGTCTCAGCCATCCTTCCCCTCTCTCGTCGAGATGATCTGCCTTCCTATTACGGCACGCGTCACAGGGCGGCCCTGGGACTGGCCGAAACCACCGATGCTCTGATCATTGCCGTTTCCGAGGAAAGAGGGGATGTGGTGGTTGCGCAAGATTCTCAGTTGAAGGTGATCAAACAGAGGCGGCGGCTTGAACAGATATTACAGCAACATATGGGAGTTACCGCTAAAAACAGTCGCGAGTTGATCAAAGAAAGGCTTATGGTCATTACGGCGGCCCTTTTTTCAATCATATTTGTTACCGGGGTATGGTTCAGCGTTTCCAAAGGGGTCGACACCCTGGCTACCCTTGAAATTCCGGTGGTATTTATGAATCGAGATCCTGCCATGGAAATCGTCAAAACATCGAGCAACACCGTCAGCCTCGAGTTGGAAGGTTCGGGTGCGCTGATAAAATCCATAAAGCCCGACCAGGTTCAGGTTAAGCTGGATTTGGGTAAATCCAAGGTAGGGCCGAACTCCTTTACCATTACCCGTGAAAGCATTTCCCTGCCGCCCGGCATTATCTTGAAAGGTGTGACACCCCCGGTGGTGGATGTGGACCTCGATGTACTCATTAAAAAGGAGTTGCCGGTCCAAATTGATTGGGTCGGAAAATTGCCGGACCGGTTTATCCTTTCAGATGTCGCCGTTAAGCCCGAAACAGTGGAGATCATCGGTGGAAAGCGAATGCTTGAAAAAATGTCGACGATTTACACGGAAAAAGTGCCACTCAATAACCTGGAGGGCAAGGGTACCATTACGGCCAATCTGGCCCTGAACCCGGCCTCTTTACAGATTGCTCCCGATTCGAAAGAAAAGGTGACCATTACCTATGCCACCAAATTGAGGGATAATGGATCGAATTTTTAATCTTCATGAATATTACTGAACCAGAGATATTTATGCTTTTGGCCATTGAAGAAGCCATGATGTCCTTACGAGAGGGAAATTGTGGTTTTGGCGCTGTTATTGCGAAAAACAATGAGCTGATCGCTAAAGCACACGACACGGAGAGAACGACCGGGGATTCAACAGCCCATGCTGAAATGACCGTCATCCGATCCGCCTCTGACAAGTTAGGCAGGGATTTATCCGGTTGTGTCTTGATCGCCACCCACGAACCATGCCCGATGTGCGCAACTGCCGTTATCTGGTCGGGTATCACTGAGATTGCATTTGGATATTCCATAAAGGATGCAATTAAACAGGGAAGAAAACGGATCGATTTATCCTGTAAAGAGCTCTTTAAACGAGCCGGTAAGGAGATTTGCGTCAACGAGGCTCTTTTGCAGGATCAGTGTTCGGTTCTTTATAATAAAGCAGTTAGAGACAGCGTTGACCAGTTGCGGGATGCGAATACACAAAAACTGGAGGCTTCGGCGGAAGATTTCTCAAAGAAGAGATTGCGATGGTACGCAGAGCAAGGCCATTGCCCGGCGACCGATGGGGAAGACATACTTCATGCAGCCTATCGGGTATTTCTTCAAAAGCTGGGCATCTCAGAGGAACAGGCGCCGATTGTGCGATGCGATGAAAAACATCTCATACTTCATTCCAGGAATTTTTGCCCGACACTCGAGGCATGCAAATTACTTGGCCTGGACACGGGATTTGTATGTAAATATTTAACCGAAAAACCGACAACGGACCTTATCCGTCAAATACACCCCAAACTGAGATTTACTCGAAATTATAAACACTTACGGCCTCAATGTGACTGTTGTGAAGAGATGATAATCTTGGAAGACTGAATTCCGCCGGGAACCGGCAGAATTGAGATCCATCCAATGTTTATCAAGTAGAGGATTATGAATTTTGTGCCTTTAGTCTGTCATCACATAAACACACACCTCACGAGGCCCGTGGGCTCCGTGCACCATGGTGGCTTCAACATCGGCGGTTTTGCTGGGTCCGGAGATAAATGTCATGCAGTTGGTCAATCCCTCCCCGGACCCTTCGCTGTCCCACTGTATTAGGGCATACAGCTCTTTAAGATCCGCGATGATTTGATCCAGATGGATGACGGCGATATGGATTGAAGGAACGAGGGACACCGAACGGGCCTGCCCCGGACGCGTCCTCATAACCAGCGAAGCCGTCTCGGACATGCAAAAATCAGCGGATGTTATCCCGATATAAGACTTGAAGACGTGGTTGCGCAATCGCTCTCGCTCTTTTCCCCTGATAGTTTCATCGGCGTCGCTCTCTTTCAGCTCGGTGATATATACCGGCACATTCTGATCCGCCAGTGCATCCGGAAGATTTAAGCGTTCAATCACTGGATGTTTCCAGGCGACAACACTTTTTTGACTGCCCCATTCCGGATCTTTGTGCTGAATGAGATCGGCAATCGCAGCGGTTACAGAAGGCGGATCTTTTAAAACAATGACATTCAGATTGATTGGTTCAGCCATTTCGATAAGCCTGTCAAGCAACTGCTGTCTTTCAGCAGGGGTTCGGTTTTTTATGCGTTCAACAATTCCGCCGATTTCCTGAGTCGATCTCGCGCTAAAAAGCCCGTTTGCATGGCGTCGCTGACCCGGGGAATGCCCCAGCGCCGATCGGATTCTGCTGATAAATGCTGCTTGCCCTGAGGTATCCATGTTATTTTAACATCGAAAACCTGGCCCTCTGAACCAGGTCAGAGATAATGCGCCAAGGCGGACCATAATTAAATGTCTTGGGGTATTGGAAAACTGGAATGATGGAATATTGGGTCTAGCTGAAGGAGATCTTCTATAAAAAAGATGGCATTCCGCTTTACATACCCATCCTTCCATTATTCCACTATTCCAATATTCCATTCGACCCATATTGGTATGCAAAACCCCTTTGGGGTGAAATCAAAGCATAGTTCCCTATGTCAGGATTCTTTACTTATCCATGTCCCCTGATCGCCAACGGTCCATGAAACTTTTTCCCGCAACCGGCTGAATGTCCCGGCCCCGGGTCCATCCGCTCATGGGTGGCGGCAGCCGCCGGATCATGTCTTTATTTTTAGGTAAAAATCTCTGTCCAAACGCCGCCAGCCGGAGGAAAAGATCGTAAAGCCTGCGGTTTTGGATAATCCAGGACCACAGGGTATACATGCCCTTTTCAGGGATGCTGGCCCGGCGCACATCCCAATTCGCATCGCCATCGGCAAGTTGGGCCCGCAATGCCAGCAACATGCGCGGAATGTCGATATTGACCGGACACGCATCCTGACAGGCTCCGCACAGGGTTTC
>Ga0210365_11159684_pt1 | contig 11689 bp, 11 predicted proteins | sample S637metaT_FD_159655 | JGI IMG/M metagenome (GOLD analysis project Ga0210365, IMG submission 159655) | Metatranscriptome of estuarine sediment microbial communities from the Columbia River estuary, Washington, United States - S.637... | ecosystem: Environmental > Aquatic > Marine > Intertidal...
GCCACGCTCACCACCAGGAACCGCACCAAATCCGGAGACGCGCCGATCCCGCCCACGCCCCCGGCCAGCAGGTGAACCAGGGCGCCCGAAGCGGCGGCCACCGCGAACACCGATGCGACGCCGCTGGGGTAAGGCAGCCGCCCCAGCGCCGGGCTTAGTCCGTAGAGGACCACCAGCGCCAGCAGCAGTACCGGCTGCACCAGGACAGCCTGGACCATGAAGTCGTCGGGAACCGCTTCCCAGGTCGGCGTGCGCACCACCGCCAGCAGCAGGCTGGCTCCGTTCACGATCAACAGAATCCGCAGCACCACGCCGAGATTGCGGAAGCTCGGCAAGGCGTGGGTTGGGAAATTTTGATTTATACTTGAAGCCATTACATCATTCTGGGCAACACCCGCGCGTCATGCAAGACAACCCGCCGCAGGCCGGAGGCTGGTCCGGGCGTTTCGCCGAGCCGGTCTCCGAACTCACCAAGCGCTACACGGCCTCGGTCTCTTTCGACAAGCGGCTCGCCGAATTCGATATCCAAGGGTCCCTCGCCCACGCCCGCATGTTGCACAAGGTCGGCGTGCTCAGTCCCGAGGACCTGGCCGCGATCCAGCGTGGCATGGGGCATATCCTGGAGGAGATCCGCGCCGCTCGTTTCGAGTGGTCCCTGGACGCCGAGGACGTGCACCTGAACATCGAGCGCCGGCTGACGGCGCTGGTGGGCGACGCCGGCAAGCGGCTGCACACCGGGCGCTCGCGCAACGACCAGGTGGCGACCGATGTCCGCCTTTACCTGCGGGCGTCCATCGACGCCATTCTCGATCTGATCCGGGACCTGCAGCGGGCGCTGCTCGATCTCGCGGAACAGCACGCGGACACGGCGATGCCGGGCTTCACTCACCTGCAGGTGGCGCAACCCGTGACTTTCGGTCATCACCTGATGGCGTACTTCGAAATGCTCGCGCGGGATGCGGAGCGTTTCGCCGACGGCCGCAGGCGGGTCAACCGCCTGCCCCTGGGCGCAGCGGCCCTCGCCGGCACCAGTTTCCCCATAGACCGTGAAATGGTGGCGCGGGAACTGGGCTTTGACGGCGTGTGCGCCAATTCCGTGGACGCGGTGTCGGACCGGGATTTCGCCATCGAATTCTGCGCCGCCGCGGCGCTGCTCATGACGCACCTGTCGCGTTTTTCCGAGGAATTGATCCTCTGGATGAGCCCGTCCTTCGGATTCGTCGAGCTCGCCGACCGCTTCTGCACCGGCTCCTCCATCATGCCCCAGAAGAAGAACCCCGACGTGCCGGAACTGGTGCGGGGCAAGACCGGGCGGGTGAACGGCGACCTGGTGGCGCTGCTGACGCTGATGAAGGGCCAGCCCCTCGCCTACAACAAGGACAACCAGGAGGACAAGGAGCCCCTGTTCGACGCCGTGGACACGGTGACCGACACCCTGCGCATCTTCGCCGACCTGGTGCCCGGCATCTCGGTGAACAAGGCGGCAATGCGCGCGGCGGCCCTGCGCGGTTTCGCCACCGCCACCGATCTCGCCGACTACCTGGTGAGGAAAGGCGTGCCGTTCCGCGACGCCCACGAGGCGGTGGCCCGGACCGTGCGCGCGGCGGAAGCCGGCAACCGCGACCTGTCCGCCCTGACCCTGAACGAGCTGAAGCAGTTCTCCGACCGGATCGCCGAGGACGTGTTCCCCTTCCTCACCCTGGAAGGGTCCCTGGCGAGCCGCAACCATGTGGGCGGCACCGCGCCGTCCCAGGTGCGCGCCGCCATCGCCCGCGCCAGGGCATCCCTGAGGTAATGGCGGCCGGCGGCATCTGGCCGGCGGTCGCCGCGCGCATCGCCGAGTCCACCGCGGCGCCGTTTTCCCTGGACCGGGTGTCGTCCATTGGCGGCGGCTGCATCAACGACGCCCATGTGCTGGAGGGCGGCGGACGGTGCTACTTCGTCAAGGTGAACCGCGCCGAGCGCGCGGACATGTTCGCCGCCGAGGCGGAAGGCCTGGCAGAGATCCTCGCCACCGGCACCGTCCGTGTTCCGGAACCGGTGTGCCACGGCGTGGAGGAAGGCACCGCCTGGCTCGCCCTGGAGTATGTGGAGCTGGGAGGCCGCGGGAACGGCGCCGACCTGGGCTGCCGGCTCGCGGCCATGCACCGGGTCACGTTACCGCGCTTCGGCTGGAAGCGGGACAACACCATCGGCTCCACGCCCCAGCCCAATGCGCTCAACCCTGACTGGATCGCGTTCTGGCGGGAGCAGCGACTCGGATTCCAGCTGCGGCTCGCGGCGCGCAACGGTTTCCGGGGAAGGCTGCAGTCCCAGGGTGAGCGGCTCCTGGAATCCCTCACGCCATTGTTCGACGGATACGCGCCGACACCCTCCCTGCTGCACGGCGACCTGTGGGGCGGCAACTACGGCTACGACCGGTCCGGCGCACCCGTGCTGTTCGATCCCGCCGTGTATTACGGCGACCGGGAGGCCGACCTGGCCATGACCGAGCTGTTCGGCGGTTTCCCGGCGGCGTTCTACGCGGCTTACGAGTCTGCATGGCCCCTCGATGCCGGCTACCGGGTCCGCAAGCAGCTCTACAACCTTTACCACGTCCTGAATCATGCCAACCTGTTCGGCGGCGGCTACGGGTCCCAGGCCGAGTCCCTGATGGACCGGCTGCTGGCGGAGTTGCGCTGAGGCGGTCCCTGCCCCTCCGCCTATACTTGAAGCAGGCCAACGGAGAGTTAACCCATGTTTTCAGATCTTCTGACGAGGAACGCAGCCACGGCACTCGCGCTAGGGTTGTCCTGCCTGTGCTGGGGAACGCCGGCGGTGTCCGCCACGGTGTACAAGTGTTTGGACGAAGATGGTCGTGTGGCGTACTCGGACACGCCCTGCCCTGGCGGCGTGCGCATGGAAATTCCCACCGAAGTGCTGGTGCCCGCACCCGCCGCGCCGCAGAAACCCGGCGCCGGAACGGCGGCGTTTGCCGGTTACTCCGGCCTTGCCGTCCAGAATCCGGCCAACGAGGAAGTGATCCGCGACAATTCGGGGGAGGGCACCGTGCCGGTGGTGTTATCCGTTTCCCCGGACCTGCGCGCCGACCTGGGTCACGAGATCACGGTCTATCTGGATGGCGCCGCCTGGCCCCAGCGCTTTCGGGGACCTCAATTCGAATTGAATGGGGTCAAGCCCGGGACGCACACCCTGCGCGCAGCTGCTGTCGGACGGGACGGGTCGGAACTCTTTTCATCGGCGACTTCGAAGTTCTCGCTGCTCCGTGTTACGAAGCTGACTCCGAAGGGGCCAGAAACCGAGCAGTCGGGGGCGGAAGATCAGCCGCAGTTCCCGAGAGAGCCCCCATTCCCGGAGGCGGGCGGGGAACCTCAGCCTGGCAGCGAAGATATGCCAAGGATGCCGCGCAAGCCTCCCGTCCCTGAACCCATGACACTGCCGCCGCTGCCCGCCAAATAATGGTCCGGCCTCACCAGTAGGCCATGGCCCCGGCGAAGAGCTGCTTGAGGGACTCCACGGTCATGGCTTTGGGGGAGTTCCTGATCAGCCGCTGCTGGGCAAAAGTCCCTTCCGCCAGGGCGTCCAGGTCCGAAGAACCGTATCCCACGCCCCCTACGCCGTTGGGCATGCCCGTCACCTGCATCAGCTTGATCAGGTGCGTGGCCAGGACTTCTCCCGCGTCGGCCTCGACAGCACCGCGCACGTCGGCGCCGAGCCAGCGCGCGCCCTCCAGGTGGCGCTCGGGGCAGGCATCGGCCAGGTGACGGAACACCGCGGGCGAATTCACGATCACCGACATGCCGTGAGGCACCAGGGGCTCGGCCTTCGGATAGCCCTCGGGGTTGAAGCTCTTCACCAGTCCCGCCACCGCGTAGGACATGCCGTGGGGCACGTGCACGCCGGCGTTGCCGAAAGCGATGCCCGCCAGCGCCGCCCCATACATCATGTTGTCCCGGGCCTCGTGGTCCCCCGCGTCGCTCACCGCCCGCTGGAGGTACTGCCCCGTGAGCTCCAGGGCCTTGCGGCAGCCGATGTCGCTCCAGGGGTTCGCGCCCTGGCTCATGGGGCGCAGGCTGGGCCGCTCGGGCCGGGCGCGCATGGTGTAGGGAATCGCGGTGTAGGACTCCAGGGCATGGGACAGCACGTCGAAGCCGCTGGCCGCCACCACGTTCTTGGGCAGGGTGTAACTGGTGGTGGGATCGATGAGCGCCAGCGTCGGACGGATGCGCCGGTGGGCGATGCCGGTCTTCACCTTGAGGGCGAGATAGTCGAACACCGCGATGCCGGTGCATTCGGCTCCGGTGCCGCAGGTGGTGGGGCAGGCGATGTGGGGCTTGAGGGGACCGGGCACCGGGCGGGCCTCGCCCAGGGGCGCGTTCACGTAGGCCAGAAAATCCGCCGGATAGGTGGCGTACAGATTTGCCGCCTTGCAGGTGTCTATGACCGACCCGCCGCCCACTGAAACGTAGCCGTCGAATTTCCCTTCGGCGGCGAAACCCGTCGCGGCCTGAAACGAGCCGTCGGTGGGCTCCACCTTCACCTCGTCGTACACCGCCACGTCGCAGCCGGCGGCCCGCAGGGACTTCGCCACCGTTTCCACGTGAGGAAAGCGCGCCACGCCCTTGTCGGTGAACAGGGCCACCCGTTTCATGCCCAGGGCCCGGGCCTGGTCGCCCGCCTCTGCCAGGCACCCGGACCCGAAGGTGATGGCGGACATGTCCACGTTGAAGGCGACGTCCCCGCTGTCAGTGAACGCGTAGTAATGGCAGCAGCCCATGTTCGTTCCTCCTCGCGGCGTCTCCCGGCGCGGTCAAGCTGTTTCGGAAGATGGTAACAGAACGCTCCGCGGGCATCGGGTGACGGAAAACCGAACGCCGGCGCGGGGATGTCGGGCATCGTGACGTCTTCAGATCCCGCGACATCCGGGTCCGACAAAGCAAAAGGCCGGCTTCCGCCGGCCTTCCACCGGGAACGGCTGCCTCAGGCAGCCTTCTTCAGCACCTTCTGCAGTTCACCGTTCTGGAACATCTCGGTCAGGATGTCCGAGCCGCCCACGAACTCGCCGTTCACGTAGAGCTGGGGGATGGTGGGCCAGTTGGCGTATTCCTTGATGCCCTGGCGGATCTCCGGCTCCTCCAGCACGTTCACCGCGAAGATGTCCTGCACGCCGCACATCTGCAGGATGCGCACGGCATTGGCGGAAAAGCCGCACTGGGGGAAGTCCGGAGTGCCCTTCATGTACAGCACCACCCGGTGGCCGGTGACCTGCTGGCGAATCGTGTCCTGAACGCTCATGTCGTCTTATGCTCCTATCGTGTCCAAAAAATGTGCTAAATCCTAGCCTTGTCCGGTTAGGGGGGTCAACCGCCGGGCGCCGCTGACGCGCTCGATGCCCGAAAGATCGCGGACGCTAACGACTTCTTGGAGCCCCGCTCCGCGCAACAAGTTTCGGCTGTTTTCGGCCTGATGGTAACCATGCTCGAACAGCAGCCACCCGCCCTGGGTCAGGTGTGCCGGCGCCTGGCGGACGATGCGCCGGATGCAATCCAGCCCGTCGCGCCCCGACACCAGCGCGGAGCGCGGCTCGAAGCGCAGGTCGCCCCGGGAGAGATGGGGATCGCCCTCCGCCACATAGGGCGGGTTGGCGACGATGAGATCGAAGCGCTCGCCCGCCACCGGCGCGAACCAGTCGCCTTCCAGCAGGCGCAGGCGCCCCGGGCCGAGAATCCGGTTCGCGTTGTTCCGGGCCACTGCCAAAGCGCCTTCCGAAGCGTCCACGGCGGTCACCTCCGCCCGCGGGAGACGGCGCGCGATGGCGATGGCGACGCAACCGCTGCCGGTGCCAAGGTCCAGCACGCGCGAGGGTTCCTCCGCGGGAATGCGCGCCAGGGCCGCTTCCACCAGGATTTCGGTTTCCGGTCGCGGTATCAGCACCGCCGTCGTGATCGCGAAATGGAGGCCGAAGAATTCCCGGCCGCCGGTAAGGTAGGCGACGGGCTCGCCCCCCAGCCGCCGCGCCAGAAGCGCTTCGAAGCGCGCCCGCTCCGCGCCCTCCTCCAGCGCGTCCCGGCCGTGGGCCGCGAGCCAGGCGGGAGTCACCCCCAGCGCATGGCGCAGCAGGCTGCGGGCCTCGACCTGGGCGCTCGCGGAATCCAGCTCCAGGGCGGCGGCAATGCTGGACGCGGCCCCGGCCAGGGCCTCGCCGATGGTGGTCACGCGGCTTGCGTCTCCTCGGCCATGGCCGCGAGCAGGTCGGCCTGGTGCTGGGCCATGAGGGCGCCGCCGATCTCTTCCAGGTCGCCGTCCATGATGGCCTGGATCTTGTAGAGAGTCAGGTTGATGCGGTGGTCGGTGACCCGACCCTGGGGAAAATTGTAGGTGCGGATGCGCTCCGAGCGGTCGCCGCTGCCCACCAGGGACTTGCGGGTCGCCGCCTGTTTGGCCTGGTGCTCCCGCACCTGGGCATCCTTGATTCGGGCCGCCAGCACCGACATCGCCTGGGCCTTGTTGCGGTGCTGGGAGCGGTCCTCCTGGCACTCCACCACGATCCCGGTGGGGAGGTGCGTGATGCGCACCGCGGAATCGGTGCGGTTGACGTGCTGGCCGCCGGCCCCCGAGGCGCGGAAGGTGTCGACGCGGATTTCCGACGGGTTGATCACCACGTCGCTGATCTCGTCGGCCTCCGGCATCACCGCCACGGTGCAGGCGGAGGTGTGGATGCGGCCCTGGGCCTCGGTTTCCGGCACCCGCTGCACCCGGTGGCCGCCGGACTCGAACTTGAGCTTGGAGTAGGCGCCGCGCCCGATGACCTTGGCGATGATCTCCTTGTAGCCGCCCTTGTCGCTGGGGCTCTGGGAGATCACTTCCATGCGCCAGCCGTTGCGCTCGGCGAAGCGCGAGTACATCCGGAACAGGTCGCCCGCGAACAGCGCCGACTCCTCGCCCCCGGTGCCGGCGCGGATTTCCAGGTAAACGTTGCGTTCGTCACTGGGATCCTTGGGCAGCAGCTGCTTCTGCAGCTCCGCCTCGAGCTGTTCCAGTCGCGCCCTGGCTTCCCGCATCTCGTCATCGGCGAAGTCCCGCATTGCCGGATCCGCCGCCATCTCCCGCGCCGTCTCCAGGTCCTGCTGCTGGCGGCGGTACTGATCGAACAGCTCCGCCACCGGCAGGATCTCGGCCCGCTCCCGGGACAGGGCGCGAAACCGGTCCAGGTCGCGGGTCACATCCTCCGCGGCCAGGAAACGGTTGATCTCATCCAGGCGCGCGCTCAATTGCGCGAGCCGGTCGGCGACCTTCGGGTTCATTCCTGGGGGTGGATGTTGTAGAGCCTGCTGATGAATTCCACCAGCGCGTCGCGCTCTTCGTGCTGGGCGTGATTGAGCGCGTGGGATGGCATGTGCAGGAACTTGTTGGTGAGACCGCGGGAAAGGGACTCCAGCACCTTCTGCGGGTCTTCCCCCTTGTTGAGCAGGCGCAGCGCCCGCTCCACCTCGTGGCGGCGGAAGCGCTCGGCATGATCGCGCAGGGCGCGGATGGTGGGCACCATCTCGCGGGTCTCCATCCAGTGCATGAAGCTCGCCACGCTGGTGTCGATGATGGCTTCGGCCTGGGCCACGGCGCCCTGCCGCGCCTCCACGCCGTCGCGCACGATCTCGGCCAGGTCGTCCACGGTGTAGAGGAAGACGTCGTCCATTTCCGCCACTTCGGGCTCCACGTCCCGGGGCACCGCCAGGTCCACCATGAAGATGGGGCGGTGGCGGCGGGCCTTGACCGCCCGTTCCAGCATGCCCTTGCCCAGGATCGGCAACGGGCTCGCGGTGCAGCTGATCACGACGTCGTGGAGGGCAAGCTGGTCCGGCAGCTCGTTGAGGGTGATGGCGTGGCCGTTGAAACGGTTGGCCAGCGCCCGGGCCCGTTCCAGGGTGCGATTGGCCACCGTCACCCGCTTCGGGCGCTGGGCGCAGAAGTGGGTGGCGCAGAGCTCGACCATTTCGCCGGCGCCGACGAACAGCACGCTCTGGTCCGCGAGACTCTCGAAGATGCGCGCCGCCAGCCGCACGGAGGCGGCCGCCATGGACACCGAGTTGGCTCCGATCTCGGTATGGGTGCGAACCTCCTTCGCCACCGAGAAGGTGCGCTGGAACAGCTTGTGCAGCAGCAGGCCCAGGGTGCCGGCCTCGGCGGCGGATTTCACCGCGTCTTTCATCTGGCCCAGGATCTGGGGCTCGCCGAGGACCATGGAATCGAGGCCGCTCGCCACCCGGAAGGCGTGCTTCACCGCCTGGTCGTTGGGCAGGCGGTAGATGTAGGGCCCGATGTTGGCCGCCTGCATGCGGTGGTAGCCCGCGAGCCAGTCCACCGCGGAGTCCGGCTCATCGGTATTGCAGTAGACCTCCGTGCGGTTGCAGGTGGAAAGGATCGCCGCCTCCCGCACGGGACGATGGTCCACCAGGTCGCGCAGGGCGCCCTCCATGTCCTCGGAGGGAAACGCCACCTGCTCGCGCACGTCCAAGGGCGCGGTCTGGTGGTTGATGCCGAAGGCAAAAAGATGCATCCGCGATGGCGACCGATGACCCGCGAAGCCGGGCGGCAATGATTATAAACGACAAGGGCTTAGGAGCCATCACCGAGAGTCCGCCGGTGACCCCCCGTCCCCAGGCTGGGGCGGCACTCCGAAGACCCGGAGTTAATGGAAATTTCTTTTTTACAAACAACAGGTTGCATGAGGCCGGCGAATCAAGGAAAAGGCTTGCCGGGAGAACGGGGCGCAGACGCGGATCGAAGCGCCCAAAACACGCGAGTAACGGGCAGCGTAATTCGTGGCCGGCCCGGCGTTTCGGCCGCCGGGGGGTGCGGGCATTTCCAGCGCCGCGGGCTGGCTGGCCATGAACCTGGCCGCCGCGGCCACGAGCGCAACGGTCCTGTCAGCATTTCCTTCCTCGCGGCGCAGCCCAGGGAATCCGGCGCTCCGAGCGCCCCGACGTCCCGGGCGTTCCCGGCTTTCTGCGCGGGCCGCGGGGTAGCGCCCCCCGAAGCGGTGTCCCGACGAGCCGTCACCGGAATAAGGGGAATTTCCGGGTCACGCTCCCCGGGACACCGTGGGCTCCCGATTCGGAACCCTGCCCGGAGTCGTGCAAACCCCGTGCCACAAGCCAAGAAGCCTTTTCCGTCCGTGGGTTAGGCGATGGAACCGCTCACTGGAGGATGCTGCAGTGCACTAAGGATGTCGCGCTGCCACGACATGAGGACTCGGGGAGGACCCGCATCACCTTGTATTCATTAAACTCCCTGCTGTCGCCCGGGGGTGACGGCTCCATGCGCGGGGGTGGTGCGCCTCAATCAACCCGGCAGGCGGACCGCGACCGACGCGCCGCCGAGGCTGGCGTCCAGGATGGTCACTTGGCCGCCGTAGGCTTCGCACAGGTCCCGCACCACGGCGAGCCCGATGCCATGACCGGGCGTGCTCTCGTCGGCCCGCACGCCGCGCTCCAGCAGCCGCTGCGCCTGGGAGGGGTCGATCCCCGGACCGTCGTCGTCCACCACGATTTCGGTGCCGTCCGGCCCTCGGTGCGCGCGGATCTGCACCCGTCTCTTGCACCATTTGTAGGCGTTGTCCAGCAAATTCCCCAGCAATTCCATGAGGTCGCCCTCCACGGCGCGCAGCGCCAGATCGGCGGGGATGTCCACCTCCGCCCTCACCCCCTTGTCGCGATACACCTTGGCCAGGGTCGCCATGATTCGCTCGGCCACCTGGCGCACCGGCACCGGCGGCGCCAGCGTCGCAGCGGCTCCCGCCCGGGCCCGCTGCAACTGATATTCCACGATGTGGTCCATACGCCCGAGCTGCTCGCCGAGGAGTTCGGAAGTCTCCCGGTCGAGCCGCTCGGTGGACACCGCGCCGCGAAGCACGGCCAAAGGCGTCTTCAGGCTGTGCGCCAGATCCCCGAGGGCGTTGTGGAGACGCGTCTGCTGGGCCCGCTCATGGGCGAGCAGCGCGTTGAGGTTCTCCGTCAAGGCCTGGATCTCCGTCGGGTACTGGCCGGAAATGCGCTCTTCCCTCCCCGCCTCCACCGCCGCCACCCCTTCCGCCACCCGCCGCAGGGGCGCGAGGCCCCAGCGCATGGAAACCCAGAGGGCGCCCAGCATCAGCAGCGCCATGGCCCCCAGCCAACCCGCGAGGCTGGTGCGGAATCCCGCCAACTGGCGCTCGAACTCGGCGAGATCTTCGGCGACGCTGAAAGTGTAGGCGCGCGGCGCCTCCCCCGTCGCCCAGTTGACGCCGAAGCTTTCAACGAAATAATCGCGTCCGCGATCGTCCGCACGCAGTTCGAACCGCCGCTCGCCCGGCGCAAGGCGTTCATGAAACGGGGCGCTCACCTCCAGCGCGGAGGCCGATTGCCATACGGACGCCCCCTCCGCATCCGATACCCGCGCGTATAAGCCGGAGTCGGGAAGTTTGAAACGGGGTTCGGCGGGGTCCTGGGGAAACACCAATTCGCCGTTTTCGGCTTCCGCCGCCGCCATGAGCAGGTAAAGCTGGCCCAGCAGGCGTTCCTCCCGCGCAGAGCGGGCGGTGTCCCGGAACGCGCGCTCCAGGGCGAGGCTGGTGAGGATGATGAACACTGCGAGCACGGCCGCGGCTGCCAGCGCGACCCTCGCCCGCAGGGATCTCATTCAGCCCCTTCGGCGAGCACGAAGCGGTAGCCGCGCCCGCGCACGGTCTCGATGGGCGCCAGAGCGCCGTCGGGATCCAGCTTGCGCCGCAGTCTTCCCAGGAGCACCTCCAGGACGTTGCTATCCCGGTCCTCGTCGTGGGGATAGAGATGGTCCGACAGCTCCTGTTTGGACACCACCCGGCTGCGGTGGGTGACCAGATGCTCCAACATCCGGTACTCGAACGCCGTGAGGTCCACGTCGCGCCCGTCCATCCACACCTTCTGGGCCGCCATGTCCAGGCGCAGTGGGCCGCAAACCACTTCCTGGGACGTTGCCCCGGCCGCCCGGCGCAACAGCGCCTTGAGCCGGGCCAGCAGCTCTTCCATCTGGAAAGGCTTGGTCAGGTAGTCGTCGGCGCCGGCCTCCAGGCCCTCCACCTTGTCCTGCCAGCGGCCGCGGGCGGTGAGCACCAGGATGGGGAGAAGGCTGCCCCTTTTTCGGATCTGCCGGATGATCTCGAGACCCGAGAGGTTCGGCAGCCCCAAGTCCACTACCGCGGCGTCAAACGCGTACTCTCCCGCCAGGTAGAGCCCTTCGGCGCCGTCGCCGCTGCCATCGACCTGGTAACCGTCCTTCTGCAGTCGCTCGGTTACCAGCCGGCGCAGCTGCGCCTCGTCCTCGATGACCAGGATCCGCATGGGAGACGCAAGACGTCAGCGCCCCGAGGCGGAGACGAACACATAGCGCACGTCGCCGCTGGGGGTGAGAACCTTTACCTGATATCCGTCACGCTCGGACTTGACCGACAGTACCCGGCCGCCGGTGCGCTGGCGGGCGATCTCCGCGGCCTGGGCGGCGGAGATGCGCGCGGCCTGCTCGCGATCCTCCTTGTAGCGCCCGCGGTCGGGCGCGAAACGCTGGGCCTGGGTGGCAGGCGCCGCGACGGAGAGCGCGAGAGCGATGGCTAGGAGAGCTGCGTGCAGTTTCATCGTTTCGTACCGGCTTGGGGCCGGCGCCCATATGAAAATTTAAC
>Ga0210365_10196315_pt1 | contig 11642 bp, 7 predicted proteins | sample S637metaT_FD_159655 | JGI IMG/M metagenome (GOLD analysis project Ga0210365, IMG submission 159655) | Metatranscriptome of estuarine sediment microbial communities from the Columbia River estuary, Washington, United States - S.637... | ecosystem: Environmental > Aquatic > Marine > Intertidal...
CTGCGGGCGATGCGCCATCGGGGACCGGATGACGAGGGTCTGGTACTGATCGAGCCCCACGGCAATCGGTACATCGACCTCGCCACCGAATCCACCCTGAATGGCGTGAGATTGCGGCACGCCGGTGATCCCGGAGCCCATCCCTTCGCCATTGCGCTCGGTCACCGACGTTTTGCGCTCGTCGACCCCGGCCCTCAAAGCCATCAACCATTCTGGTCCCTGGACGGCACGTGCTGCGTGACGTGGAACGGCGAGATCTACAACTATGTCGAACTGCGCGAGCGACTCGAGGCCCTCGGCCGGCGGTTCTCCACAAGATCCGACACCGAAGTACTGCTGACCGCCTACCAGGAATGGGGAACCGACTGTTTCAACCATTTTGTCGGTTTCTGGGCGATCGCACTCTTCGACGCCGCCAAGCAGTCCGTCTTGGTGTCACGAGATCGTATCGGCAAGGCGCCACTCTACGTCTACCGTGACGCCACGGGAGTGTACTGGGCTTCAGAGATCCAGGCCCTCCGCAAGATCGCACCGGCGGGTGATTGGACGGTTCGTGAGCAGTCGGCCGCGGATTTTTTGAGGTGGGGTGTGCGCGATATCAGCGGTGCGACGTTCTTCGAGGAAGTGCACACCTTCCCGCCCGCCTCATATGCCTGGATCGACGGTATGGCCACCACACCCAGGAAATACTGGTCCCTCCCCGGCGAGCGTCTCGAACGACGGGACATCTCCCCGGACGAGGCGGCGACGCTGGTGCGGAGCACGCTCCTGGACGCCGTTCAGATCCGGCTCCGCGCCGATATGCCGGTCGGGGTTCAGGTCAGCGGGGGTCTGGACTCGTCGTCGATCCTCGCTCTGACCGCCAGTTGTACGCAGAGAGTGGATGCCTTTACGGTGACCTTTGGCAACCCTGAAGCCAATGAGGAACCTTTCGCCAGGGCGGTCGCCGAGGCCCACGGTGAGGTCATCCACTATCATGTCCTCTCCCCCCCGGACGACGACCCCATCGAGCGCCTCGACACCTTTGTGGGGTTGATGGGCGAACCCTTCCATTCGCCCAACCAGCTGACGAACCATGCGATCTGGGAGACGATTCGTGGACACGGCCTTCGCGGCGTTCTCTACGGCGCCGGTGGCGACGAGGTCTTTCTGGGCTACCCGGGCCAGTACGCCCACCCCTATATTCGGTGGCTGCTCCGCAACGGTCGATGGAGGTCGGCGGCGCGCGAGTTCCGCCACTTCCCAACCCGTTACGCCGCCGACGCGACCAAAGACTGGATCGTTCGCACGATGCTCACCATCCTCCCGCCATCGGAGGAGTGGCTTCACCGCCGCACCGTGTCTCCCGAGATCGATCCCTGCCGCAGCTTTCGCGAGCGGTCTGCAATCAACCGTCCTCCAAACGGGTTGGAAGACCGTCAGCGCGCCAATCTCACCGATTGGCTGATCCCCTATTGGACCCGCATCGACAACCAGAACAGCATGGGCGTTCCCATCGAGCTGAGGTGTCCCTTTCTGGATCACCGGGTCGTCGAGCTCGGTTTTCACCTTCCCATCGAGTATTTCATCCGCGACGGGTGGACAAAGTGGATCCTCCGCCTCGCCCTCGACGACTCTCTCCCTCCAGAGGTCGCCTGGAGACGACAGAAGATGGGCTTCCCTTTTCCACTTTCGGATTGGCTGAGGCAGTCGAAGGCGCCGCTCATGTCCGCCCTCGCAGATTGCGACTGCCCGTTCGTGGACTCCGCAAGCCTCCACGACAACTACGATCTTCTCCGCGAGGCCGACCCGAACTACCTCTGGTACGTCCTGTCGCTGGGTCTGTGGTGGAAGAATTCTTTCGCTTCATGAGACATGCCAACGACGCGTGAATGGATTGATTACCCGCCGGACCGGGCGGCATCGACGATGATCCGCCGCAGCCGGGAGAGGCTCTGGTCGGCTGAGTAGCGTTCGGAGATGTGGCGACGCCCGGCCTCACCCATCTCGCCGGCACGTCCGGGGTCCCGGATGAGCTCGAGCATTTTCTCGGCCATGGATTCGACATCACCCTCGTCGACGAGGTATCCGCTCGTGCCGTCGATAACCGCATCGACGATGCCGCCGTGGCGAGTGGAAACCACCGGCAGACCGCAGGCTGATGCCTCGAGAATCGCAACCGGCGTGCCCTCCGAGTCGCCGCTCGCGGCAGTCCGAGAGTGCTGTGAGAAGCACCTCGCGTTGCGCATCCAGGTCACCACCTCGCTGTGATCGACGCTTCCCGGAAACTGAACCTGCCTCTCGACACCCAGGTCACGCGCGAGGTTGACGCACTCTTCGCGGAGCGGGCCGTCACCCAACATCACAAGGCTCGCCTGCGGTTCCCGAGAATTGGCCCTAGCAAACGCGCGCAGGGTCAGAGTCGGTCCCTTCTTGTCAACGAACCGGCCGAGGGCCAGCACCACCGGCGGCGCCTCTTGGGGTCTCGCCCCGCTAAAATGCGCGACATCCGCCCCACATGGGTTGCACAAGGTCCGGTCCGGAGGGCTGCCCTGTTTCAGTAGCTGGTCCGTCATATGATTCGACACCGCAACCACCCGGGACACCATCTGAAACAGATCGGCGTAGCGCTCCTGGTAGCGGTCCAGCACATCGCGGTTGTAGGCGTCAAAACCATGGAAATGGACCACCAAAGGTATCTCGGCAATCGCGCATGCCCCCATCACCTCGACCGCCGTCGTCCCGTACTCGGCCATCACCACCTCGACCCGCTCCCGAGCGAGGAACCGCGCCAAGGCGCTCCGGTATGCGGGCTCGGGGAGACGCCGTCCGACCGCCCCGCTCGCCCGCGCCGAATCGAAGCGCAGAACAACCGAGACCGCGGCCGCGGCGGCGGCCCACACACCGGACAGGACCCCGTTGCCGTTTCCGCGATACAGCGGCCGAGGAGACCCCCAGACAACCACCGGGTCGGCAAAAAGACCATTGATGTGCGATTGGATAAAGGACTCGGAGACCACTCCCCGCCTGGGAATCACGATCGCGACCCGTGGCCCTTCGGCAGCCATCAGCCAGGTCCCGCCGAGGGCCACACTCCCAACGAGGCACAGAGGGCGTCAAGCGTCCTACCACCCAAGATGTTGGCAACGGATTTCCGAGCTTGTACCACAGCAGGGTCGTGCATCCCGGCAGAGCTCTCGAGAACATCCACCCACTCGGCCCAAATGGGGTGACGTTCGAGCGCCCGCTCGAAGTCGACAGAGGCACCAAATGTGTAGGCGCCCGCAACGACGTCCTGCAACCACGATTGTGGATCGAGGCGCTGGAGTTCAACCAAGTCTTTGAGGTTGATGACGTGGTACTCGTCCGCCAACAGAGTGCGCCCGATGTCACGATCGAGATATCCCCCAGGAAATACCAGGCACAGCGCCCGACTGCGGACCCACCAGAGGACCCTCACCAACAACCGGTAGGTGAGAAAGCGGCACACCCGCTCGGAAAACCGGTGTGGGATCTTCCACGCCAGCACCCGGGGCAGAAAGCGAGCCGCGAGGGCTACAGGACGACGGGTGGCGACCAGCCCCAGCGCCGCCTCGAGGGCTGACATCGCCTTCTGATACTCGGCGTGAAACGGAGGGGCTTCGGCCTCGATTCTATTCAGTTGAGAGATCGTGCACAGAGCCTGGACGTGAGTGTTCAGACACAACGAGTTGCTCGCCGAACGGCCGAGAACCGGTTCGCCAACGCGCAGCTCCCGATTGCCCTCGACCGAGTCGTGGAGGAACCACAGCCGGCCCCCGTTGAGCTCTTCGGTGAGATGCTCTACCGCAAACTTCGACACACGGCGTGCGCCATCGAGGAGATCGGCGTGAGGTGCGAGCTCGTGCTCACACAGAAGAAGCCGTACACCGTCCCACAGAAGACGGCAATGCACCTCGGGCTCGGAGTGCCAGAAACCGTGCAGCCATGTCTCGTCGTCGCCAAGATCAACGCGAACCGACCACGCGACTGCTCGGGCAAGCGATCTATAAAGGCTCTTCCCGGTCCTCCGATAGAGCGCCATCAGATAGCCCCACCAGGCAAAAGCACACTGCTGGCAGCGGACCCGTCCCGGTCCTGAGCTGCGCGGGTCGTAGACGCTGCCGGCGACGAGGTACCGCCACAGATCTGCCGGCGACGAGGCATCGAACCAGTCTGACTTGAGGAACCGCTGAGCTTCGATATCGTTCAACTGAAGGAGGTCTGACGTCCGCACGGTGGAGCGATCGTCAAAGACGACCATTGGCCAATGAACAGTCGACCCCGCGGGCGCTGACGCCCGAATGTGAAAGGTCGGCGCCCCGCTCAACTCCCACCAGCTCTCCGGAGTGCAGTCGTCAACCGTTGCCAGCCGGCCGTGGCGATCGGTCCTCCCGACCGTCATGGCCCGGGGAAGCCACAAAACCGGCGTCTCTTCGTCCGCACCCGCTGTGAAAAGGGTTCCCATGCGGGCGTTGCTGACAAGACCGCTCGACTCCGCGGGAATCCTGAACCTCGCCGTGCTCTCCGGATCACCGACGGTCCAGCGCAGGAATCGAATCTCCAGCCCGTCTTCGGCCAAGGTGTCACAGACGATCTCGCAGCGATCCGACAGGGAGATCGACCGCCGCACGAAGACCGAGGAATCGTAGACGACGGTTTCACCGGCGGGGAGCGAGGTGGGATCGAGGACTTCGCATCCGGGCACAGACCCACCTTCGTCAGTCATCTTGGCCCTTCCGGGCGTACCCCTGCGACGACGGAAGCAATGGGGTGATCCACGTCCGCAATCAGTCCGCTCCCGCCACGGCCACATCGTATACTTCGAGCAAACGGGGGGCCAGACTCCTCCAGGAGAGCTTCTCCACCGCATGGCTCCGTGCCGCAATGCCGCGTTGTTCTCGTTCCCCGTCCGACTCGACCAGTCTGATCACCGCATCGACAACCCCCCTCACGTCACCGACCGGCACGATGTCGGCAAACGATGGGTCGACATACGAAACAATCCCGGCAACGTCGGTGGTGACGATCGGGAGCCCGCAGGCCTGCGCCTCGAGGATCGCGTTGTTGGCGGTGGCATCGATCATCGGGAGGAGGAGAAGAGTGGACCGTCGGTAGAGGTCACGAAGCTCGTCATCGGTGAGACCGGAGTGGAATCGAACTCCATCGTGGCGAGCCATTCGAAACAGGACATCGGCGGATCGCGCGGCGATCGGCATGACGAAATCAAAGGCCAGGTCCGGGAAACGCTCGAGCAAGAGATCGACCGCATCGGCCAATGTGCGAAGGTCCCGCAGCCAGTGGCCAACCACCAGACACCGCCGTTCACGCACCGAATCGGGGCCGCGGTCTCCAGGACAGAAGAAATCGACGTCGACTCCATGTGGAGCCAGATGTACGCGACCCGGGAGAAAGTCTTCCCAAAAACGCGCCTCGGCCTGCGTCAGGACGATCAATCCATCAAGCGACCTCACCACCTCGGGTTTGCCGTGGACCATCCGCCACCACGACCTCGGCTGATGGGCCGTCGCGATCAACGCGCAGCCATCCGTTTGCGAACGATCGGCCAAAAGCCCGAAATCCGTTTCGAGATACATCAGGTGGACGAGATCCGGACGCGCGCGCCTGATCTGATGCCGGACCTCGTTTTCGAGCGCAAAGCTGGAGGTGGTGTAGAGCGGGCTTTCGCTGCAACCCCTCCTCCGATAATCGAGAAGGCGCCTCTTGAGGGGCCCCGACGGACAGGGGCGACGGTGAACATCCACGAAACGCCACTTCGCCGCTTGGTCGATCAGATAATCACAGCACCGGTCGTACCCGCTATAGGCGCCCATCCAGTCGATTCGTGTCCGAGTCCGCACCACATTACGCGTCATCCCCGGTATACACCCTTCCCAGGATCATTGTACGCCGCTCACATTCCGCCACGACAGGCAATCCGAATCCGCTCCGTCAGGTCAAGCTCCCGATACGAGCTGCACAACAGACGCAATCGACCGCTCGGTCGGCATATCGACTCATCATTTCATGGGTCTTTTGAATCCGCGGACCCGGGTTTCGCCTCGCTCATATCGCGGATTTGGATTCTCATCCGCTCACAGTATGTAGCCGAGCCTCTTGTTATTTCGATGAGTGAGCTCTTCGACCAAAGCGTGAAACTGCGCCGGTATTCGGCCCTTCCAGACATCCGTCTGCTGCCGATACGAAAGCGTGTTCAACAGAACGGATCCCACACTGAGCTCACAAAAATCGAATGCCGCTCGAATGGATTGCTCCGGACGAGCGATCATGTCTTCAAATCGCATCGAATGCATTGGCACGCGATCCTGGGCCTGTAGCAGGTAATCGATCGTCTCGTTCCATTTCTGTGCGAAGAACCGAATGCCCTTTTCGACACCCATCTTTTCGAAACCGTACCATCGATTTCCCCAGCTCGAAACAACATCGCGACCGTCTCTGTGGATGACGACAAACTTCGCGTCAGGGAATAATGATTGAAGGGCAACCACACGGAAGGAATGGGTTGGAGATTTTGAAAAGAGCCGCCGAAAATTCTGCCCCGCCACCAACCGTCGTTGAAAGATCAGAAGCCTCAGAAATCCACTTGGCGGCTTCTCGACAATCAACTCTTTGCCCATATCCGTGATGAACCGTTTCTGCTTGAAAAAACGGGACCACATGTCCTTCCGTTCAAGGGATTCAGAGAAATCGATGTGTTTTTCGTATCGCATCAGATGGTCGGCGAACTGGGCCAACGACACGTGCCCCTCGATCGGAAAAAGCTTCGGGCCTGTGTCAGAACTGAAGAAGAAAGGTGCCGCCAGCGCCGTAGTTCCCGAGCGGGCGCAGCCAATAATAAAAATCGGGCGGTCAAAACGTCGCCGCATCATGAGGTCATCACTCGTCGTCCTCCGGTCGCTTCGGTGCGACCAGGGCATTCCATTCTGCCTGGAACTGCTGCGGCGCCGAGGCGACCCTGGCCCCAAGCACCTCGATCACCATGATGTGCCGCAGCCAATCAAAATGTCGAGTCATGTCCGGAGACATCAGCAAAGCCGATACTTTGTACCTGCCGGGATTGAGCGTCAGATTTGGAATTGTCATCTCAACCCGTGTTCGATGGTGAGCCTTCGTGCCGATAGGAAAAGACGATATGTAGTTGTTGCATTCCGCCACCAACTCATCACCGACCGTCGAAAAACCGAAGTTCACTACGAGAGATTCAATATCGTCACTCGACTCAATATTGAACTCTGCACAGAATCTCTGGCCATAATGAAACGTTTTCGTTTCAATACCTTCGGAGGAAGTCCGCAGTGAGTGGATTCGGGCAACTCCGTCACCCGCCCGCACCACCGAGCCAACAGTCTCAAAACACCGATGATATTCCGATATTGCCAAACCCGTATGGTCAAACCACCGCGCCGATCCGTGTTCCATTACGATGCAGCTGCTCGCGAGTCGAGATATTTGTGGCATGTTGTGTGAGACAAAGATGACTGCTGCATTTTCGGCGATTCGTGAGATAGCGTTATAGCACTTGGCCCGAAACCCGACGTCGCCAACCGCGAGAACCTCGTCGATCAGGAGAATGTCTGGTCTGAGACTCGCCGCAACCGCAAACCCGAGACGTACTTGCATCCCTGAGCTGTAGCTCTGGACGGGAGTGTCGAGAAAGTCGCCGACATCCGCAAAATCCACGATCTCATCGAGTCTCGCCTCGGTTTCCTTCCTCGATATCCCCAGAACAGCAGCGTTGACAAAGATATTTTCGCGTCCCGTCAGAACCGGGTTGAAACCTGCGCCCAACTCTATGAGCGCGCCCACCCTGCCCGAAAGGGCGATCGAACCACCATCGGGTTTGATCAGACCGCTGAGGAGCTTCAGCATCGTGCTCTTGCCCGCTCCATTCGGGCCAATCAACCCCAGGCAGTCTCCTCGCCGCAACTCGAACGAGACATCTTTGACCGCCCAAAACTCCCCATTTCGCAACCCGGGATTACGGTCCTTGGGCAATCCTACGATTTCCGCAGCGACATCCTTCACGCCATACCACATCGAACGCCTCAGACTTCGGCAGAAACGCTTCGAAATGCCATTGACCTCGACAAGAACACGATTTGACACGGTTTCTGCTGGCCCTTTCCTACGCACTCATCCGTTCGATGAGGTGTGGCAGAGCAAGCCGGTACAGCAGCCAGCCTATGAGTAAGGCGACAACGCTGAAGGCCACCACAACGCCGAAGGAGAAGGGCCGCGACAGATCTCCTGTAGTCATCATTTCCCGAGTCGTCACCAATACCGGCGTGACGGGATTCAGTGCGACAATCTTGCCCAATGCCCCTCCTCCATCGGCCGTGTACATCACCGGCGTCAAGAAGAACCAAAACTGAGTGGCAACCAAGATTCCCTTTTGTATATCTGTATAGAGGATTCCGATTGGGATCAAGAGAACGCCGAATACGAATCCGAGCCCGAGTATCGCCACCACTCCCACAGGGGCCAAAATCACCATCGGAGTTACCTGAACGCCGTACAGCACAAACACCGGCACCAGCAGCACAATCCGCACCAGCACTTCAAACAAAACAATCCCTCCGGCGGCAATGATGAGTGCCTCCCTGGGAAAATTGATCTTCGCCAGCATCGGTTTCGCTGTGGTGATTTCGGTGATGGGTTCTGTGATCGATCTCGTAAAACCAAACCAGAGCACACTGCCGATCAGAACATACACAGGATACGGAATGTCCGTGTGACCGACATTGACGATCCTCTGCTCGCTCAGAAACACCCAAAGGGCCGTGTTCGCGACAGGAGGAACCACCAACCAGACGTAGCCGAGCAGCGACTGCCGGTATTGCGCACTCAGATTGCGCACAAAAAGGCGCCAGGCAAGCTCTCTCGAAGCCAGCAAATCGCTCCACATCTCCGCGAAGAGAATCGAGGGCCGTCGTAACAATGACTGAGCATCGTAGACTGTCTTTCGCGCCACGTCAGTCAATGCCCCACCTCCCGGTGTCGGTGCCGATCGAACCCGAACACAAGCCTGGAACGATGATCCCAGTTCATCCAGGATTTGCTCAGCATGCCGCGAAACGCTATGAGTCTCCTCATGTCATTCACATTATCTGATGATTCGCCGCGCTGTTGATCACCAACCATCGAGTTCACCGCATGCCGGTCGTCCACAAAGGTGTGGACGCCCATCCATCCAACCGAAAACGGAAGGAAGAAAAACGGCAGTCAGTGATCATTCGTCTCAGACCCAGCTACCGAAAATGAAGTCGCTCTTTCGCTGCCAGGATTGAATACACGAGTCTTTTTTTGCCCGATAAATCATCGAACGCAACCACGAGATCATAGGGCCGGATCAACCCCCCCACAAGACAGGCAATAGCGCTCCCTAGGCCAGAAACCATGCGGGTGGATCGGAGCGCTCCCGAAAATACATCTCTGATCAACGCCTCGCTCGGCCTCCCCACACACACAACCCGAAGAGAGCGTTCTTTTTCGTCGTCGCGCTCCTCTGCCAACCACTGGCGCACGCGGCGATTGTTCTCGAGGGTCTGCAAAAGATCACTCCCAGTCTTGTTTCGACGGGCCGGGGTGGCCACACTGGATGCAATCCAACCAACAATTCTCGAGCGAGCTTGCCACGGATCCTCACCGGACAAAGGAAACAGGCGGTTCTTCATCAAATAGACAAGGAACTGGTGAAGTTCGGGTTCTCCCTTCGCCGTGCCTCTGCAGCTTTCCAACGCCAGTCCAAGCGCACCCGACAGCTCCTCCTTCCGTCTCACATCAATTGTGAATCCCTTGCTCGAATAAACCGAATCTCCAAGAGTCACGACAGGTTTGCCCGAGCACCGCCCCTCGAGGCCAACAGTCGAGTTGATCGTCACGACGACATCGCACACATTCAACAGAGAATGCAGGTCGTATTCAGAAGTGACGTGTGTTCTACCGCCCATTTCTATGTCGGTAAACGCAAGATCCGGGGGGTTTTCGGGATGGGGTTTGACAATCAAATGAACATCAGGAAACCCAGACAGCGCGACTTCCACTGCCGATACGGCGTCGGCCATCGCCCGGTACAAGGGCGAGAACAGGAGGATGTTCGTGTCGGTCTCGATCTGTAACGGAAAGAGACAGATCGTCGCGTCGTTGGGTATGCCCAGCGCCCGCCGCAGTTCGCGAGATCCTGCAGATGACCCGGCCCGAACGACCGATTCGCCTTTTCGATGATACCCGGCAAGCTGTCTTTCGAGTCGCGCAAGGTCTTTGTCATTTGGAGATGAGAAGTCGGGTGGGGGCCACCGTTCGCCGGCAACACTCGAGGAATGGTTCACACCCAGTGGATCGACAAAAAAGGTGTCAGGAAAGAGGCCGCGCTCGACGAAGATCACCGGCAGACCGTGATGACGCCCAACGTTGGTCAGCGCCCGCTGGCAGAGGAGACCGCCATTCCAAGTCATTACGCAGTCCGCCTCGAACGCCCTCGCCAACCAGTCGTAGAGATGATGATAATCTCGGACGAGCTCCTTTCCATCGACCGATCGCCGTGGCTTGCGGATCATCATCGCAGCGAGGTCAATCTCGGAATCATCCGGTAGCCGACAGTTATCGAACTCCCCGGAATGGGAGTCGCCGGACGCCAGGTGCATCGCATCGGCGAGGGTCAGCGACTGAAATCCATGAGCAAGATACAGCAGCGCACCGCGCTGGTCCGCCGTCACAATCAACGGGTCGCACGGCAAACGCGCTTTGAGGTAGTCGAGGAATATCGAATAGTTCCTCGCCAAACGAGGATCTCCCCAACAGAAGGTCAGCATCCTCGAGGGTGGAGTACCAGAGGGCGGGGAGCCACCGGTCAACTCCGCTAAGTCGCTGGCACCCTTCATGATCCCAGCCTAACAGATTCACGTCGCGTCACGCGGGATGGGCGCACGGCCGTCGGGCCGGCTGCGACGACCCTGGTCGGCCGCATTGGTTTTGCGATACGCCGGTCGAAAACAGCTGTCGTTCTCCTACCGCCGATTATCATCCCCATTCGACTGTTCAGCTGGTATTCGCACACCAGCCGTCCAGCGGCCGGCCAATTCCACAGCAGCGATCCCCAACACGGCCAGCAGCGCGAAACTGGACATCACCCGCGCCCGTCGGAGTTCCGGGAAGGGGTGCCATGACCACCGGATGACATGCGTGCCGGACGGCACCTCGTGCGCCAGCAAACCGGTGCCCGAGTCCGTGACGACATCGTGTTCGTCCCCGTCCACCGTGACCCTCATCTCCGGGAACGAGATGATCCGCCACAGCACCGTCCCGCCAACCGGCGAGGAGAGCTCGATCTCTCTCGCAACCTGGCCCCACTCGATAACCCGCACCGGCGTTGAAGGATCATCCACAAGGACCGCGGGGCGGTTGCGAATCAGATCGAGCTTCGGGCTCGGCGTTCCGGCGAGCTCGGGCATCATGAACGCTTTCATGTTTTTGGGCAGGAGACAGAGCTCGACGAGATTGTGGTGTCGCCAATACCAACCGCCACTGCCCGCCTCCCACGCGGTGGTCGGATCCGGGAATGCGCTCCCGGCCGGCACGGCCCGAGGTTTGGGAGCAGAAAAGACCGTCCGCGGCACGGTCCGCTC
>Ga0210365_11173197_pt1 | contig 11632 bp, 12 predicted proteins | sample S637metaT_FD_159655 | JGI IMG/M metagenome (GOLD analysis project Ga0210365, IMG submission 159655) | Metatranscriptome of estuarine sediment microbial communities from the Columbia River estuary, Washington, United States - S.637... | ecosystem: Environmental > Aquatic > Marine > Intertidal...
ATCCAGAGCCGCTTTCAAACCGCTGGCTGCTGCACCGGCCGTTGCAAAGGCTGTCTGGAGAATCGGAACTTTCAAGGATGACTGTGGATAAGGGCCTGCAATAACGCCCCAACAGCAGGCCGGGATCACCATGATGGTTTTTTCACCCAGAGCTTTCAATGCAAATTTCATGGCGAGGGTAGCGCCGCATCCAGGGCATCCCACATGCCCGGAATACATGTATTCCGCATCCGGTATATTCAGTTGAGTCATCGTTTAGAAACCCTTTGTTTTTATTTAACCTTGAAAAACCTGGTCCTTCCCCGCATGGCGGGATCTTCGATGGGCTTTGCCTGTCCCGAGAATCGGGGGCCAGAGGTAATAGCTCTGCCTTGGAGTGTTGTGTCTAAAATAACAAACTCCAAGCACCAAATTACAAATAAACCCGCCTGCCACACAAGGCACGAGCGGGCAGGTCTCAAATTCCAATATTCAATGACCAAAACCTCCATGACGAGACGTTGTTTGGATTTTCGAATTTCGGTCATTGGAAATTGTTTGATATTTGCAATTTTAATCATTCAATGAACTTTCAACAAAGCAAATCCCCTTTGGGGATAAAACAAAGCCTGGTCTTCTATACCCGAATATTTACAATAAAATTATAATTCAAACCATTTTCAATGGTCAATATTCACTCATTAAGCCCTACCCATACGCTTTCATTTTCCGGATGCGCGCTATTCTTTGTTTTCCAGTAGATTTCCGCAAGAATTTCAGGGGTCACATCGCGGCCGCCGAGTCCCGTAATATAACCAAACACCGGAGGGTGTCCGTTCCTGTTGCACAATGCGGCCCTTATTTCTTGGGCAAAGATGCCGCTGGCGCCGAATGAAAAATTTCTGTCAACCACGGCGACTTTTTGAACCGATCCGAGGTGTTCTCGGATCAAATCCGTTGGAAACGGCCGAAACATCCTCAGCTTGAGCATTCCGACCTTTTCTCCCTGTGAGCGAAGATCGGAAATGACCTTTCGGCAGGTGCTTGCCGCAGTTCCCGTGACCACCATAATCACCTGGGCATCGTCGCAATGGACCCTTTCCATTGGACCGTATGATCGACCGAATATTGCTGCAAATTCCTGCTCGACCCTGCTAAAAATATCCGGCACCTGTTCCATAGCCATCTGGATGTTGTGTCGCATCTCCATATAGACGGTGGGTGGGGCCATCTGACCCAAGGCAAACGGATCAGAGGTTTTCAATTCGATTCGGGGTGAAAACGGCGGCAGAAAGCGGTCCACCAAATCTTGATCCGGCACATCCACCGGCTCAAAGGTGTGGGAAAGGAAAAAAGCATCCAAGACCACCATCACCGGCAGATTGATCGTTTCCGCGAGCCGATATGCCTGAAGCGTTGTGTCAAAAACATCCTGACCATCCTCGCAATAGAGCTGAATCCAGCCGGTATCCCGCTGGGCCAGACTGTCTGTCTGGTCCATCCAGATGTTCCATCCCGGAGCCAAGGCACGGTTGACTTCAGCCATGATAATGGGCAGACGGGCTGCTGAAGCCCAGTGCAGGAGTTCGTGCATCAGCGCCAGTCCCTGAGAAGAGGTTGCCGTGAAGGTCCGTGCCCCGCCACTTGAAGCACCGATTACGGCAGCCATGGCAGAATGCTCGCTTTCTACCAATAGAAAGCGGGCGTTCATGGTCCCGTCGGAGCAATATTCCGATAACGCCTCGACAATATGGGTCTGGGGAGTGATGGGATATGCGGACATCACCTGCACCTTTGCCAGCCTTACAGCTTCGGATACCGCATGACTCCCCTCCAAAACCTTCTTCATACTTCCTCCTCCAAGGCCATGGCATTACGGGGACATTCCACGACGCAAATTCCGCATCCTTTGCAATAATCGAGATTAATCCGCCGTTGACCGTCTTGGAGGTCCACGGCAATTTCCGGGCAGAATATTCGGCAATTGTCACACGCATTGCAGATGCCGCAGTTGAAACAGCGCCGGGTCTCTTCCATGACCTGACGGATGGTGAACGTTGTCTCGATTTCATCGAAAGGGTTCATCTGTTTGTTCAAAGAAAGCGATTCAGCTTTGATCCGAGGGGCCGGCGAAAAATAATCGATATTGATATCTTCATAAGATACCATATCAGGATTTCTGTTAGATCGCTTTCCATCGAGATAACGCTCCATGGAGAGCGCGGGACCGTTGCCGACGAGGCAGGAATTCAGACGGTTTGTAATGGCATTCAACCCTTTTTTAAAGAAGGTATCCAGCGCCATGGCCGACTGTTTCCCTGAAGCGATGGCATCTGCAACGCTCTTTGTCGGATTGGTCAGATCACCGCCAAATAGAAACGGCGGGTTATTTGCCATAAACGCACAGTGGCTGAGGTTCACGGTTTCGGCATTTTCTTCCGAAGCAAGCTGCCAGGACTCCGAGGGCTCTGCACCGATGGCGGTGAAAATCCTCTGGACCCGAAGCTCTTGGGTCGTTTCACCGTCCGGAACCACACGCGCTCTGCCAGTGTCTGTTTCCATCCCGCTGCGTTTCATCGGTTGTAAGGTTAAAATATATTCGCCGCCGTCTTGTGCAATACTTGACGGGGAGAAAAGTTCCATGATTTTTACACCTTCTTTTACGGCCGTTTCCACCTCATATTCAAAAGCCGGCATATCCTGTTTTCGTCGACGGTATACCAGTATCGTTTTCACCCCGAGGCGAACAAGGGAGCGCGCAACGTCGATGGCCGTATTGCCGCCCCCGATAACCGCCGCGGTCCCATTATTTAAAGATTCGGTTTTTTCCTTGCGCATTCTGTTGAGAAAATCGAGGCCGTCCAAGGCCATATTTTCCCCGGGGATGTTCATTTTCAAGGATTGGCCGTGACCGCACCCGATGAAAAAGGCGTGGTATCGGTCTTTGGCTTCATCAAGAAAGTTTTGGGTTGCGCGAGTGTTGCAGAGTATCTTCACTCCGAGATTTTTTATCCGCTGGACTTCAGCATTTACGACAGCATCCGGCAAGCGATATCTTGGGATTCCCCACCTTAGAATTCCTCCCGGTTCGGTCTCGGCCTCGAAAACATCGCATGAATACCCCAGGCGTGTTAAAAAATAGGCGGCGGCCAGTCCGGATGGACCGGCACCGACAATGCATATTTTTTTCCCGTTATCGGGAAGCCTTTCTAGGGAAAATGTTAAGTTGTCCCTGACAGCGGTATCGCCAATGAATCGCTCTATACCGTGTATGGCAATGGGTTCATCAAAACCGGAGCGGTTACAGGCCGTTTCACACGTGTGAAAACATACCCGGCCGCAAATAGCAGGGAAGGGATTTTCAAGAAGAATGATCTCCAGTGCTTCGCTGTATCGCCCCTGGCTCGACAGCATTTCGATCCGGGCAATGTCCTCGCCGGCAGGACAGGCCGCGCTGCACGGTGCCGTCTTCTCATGGTATTTTGGACGTACAAAGCGCCATGATCCCGTCTTGTTTAATTCGGTGGAGATATTCGATCGTGATATGAATAATGGTATTTTTTCAGCAAAATTTTGTTCGGTTGTCACGGATTCCCACCATTGTTTTCCAACATTCCAAAAAGAGTCACAGCGTCATAGGCCTGGCGGGCTGCCGACACATTCTGGTCTGTTTTAACATGAATTTCACTTTCAATGGCTGCTGTAATCATATCCAGGTGCGGCATCTCCATAACCCTCGCGAAAGCGCCGATCATGGCCGTGTTGATAATCGGCTGGGTGCGGGTTCCGAGACTGTTGTTGACGGCAATTTGATTGGCGTCTACAAAAGCAAACCGAAAGCCTGAGAAAGTATCCATAGTGTCGGGGATATCTTTTAAATTGATCAGAATCGAGCCGCCCTTTTTGAGGCCTGCTGTGACATCGACGCGGTCCAGCAGTTTGGCATCTTGAACGACAACATGGTCGGGTGCGTAAATGTTGCTCCGAACCAGAATCTTTTCTTTATCCAGCCTGAGATAGGCTTCAACCGGCGCTCCGCGTCTTTCCACACCAAAAAGAGGAAAGGTTTGTACATAATAACCGGCGTTAAAAAAAGCCTTTGCCAGCAAGATTGATGCGACCACGGTTCCCTGTCCTCCACGACCATGGAAACGAATTTCATACATAATTGTTAAGCCCGCTTTGTTGGTGATGAATTTGTATAAAATCTCAAAGTAATTTTAAAACTTGAAAAGCTTAGAAAATGGGAATATTATCATTTTGTTTTCTGAAAAGCAAACAATGACTTTCATTATCGTGCCCACAATTCGGGTCAGAGGGTGTTGGCAATGCCGGTATTTGAATATACAGCCCTGGATATAAAAGGCAAGACCATCTCGGGAATCATCGATGCCGATAGTTCCCGTACCGCCCGCCAGAAACTGCGGGCATCCAAAACCTACCCGGTATCTATTGAAGAAGTGCATGATACGGCCGCAATAAAGACTCCCAAGACTTTTTCGGCGCTACGCCCATTTACCCGGGTCAGACCGCAAGAAGTTTCAATGATGACGAGACAGCTGGCGACGTTGCTGGGGGCCGGCCTTCCGCTGGTACCGGCCATCGCCGCCTTGACATCGCAAACCAGATCTCAATCGTTTAAAAAGATGCTGGCAAAGATCAAGGATTCAATCGTTGAGGGAAACAGCTTTGCGCGATCCCTGTCTTTGTTTCCGGGGACTTTTTCGGCGCTGTATATCAATATGGTGACGGCGGGTGAAACTTCGGGAGCGCTTGAAATTGTTTTGGAACGGCTTGCGGATATTACCGAAAAACAGCAGGCCTTAAAAAGCCGCATCCAGTCTGCCATGGCCTATCCTATTTTGATGTCCCTTATCGGAGTTCTGGTTCTTTTTTTTCTTCTGACATTTATTGTTCCCAACATCACATCCATTTTTTCAGATATGAACCAAACGCTTCCAGCCCCGACGCTCTTTCTGATCAGAATAAGTGATATTTTTAAAATGTACTGGTGGATCATCTTGATCGGGATTGCCGGCGCCGTATTAATTTTACGGCACATTAATAAAACCGTCAAAGGCGGATACGTTTTCGATAAAATAAAACTTTTATTGCCGCGACTCGGAGTCTTGGCCAAAAAACTGGCTGTAGCGCGTTTTTCACGTACCCTCGGATCCCTTCTTGAAAATGGCGTTTCCATGCTGCCCGCCCTTGGGATTGTAAAGAATATCGTCGGCAACGCCCTGATCGCTGATGCCATCGAAGATGCCTCAAAAGAAGTCGGTAAAGGGAAGGGGTTTGGGTCTGCTTTGGCGGAAAGCAAAATATTTCCGGATCTTTCCATTCAGATGATTCAGGTTGGAGAGCAAAGCGGTAAACTGGAGGAAATGTTGAATAAAGTTGCAGATGTATTTGAAAATGAAGTGGAAGCGAGCATAATGACCATGACATCACTTCTGGAACCTGTTATGATTCTAATTATGGCCGTTATTGTGGGTTTCATCGTCCTTTCCATATGTCTGCCGATATTTGAAATGAGCCAGCTTGTCCGATAAGCTCGGTTAAAAAAAACATTTATGGATGGAAAAAGAATGAACCGTAAATTTTCTTTAAGAAATTCAGACTGTCGTGGATTTACACTGATTGAACTGATGGTTGTCATCGTCATACTCGGAATTCTTGCCGGGCTTATTATACCCAAGATTATGGGACGGCCTGAGGAGGCAAAACGCCTCAAAGCCAATATGCAGATCGAGAGCCTGGAAACGGCGCTAAAATTGTATAAACTCGATAACGGCATGTATCCGGATACCGAGCAGGGCTTGCAGGCACTTGTTGAGCAGCCCGAAACCGGGATGCTGCCGAAGAACTGGCGTAAAGGCGGATATCTTGAAAAAGGCAGGGTTCCGAAAGATCCATGGGGCAATGAATTTGTCTATCTTTCGCCCGGAGTTCGCAACGAATATGATATTATTTCATATGGCGCAGACGGAGTTTCAGGGGGCGAAGAAAAAAACAAGGATATTAACAACTGGGAGATTGAATAGTCATAACAGAGCCCTCCCTGTCCCCGTGTTACACCTACAGTTATTCCAATAAATAATTATGCTTGGCTTTGAACGAACCAAAGGCTTCACGCTAATCGAGCTCGTCGTTGTGGTCGCCCTGATCAGCATCATGCTTTTTTTGGCAATTCCCAGGTTTCAGAGTGATTTTCTTGCAGACAGCACCAAAAAGGTTTCGCGCTGGATTCTGTATAAGATTCCGGCGTTAAAAGAAAATGCGTTCCGGGAGCAAAAAAAATATGTGCTGCACGTCGGGATCGATTCCGAAAAACTGTGGATAACCCATGAAGGCATGTCAGACCAAGAGCTTCAAGATGCGGAAATGGATGGCTACAAACTTTCGGGCGACATAAAATTGCAGGATGTTGAATTTCCGGATGAACACATAATATCTGCGGGCCGGGCGGATATTTATTTTTATGAAAAAGGGTACTCTGATAAAGCGATTATTCATATGGTCTATGACAATGACCATCGGCTGTCCTTTCTCATAGAACCTTTTCTGCCTCGGGTCCATTTATATAATAAATATGTAGGGTTTGAAGATTCATAATTGATGGTTTCGTAAAAAGTCCGTTTTGCTCGCTCAGTGACCATTTGGGGGCGTTTCAAGCGGTGCTACTAAATTTCAAGAACTCGTCGCAAGCTCCTCAAACATCTTGAAATTTTTAACGCATCACCGCTTGAAACACTGGATCCCCAAATGATCAGATTTCGCTCACAAAAGACTTTTTACGAGTTTGTCATAATGGTTTTTTTTAATAACTACCCGCCCTGTTGTTTATGCAACGTTCGGGCAGCGTCAAAAAACATCCGTTGAGGTCGGCAGACAGCGTGATAAAGATACTTACCGGCAACCGAGGACGAACCTTAAGAAGGTTGCAGCCCGAAACTCGAAACCCGCAATCTAAAGCGGGTTTTACGTTGCTTGAAATCATGGTCGCCATTTCCATTATGGCGATTGTTCTCGTTACGGTATTTAGAATGCATGCCCAGACCCTCTCCATGACCTATTCTGCAAGGTTTTATGCAACATCCCCCTTGTTGGCCCAAAAAAAGATGGTTGAAATTGAATCAAAAGGTCAGCAGGATATGACAGACGATTCAGGCGATTTCGGGGATGAATTTCCAGGTTATCGCTGGCGAGTTGCCGTGGATGATGTTGAATCAAAAGCACTTGGTGGTGTCGCTGAAAATCTGAAAAAAATCGATATCCTCGTAACTCTGAACAACGATGAATTCACGTACAGTGTAAGAACCTACAAATTCTTACAGAATTGAGGACTACGGAATGATTCAAAACCGGCAAACACGGTGCCTGAAATCCAATATCGATCCCCGTCATCCGGCCTGCGGCTTTACGCTCCTGGAAGTTATGATTGCGATTTTTATTTTTGCCATCGTTGTTTCAACGATATTCGCTTCCTATAACGCCTTGTTTTCAGGCAACGAAACCATCGAACAGAGCACTGCATCTTATGAAATGGCCAAAAACTGTCTTAACCGAATGATGGTCGATCTGGAATCGATTCATGTATCATTACCTCCGGAATACTCGCCACAGAATGTTGTCGATTCACATGACCTTTACCGGATTGCCGGGGATATTGTTGATATTCAGGGACGTGAATTTCCAAAACTCAGATTTACGTCCCTGTCCCACATCGCCTTTGGCGGAAAAACACAAAACGGAATTGCAGAAATCGTCTATTACGTTCAGACTGAAGACGATGGCCGTTACCTGTTGAAACGTGCAGACAACCTGCATCCTTATCCTTTGTTTGAAGAAAAGGCCGGTGATCCTGTATTGTGCAAAGACGTTAAATCTCTGACAGTAAAATATTATGACGAAAGTAGTACTGAATACGATCTGTGGGACTCCGATGCCGAGGAGTTCGGATATTCCACACCCAGAGCAATCCGGATAAAACTCGAATTGGCTTCAGAGTCACAGCCCCTGTTGTTTGAAACCATGGTAACACTTCCGGTTTTCAGGGAGAAGAAAAAATGAGTTTTCTTGGAAACAACCGTGGAATCGCCCTTCTCGTTACCTTGGCCATTATTACGATATTGATTCCGGTGACACTGGAGATGAACCGGAAGATGCTCTCAGCGGTTTTTTCCGCGGCCGCAACCAGAGATCGAATTACACTGTTGAACATGGCGTCATCCGGCATAGAAATAGGGAAAGCGATGCTGGTAAAAGATAAAAATGATTCAGACACCGATTCGCTTCAGGAAGACTGGGCGGAATCTGAAAAAATCTCTGAAGTTCTAAAGGATATTCCCTTTGAAAAAGGGACGATCGCCTTAACCATCGGTGATGAACTCGGTAAAATTCAGATCAACAGCCTTGTTAAATTTCCGGATGGACACAGCTTTAACGAACCCCAAAGGATTATGTGGGAGCAATTTTTAAGCGGTTTAATGTCTCAAAATGAATTGTTTGAGGGTTTAGAACCGTTGACCATCATAAACTCGGTCAAAGACTGGATAGATTCCGGGGACGATGATGCCATCACGGGGCTGAATGGCGCAGAGTCAGACTATTATCAGGATCTCGATCCGCCGTATACCTGCAAAAACGGTCCGATTACCCATATTGGCGAACTTGCACTCATCAGAGGAATTACACCGGAGTTGTTAAAAGGCATAGGCGGGGTGTCGGGACTCTCAGACTATATTACCGTCTTTGGAATGAGCGAAACCGCGGACAATACCTTTACCTATGAAGGGAAAATAAATATCAACACTGCAGATCTTCCGACACTTGCGGCCATTCTGCCTTTAGGGAGTGAATACCTTGCACAGGTAATTTACGACTACCGCCAAGAGACGTCCGAATCCGAATATATCCACGACCTTTCAAGCCCAACCTGGTATAAAAGGGTCCCCGGTATGGGCGATATTAACATCGATTCAAACCTTATCACAACTTCCAGTGATTTATTTCGAATCAAAGCTGTTGTAACGTTAAACGAGATGAAAGTGACAATAGACACGGTGGTGAAAAGAGAAAAAAACCAAAAAACAGGAAAATGGACCTGCAAAGTCTTGCGGTGGAAAACAGAGTAGAACACTCAAACAGCGATTCGCCAAAACACCGGACATCCGAACGTTTGCTGGTTTGTTGTTTCAACACGCTAACATGATACGATTTTTAAGGTGATAGACAATAGCGGAATTCTTCATGAAAAATTCGAGCTCAGCGTTGAAGAAAGAGGTTTGACTTGACAAAACAATCATAACCTACTATAATCACGTCTATTTTAATTTAAAGAAAACCATGAGAAGAAAAATACTGGGACTAGACATACGACATGATGCGGTATCAGCGGTTCTATTAAAGAGCGGAATCAAAGGAACTGTCATAGATGCCCATGTTCATGTTCCCCTATCAGACCGAAAAGAGGATGAAACCGGCTGGGTTGAGCCACTTGAAACCCTTGTGAAAAAGATGGATATATCCGGTTCCGTCTGCGCAGCGTCCTTTCCTGCTGACGAAATATCCTATAGAAATATTCAAGTTCCGTTTAAGGGGCAAAAAAAAATTAAAAAAATTCTGCCGTATGAACTTGAGCCAACCTTTCCGTTTCCCACAGATGACCTGATCATCGATTTCATTCCGGTAAAACTACCGGATCATATAAATGATAACAACCTTATCACCGCTGCAGTAGAAAAATCGAAGCTCCAATCTTTTTTAGACACACTCGCCACGTTTAATATTGCGCCCGAGACGGTTAACGTTGGCGGCTACCCCACAGCATTGTGCCTGACCCATATTTTAGACAACCGTAAGAATTGGCTCGTCGTCGACATAGACAGCAACAAAGGCGCTATATTTTTTATTTTGTCCGGCACGGTTTGCCTGATACGTTCTTTTCTAATTCGTTCAGATGCCCGTTCATACAAGATAAAATCCCTTTGCAGCACCATACGGCAGACACACGCTGCATTGGAAAAGATGATTGGATTGGAATTTGATCCGGACGGTTTGTTTATTACAGGATGCGGGCTAGATGATTTGGGGTTTGAACAGGACATGGCACAGGCATTGGGATTGCCCGTCGAACGGATAGACCTGTTACGGGATACAGATCTTTTGAAACATCAAGATCCGCCAGAATCCTGGGTTCCATTCCTGATGGACAATGCCCTTTCATTGGCGCTTATGGAAGTTGAAGGTGCGAATGGATTTAATTTCCGAAAAGGCCCTTTTGCTTCAAAAAAGTTCTGGGAGGAAAATAAGAAAGGTCTGATCCAAACCGGAGTTTTCTTTGCCCTGGTGGTGGCACTGGCGTTTTTCAATGTCTTTATCGACTCATATTTTATGGGGAAAAGGCTGGCCCGTCTTGACAATCAAATCACAGATATTTTTACTTCGTCATTTCCGGATGTCAAAAAAATTGTCGACCCGGTTCAGCAGATGCGGATAAAAATACAGGCGGCTAGAAAAAAGATGTTGTTTCCGGGAGAAACCGAAAAATCGATACGGACCATTGATATTCTAAACAATATCAGTAACCGTATTCCGAGAGAAACGGACGTTACCCTTACACGGATGGTGATAGGATCGGAGAACGTCGTTATTTCGGGGGATACCGATACTTTTAACTCCGTGGACACTATAAAGAGCCGGCTGGAGCAGGTGGACGCTTTTAAAAAAATCACTATCAGCTCCGCCAATATCAACAAATCGGACAACCGCGTGCATTTTAATCTGAAGATCACATTTTGACAGGCTGTTGTCCAAACAATAATCTCTTTGAGCGCTCATTGAAACGTTCTTTATCCATAAATCTTGGCGAAGTGAAAGAAATGCGATTCCAACGGCGGTAATTCCTCCTTGCGGAGCTGCAGGGAGCGTCACTTTAAATTAACGTCCACAAACCGAAAACAGACGGCACATATGTTGAGAAAGCTGACAAAGAGAGAGAGAATCGCAATTTATGCGTTATCAGGGGTTGTCTGCCTGTTAATTGTTATTCGATTTTTCGTATTCCCATCCATTGAAAAAAGGGAACGCCTTAAAAGAGCACTCCAGGTTAAAGCAGAAAGCCTTGAAGAGATGATCGCCCTAAAGTCCGAATACAGTGCGATTAACCAGACAGCAAATTCGTCAAGGATGGGTTTGGAAAACAGGGAAAAAGATTTTACCCTGTTTTCTTTCCTCGACAGACTTAGCGGTGTGGCAGGGATCAAAGAACGGGTAACGCACATGAAGCCTTCGACAAGTGTTCAGAAAGACAGTCCATACAAAATATCTCAGGTGGAAATGAAACTCCAGAGCCTAACATTGGAGCAGTTGACCACTTACCTGCACATGATCGAAACATCAAAAAACATGGTCTACATAAAAAGGCTTTCCATATTGAAGACCGGTAAACAAGAGGGGTTTATCGACGCGGTTATACAAGTTGAAACGGTTGAAAAATAATGATGAGCAATACCCGAAAATGGTTGCCGCATGTCATATACAGCATGGGGGCTGCACTATTTTTCATTTACTATCTGTTTCCGTCAGATACCGTAAAAAACATTATAACATCTAATTTTAATACAGCCAATCCAGGGATGAATATTAC
>Ga0210365_10100056_pt1 | contig 11623 bp, 5 predicted proteins | sample S637metaT_FD_159655 | JGI IMG/M metagenome (GOLD analysis project Ga0210365, IMG submission 159655) | Metatranscriptome of estuarine sediment microbial communities from the Columbia River estuary, Washington, United States - S.637... | ecosystem: Environmental > Aquatic > Marine > Intertidal...
TAAACTGGGGAATTGGGCCGAGGTATTGTTGTTGACATCCACCTCGATATTAAACCAAAGCACCGAAGAAATCCTGGCAACTGTTAGCGAAAAAGTAAAAACGGTGATGCTCGGTCCAAGCACCCCCATGGCGGCAAAAGCATTTGAACATTTACCGGTGCAGATGTTAGCAGGCAGCGTACCGATCGATAAAGAAAAAACCATAAAAGCAGTTCGGCATGGTATGGGCACACCGGTTCTGCACAAATTCAGCCGCAAATCGTTTTTGTCTTTGCTTTAGGTCCTTAGCAGGGTTTTTCTGGCAACATGTTGTCAGAAAATTGAGGTTTCAGGTGTCGGGTGTCGGGGAAAAAAGATGTTAGATACTGAAACCTGATACCCGACACCTGAAACCCATATAAATTATCGGCGCGCTTGCTGCCCTTCAGGGGCCACTTTTTCCAAGCGCAGTCTTGGAAAAAGCTTAGGCCCTTATCCGTCTTTAAAGTCGAAAAGCGCTTTCCTTCTGATCACCTTCACCTTCTTGGTCCACCGGCCAGTTTGTTTTTGGCGGGGGTGGTTTCTTTTTTTCCTGCCACGGGTACTGGATGCGGGAATGGAACGAGGCTTCAAGGGCATCGACTAGAGCTTCGACAATTTTTGAAAGGTCCCGTGAGGACAGATCACATTCGGAAAATTGACCGTCGACGATGCGTTTGACCAGGATGAGGCGAACCATTTTTCTAAATTCTTTACGGTTTGGTTCCAGCAAGGACCGGGAAGCAGCCTCTACTGCATCACAGACCATTAACAGGGCGGCTTCAACGCTCTGGGGTTTCGGGCCTGGATAGCGGAATTCTTCCTCACGCATCGTGCTGTTCGGATACGTCTTGGCGGCAATATTGTAAAAATATTCCATTAACTGGGTTCCGTGGTGCTGCAAAACCAGATCCACAACCACCTTCGGCAATCCTGCTTCCTGGACGATTTTCATGCCGCGTCTGACGTGATTCAAAATAATTTTAGAGCTCTCCCGGGGTTCCAGAGCATCATGTGGATTCTCGCCACTGAACTGGTTTTCGATGAAAAACTTTGGATTTACCATTTTACCGACGTCGTGATAATAGGCACCAATCCTCAACAGTCGGGTATCGGCGCCGATGGCCTCACCCACAGATTGGGCAAGGTAGGCAACTGCCATACAATGCTGGTAAGTTCCAGGTGTTTTGGCAAGAAGTTCTTTCATCAGCGGTCGATTAAGATCCATATACCGGTTGAGCTTGAAAGTCGAAGCCGTATCCCAGCCGAGTTCCAGCAGCGGCAACAGCAAGAGGGCCAATGGCCCTGCTGCCAGGCCCCCGATAACCGCCCAGGCGATGTCTGATGTCAATGCCGCATCAACGATGGGTACCAGATTTTCTATTTTTATGGTTTGCGGTGAAACAATTTGTGACGAAATTGCTTGCCAGTCCATGGTGAAGACGATGATACTGAGTGCATTGATGAACCCTACCATCAATGAAGGCACCAGGATTTGTAATCGTTTTCGCAGTCCCGAAGAAACCAGTACCGCCACAAGCCCGCCGAAGGTAAAAAAGAGCAGGATATCATAGGTTGGCCCGGTAAACAGGCTAACCAGCATGGCTCCGACCATCGTGGTTGCGGTGGCTATAATCTTCCCATGGTTTAAAAAGATGATGAGCATGGGCAGGAGGCAAATGGGCACGCCATAGATGGAAAACGGAAGTATAACAAGGTATCCATTGAGGATGAAAACAGTTGTGATCAGCAATGTTAGCAAAAAACGGTAGGGCGGCCTATTGCGGGGTCCATCCGCCAGAATTTTTGAGAGAAATAGATTATAAAACACAACCATAAAAAGAATGGTAAAAAAAGTCCAGGGAACATCCCGATAAATTTCGGCAATTTTATGCTTTTGGTAGGCGTCCAGCAGCAGGACATCCTTTTCACTCAAAATTTTGCGAAACGGTACCAGCACATCTCCCCGATTATAGGAAACAACTCTGGATGGAAACTCTCGGTTGATCGTATCTAAACGGCGCTCATTTTCTTTTTGATCATAAGTGAGGTTCGGCTGCAATGTGGCCAGGGAAACCCGGACAACCGGGTCAAGCACACGTTTATCCACCTGCCAGAAGAGCTGCCGAATTTTTTCTTCCAGGAGAAATCGGGCTTTTTCCAGCATGATAACGTCATCAACGGGAAGCGTGACGGTACCGTTGGAATTCGGCATCTGGATTTCTATGGATGTTTTACCCATAAGGTCCTGGGGATCGCGCAGAATATTGTTTTGCAGGATGGATTCTTCAATGGTCAGAATGCCTTCAAGCAGGTTGTTCAGGTCGCGGTACTGAATAATGCGGATGATATTGTCCACAGAAAGCTGCACCCCTAATTCCTTTTGCAGTTGCCTTCTGAGATCCTCAACCCCATTTTGCCTTTTTTCCTTAAAAGCGGTAATCGCCCGAACAAACTCCTCGAACCTCTGTTTGGAGGCTTCCACCCCCGGTGGCGTATAGCGATACACGGGAACATATTGTGATAAGGCTTTTTTACGGTTGACATCCAACGCTGTCTGCTGGTTGAAACTAAAGGTCCGGCGGGAACGGATCGTCAGGTTAATCGCTTTGTCCGGCTGGGGCGGCCAAAAATAGAGGTAAATATCATCGATATAGCACGCCAGGACGGTTATCGTGATGAGAATTATGTTAAGTAGCAGTCGCATCTGCGATGGCTCCTGATTTTTATTACCTGCAAATAAGAGACTCGGGGAATAATTAGGTGCAATTATTCTTTTCAGCCCGAATGTTAAGGCACTATCATATAAGGGCAAGTGGACGGAGTCAACCACATCCGTTTAAAATAGTTTAAGTCTTGTCGCTTATTAACCGGAAGCTGTTCAAGGAAAGCGGTTGGGATTGGAAGATGCTTTTAGTTCATAACATTCTGAAATTAAATAATAAAAAATTAAATATGGCAACCACAAAGGTACTCAGCCACAAAGGTTATCGTACAATTTTATTGATTGCTTTTTTTGACCCCTCGTGTCTGAGCGGCTGAATTTTTACCAAAAAAAATTAGCGCTTATTTGCGCCGGATTCGGCAGTTGATGCCTTTTAAATTAGGTGTGCCGAACTGCCGACCCAATTTTTCAGTAGTTGTCAGCATGTTAAAATTAGATCGATCCCAGCCGAAAAGCGCTTCAATTTTATCCTCCGGAAACCACCAGCCGTAATCCGCATAGATCACCTTCGGGTGAATGCGGTCGGACAGGTTCGCCACCTGGCTAATCTCCCCCCGGGCAGTTTCAATGGTGACGTTGTCACCTTCACCGATACAATATTCGGCAGCCGTCTTCGGATGAATCAACGTCCGGGGGTAGGGACGATGTTTTCTGAGCTTTTCAAGCCAACGGTAGGATGAATGCAGATGATGACGGCTTTTGGCGCTGGTGAGCACCAGGGGATAGGCAGCGTCTTCCGGCTCCGGATATCCATTAAAATCAGGAAGGGCCGGTACCGTCAATTTTGAAAATTGGCTCAAGGCCAGCTCGACTTTGCCGGTGGGTGTTTTAAACCCATTAGCCTCATATTTTCTGAACTTGTCTTCTCCCTTTAAATACCCCTTTTCAACGAACTGACTGTAGCTAAGACCTGCCGGAGACGTTAAATCGTTCAGCAGATCTTCCCAGTTGGTATGCCAATATTTACCAGGAGTCATTGATTTGCCCAACTCGTTTAAAATTTTGATGTCCGGCCAGCATTGACCGGGTGAATTCACCACCTTTGGACGCGCCAAAATGAACCCGTGTCCCAGTCCATAGTGGCCGATATCGTTAAATTCAAAATGGGTGGCGGCCGGCAACACGACATCGGCCAATGCGGCGGTGGGCGTCATAAAAATATCGGACACAGCCAGAAATTCGAGCTTCATCAGGGTGTCATAAGTTTGTCGGCTGTCGGCATAGGCAAGAAGGGGATTGGCGCACTGCATATAGGCGGCTTTGACCGGATAAGGGATGCCTTCCAGCACTGCTTTTTTAAAATACGCCGGCGGTACCGTCATCAATTTGGGAATCGTGCGGTGATGGGCATGGAGCATTTCTTTGGGCTTGGACGGGATCTTATCGGCACGGACAAACTTGCCCAAGCTTAAAATCTCCGGTTCGTTTGCCTGAATATTGCCGCCGGGGACATCCAGATTACCGCAGACCGCCATCAGGCAGATCAGTGCCCGGGCGGAATCAAACGCGTGATTGTTTTGTTCAATGGGATTGCCCCAAGCAATGGCGGCCGGGCGGGATCGGGCATAGGCTCTGGCACTTTCCCTGATCAGATCAGGGGGAACCCATACGATTTGTGATATTTTTTCCGGTGAAAAGGATTTCACATGGGCGGACAGTTCATCGAAACCGTATGTCCAATTTTTTACAAAATATTCGTCAAACAGCCTTTCAGTGATAATAACATTTAAAAATGCCAGGGCCAAAGCACTGTCGGTCCCCGGTCGGATTTGCAGCCAGTATTTAGCTTGTCCCGCCAATTCCGTTCGTCTGGGATCGACCACAATCAGTTCGGTTCCCTGTTTGATCTGATTCAGCAGCAAGCTGCAAATCTGGCCTTCTTCGTTGGTGCTGGTGGGGTTGCTTCCCCAGAGCAAGACCAGTTCATTTTTATGATGAAAATCAGCTACCGGATAAAATCCGCAGGTATGAAGTCCGCTGATCTCCCGAGGGGCATGGCACACATCCTGTACCGCGACCACATTGGGAGATCCGAATATATTCGCCAGGCGGATGAGAACAAAGTGCTCCAATCCCTTCGGCATACCTTGACAGAATGCCACACTCCGGGCACCCAGGTGATCTTTGACCATTTGCAGTTTTTCACTGACCAGAGCGATGGCCTCATTCCAGGATATTTCCTGCCATTTTCCCTCTCCCCGGAAACCTTTGCGTTTCAGCGGGTGCATGAGGCGCAAAGGATGCGTGAGCCGATCGGGCGAGGCCATTCCTTTGGAACAAATATAACCCTTGTTTAAATAACCGGCAGGATCTCCTTTGACCGTTTCAATTTTGTTGGCTCTGACGCCCAAATTTAACGAGCAGCCACCATGGTCCATTCTGGCGCAGTGGGTCTTCATCCAGCGAATGTTTTCTTCCATTACTTCTCCAATTCCGTTTTGATCGCTCGACCTATTTTTTGCAGCAGATAGGGTTTTTTTATATAGGTTCCCGCCCCCAGGCTTTGGGCTTCTTTTACGCGATCCGTTTCAGAATACCCGCTTGCGATGATGGATTTCTGGTCCGGTCGAAAATCAAGAATTCGTCGGTATGTCTCAAGGCCATCGATGCCGGGTTCCATAATCATGTCCAGCACCAGCAAGTCAATGGAATGCTCGCGCAGATATTCAACGGCCTCTTCGCCGCCGGAAACGGCCGTGACCGTATAACCCAATTTTTCAAGCATCTCGGAAGCAATTTGTCGTTGATCTTCGCTATCGTCCACCACCAGTATGGATTCACCGTTTCCCATTATATCCTGAATGGAAGTCATTTCAACCTGGGGAGAAACCACCCTGCGGGTAACCGGGAAAAAAAGGGTGATTTCAGTCCCTTTACCTTCCGTGCTTGTGAGGTCAATGTAACCCTGATGGTCCTTCACCGCACCCCAAACCACCGCCATCCCCAGCCCGGTTCCGCTTCTTCCCATGATTTTTTTTGTATAAAATGGCTCGAAAATTCGTTCGATATCCTGCGGTGAAATTCCGATGCCGCTATCCATCACAGTCAACGTCGCATAATCACCCTTATCAATATCGTCATAGCCGATTTTGATGGTATCAATATGTCGGTTTCCGGTGGATATAATGATCTTGCCCCCTTCTGGCATGGCCTCGGCGGAATTGGACACCAAATTCATGACCGTTTTTGATAAATGTACAGATGACCCTAAAATGTTTAACAAATTTTCATCAAGACATTTCTCCACGGTTACGGAGGGATGAATTACCTCTAGTTTTGCATGTTCCGGACTCAGCAGATAATCTGAAACAATATCGTTCAAGTTAACCACCTCTGTGGCTTCAACCCCCCTTCGAGCGAGGGTTAATAGATCCTGAACAATGGCTGCAGCCTTTTCCCCCGACTTTTGAATCATTAATATCGGTTTTCTCAGAGGACTGTCTTCTTTTAGATCCATCAATAACAATTCAGGATAGCTGACAATACCGGAAAGAATATTGTTGAGATCGTGGGCGACGCCGCCGGCCAGGGTGCCGATGGCTTCCATTTTCTGGGCCCGCTGCAACTGTGCATGCAGCTCTTCTTTTTCCTGACTGGCCCGTTTGAGCTCGGTAATGTCGTTTCCAATACAAAGAATTCCGATAAAATTGTCATCATCGTTGAAAATGGGTTTATAGGTCCAGGCAATCCACGCCTTTAAACCGGATTTTTTTACGGTTTCATTTTCACTCACCACCGGTCGTTCCGGATCCTTTTGCAGTATTTTGGTGAGTTTCTCAAAGCTCAGCCGTTTTGAACCCAATACCGGCAGAATGATGGAGCCGGCATGTTTCCCGATGAGTTCCTTTTCCGTATAGCCAAAGAACCGTTGGGCGAATTCGTTGAAAAAGATAATCATTCCGCCTGTATCGATTCGCAAGATGATGCTGTTGGCGGTTTGCACCAATTCGCGATATTTCTTCTCGCTGTTTTGCAGCTTTTCAAAAGCCAGGGCATTGGCAATACTGATAGCCAGCTGGGATGCCACACCCATCAAAAGACTCATATCGCTTTGTCTCAAAGGCCTGCTGGATTTACTGTTGTCAACCGCTAAAATACCAAACGGTTTTTTTTCATAAATAATAGGGACGCAGATCAGCGATTGACTCCCCAGCCGCTGTGCAATTTCTAAGCTTTTGGGGGATAAGGAGTCTTGAATCTCACTGATATTATCGATCAGGAACGGTCGCTGCTCTTTCACGGCCAGCACAAACACACCTTTGGATTCGGGATTGTCGAGATGAAATGTCGTCTGCTTTAATAATTTTTCTTCATCAGGACCCTGACCATAACCGGTGAAATACCGCAAATGGGTTTCTTTCTTGTCGGTCAGCATGATCATTCCGCGGTCAAAATCCAGACGTTTTTCCATTACCCCGGTAACCGTTCTCAACAGCTGATTGATGTCAAATATGTTCGAGGTTGCCTGACCTATCTCCTGAACCAGCAGCGCATCGTTGTATCGGAGGTTACTCTCAACGATGCTGTCGTGAGCCGTTTCTTTCTGAGTTTCGATGGTTTTTATCAATGCCTTGTTTTCAAGATGTTTGATGTATAATGAAAGCATCAAAATAGCGGAAGCGCAACCCAGCACAATGACACCCCAAGTCGAAAAAGGCATTATAAAAAAGAATAACAGCACTGCAACAATACTGGACACCAACAAATAGTTGCGGAGCCGTTTATAAAGCATCATTGGGGTCTTCGCCCAGGTGACTATGTAACGGCAGCTATCATCACCCTTATGCACACAGGCAGTGTGATCAACATTGGCAAATTTGTCCGTAAAAAATGTTGCAATGGATTCAAAAATTCCGATTCTATTACCGCATTGATAAGGTTCTTCCGATACTCCCGGTTTGGGTATGACGATTATTTCCACTCGGTTCGATCCGATTTTCTTAGTGCTGATGTCCGCCCCCCGGCTCAGTAGAGCATAAATCTTTTCCATCAGAAAGTAAGTGGTGGCCGGGCTTATTAATCCCGCAACATATTGTCTGGTTGCGCCCATATTCGCCGAAGATGTTGCATAACGGCCAGCCTCCCGGGAAATGTCCGGATTGCCCGTTCTGGCCACCGTGGAGTCATGGAAGCGGTTGGATTGTTCCTGGCTGAACCAATGGGCCGGATCCTCTATCTCATACTTAGCGATGCCTGCATCTTGAAGAATAGAATCGGTATCTATATCAGGATAATATTTTCGCAGATATTGAAGGTAAATTTCATATAATCTGCTGTTATAAAGCGGTATTTGATCGCTCATACCTTCTTTTCCTGCAAAAATGTCTTCAGTCCGCACAATTTGGACGTCTGAATTTTACCCTAAACCATCCGGACATTATTGCCTTGATGAAAATTGAAAATTTGTCGGAAAGCAACCACCGGTATGCAGAAAGTATAATGAATGCATTGTGTTATGTCAAGATAGGATATGATTTAATGTCTGCTGTAATGATGGTTGTAGACGTCTTTCAGCCCACCGGATGAACTATCTCAGATACCGGAACCAGTCGGATCTTTTTTTGTAAATCAGGTAGCATCTCGTGAAGAACTTGATATGTCAGTGCATGCGGATGACCGATTCCGAGGGCATATCCGTTGTGCTCAGCAATTCGAACCAACTCTTTTAGCTGCTTGCGGATAAATTCCACCTCCACCAGATGATCTAAAAAAACATCCCGCTGGGCAAAAGGGATCTGGAACAGGCGGGCCGAAGGCTTGCAGAGTGTCTCCATGGTTGTGCGGCTGTCCACGAAATATAGACCCTTTTTTCTCAGAATCGAGAAAATCTGATACATTTGACTGGATTCTGCCGTCATCTTTGAGCCCATATGATTGTTGACTCCCTGGATAAAGGGTACTGCGTCCAGGTCTTTTTCAAGCTGGCGAGTCAGCTGATCCGGTGTCATGGAAGTCAGCAGGGTTCCCGGCCCGGGATTGATATTTGGATATTCGACTGGTTCCATTGGCAGATGAAGCATGATACCAAACCCTTTATCCCGTGACAGGCGAGCGATGCTCTTCTGAAAAGGGCTATGGGGTAAAATCGAAAAGGTCAGCATCGCATTGAGATTGCTCAATTTTTTCGCTATTTTTTTGTCATAACCCAGATCATCAATAATAATGGCAACCAACGGTAGTTGCTTCTCGCCGGTCCGGGATTTTACCGGCCTATCCACCGGTGGGATCTCTTTTGCGGGATAAATCTCAAATGCGGGGCTTTTGGCAATGGGCTGTTTGGCGGCCGGAACCGATTTAACAGGGGGTGCAGACTTTGACCGCTTTTCAGGGGTAACTAGAAAATGAGTCAACAACCCCACGATAGCCACCAGCAATAGCAACATCGCCAATCCGGTAAAAATCTTCACCGGAGAACTAAGGAATAGTTTGTTTTTCCGGGACTTTCTGCGGATTTTCTTTTTGCGGGTAACTTTTCGTTTGGTCATGAATAAAAAAATATGTCGTGTGTTCGTAGTCAGTTGTCCGTTCTACCATAGCCGAATCCTGTTACTGAACCGACATCACCTTCCTTGATAGCTGTCATTAAAGACGCTCTAAAAAAGTATTGAAACTTTGGCGTACGACCGAATACAACTACGGACCACTGACGAGAATCACCGGATATATCAAATTAACTCTTAATATTTTTAAAAATTTCATAACCCTCCAGAAGCTCGAGGGCTCGCATAACCTGGTTGTCGGATTGAAGCGTTTCCGGTTTCAGCGGACCGACCCTGAAATCAACTTCTCGTTTTCTAGATTTCTCTTGGTTTTCCCCATCAGCGTCATCTTCTTCATCCTGTATTTCGTTCGGCTCTGCCTCGAGATGATTTGCCAGGTCTTTTTCTTTTAACAGTCCATCTTCCTTTCCCCGGTTTTCTTCGGGCTCCAGGATCTGGTGTTTTAAAAAAATATCCGGCTCAATACCCGTGGCTTGGATTGATCGGCCGTTGGGGGTGTAGTAACGGGCGATGGTTAACTTGAGGCCAGACCCGTCCCGCAAAGTTTCTACAGTCTGCACCGAGCCTTTGCCGAAAGAAGTGGTTCCCAGTATCAAGGCACGTTTGTGGTCTTGCAGGGCACCGGCAACGATTTCAGATGCGCTGGCGCTGCCACCGTTGATCAATACCACCAGCGGATAGTTGCGCTTTACACTCGAAGCAGATGCGTTGAATTCCTTGGTGTTTTTAGGATTACGTCCTTTAATTGAAAGAATCTTACCTTCATCTAAAAAGAGGTCGGTAACTTTGAGGGATTGGTTCAACAGCCCACCACCATTGTCGCGGAGGTCCAGTACCAGTCCTTTCAATGGATCCTTCGAGCTCTCCAATTTTTTCAGGGCATTTTCCATCTCGTCGGTGGTGGTTCCGGTAAAATTCGACAAGCGGATAAACCCATAGCCAGGTTTCATAATGATGGATTTTACGCTTTGGATGGGGATGACATCTCTAGTCAGTTCAAATTCAAGCGGTTGCTTCACGCCCTCGCGCAATATGGTGACTGCTACCGACGTTCCTTTGGGTCCCCGCATCATGTTTACCGCTTCTCGAAGATCCTTTGTGGGTTTACCGTCGACTTTAATGATTCTGTCACGGGCTTTTATGCCGGCCTTGTAGGCGGGGGTGTCCTCAATAGGCGAAATCACCGTTACAAAGCCGTCCTGCATGGTAATATGGATACCGATGCCGGTAAACTTACCCTTGGTGTCAATCTGCAAATCTTCAAATGCCTCTTGCGGAAGCAACGAAGAATGGGGATCCAGGCTGTGAACCATCCCCTGAATCGCCTTTTGAATCAATTCCTTGGTATCCACTTCATCAACGTATTCCCTTTCAATCATTTCGATGACATCTGAAAGTACTTTTAATTCCTCGTATGCATCTTCGTTCTTAGCCGACAGATCGCGATAGAAACCAGTGCCGATTGTCCAGAATACAACGGCGATTACCATCACTAACCACAGTTTTACATGCCGCGTTTTTTTGATAATCATTAAGGTACTCCTTCTCATCCTTCTTTTAACCATTTCAACGGGTTCATGGGTTTGCCGTGATGGCGCACTTCAAAATAAAGCTTTGCACCCGTCATTGATCCGGTGTCTCCAACAGCGGCGATGACCTCTCCGGCATCAACCTCGTCGCCCTTTGATTTAAAGGTTTCCTGCATGTGGGCATAAACCGTGTAATAACTATTGCCATGATCAATAATAATCATGTTTCCATAGCCTTTAAACCAGTCTGAATAAATAACCTTTCCTTTGAAGACGGAACGAACAGGCTCTCCATAATCCGCTTGGATATCAATGCCGCTGCGAAAGTTGGTAATATTATACTTTGGATTTTTATAGGGTCCGAATAAATTCACTATTCTACCGTTAACAGGCATGATAAGCAAGCCTTTATGGGCGGGAAATGATAATTGCGAAATATTTTTATCCGAGGCGGCCTTAATTTTTTCGGTATTCAGCAATTTTATCTTGCGCTCAAGATCTTCAGCCGCCTCGGTCAGCGCATCAAGGGCGGCCAGTTCCAGCGCCTTCTTTTTGCGAATGTCCACAAGGATTTTGTTACGCGTTGATCGTTCCAGGGACATCAATCTGTTTTGTTTTTGATACTCGGCCGCGTGAGCACTTTTAAGGGCTTTGTGAGTGTTCAGCGACTTAAGCAATTTTTTGAGTTCGGCCTGATTTTCTAATAGGTCCCGTCGGACTTTTTCGTCATAGGCCAGGATTCGCTCAAAAGCGGCTTTGCGTTGAATAAATTCATTCATGGATTCCGCGGAAGCCAGCAGATGAAATTTTCCCAACCGGCTCATCTTATACAGAGCCACCAGGCGCTTGGA
>Ga0210365_10412294_pt1 | contig 11557 bp, 6 predicted proteins | sample S637metaT_FD_159655 | JGI IMG/M metagenome (GOLD analysis project Ga0210365, IMG submission 159655) | Metatranscriptome of estuarine sediment microbial communities from the Columbia River estuary, Washington, United States - S.637... | ecosystem: Environmental > Aquatic > Marine > Intertidal...
GATAAAGCCCATGAACAATAAAGCCATCGGAATATTCGATTCGGGCATAGGGGGGTTAACGGTATACAAGGCGCTTAAGGAAAAGCTGCCCGATGAGAAAGCGGTTTACCTGGGCGATACGGCGAGGCTGCCCTATGGTACCAAATCGGCGGAAACCATTATTCATTTTTCCGAGGACAATGCCCGGTTTTTGTTGACAAAAGATATCAAGATCATCGTGGTGGCCTGTAATTCCGCCTCTTCCCATGCCATCCCCCGCCTCCGGGAAACGTTCGGGGATATCCCGGTATTGGGAGTGATCGAGCCGGGCGCGGAAGCGGCGGTGGAGTACAGCCGGGAAAAGATCGGCGTTATCGGGACCACGGCCACCATTATGTCCGGGGCCTATGAACGGGCCATCCGGGAGAAAAAACCGGACGCGCGAATCGTGGTAAAGGATTGCCCCCTTTTCGTCCCGCTGGTGGAAGAGGGATGGGCAAACCACCACGTGACAAAGCTGGTGATAAAAGAATATTTAATGCCCTTAAAAGACCGGGGCGTGGACAGTCTCGTGTTGGGCTGTACCCATTACCCCGTCCTGAAGGGACCGATCGCGGAGGTGCTGGGGAAGGATATCCGGTTGATCGATTCGGCCGAAACCACGGCCCAAAAGGTCTATTCCATATTGAAAGAAAAGGATTGGTTAAGCCGGTCGAACGGGGGGTGGGAGGATGAGTTTTATGTAACGGATTTCCCGGACCGGTTTAAAAAAGTCGGGGAGATTTTCCTGGAGCGGAAAATACAACAGGTAACCACGGTAGACGTTTGCACCATTGTTGAAAAACGGAAAAACAGCCGCTGAGTTTTTCTGAAAATATAATAAGACGATGTCGTTAGTGCCGATAAAAATAAAAAATTAGCCACAAAGACACAAAGACACAAAGGTATTTTCTATTATAAACCCTTCGTGTCTTAGTGCCTTCGTGGCTGAATTTTTTTTAATTAAATACGCGGACGCTGCAATTCAGCGGTGTTTCCGAACCGCCGGGTTGGCAGAAGGTGCCGCCGGTGACTTCCACCGCTGTTTTCTTATTGGTATCGACTTTCCAGAAGAAGGTTTGTGCGAATTTGTTTTTCAGGTGGTAGGTATAGGCATTGAGATTGCATTTGTCCCAGTCGCTGCCGTAGGACAGGACACACAGTTGTGCAGCGATCTGGATGCTTTTGGTGGCTACGGAGTAGACCAGGTAGGCATCGTTGAATCGCAGTAATACGGATTCCGGGGGGGTGGTGTCGCTGCCGCCTATCGTGTCCACCGTGATGTCCAGTTTTTGCTTGCTGCCGCCAATTTTGCAGAAACTTCCGCCGGTGACCTTGTAGACTTCCCGTCTGCTGGTATTTACCGCCCAGTAGAACCCTTTCCAGACTTTTTGCCGGAGGTGGTAGAGGTAGGGTCTTAGCTGGCATTTTTCCCAATCGCCGCCGTAGGCCAGTACTTTGTTCCCGGTGATGACCTGGAGGGTTTTAGTGGCCGGTTTGTAGATCAGGTGGGCCTCGTTAAAATCCATGATAAACCGGTCGGGCGCTTTGAGGGGAATTTGGGCGATGACCTTACCGGGGATAGTGGCTATCAACATTTTGGGGAATGTGTATGTTACCGGTACGATGGTTTCAAACAACACTTTGTCCTGGCTCTTATTCATCATTTGCAATCGTACCCCGTCTACCGTGACGGCCCCAGTCTTAATTGTGAAATATCCATCTCCTTTTCCATCACCTTTCGGGTAGAGTTGGGAGCCGTGGGCCGCATAGTTTGGGGTAGGGGAGCCGTTGGTCATGGGCCGGGCAAAGATATAAACCTCTTCCCTGGCGTAATAATCGAACCATACCTGCACTTTTTCATTAAAATTCAACGATGCCGGGGAGTTGGGGGAGAGGCGGATGTTGGAGACGGAATTATTCTTTAAAGAGACGATGGGGGTCCCGATGACGCCCACCGGCATGAGCTTTTTGCACGTAAGGCTGCGGGTCAGGGTATTGTTGGTTTCGTCGAGTTCCGTTAAGACTTTGCCGTTGTCCACCTCTACTTTGATTGAGTGGGTACCGCCCCCCAGGTTCAGGTTGGCGGCATCGGGGAACCATATATGTGTGGCCATTCCACCGGGGTTTTTTAAATTTCCCGCCGGGTCGAAACCTTTGAGAATGATCCCGCCCCAGGGTTTGCCACCGTTGTACATCTGCACGCCCACGGCATTGGGGAGATCGTAATAAGACGAAGGTACACCGGCGGTGCCGATGTTCTTCAGGGTTACCTGTATTTTGCAGTCATTCACCAGTCGAATGTCCCTGACGATCAGGTCCGGCAGTTTATTGCCCGGGGTCGATCCGCCCGAACCGGTTTTAAAATCAAAGTACCACCAGGTGCTCCAGTCGCTTTTACTGACGCCTCTACTGGCTCGTACCCGCCAACGACCCTGGTTATCACCGACAAAAGTAAATGAATACGCGGTACCTTTAACATTGGAAGCGGTTTTCCACGCCGGTCCGTTCTGGGAATCCCATTGCCCCGATTGTCTGCAGCTCAGGCAATCGATCTCCACGTCATAAGCGTCGGAGCCGTTGACCGCCAGCCACCTGACGGTTAATTTCCTGGGAAAATGGGTAAAATGACTATTGTTCGCGGGTGATATTTGCTTCGGCACCCCCAACTTCATGCCGAAAGCCAGTTTACGGGTCCTCTGGGCCTCCAGGCCGGTGAACATCCCCACCATGAAGAGAGCCAGCACCACCATTACTACTTTTAAATTCAAATATCGTTTCATTGTAACCTCCTTTATTTTCGGTTTTGACTCTTATATAGTTTGGAGGTAGGGAATATCTCAAAAAAAATATGGTATAATACTTCATTAAAAAATAAAAAAACTGAGACGACGAAACATGAAAAATACGAACGTGGGCGTTAAACTTCCCCTGTGCCTTGTTTTTCTTATTATTATTTTCCTTCCCCTGGCCAATGGTTTTTTTCGCTTTGTGCCCGAAGAGCAATTGCCAGAAAAACGGGAACCGGAACAAAAGGGGGGGATTCAACAGTATACCCGCTATTATAACGATCGTTTTTTCTTCCGGGGTCCCCTGATCCGTTTCCACAATAAGATCAGTTGCCAATGGTTCAATGTGTCCGGGGTGCCCAAAGTGATCATCGGTAAAGACGGATGGTTGTTCCAGGCGCGGAAGAATGAGGAACCGGGAACGCCGGGGTATTTTCCTTCCATCCAGCCCTTTACCCCCCGGCAGTTGGAAGAGTGGGGCCGGTTGGTGGAGCAGCGCCGCCGGTGGCTGGCCCAAAGGGGTATCGATTACCTTCTCATCCTGGTGCCCGATAAAAGTGCCATCTATCCCGAATTTTTACCCGATTCCCTTCGGCCCTTTTACCGCCGGTCCCGGTTGACTCAACTGGTGAAATATTTAAAAAAGAATTCCGATGTGCCGGTGCTTGACCTGGGGGACACGCTGTCGGCTGCCAAAAAGGACGTTCTTCTTTATTGTAAAACCGATTCCCACTGGAACCTGTACGGCGCCTGTATCGCGGCCGGTGCCATTATCAACCGTATATCGGAACGGTTTCCCAATATCGAACCCCCGGCACTTTCGGATTTCGAGTTAAGAGTAAGAAGAAAGCGGAAAGGCGGCAACCTGGCGATCATGTTATCGCTTCAGCGCAGTCTTTTTAGAGAGGATTGGGTGGGGATGAGGCCCCGCGTTCCTTTCCGTGCGGAGAAAGCACCGCCGCCGCCGGTCAAAAATGTCCGTACCGTCAAGGGTGAGACGTTCCAACGTACAGGTTCCGGGTTACCCCGGGCCGTGATGTTCCACGACTCCTTCGGTGTGAGGTTAAAACGCTATTTATCGGAGCATTTTTCCCGGGTATTGTTTCTTCGAGACTGGGGGTTCCGGTTCCATGCGGACGAGGTAATCACAGAGGCCCCGGACATCGTATTGGATGAGATTTCCGAGTTCTTCCTGTACGGAGCGATTTTCGACAACAGCCCCATCGATAACGATTAGCCTCATTGTTTGGTCCAAAAGGCAGGAAAAACTTCCCTTATAAAATTTTATAAATTACTTTTGGGTGTCAAAGCTCCCTTATAAAATTTTATAAATTACTTTTGGGGCCATAAACTCCCTTATGGAATTTCAGGGTGACGTTTCTATTTAAAACAAGTCAATATATCTTTTGAAAAGGAAAATCCTGTTCCGTTTAAATCCCGTGGTTTCTTCGAGTATCCCAAATTTTTCTAATTCATGCACCAAATCCCTGGCGGTCTTTTGACTAACTCCGAGGTATCCGACCGCTGCATTAACATCTATTACCGGTTTGCAGTAGAGTAAATGGATGATTTTCCGGGCATTTTCCGCCTTTCTGCCGAGAGTAATAATAATACCGTCTATTTCTTCCTTTAGTTTCAATATCCCGGCAAATGTTTTTTTCCCTTTTTCTGCAGTTGTTATCACTGCATTGAGAAAAAATTTTATCCAGTGAACCAGGTCATTCGACTCCCTGACCCTTGACAGGGCGTCATAATAAGAGGGCCTGTATTTTTCCAGGAAATCCGAAAGGTATAACGTCGGTTTCGCGAGCAATTGGTGGTTTACCAGGTAAAGAGTTATCAGGAGGCGTCCGATTCTGCCGTTGCCGTCGAGGAACGGGTGGATGGTTTCGAATTGATAATGACTGATCGCGATTCGCACCAGGTGGGGGATATCGATTTCTTCATTGTGCCAGAATTTTTCGAGGTCACTCATTAATTCGGGTACATCCTCGAAGTGAGGTGGAATGAAGACGGCATCCGAAATACTGGAACCGCCAATCCAATTTTGGCTGACCCGGAATTCCCCGGGGTATTTTCTACCTCCCCGGACGCCTTCCATTAATATGGCATGTGTTTCTCTTAAAAGCCTGTTGGATAAAGGGAGTTTTTCAAGTTGTCCTACGGCGTAATTGATGGCTTTGACATAATTTTGTACTTCCTGCCAGTCATCTCTTTTTTCAGGGACGATTTCTTTTTCTTCCATCAACGCTTCGTTGATATTGGTGCGGGTCCCTTCTATCCTGCTGGAACTATTGGCCTCTTTTACGACATGCATATTTATGAAGATATCCACATCCGGTACGATAAGGGAAAAGGCATTCAACTCTCCCAGCGCCCGTGTGGCTTGTTCCAACAGTACATTGATTTTCGGGTCGTCCCAGTTCCATTGATGATTGACCGGTTGGGGATAAAAGCTTTTGTATTGGTACTGCTGCTTATAATAGCCGGATGTAAAATCTCTCAGGTTCATTTTTGGCCTCTTTAAAAACGTAAATTATTCGCATGGAATATTTTAACATTATTTGAACAAGATTTAAACATATAGTTTGGTTATCTTTTCCCCGGGGTGTTCTTTTTATAGTCAGCCTGGGGTCCGCGGACACCCGGCCTTTTTTTTTATCCCGACTTGTAGTATAATAGGGCTTCATCGGAATTTCCCCCGGGGGATTCTACTGGAAATGAAAACCATTGCTTATAGGTATAATCATGGAATTTAGCTCGTTGATCTTTTTGTTTCTCTTCTTGCCGGTCTTTCTTGCTTTTTTCTTCCTGTTCAGGAAAGTGGCCCGAAACGTGTTTCTACTGGCGGCCAGCCTGGTGTTCTATGCCTGGGGCGAAGGCCAATACATCCTGATCCTCCTGCTCTCCATCGCCGCCAATTACTTCTTCGGCTTCCTCATCGATAAATCCGACGGGAAAAAATACAAAAAAACGGTCTTTATACTGGCCGTGGCGTTCAACCTGGGCCTCCTGGTTTATTTCAAATATACCCATTTTATACTGGACAATCTTAATATGCCCGGTGCCGCCGACCCCATTCATTTACCCATCGGTATCTCCTTTTTTACCTTCCAGGCCCTCTCCTACCTCGTGGATATCTACCGCAAGACCGTGCCCAACGACAAAAACCCCGTCAATTTCGCACTCTACATGGCCCTGTTTCCCAAACTCATCACCGGTCCCATCATACACTACCATAACCTCTCCAAACAAATACTGAACCCGGGGTTTAAACTCGACGATCTTGCCGAAGGAATCAAGCGGTTCATTTTCGGCCTGGGGAAAAAAGTACTGATCGCCGATACCGTGGCAAAGGTCGCCAATCAAATCTTCGCCGTCCCCGCCGGGCACCAGACCGCAAGCCTGGCCTGGCTGGGGATTATTACCTATACCCTGCAGATATATTTCGATTTCTCCGGGTATTCCGATATGGCCATCGGTCTCGGCCGCATGTGCGGCTTTCAATTACCGGAAAATTTCAATTATCCCTATATCTCCAAAAGCATCAAGGAGTTCTGGACCCGGTGGCATATCTCCCTGGCCAACTGGCTGCGGGATTACCTCTTCCTCCCCATTGCCTATTCCATGCTGCGAAAGATCAAGGCGGACCGTCTGCTGCGCATCAAGGCGGAAAACTGGTCGTATTATATAAGCGCCTTTACCACCTTCCTGCTGTGCGGCATCTGGCACGGGGCCAACTGGACATTTTTCACCTGGGGCGCCTTTTACGGTGTCTTACTCATGATCGAACACGCGGGTTTGAGGAAATTCCTGAAACGAAAAATACCCTTTATCCGCATCTTCTATACCCAGTTCATGGTGATAATCGCCTGGGTCTTTTTCCGTTCCGACAGCATGGGGTATGCCTTCTCCTACCTGGAAGCCATGTTCGGTTTCGGCACCGGAGAGGGCGTCCATTACTACCCCGCCCTTTACCTTAACGCCGAGGTTTTATTTTTTATCGTTATCGGGATTGCAGGTTCATTTCCCCTCTTTCCCCGGTTGAAAGGGTGGTATGAGAAGATAGAGGACCGGGCCGGAAGCCGGGAAGGAAAAACCGCGGTGCGCCTGTTAAATTCAGGCTTCGCACTGGTCTATACCCTTTACCTGACCGCGGTGCTGCTGTTCAGTATCATGGTGATGACGAGCGGGACGTATAATCCTTTTATCTATTTCAGGTTCTAGCACCTAACGGTGGGTTGAATGACTAGAAAATTAATTATCCCTGTGTTTTTCCTTGTGCTGTTGTTCCCGCTGGCGAACGGTGTCTTTAACATCGTCCCCAAATCGGAGCTGGTGGAGCGGCGGCGATTGGCCGGGAAACCGGGATTTACTCTTGACTCCATCTTCGAGTTCCCGGGGGCCTTTACCCTTTATTATAACGATCATTTCCCGCTGCGGGGCCGGTTTATTTTTTGGAACAACCTGCTGCGTTTGAAATTGTTCGGTATCTCGGCCATTCCCAAAGTAGTGGTGGGGAAAGAGGGATGGTTGTTTATGCACGAAGCGGAAGCCGGGCCCAGTACGGTGGACTATTACCGGTCGGCGCGCCTCTTCAGCCGCCGGGAATTGGCGCATTGGAAACGGGTACTGGAAGAACGCCGCCAATGGCTGTCGGCCAGGGGTATCCGTTATCTTTTTTTGATCGCGCCCAATAAGAACACCATCTACCCGGAGAACATGCCCGACAATATTCGGCGGGTCCGGCCGTATTCCCGGATGGACCAGTTGATTTCTTATTTAAATAAATACTCCTCGGTCCCGGCACCGGATGTGCGAAAGGCCCTTTTGCGGGCCAAAAAGAATTACCCCGTCTATTCCCGGACCGATACCCATTGGACCGAATACGGCGCATATATTGCCTACCGGGAAATAATGAAATATATCTCCCGTTGGTTCGACGGGGCCGAACCCCTGCCGCTCACGCGGTTTAAGATAGGCATCCAAAATTGGAGTGGGGGAGACCTGGCGGAAATGTTGTCCCTTCACCGGGAGGTACTTCGGGAAGATGTCGTCCGGCTCCGGGCCCAACCGCCGCTGGAATTCGACGGTGCCGGCCTGGGAAATATCAACCGCCTTGTCCGGAAGGGGTTCACCCGGTGCGCAGCCGCACCGCTTCCGAATATTCTTATGGTTCACGATTCCTTTTACAAGCGATTGAAACCCTATTTGTCCGCGAGTTTCTCCCGGGTTTTGTACATCTGGGACTGGGGCATGAATTTCTACCCGGATATTATCGAAAAGGAAAACCCCGCACTTGTGATCGATGAAATGGCCGAACGCTTCCTCCTGGGTCCACCCCCGGAGAATGGAACGCTTAAAGCAATTAAATTGCGCGAAAGTAACTAAACGTGAAGAGGCGCTCCGCGCCGGTCTCTTTTTTAGTTAGTCAGGCACTTATCTTGATCTCTTCAATATGTCGGAAAATTCGCGGGCTTTCTCTTCTTTTCCTTCCTGTTTATATAATTTTACCAGGGCGTCCAGGGATTTATAGTTGTACTTGAATTTCTCCACCGCCGTGAGATGATATTCGATGGCCTCATCCGTTTTCCCCATCTTCTCCAAAACCGATGCCAGGGAACCGTAAAGTTTAGAGACCGAAGCCATCTCTACCGGCGGTCCCGGATTATCCCCGGGTGCCAGCAATTCAACCCCCCCGGCAAGAACATCCCTTGCCCCCTGGAGACCGGGCCCCATTTCCATTAAGACCTCCGCCATCCACAACCGTGCGTGGATATCCCGGGGATGCTTTTCCAGTACTTTTGAAAGGATGTCGCGGGCTTCTTTGCTTTTGCCTTCCTTTAACAGGTATGCCGCCTGCACCGCCTGCACCGTCGGACTATCGGGCTGAAGCCGCAGCGCGGTGTCCAGGTGTTTTTTCCCCTCGGTCTCCCGGCCGGTTTTCAAGAACAACTCCGCCAGTTCGGCCCAACCCCCGGCAAAATTACGGTTGAGTTTTTCCAATGATATCGATATGTTTTTCTCCGCTCCTTCATAATCCTCCTTTGCCAGTAATCCAATCCCCGTCATATAATAGGGGTCTCCCAGGAAAAAATCGGGAGAATAAATATCCGGCCAGGGGTCCAGTTTCAATCCTTTTTGAAAAGCGTCTTCCATTTCTTCGAGTCGGCCCTCGTAATAGTACAGGGTGCCCAGGTGGAAATAATAACCCGCATTTTTTGAAATCCGGTCTTCGTGCCTCTTTAAAAACGATATGGCTTCACCGGTATTCCCTTTGCGGCGGAATGTATCCCCGGCAATCTCAAGATACGCGTCGATATCACCGGGAAAATCATGGATGGCTTTTTCATAGGTCTTGACTGCTTCTTCGAATTGCTCCCGGTACCTGTAATTATCCGCCAATGCATTTAAGAGTACCGGGTGGTTTCCGTACGCGGCAAGTCCCTCCTTAACGATTTCGATTCGCTTCAGGGGGTCGCGGGATGAATTGTCTGCTTTCATGATGAACCCCATGATCTCGTTTTCACGGTAATCCTCCGCTTTGTTCAAGCCGTCGATAAAATGATAGAGGTCCGGGTCTTTTTTCAGTAGTTCCTCCCGGGTATGGGAGTAGACCCCCTCCTGGCCCGGCAGTTTTTCTTCGGAGATAAATGCTTCGTAACCCACGGCGAAGTATTCCCATTCGTTCATATCCGCGTACCAATCCAGGGTCTTTCGCTCCTCCTTGGCTTTCAGATAGAGCCGCCGGAGTTCGTTTCGTTGACCGGGGGTCAGGAGCTGCTGTACCAGGTGGGCGAATTCATGGCCCGCTATATTGAACCGCAGGTATTTTACCCCTGACTGCTGCGCTTTATTGCTGTTACATCGATAACCCCCCGCCCCCTTAACGTCGTCCCAGAGTCTCAGGTCGAAGGTCCGCTGTCCTTTGATGTTCTCCATGTAAGGGTTTTCCCAGAGGAACCGGTGGATATCCATGAAGTAAACCGAGGCCCCCGCGATTTTCAGGGGTTTCATATAATTGCCGAGCGGGGCCACGGTCAAACGAATGATCTTTTGAAGGTCAGGGGAACACAACGCGTAATTGATAAAAATATCTTTAAGATAGGGCGGTTCCGGCGCCTTTATCTTCGCGAATCGTTTGTCCAGTTCCGGGAAGCGAATGTTGATCTCATCCAGCCGCTGCCCCAGCACCAGTGTCACGCCGTAATGGGCCAGTCCGTAGTCGGGATTTATTTCCAATGCCCGGAAATAGCAGGCCAACGCGGCATCGTACTCCTCCCGGTGAAAGTGGACCGCCCCTTTGTTAATGATTGCCCGTATATGTTTCGCGTCGAGTTTCAGCAGCGATATAAAGGCACGGCCCGCTTTTTCATAGTCGCCGTTCACCAGCAATCGGTCGCCTTTTTTAAAAAATTCCCCGATCTTCCCGACGGTTTCCTCGTCGCCTTCGGGTTGGTAATCGGTGTAGGGTACGGCGGTGTAGCCCCTTCCCAGGTAGTGGTGGGCGGGAAGGGAATAGGGGTCGATCTTTAATGCGATCTTTGCCTGTTCGGCCCCATCGTTCAACTTCCCTTCCCCCCGCATCAGGGCGCGGGCATAAGCGATCCTGGCTTCGGCATCGAAGGGAGCGAGTTCCACTGCTTTCCGGGCCGTCTCTTTCCAGCCTTTATCGTTTTGTCTCATTCGGTGGATTTTGGAGTGCAAGAGATAAGTCCCGCCGAATTCCGGGTCTGCCTTGTAACATTTTCGGATGTATTCTTCGGATTCATCGAAGCGGTTCAAATGGTACGAGGTCTTTGCCATGCCGTAGAGGGCGTTGACGGAGTCGGGACCGTTTTCCAACAACCGGAGGTAAATGGCTTCGGAGGTTTTGAAATCCATTTTTTTCTCCGCCAGTTCCGCTTGCAGTAGTTGGACGGGGATATTTCCCGGGGCCGAGGCCGCGGCTTTTTCCAGGTATTTGCCCGCCTTTTCGAATTTATATTTCCGCCAGTACAATTCGGTCAATACCAGGAGGCTTTCGACGTGAGTCGCGTGATTCGGTTTCATCTCCAGTGCCCGGTTGAGGAATTTTTCCACCTCGTCATACTCGCCCCTCATAAAGACCAGCCGTGCCAATTTGTTTAAAAGGGCACAATCTTCCGGGGATTCCTCGACCTGTTTCCGGGTTGTTTCGATGGCTTTTTCCAGGTCGTCGAAGGTTTTTATTCCCGGGTCGATCTCCACGCCGAAAGCGTAAAAGGGAATAATGAACGAAATTAAAAGGATGAGACTTAAAACAGTGTTACGAATGGTAATGCGGTTGTTTCTCATTATTGACTCCTTCTCAGGGGTATTGCGGTAAAGAGGTTCAGGCCTGGTAGAAAAGTGAATCTTTAGTGATAATCAACAATTTCGACATTTTTATCTTCGCTTTCCGTCTCGTCCTGTGACGGTTGGTAGAGTTTCAAATCGAAGTGTTCCTTGATAAATCCAAAATGCTTATCTTCGTGGATTAACATTAAATTTTTTTCAACACATTGGATGCCGATGATTAAATCCGTCAGCGGAACAGTGATTCCTTTTCTCCGAAGTTTGAACGCAGCTTCCGATATGCAGTCGAATAGCTCCTTATCGATTTCAAGAAAGTGGAGCCCGTTAAAGCTGTTTTTGAGTGTTCGGTAGTTTTTTTCGGATTTTGCTCCTTTTAATAGTTCAGTCTGGATGATTCCGTTGGTGTAGATGAGATCCTTTTCCACCAGGCCTGA
>Ga0210365_10140792_pt1 | contig 11503 bp, 6 predicted proteins | sample S637metaT_FD_159655 | JGI IMG/M metagenome (GOLD analysis project Ga0210365, IMG submission 159655) | Metatranscriptome of estuarine sediment microbial communities from the Columbia River estuary, Washington, United States - S.637... | ecosystem: Environmental > Aquatic > Marine > Intertidal...
ACCGGCACAGATCGTCTTTTTTTCCTCCCGCAGCTGATCGCTTTTAATGGGCCAGCAATACGGCGGGGCTTCGTTCCGGATAAGATATGGCACGATCACGGCCGCAACTCTTTTACCCCTGATGTCTATTTCGATCTCGTCTCCCTCCACCAGATTGCTGTCCATCATAGCCAGCCCGATGGCTCTCATTTTTCGATCTTCGCTCTGGATGGATGAAAGCCCGACACCTTCAGTTTGCCAAAACGGAACCATGGTGCCGCTGGTAACATATCCGATCTTTTTTCTTGCGCGATACACGCCGGCTCCGGCTCGCGCAACTCCTTTGCCTGTCAGTTCGATGGGCTGAATCAGGCATGGAAGATCCGCGATGAGCGAATAATCCCTGTCGACGATCTTTTTAAAAGCTTCAAATTGTCTCGCCAAAGGCTGCTTACCGACAAATTCCCCCTTGAGCGGTGAAAAGCTGACCGCAAAACGGGCCAAATCGCAGGCAAAAATCGGTATTTCGGCACCATCCGGATCCAGACCCAATTCATGGCCGTAAAGTGGTAATCCGGCTTCCAGCCTCAGGGTATCGCGTGCTCCCAGACCCACCGGCACGGCACCCTTTTCCAGCAGCAAATCCCATACCACTAAAGCGTCCCTGGGGTCGATAAAAAGTTCAAAACAAATCGGTTCGCCGGTGTAGCCGGTACGCGCAACAAAAACCCGGCTCCCATTGATATAGAGGGTGCTCAAATAGTTTCTTAGAGGCTCCGGCAGTCGTCCGGATTCCATGAGACCCGACAAAATTTCTTTGGATAAGGGTCCCTGCAGACTGAGCATCATCATATCCATGGTGCGGTCTGCGATTACCACCGGGCCGAATTTATCCTTGAACGCCAGCAAATGATCCCAATCCTTTTCTCGATTGGCGGCGTTGACCACCAGCAGGTATTCATCCTCAACAAAGCGGTAAAGGTAAGCATCGTCAACGGCTCCGCCGTTTTCATTGGGGATCATCGTGTATTGGCCTTCTTCGATCTCCAAGGCGGCTGCATTGTTGGTCAGCGCATACTGGAGAAAATCCAGGGCGTGGGGCCCGCCGATAATGAATCGGCCCATGTGGGAAACATCGAACAACCCCGCCTGCCCGCGGGTACTTAAATGCTCGTGCACGATGCCGGATGGATACTGCAGCGGCATATCCCAACCGCCAAATTCCACCATTTTAGCACCGAGATTGACATGCTTGTCGTAAAACACAGTTTTGAGGAGCGGTTTCATTGGTTCAATCCCTTCTTTTATGGTGAAGTCAATGAGAAACTGGAATAATGTTTCAATGTTGAATCTACTCTTGTTGACGATGCTCGCCGGGCATCTATTTTCTGGCTTTTTCCGGTAAAGTACGCCATCAAAACTAGAAAATCAATCAGATTTGTCATTTCTCATTGAAAGAGGTTTAACCGATTTAGAAAAAATAATATTGACACTTTGCTGGTAAACTATTAAAATTTATTTAAAAAATGATAGCGAGAGGAATTTGCGCATGATCGCTCCGGACCCGAAGCCAGGCAAATTCGGTATTACGACGCGGTTGTTTAGATTGGTCGGCGGCATGCCGAAAGACCAGCAGTTGATTCTATTAAGACAGCTGATGGGAGATAAAGTCAGCAACCATTTGTACAAACTGATTGTGGAAATGACCGAAGAACAACAGATCAACCTTTTTGAGCAAATAAGCCAATCACCCCAGATGGAATTACCGGTTAAAACGGTAAGTATAGAAGAAACGGAAGCCTCGATGCGGGAAAACGCCCGCAAACCATGCCTGATAAAAGCGAATTACAGGATTCAGGATCGTGACTACAAAAGCTATATATTGGACATCAGTATCGGAGGTGTCTACATTGAAGCCGATACACGATTTCCTGTTGGCAGGGAATTGATGCTAAAGTTTTCTTTGCCTAACCGTCCACAACCGATCATGTTTGCCGGAAAAATTGTCTGGAGCACCGCCAGGGGTTTTGGTATAAAATTTGATAACGTCAGCATGCGCCAAAGCGATATGTTAAAATCCTTTGTCGAACAAAAAGAGTAGGAGGGCCAATGAAATTCTTAAATATTCTCATCATTTTCGTGTTAATCTTTTTAGGTGCTTCAACCCTGTGTGCGGAGATTTATATTTGGACCGATGAAAGGGGCGTTAAGCATTACAGCGATCACCCCCCTGAAAATATAGAAAACTACGAAGTTCGAACGGTGCCTCAGACAAACCAGCAAGATCAACAAGCAGATAATAAGCAGCCTGAAGCAGAGCAAAACCAGATACAAGAATTCATCAAGGACGCGGACGAAAATTATGAGAAACAGCAACAGGAGGAGAAGCGGAAAGCTGAGGAGGCAGAAAGAAATCGACCGCCCACACAGGAAGAAAAGATTGCCGCCGAAAGGGAAAAGCTTGAAAAGAAAATTGCTGCGCTCGAAGAACAACCGCTGGAATACTTTGGATCTCAAAGAAATAAGATCGCCCGTATCGGATTTTACCGCTACAGACTGGAAGCCCTGCTGGAGGACCCGGATAAGTATTTCAAGAATCCTGAAGGTTTCGAAGGAAATGTAAAAGAACCCGAGTAAGATGGTATTAGCGCCTTAAATAACGATTGATTAACTCAATGTGGTAAACAATTTCGATTGGGTATTGCAATGATAGATGTTTTGAGAGTTCAGGGGTTCAGTACAAAGAGAATCATCCCTCCTGAACTCTGAACCCTGACCACTCGCATTACCCGAGGCATCGAAGCAATGACCAAGGTTGATTCAAATAACCAATATATTCGGCTAGGTCTTTATTTGCGCAATGACCCCGCTTATGCGGGTGGGGAGGGACAAAGCCGGTTGAACGGAGGTGGGCATGCCAATTGCCAATATGTTGAGTATCACGTCAAACCCTTTCCTATCCATGATGATATGGATTGTTTTGCTGCTTGCCGCATTTTATTTCGCTCGTAAACCGTTCCATAACGCGGTGGGTTCCATGGCCAAGATACTCCACAATGCCATGCGGTTGAGTGCGACCTCAGTGCTTTCAGCGGAAGGAAAACTGGTCCAACGCAACCGCGAAGTTCTGATGGCCGCAGGCCTGGAGAAAGCCGAACGGTTGGTGGAAAGGGAATTCGATCGCATCAACTCAGCAGTTGTCAGGGATCTGGCCAGTTATCCGCATCTTCAGCGCCAGCTGCTGGACCTCACCAGACGCCTCGATGAGGACTACACCACCAGTGCGGATGTTCCACCGTCACTTCCAAACTGGCGGCCGATCATCGAATCGATTGCCGGTATCAAACATACCGGCGATTCCATGGTTGCCAATATGCTGGGGGAAATCAACCGTACCCTGACGGAGCAGCATAAGTCGGCCATTGACAATTACCGAAAATCCAATGCTTCACGCTATGGGACCTTAAGAAAAATGCTGCCGGTTTGGCGCAAGGCGCAAAAGACCCTCAATGATGTCGGCAATGCAATCGGCAATCTGAACCGGCGGGCCATAAGCATTGATCGCTATATGCAAGAATATCAACAAATTCGTTTACAGACGGATAAGGCGGCCAGGCTGCTCTCATCCTCTTCGCTGACGCAGTTTTTTAGTTCCGCATTGTTCCTGCTGATTGCTTTTGGTGGAGCCGTTATCAACTTCAATTTGATCGCGTTGCCCATGTCGGAAATAATCGGTAACGCAAACTATATCGGATCTTATCATACGTCGGATGTGGCTGTAGTGGTTATTATTCTGATTGAATTGACCATGGGCTTGTTTGTAATGGAATCACTGCGGATCACGCGTCTTTTTCCCACCATCGGCAGTATGGACGATAAAATGCGTCGCCGGATAATCTGGATCGCATTCTCGCTGTTGGCAATCCTGGCCGGGATCGAGTCGGCATTGGGGTTTGCGGGTGATCGCATGGTTAGGGATTTAGGGACAATAGGCCAGCCAATGGCAGGTGCCGAGCAGACGGTGTCGGCAGATATGATACTCGCTGCCGGAAAAATGGTGATAGGCTTTATTTTTCCCTTTGCTCTGTCCTTTGTGGCGATACCACTGGAATCCTTTTTGTCGTCTTGCCGCACGGTTCTGGGAATCATCATCGTCGGTACACTCAGAATGATCGCCTTTGGGCTTCGCTTGGTCGGAAACATCGGATACTATACCGGCAGATTCGTGATCAATCTCTATGATTTGCTCATTTTTCCAACTATCTGGCTGGAAGGCGCGCTTACGGGCTCCAAAACGAACAAAAATGTAACCGGCGAAAAGCAACTTTATAGCGGCAGGCGCATCACCGAGGAAGTGATTGATCAAAAAGGATAATTTATTGAGCGTAAAAGGAAGTGCGGATAGGCCCAAGGGGAAATCGCCGTTTGCAATTCGAAATGTTCGCCTGTTCATCGCCTTTCGCGTATTTTTCAACGCCCGGTTCTATTACCCTGTTTTCACCATCCTCTTTTTAGATTTCGGCCTGACCCTCGAACAATTTGCCCTGCTCAATGCCGCTTGGGCGGCATCCATTGTTCTGCTGGAAGTCCCTTCAGGCGCGCTGGCCGATATCATCGGCCGGCGGAATCTTTTAGTTGCAACCGGCATACTGATGGTGATTGAAATCGCGCTGTTGTGTTTTGTCCCCATGGGTAACTCCGATCTGCTCTTTGGAATATTTCTGGTTAACCGGATTTTGAGCGGAGCGGCCGAGGCGGCAGCCAGCGGAGCTGATGAGGCCATTGCATACGATACTCTGAAAAAAGAAGGCGATGTTCGAGATTGGCCCCGGATACTCGAAAAACAAATGCGGATTCAATCCATAGCTTACATCGGCGCAATGAGTCTGGGTGCCGCCGTTTATGATCCGACGCTGATGCAGCGATTGGTTAATGCGCTGGGACTGAATATACATCTGACCCAGGATATCACCCTGCGTTTTCCGCTTTATCTCACCTTCATAATGGCCATCATGACGCTGCTGGCCACTTTGAAACTTCAAGAAGAAAAGCCGTCGATGAAACCTGAATGCGATCCATCGGAAAATTTCGGTAAATCGATCATCCAGGCCTTCAAACTAACCCTTCAGGCTGGCGGCTGGATATTGAAGACCCCCTTTGCCCTGGTGATCATTCTGGCAGGTCTCATGTTTGACAACTGTATCCGCATGGTCATCACCTTAGGCAGCCAGTACTACCGTCTTATCAATCTGCCGGAAGCATCATTCGGTTTGATCGGCTCGGGATTGGCAATGCTGGGTCTGGTCATCCCCTGGCTGGCGCTCAAAATGGTGAATCGGCATTCTCCGGCCTATAATCTGGGAATAATGGCCATGGTCAGCATCCTCGGCCTGATCGGTATAACATTTTTTTTGCCGGTTATCGGGTTGCTTCCGGTGGCGCTGCTTTACATAGTGATGTATATGGGCCGCTTTTTCCAAAGCCATTATTTGAATCGTATCACCGCCTCGCACCAACGGGCCACGGTTTTGAGTTTTAAGGGCTTGTCATTCAATCTTGCCTATGGTTTAATTGGCGTATCGTATTCTATTTTGTTGGTTTTTCTGCGGCCGCAACTTGCCGCCGCTCATCCTGATTTAAGTCGCGCAGGGATTGAAAATTTAGTGTTTATAAAATCAATCGGCTGGTTTCCCTGGTATTTTCTCCTGACCCTGGCCGCTCTGCTGGCAGTCGCTCGCTGGCGGCTGCAAAATACCGGTGTATATAAAACACCCGGTTAATAATTCCCTGTTGCCTTTATTTTCAAATAGGATTATCAAAAATTTTTTAGCATCTAAAGCAGGTACAGCTTTTTTGACGTAAATCCATATCTAAAAAGTAAGGAAGGCTAAACATCATGGTTGACCCAAAATTTGAAAACCACGACAATTTTGTTATCAATGAAAAATATGACAATGAAGAAATAGGGGAGCTAAACCGAGAGGATTACTACGACGATCACTCAGGTATTTTCCACAAAAAATTTCTAAACCCCTTTACCATCGGCGGTATCGGCTTAATTATCATCGTTATCCTAATTGTGATCTTTTTATCGGGCCCCAATGATGCCGTCGACAGCAAGCAGGTCCAATCACTCGAAGCAAAGATTCAGCAACTGGAAAAAAAACTGGCATCCTTTGGATCAATGGATCAAGCCCTTGACCGACTTGGCCAACTGGAACAAAAATTGAGCCTGATCAGCGAGGGTTTTAATCGCCTCAATTCGACTGTTGCGACCCAAATCGATCAAATTATAAAAGAATTAGGTGTGTTACACCAAAAATCATCTCAACTGCCGCAACCGGTTAAAACGGTTCAAAAGGAAACAAAACCCAATTTCCATCAGGTTCGTCCGAAGGAAACCCTGTGGGCGATCAGCCGCCGATACGGTCTGACACTGGCCCAGCTCAGAAGTTACAACAATATGGGTCCCGATGCGACCCTACAGCCCGGCCAGAGACTCAAGTTGACCCCAAACTGAAACCAATTTGGAGTTATTAACCCCTAATTGAGCTTATTTCGCTCATTTAGGGTTCGGTTCCCGATGTCCAACTCTCATTTCAGCAACCTCGGATTTCACCCGGTCATTGAACATTGGTTTAAAAACCGTTTTGCAGCCCCCAGTCCTCCCCAGAAAAGCGGCTGGCCATCCATTGCCGCGGGAAATCACACACTCATATTGGCACCGACAGGATCGGGTAAAACCTTGGCTGCATTTTTGTGGAGCATAGATCAATTATTTCGCAAATCCTTGGAGATGGATGCCCGGAAGTTTGACCAAAACCCTTCCGGGGTCCATACCCTCTATATTTCTCCGCTAAAGGCCCTCAACAATGATATTCATCAAAACCTGAAAGGCCCCCTCAAAGAGATCGGAAGACAAGCCCGGCAGGACGACTTTCAGGCTGCACCGATCAGGGTGGCTGTGCGCACCGGCGATACACCTTCCCACGTACGCCGGTCCATGTTGCAAAAGCCTCCCCACATTTTGATCACCACCCCGGAATCATTTTACCTGCTGCTGACCTCGGAACGCGGCCGTAACCTGTTCCGGGCGCTGCAATATGTCATCGTTGATGAAATCCATGCCCTTTGCGACAACAAACGCGGTGTTCATTTGAGCCTTTCGCTGGAACGTATGACCCCGCTCTGCCAAAACGAACCCATCCGCATCGGCCTTTCCGCCACCCAAAAACCCCTTGACCGTATTGCTGCCTACCTCGGCGGCCAACAATATCGCGCCCGCAAAAATAAATCGACGCCGCGGCCGGTTGAAATAATTGACTGCGGCCAGCGCAAACACATGGACCTCGAAGTGATCACACCGGTGCCAACTTTCCGGGAGCTTCCCGAATCCAGTGTCTGGCAGCCGGTTTACCGGATGCTGTATAAGCTGATTCAAGCCCACAACACCACCCTGATTTTTGCCCGAATGCGCTCCCAAACCGAGAAAATCTCCAGGGAATTAAACCGGTTGCACCACCAAATAACAGGTGACCGGAAAGCAAAACTGGCATTGGCCCATCATGGAAGCATCTCCCGGCATGAACGCTATGCCATTGAAGCCCGCCTGAAGTCAGGCGGCATACCGGCAGTCGTTGCAACGGCTTCCTTGGAGTTGGGAATAGATATCGGCAGCATCGATCTGGTCGTGCATCTTCAAGCCCCAAGAAACGTCACCTCCGCTTTGCAGCGGGTCGGCAGGAGCGGACACTTGCTGTCTGCCACCAGCAAGGGACGGATAATCGTGCTGTATCCTGCGGATCTCGATGATGCCGTCGCCATAACGCACTGCATGCATCGTGGTGACATTGAAGAGACCCGGATTCCGCAAAATGCGCTGGATGTCTTGGCCCAACAGATTACCGCGGAAGTGGCGGTTAAGACTTGGGATTACAAGGAATTGTATCATCTCGTGCGCCAAAGCTATTGCTATCGGAACCTGCCGCAACCGGTATTTAAAAATGTCGTCGCAATGCTGTCCGGCAGGCTATTAAATTCGCCGTTGCAAGCTTTAATTCCGCGACTGAACTGGGATCGCATCAACAACCGTTTAATAGCTCGGCGCGGCAGTCGGCTGGCGGCAGTAATGAATGGCGGCACCATTCCGGATCGGGGATATTACGGGGTTTATCTGGAAAACACCAATGTAAAACTGGGAGAGGTTGAAGAAGAATTTGTGTTTGAATCACGCGTGGCGGAGGTGTTTTTTCTCGGTAACAGTGAGTGGTTGATAAAACAAATCACAGCCGATCGCGTCATCGTAAGTCCGTTTGCAGCCATCAATCCCCGCGCACCTTTCTGGAAAGGGGATACCCTGCACCGTGAATATTCCACCAGTAAAAAAATTGGATGCTTCCGAGAAAAACTTATTGAGAAGATCCGGAGCCGTCAGGCGCAAAACTGGCTGCGGAAAAAATTCTCAGTTGATGAAAATACCGCCGCCAATCTGGTCGACTACTTTGTACGTCAACAAAAAAAAGGGCAGGTGATCGCAACCGATAAAGTGGTGGTGGCAGAAAGCACGATTGGCAGCGGCGGTGAGCTTTTACTCATCCTACATGCAGCCTTCGGCGCCCGGGTAAACGGCGCCTGGGCCATTGCCCTGTCATCAGCCCTCGAACAGCATTATCAGACCCGGATTCAATATTCGTATGACGATGACGGCATTTTAATCCGGCTGCCGGATGCAACAGATCCCCACCCATCCGATTGGCTATTTGGCCTCTCTGCGCAAAAGATCGAACAATTCCTGATGACGGCACTACCCCAGTCACCGGTTTTCCAGGTTTATTTCCGTTATAATGCCGCCCGCTCCCTCATGCTGCCGCGGTCAAATCCAGGCAGACGAATACCTTTGTGGCTGCAACGTTTGAGGGCTTCGGATCTCCTGCAGACCGTCGGCAAGCACACCGAATTTCCGGTGGTTATCGAAACCTATCGGGAATGCTTACAGGACGTATTCGACCTTGCAGGGTTGAAAGACATCATTGCTGATATGGGTAAAGGGCACATCCGTCTGCAGCGGGTGGAGACGTCGCGTCCTTCGCCCATGGCCGCCGGTATCCTGTTCAAATTTGTTTCCGTCCACCTGTATGAAATGGATCAAAGCAGACAGCCTGGTGAAGGCCCCAGCATCGGCAGCGAATTCATACACTCAATTTTAGATCAACAGACCATGCCTGCCCTTGTCACTTCTGAGTTGGCAGCGCAAGCACAAAGACAATGGCAGCATCTGGCCCCGACGTTTCAGGCGGCATCCAGAGAGGATCTGTTCACTATCATTGAAAAGCTGGGGCCCATCGATGATGAGAATTTAATCCGCCGCTGCAAAAGGGATCCTGCCGTGTGGCTCAGCAAACTAAAAACAGCCCATCGCATCGTTTCATCTGCCCGCCATGGAGGGCACAACCTCCGCCGGCTGTGGCGCATAAAAGAACCGCATCCCGACACGTGCACAGAAGACGATCGCTTGAGCATTACCCGCAGGTTACAGCGATATCTGCAGGTTCGAGGACCGGTCACCATTCAAGCGCTGGCAGCTGATTTAATGATATCACAAGCAGCTATAGGTACTGCCCTGGAGGATCTGAGGCGGCAAAAAAAAGTGGTTCGCGGCGCGCTGATTGCCGATACAAAAGAAGTGCAGTGGTGCGACCGCCATAATTTTACCCAACTGTATCGCATGGCGGTGGCCCGTCGTCGATCCGTGCAACAGCCGGCAGACCGCCGGGCATTTAATCGCTTTCTTTTACACTGGCACCAGTTACCAAAGTCCGGACAACCTCTCAAAGAACTTATCCGGCGCTATCGCGGATTTCACTTTCCTTTGTATTTCTTTGAACGAGAAATTTTGCGCAGTCGATATCATGATGCGTCTGCAGCGACATTTGCGGCCAGCCTGGAGCAGTTTGAAGAATTGATATCCGACGGTGAAATCATTGTCCACCCGGGTCGGGCGAATGACACGGGAAATCGGTATGTAGAATTCCGTATGCGAGGCGAAGGTTATTTACTCTCCGATCAAGAGGTGCAGATGGCCGCAACCGTAGATTTAGGTACAGCGGCCAAAGCCGTTTTCGATTTTTTGAAAGAAAACGGGGCCAGCTATGGTCGGGATTTGCAATGGGCGACGGGCTTGAGCTCACCGGCGCTGAACCGGGCCCTTCAACAACTGGCCGACAAGGGACTGATCGGTTGTGAAAACTATCAATCCTTTGCAACGATATTCCAATCTCCGATGACATCAAAGGAAGCAAATGCCGGACTGTTGTTGCCAACCGACAGTATCCGGCACCCGGTACCGGGAAAACGTCGCCGCCAAACCAAAAAATCCGACATCCGGAAGATGATTCGGAATCGCAGCCGAATAACAGATGGACGCTGGTTTTTGACCACCTCGCCGGCCATCATGGGAAAACCGGCGGAAGATCAGAAACTCGCTGAGCTGCAAGCACGTTTACTGCTGCACCGCTATGGTATACTCGTTAAGGAATGGTATCGCCGAGAACACGGTTTGCTGCCCTGGCATCAAATTTTCCAAATGTTAAAACGCCTGGAATGGCAGGGAGAAATCCGCCGTGGCTACTTTGTTGTCGGGCTTTCCGGCTTGCAATTTGCCCTTCCTGAGGCACTGGAATTACTAGAAAATATAACCTGCAGCCCTGCAGGTCCGAAAACCAGACCGATGTTGCTCAGTAGTTTGGACCCCGCTCTGCCCTTTGGTGGTGGAATGGATTGGGGTGTCGTCGATTCCGGTGGCATCCCGCAAAAAATTATACGATCAGTCTCCAATCATCTGATGTTTGCGGACGGCAGGGTCATCCTGGTCTGCGAGCGCTATTTTCAACGACTTTTGGTGTTAGTTGATCTTCCCCGGCGCACATGGGAGATGCTGGCACGAATGCTTCGTGACTACCTGAAAATGCCTTACCCACTCAAACCGGGAAACCGGATCGAAATTCAACAAATCAACAACTATCCGGCAGCCGCAAGTCCATATGCCGAATCCTTGCTGAAAACAGGTTTTGAAAAAGACGGCGCCAAACTGGTGCTGTGGCCGTCGGCGATTGCCGGTCATCATGAACCGGAATAAAATTAACCAGGTACCGGCCCAGCGCAATTTATCGGGACGCTCTCAATGGTCCCAATTATCCTCACAATCTGAACCAGCCCAACCGTGCTGACGAACCCAAAAAATAAATAAAGCTTTTCCAATAAGTGACGATAGTAAAATAAAAGATTCACCCCGCATGTAAAATTTCAACGTGGAGACAGTATCATCACAAATCGCATCTTGAATAAAAGGATCTTGCGATAATCCTTCGAACCAATTCAGATAAAACCTAACGAATTTAAGGGGAAAAATTATGACTTTCGCACTGGGTATAGCATTTATGATCATGCAGATTATGTCCATCGTTTTCTTTTTCATCGTTCTGGTCAAGTTATTTAAAAACGAAGGTGCACTGAAGGGGATATTGGG
>Ga0210365_10199270_pt1 | contig 11494 bp, 11 predicted proteins | sample S637metaT_FD_159655 | JGI IMG/M metagenome (GOLD analysis project Ga0210365, IMG submission 159655) | Metatranscriptome of estuarine sediment microbial communities from the Columbia River estuary, Washington, United States - S.637... | ecosystem: Environmental > Aquatic > Marine > Intertidal...
ATACTGATTTCCGGCACCGTATGGTTGCGGTCGGTCCGCAAAAAGCGACTTCCGGCATTGTCCATACTGCAGGGTGATCTTTTATACGTTTTCAGCTATTTATATCGCCTGTTTCTTCAATATAATTCGGTGCGATCGAGACGGATTCAGCAATCGATGTCTTCGGCACTTAAAAATCTTCAGATTAAACGACCAGAGCTAAAGGCTATTCGTACGCTTCCTTTTTGGCTCGAGAACCGCTTGACTGACTGGCAGATAGCAAGTTTGATATTTGTCATATTGATCATTTTCCTTTTTGCCTGGTCCTTGCGCTTATGAAGGATGAATTCCTTGCAAGCGCTTCCGATGGCTCTCAAGGGACAATCCAAAGGGCACCATCGGAAAATCCGTTCATGAGATACCCACTGACACTGCCGGTAAAAAACTTTTTGTTCATCCCGCGACGTCCCACAACCAGGGTGCCGAAATTGCCCTGCTGAAATTCATCCAGCACCGCCTTGCCGACCCTGAACAATCCCTCGCTGACCTTGAAGGTAATCCGGTTTTCTCGGATTCCGGCCTCATTGAGTCTTTTTTTGGCGTGGGAGAAAAACTGGTCGATACATTCTTTGTCTCCTTTTCGAATAATTTCCTCGAGCGCTTCGGTCTGAATTTCCTCGAAGTCGACCTCACAAAAATCTTTCAGCTTGGGCGCCACATGAAAAAATGATATCTTTACATCGGTATTTTCCCCAATTATAAAGGCCAGATGGTCCACGGCTTTCAAGGAATTTTCCGACCCATCGACAGCCACCATAATATCTTTTGAGGTTCCTTTTTCGTCAACCAGCCACACAGGGGTGTTGGTTGAATGATTCACAACATTGGCGCTCACACTTCCTATGAAGACGTCTTGCAGGCCTGACAGCCCCCGCCTGCCCATGATGATAGCATCGAAATGCCCCGTCATACTGAATTCCAGAATATCCTTGGCCACGCCGAGCATTCGGGGCTGGGTTTTAAGCTGAATATCTGCTTCAGCGATGCCTTGCGCCATCATCTGCTCCTTATATTTTTCAAGGAGATTATTGGCGGTTTCGCTATTTTTACGGTTAACCTTTTCCAGTTCAGCATAAGCTTGGGGGCTTTTTTTGGCCTCATCGAGCAGATATTCTGAAATGGTGGGTTGGACATGCATTAAGGCGAATTTCATGTCCTTCAACACTTCATAGATCCCGGCCGCATACCGAACGGCATTTTTGGAATGTCTTGAATCATCAACAGCTATCACGATTTTCTTCTCCATAATCCTACCTCCTGTCACAAGTTTCAAACACATTTTCATTGCAATATGTCAATTTCAAAGATTCCTTATTTATGGGTAACCCCAAATTTAGACTGTAGTTCTTTTTGCAGACACTTATATTTTATCGAAGAGAAAAAATCAATATTTGACGGATAATAATCACCATTCGTCTGGCAAGCCTGCCTCCTTGACATACCATCCAGGAAGTCACATTTTATCTATCAAACATTTAGATCGGCTTTCAGAACCTGTTTTCGGCAAGAATAGAAAGTGTCTGCCTAAAGACCTTCAGGAGTTTGTTCGCAAATTTCAAAATAGAGGTGAAAAGATGAAAAAAAACTGCAATTTGATGTTGCTTGTTGGGTTGATCATCATCGTGTTTGGGAGCACCTATGCCCATGCGGCCTTGGCCATGAGCGACAAAGTTATTAAGCAGCGTATTGAAGAGCAAGCAGCCGATACTTTAAGTCTGAGGAAAACGAAAGTCGACCTCGTTGTGGAGGAGGGATACGTCGTTTTATATGGTACAGTTGGCTTGTATATCCATAAGATGCTTTACGAACAAATCGCATGGAAAACAGAAGGGGTCGTCGAAGTTGACAATGAGATTCGTGTCGTGCCCAGGTTGGTGCAGAGCGACGCGGTCATCGAGCGTAAGATCATGGAGCTCGCCCAAACCCACCGCAGGTTCCAGGGCGTAAATGTTACCGTTACGGTCGTAAAAGGCGCCGTTCAAATTCGCACCACCCTCGATCACCCGCAGGATGTTCTGTTCCTAAAGCGCAGAGTGGCGGAGATCGACGGTGTGACCGACATTAATATTCAGGCAAAGTTCATCGTTTAAGTCACTCTCGCAAAAAGGTCGCTTTTCTGAATTTTTTACAGACCAGGGCGTCCCCGTCGCCGCAACAGACGCATGGTCCAATCTATAAGCTTTAAAACTTGAGTACGTCCATTGAATTTCCCAAGATTATCGCTATCGAAAGTTCGTCGGAAATGATGAAGCCATCAGCCATATTACGCTTAAAGCAGATAAAGATCGTGTCGGCTATAAATGGGGGTGACACAGACCTCCTAGAAGTCCTCGGGCTTGTATACTTCGAAGAAGGTTTTCTCTCCTATGAGTGAATCTATCTGCCACTGCAGATCCTTGGCTTCTTGATTATTCATCCATTTGATCCAATCATCAGCTGTTTCCCATTCCATAGTCACGAGAAATTCTCCGGGATCACTCAAGTTTGAATAGGTTGTCCGCGAGATGAAGCCTGGCTGAATTTCTGACTTGGTTCGCAACTCCTTGAGAAGCGGCACGAGCTGCTTGGTTTGATCCATCCGAAAGACACGTTTGATAACAATCAATACACTCATTGAAATACTCCGATATTGTAAAGGTTAATGGTATGAAGAGATATTATACAAACATAAGTAACAGTAAGCATTAAATCCAATCCCAATTTCTGTTAGTTATTAACATTGGTATAGACTGCAGCTCAATATATTGAAATCTCATAATTCTGTCAAACTCGGGACCGCCGCAAAGAATGGGGTCAACCGTTAAAGGACTTGTCACCCATAAAATGGCTTGTCAAGAGAAAAATCACTCAACCTTATTGCACCCTTATCTCGGCCTCGTCTCTTTGCCCGTTCCGCGCCCGCTGTTTCGGTAGAGAATGATTCTAAAATGCCAGGAATCATCTTTTGCGATCGGATTTGCTGGCCAGCATGCTGCTGGTGAGCCCACCGGCCATTTCGCCGGCAAAGCCACCGACCGCACCACTGCCAAGCAGCTTGCCAAGAAGTGTGTTCATATCAGCCAGGGTTTTACAAGCTCCTTATTTTTTTTCTGTCGGTAAAATGGTGCTGGCTGCGGATTTCGGCTCCGACCTCCAAAGATATTGGCGAATCTGTTCCACTGCCTCATTGCACCTTTTAGACTCTTTATGTTGACCCAGCCGCAGATGGGCGACCGACATTCCTTCCCATGCCGGCCCGCACAATATATCTCTGGCTATGCAATGTTCAAATTGTTCTAGGGCCTCTCTGGCGAATCCTTGCTCCAGCACCGGCCTTGCTTGAGGTGATCTTGCAAGTCGCTGATCTCCTCTGACAGCCGCAATCGGATGGCATGCTCCGACTTGACGGTGATAACTGAACAGGGCATTTGCCGCACAACTTTGGATGCGACACTGCCCATTAAAATCCGGGAAAGTCCGCTTCGACCCACCGACCCCATGACCAATAAATCGGCTCTTGTTTCGTTGGCGATAGCCAGAATTTCCTGATGCGGCTGTCCCTGCCGGATTTTTCGATTCCAGTTGACATTATGAAAATCAAAATTTTTTAAAAACAGCTCGAACTGAGAATGACGCTCTTTCACATGATTTGACTCGTCCATATCGCCGACTTGGCTTAGACGTAAAATGACCGTCAGGGGCTGAATCGCATGAAGTACGGTCAATTTTGCCTTGAAACTTCGTGCCAGACGGATGGCATTGGTCAGGGCCCGGGCCGACGGCTCGGAAAAATCCACCGGGCACAGAATGTTACTGATCTGTATGCTAGCATCCGGTTTTACCACCCAGACCGGTTTGGATGCTTTTCGAAGCACCTTTTCTGCGGTGATGCCAAGGCGGAACGGGTCATCATCGCTTTTTTCACCAGCTCCCATGATGATGACATTCGCATCGTGCAGGTCCGCATATCGCACAATCTGATCAAACGGGACGCCTGACAGCATCGCCGCTTCAGTCACCCGGACGTCGGCTTTTTCAATATCACTCTGGATGACCTGAAATCGTTCCGTAACTTTCTTTTTTAGGTTTCCCACAGCTGTTGGAAAACCGGACACCTCCGGTATCACATGCAGCAGAATAATTTCCGAGTTAAATGTTTTTGCCACCGATACAGCCGCTTGAACGGTGTGATCGGAATCCTTGCCAAAGTTTGTCGCCACAAGAATTTTTTCTAAAAGTTTCATAGCGTTCTCCTTTACAGTACTAGCAATGCATCAAAAACATACTATCCACTTAATTGCTCAAGCGCAACGAGGTTTTCTATTTTTTTGATGGTGGACCGGGGACGCATTGTCGTAAGAGCCCGACAATCGCAGTTCAGGACTCAAAACTTGTTACGGCGCAACATATCCCAGCACCCAAATTAGTTGGTAACAAAAATTATCAACCAAATTCCGCAACCCATGCAAAAATCGACTCAGGATTTAAACTAACATATTGAGAATATTTTATTGACGCTTATGTTGAGTTTATCGGTTTATGATATTAATTGAAACGGTGAACCGCTTATCAGCTCAACAGTCTCATCGCCGGTCGTGAAAACCTGATTTTCTTGCAAATTATCACAAAAGGAGAAAGATATGAATACCGCTGAAGATATCGTCAATGACAAAAACCAACCAATACTCACCGTATCCTTCGATGATACCGTGCAGTCGGCCTGTGAGTTCATGGTGAAGAATAAAATCGGTGCCGTGCTGGTTGAAAAAGATGAAGAATTTGTCGGGATCTGGACGGAGCGCGATCTATTGCGCAATATTACGAAAGAAGGCTTCGACCTCAGAACGGCGAAGGTCGGCAATTACATGACCTCACCGCTTCACACCGCACCCCACAACACGCACGCTCACAAACTTGAAGAAATGTTCCTGGGATTGTTCGTTCGTCATTTAGTTATCGAAAAGGAAGGCCACTATATCGGTTTCATTTCAATCGGCGATGTGCTGAGAGCCAGCCTAATTGAGAAGGACCGCCGATTTAAAGAGATCAATACCATGGTCGGCTGGGAGTATTATGAAAATTGGAAATGGGGCCGCAAAAAGAAAAAATGATTATCCGCCGAAGTCATCGAATGCAATCATCTCCGGTTCCACGCCCAGGCTATCCAGCATCGTTTGGACGGCCGTCAGCATCATGGGCGGTCCGCAGAGGTAGTATTCGATTTCAGCGGGGTCCGGATGGCTACTGAGGTAGGCATCGTGGGCCACCTGATGGATAAAGCCGACCAGTCCTTCCCAATCGTCTTCAGGCTGGGGATCCGACAATGCGACGTAATATGAAAAATTTTCGAAGTTTTGCGCCAGTTCCCTAAATTCTTCATCGTAAAACATTTCACTCTTAGAACGGGCGCCGTACCAGAACGTTATCCTGCGTTCGGTTTTTTTCGTCAACAGGTTGTGAAAGATATGCGCCCGCAGAGGTGCCATGCCGGCTCCGCCGCCGATGAAGCACATTTCACGCTGCGTGTCTTTGACGAAAAAATCTCCGTAGGGACCGCTCAAACTCACCTGGTCGCCCGGTTTGAGCGTAAACAAATAGGACGATGCCACGCCGGGCGGGATATCGGCCGCGCCCGGCGGGGGGGTGGCGACCCGAATCGTAAATCGCAGTTCGTCTTCGGCCGGGGTGTTGGCCATTGAATACGCCCGGTACACCGGTTCTTCGCCTCGGGCTTTCAGACCCCAAAAATCAAAGCGGTCCCATACTTTTTTATAGGTTTCTCCCACGTAAATCTCACGGTAGGAGCGCTCGTATTCGGGGATGTCGATTTGAACGTAGGAACCGGTTTCAAAATCCATCTTTGGTCCCGGATCGAGCTTCAGTCGCAATTCTTTGATAAACGAGGCCACGTTTTCATTAGATACCACCGTCGCATGGTACTTTTTGATGTTGAAAATCTCAGCCGGAATGCGGATCTTCATATCCTCCTTGACCTTCAGCTGGCAGGACAGGCGGATATTGTCGCGTTTTTCGTTGCGGCTCAGGTGGGCCAGCTCGGTGGGAAGTATATCCCGGCCGCCGTCGGTGACTTTACATTTGCACACGCCGCAGCTGCCTTTGCCGCCGCAGGCCGAGGGCAACAGAATGTTATTCTGGCCCAGTGCCGCCAGCAGCGTCGTTCCGGTCGGCGCCTGGATGGTTTTGTCCGGATCGTCGTTGATGACTATTTTGCGGTCGCCTTTTAACACCACCTTGGATTCGACCAGCAAAAGCGCGCCGACCAAAAAAATAACAGTCCCGAAAAAAACCGCCGTCGCAATGAGATAGGTATCGAGCAATGATCACTCCTCATATGGATATTCCGGCAAATAGCATAAACCCGATGGCTATCAACCCGGTGGTTATCATGTTGATGGCAAATCCTTGGAGGCCCAAGGGCACATCGGCATAACGCAACTTTCTCTGAATGGCCGCCATGGATATAATCGCCAACGCCCAGCCGGCACCGGAGCCCATACCGTAGACCACCGTCTCGCTGAACGTGTAGGCGCGCTCAACCATGAAAAGAGACACCCCCAAAATGGCACAGTTAACGGTGATTAACGGCAGAAAAACACCTAAAGCAGTGTAAAGCGCCGGCGAAAATCGGTCGATGACCATTTCCAAGGCCTGCACGATGGCGGCGATGGTCGCAATGAACAACACCAGTTTTAAAAAACTTAAATTAATTGCCGGCAGGCCGGCCCATGCCAAGGCGCCGGGTGCCAGCAGAAAGTTGTAAATCAGCCAGTTCGCCGGTGTGGTGATGGTTAACACAAAGACCACCGCAATCCCAAGTCCGGTGGCTGTCGTCATGTTTTTGGAAATCGCCAAAAAAGAACACATCCCTAAAAAGTAGGCCAACAGGATGTTGCCGACAAAGACAGAGTTGAGTGCAATGCCGATCAGATTTTCCATGATTGCGTAATTCCGTTGAGCCGGTTGAAGCCGTTAACCCGTTAGGCCGGTTGGCCAGTTGAATCCGTGGTTGATCGAAACATAGGACCCAGCAGGTTTACCGACCTTCCGGCTAACCGGCTCAACCGACTAACCTATTTTTTCCCCCGCAACAGAGTATGTTCTAGCCAAACAAACAAGCCGATAATGATAAAGGCGCCGGGAGCCAGCACCATCAGCCCATTGTCCACATATCCAAAATCGTAAAGTGCATTGGGCACCACCTGGTAACCAAACAGTTTGCCGGAGCCCAGCAATTCCCTAAAGAAAGCGACCCCGATCAAAATCGAGCTGTATCCGATACCGTTGGCGATGCCGTCCATAAATGAGCGAAACGGCGGGTTGGAAAGTGCGAAACCCTCCGCCCGGCCCAGGACGATGCAGTTGGTGATGATCAGCCCGACGAAAACGGACAGTTGTTTGCTGATGTCGTACATGAACGCCTTGAGCAGTTCATCGGCCATAATCACCAACGTAGCGATCACGGCCACCTCAGCAATGATACGGATGTTTCGCGGTATGACACGACGCATGCTCGATATGGCCAGATTGGAAAACGCCACGACAAGGGTCAAGGCGATACTCATGACGATGGCGGTATTGAGCTGAACAGTGACCGCCAAAGCTGAGCAGATTCCCAAGATCTGTTTGGAAATCGGGTTGGCATCCCACAGCGCACCCACGATATCTTTAAACGACCTGGTTTTGCGAATCATACCCCAAGGTCTGGTGATTGTTCCATTCATAACAACTCCATTTAAAAACCAATGGCATCCGGATTCATTCTACCGCCTGTCCTGAGGCCTCATGAATAAAGCTTTAATCCGAACCATGAAATGGTCAAGTAAAGAAGTGCCTGGAACCCATAAATCCAAAAATCCAAAGCTCCATTAACTTTTCATCTGGCAATTCTGTTTATACGTTGACCACCAATAATTCGAAATGGTACCCCACCTCTATCCCGGTGGTTCGGCGATCAAATTCTTCCTGAACTTGATCGACACCGGTTCGTAATCTTCGAGAACCTCTTTGAGACCGGCGGTCAGGTATTTGCCTGTCAGCGTCGCACCGCTGATGCCGTCGACATAGTTGGATTGCTTTTGGGGCGGTATCACATCCTGCACCGCACCTTTGGCAATTGAGACCGAAACGAATTCACCGTCGCGATCGACAATTTTCTTTCCGACCCAATTTTTCTGAAACCAGGCTTTTTCGATTTCCCCGCCGAGACCAGGGGTTTCCGAATGCTTGTATACGGTGAATCCCGATATGGTACTGCCATCATTCTCAATCGCCAGATACCCCTGAATCCTGCCCCACAAACCCCGAGAGTTGATCGGCACAATATAGGCTTCAATCTGATTTTCTTTCTCGTAAATGTAGAGCGGCAAATTATTTTCGCCTCCCTGGGGCGCTTGGATCAGCTGACCGTCCTGATCCACCCAGAGCGGTTTGATAAACTCGCTGTACATCGACTCAATTGCATCGGCCGGATATCGCTGGTCTGCCTTGACCAGACCCACCGACATGAGAATGTTGCGATGCCTGTCGATTCGCATGTTTTGCTCCTGAAAACGCTGCAACCCGGTGGAGGCCGTCGTCAGAATAGCGCTGCAGACGAAGCATAAAATTGCCGCAAATAGTATCGATTTCAATCGGTTAGACATTGGGTATCCGTCTCCTGAGTTTGTATTTTATTTCAATATGGTCCAGCAAGGGAGCAAACAGGTTCATGAACAAAACGGCCAAACCCACCCCTTCCGGAAACGCGGGATTGAAAACCCGAATCAACACCGTCAGGGCCCCGATGCCGAATCCAAAGACCCATCTGGCGCCCTGCATGTGGGCCGCCGAAACCGGATCGGTCGCCATATACGCAAATGCAAACATGCTGCCGCCGATGATCAGGTGATCCAACGGATTCAGGGTCAGATAGGGCGAAGACCCTTCCGCCGCCACCAAGTTCAGCAGCAAACCGGTACCCAGCAGACCGAGAATGCAGCCTAATATGATTCGGAAGTTGGCAATACCCAATATAATCAGAAATGTGGCACCGACAATAGCGAGTAAGGCCGACGTACCGCCGATGCTTCCAGGATAGAGACCGAAAAACAGCTTTGCGGTGCTGTAGCCGGCATCGGTCCAAGCAGATTGAACGTTGCCGGAAGGTCCGGTAACAGCGGCGATCGAAAGCGGCGTTGCACCGCTAAACGCGTCCACCGGCGCGGTCCTGCCACCACTTAAGACCGTCCAGATGGCGTCCCCGGAGTTCTGGGCCGGATAGGCAAAATAGAGAAAAGCCCTGCCGGTCAAAGCCGGATTTAGAAAATTTCGACCCGTCCCGCCGAAGATCTCCTTGCCGATCACGATGCCGAAGGATATGCCGAGGGCCGCCTGCCAAAGGGGGATGGTCGGCGGCAATGTCAGGGGCAGCAAGGCACAGGTAACCAATACACCTTCGCTCAATTCATGCTTGCGTACCGATGCGAACAAGGTTTCCCAGGCAAAGCCGAAGGCATAGACCACCACGACCATCGGGACCACGACCTTCAGGCCGGTCCAGATCACCAGCCAGAAATCGGTTGACAGACCGGAAGCCAGATGGGATTGATACCCGACATTGTAAACGCCGAATGCATAGTGGGGCATTAAGGCCACGATGACCAGCATCATGTACCTTTTGACATCCAGATGGTCCCTTACGTTGGGTGCCACCAGGCTCACCCGTGCCGGTGCGAAGAAGACCGTTTCGATTGACTCATAAAAGGGCCACAGTTTTTCGAGTTTGCCGCCTTTTTCGAAATGCCTGCGGGTGGATTCAAAGAATTTTTCAATTCGATTCATCGGTTTACCTGTTCTTTGTAAAATTCGGCTTTTGCCTTTTTCAATGTTTCAAAGAGCTCGATTTTGGACGGGCAAACATAGGAGCACAAAGCACATTCGACGCAATCCAGCAAGCCGTGTTCGAGGGATTCTTCGACCTCTCCAGCCAAAATGGCTTTGTAAGTGAACTGAGGCAGAATGTCGACCGGACAAACCTGGGCACAATAGCCGCAGGCGATGCATGCGCGTTGGCCGCCGTGCATGTTGCAATTCATTTCAAGTTCGTCACGGTTGATGGCCGAGAGAAACGCCCTTGAAAAGGTGGGCTTGCGATAACCGGGACTGAACAGCCCCAGCAACTCACCTTTGTGGAGGCCCTCTGGCAGAAGATTTAGGGCGGTCTCGTAAAATCCGAGATACGAGTGCGGCCCAGCGCCGTAGCCGGTCAGAATACCGCCTTGGATATAGCGCCAGTTTTGGGTGTCGGTTTGTTCGGCGGCAATAACAGACAGCGGCGCTCCCATCCGGGTGATGCAATGTTTGGCTTGAGGCGCACCGGACCCGCCCAGGGATACGACCCGTTCGGTGGGGTAGACGCCGTTTCGCAAGAACCTAGAAATGGACAAGACATCCTGACCGTCAATGAACCAGGCGCGGTTTTCCGCCGGTGAGGACTTCATACGGTATAACAATACACCCGGGTCGTGGGCCGGATAATTACCCGTGTACGTCAGATTAATCAAACCCTCGAATGCTGACGGCAGGTCGATATCGGACAAGCATCGATAGACATATACGGGGGTTTCGACCAATTTTTTTAAAACGTGTAGCCCGAATCGAAAAAGTGCTTCGTTGCCGGGGAGATAAACCTGCGGCGACGGATGAAAGGGCTCCAAGCTGTCGAGTCTGACAAACAAGGCCGGCGGCACAACCTCCGGCCGTGCGTAGTCGCGGAAGGGCAGCGCTTTGATCAAGGGCCAGAGCCCTCCGCTGACAAGAGCCTGGACCAGTTGCTCCCGGCTCATTTTGTCGATGTCAGATTGGCTGTAGCGTTCAAAGTCGATCGCCTTTTCGGTATCATCCAGTTCGATGACGATTTCTTGAATTACCCGGCGAGGTCCAAAGCGAATGTCGGTCACCCGTCCGCCGCCGGGAGACAGGAATTGGATGTTCGGATTGCGTTTGTCTTCAAACAAAGGAGATCCCAGTGCGACGCGCTCCCCACTTGCGACCTTCAAGCGGGGCTTTACAAAGGGGATGTGTTCGGGCAGCATCGCCAGACGGGCTGGCCTCTCGGTCATTTGCGAAGCTGAAGACGGCGATCCGACAATATTCAGATTGTAACCTTTTTTGACTCGGATGGTTTTCATTGGGGTCTTTCTGAAATTATCGACCAGCAGAACACGGCCCACTCTCTTTTTTTATGTGTTTCAGGCGACTGGGAGGGCATTCGTGTTGTTTTTGGCTGCGATGACAGTCACAACGGGCACACGTCGGCCGCTGCTTGTTATCGGAACCGGACTTGCTGTTGATAAAAAAGACCAGCAAAAACAGCGAAAATACGAATACCGTGGCCGCCAATACAAAAATTACCTCAGTCATCGTATCCCCCCTGCCAGCCTCTTCTTGGAATCATTTTCAACACCAGTACCTTTAA
>Ga0210365_10634475_pt1 | contig 11469 bp, 7 predicted proteins | sample S637metaT_FD_159655 | JGI IMG/M metagenome (GOLD analysis project Ga0210365, IMG submission 159655) | Metatranscriptome of estuarine sediment microbial communities from the Columbia River estuary, Washington, United States - S.637... | ecosystem: Environmental > Aquatic > Marine > Intertidal...
CGTTTCGGGTGCAATTTTTTTCAAGCGGGTCATAAACTGATTGCCGTCCATGCCGGGCATGCGCAGGTCGGACACTACAACAGCATAGGGGCCGTTCTTTTCGACAATGCTGAGACCTTCGGCAGGAGATTGGGCCGTATCAATGCGGAACTGCTTCCGCAGTTGGCGTTTGAAGGCCTGCAACACGTGAATGTCGTCATCAACAAACAAGACTTTGTGGTTCATCAATTTCCTCTTTTCGCGTCTTTGAGGCCAGAATGTTTTCCCGTATCGGCAGCCTGTCCCCCAGGCAAAACTCGTTTACATACCCAATATCAAAAATTTCAGCCTGAATATCCTCAAGCGCCTTTAACGGGGTCATAGATTTTCAATCCAGGCTGTCATCATTGGTTAGCACTTTGTAACAGTCGATGATAGACACAAGTTCAGCGAGCTTTTTATTTATCAAGATAAATATAGTTTCCAATTTGTCTCGATTTTTCTATTTATTTACCCATCGGCAATTTTTAGTTAATCCTTTAAGCAAATTAGCCAATTTATTTTAGCAAACAAGTAAAAATTAATTCTAGTCATCGGATTCCCATTAGCATCAACCTTTACTTGAAATGTAACCATCCTAAACGGTGTTGGTGCCATAAAATCTTATGCGATAGGTTGATAGATTAAAAACTGTTGAAGCATTAGCGAAATTTAAAAAATGCTAGATGTTTTTTGAGGGAAGGTTATCCGAATTAAAATGAAAAGAGAGCAGAAACAAGTCTCCGGCAAGCGGGGGAGCAGCCGGTGATCAGCACCGAGCAATGGAACTCCGCCGACCACTTAGGAAATAAATGATCTGATGTCGCCGTATTCGGCTTGCATCGTTTCCATGAGGCTTTCTATGGCGCTGGTTTGAATTTTCAGGCTTTGCCAGGCAAACCTGTCCAGAGGCGGAATTTTATTATCACCGCCGAACCCCATGTTTAGTGCCCGGCAAAAAATATCTGCGAGATGAACAATCGCCGCTTCCTTGGCAAAACTGCCGGCAAAACTGGGCTGGTGATGGTGGGCAATTATCCGCACCAGCTTGGCCGGTAAATTCCATTTTTCTGCCAGCAATTTACCGACTTCGGCATGACTATAGCCCAAAATTTTGTTTTCGGCCGTTATCATCAGAATATTCTCCCTGTTGATCGCGGCAACGACTTTTGAAAATTCATCCGGTTGAAACATCATCTCGACAATTTTGCCGATATCGTGCAAGAGACCCGCCACAAACAGTTCCTCAATATTATCGTGGCGCAGGTAATTGCCGATAACTTTTGCCCCCACGGCACATCCAAGAGAATGATCCCAGAATTTTTCCTGTTTTGGCTGCTTATTTCTGTTCCTGTCTGCGAACAAATCGAATACAGACGTGGTCAAAAGCAAATTTCGAATGGCATCAAAACCGATCAACACGATGGCGCCGGTAACGGTGGATATGCGTTGAGGTAATCCGTAAAACGATGAATTGACCAATTTCAGCAGCCTGGCCGTTAAAATCTGGTCATCGGTAATCACTCCGGCCAGGTCCTTGGCCGAGGATTTCGGATCGTTGACCAGCTCAGTAATCCTTAAAACGGTCCGCGGAAGGGTCGGCAGGTCGTCGATTCTATCAATAATTTTTTTAGGGTCGGTAATTCTCTTATTCATTCTCGATTTTCGGTAAATCTTTCATCAACTGTCTAATGGCCACGTTAAAAATCTCGACCATCACGGGGTCATCCATTACGTCGGAAAATTTTGCTTCCAAATCCCTTTTAAAGGTATCTTGTACCTCTGCCACCGGCGTTTTAGCCGCAGTCCTGGATTCATTTAGCTCCCCTTCGACAGAGACCTCAATCACTCCCCAGGATTTAAAAATGCGGATAGTTTTCTTGGTGATCTTAGCCCCGGCATCCAACAACAATAAACCCTGGTGGTTCCGGACCGGTTGCGCCAAAACAGTGCCGGGTTTCAAATCTACAATGTTAACACGAATCATCAGCACCTCTAAATACAGGCAAAGGAATATTGTATCTAAGTTAACAAGTATTTCAAAAACTTAAAAGAAAAAAACGAAAAAAAAACTAAAGTCCCCCCCAATTTTTCCCGATAAAGGGGCTGTAGGCAAAATACTGGTCCGGAAAGGAGGGGCAAAAAAAAGCGGGCCGATTACTTGCCTTACATATATCAATTTAACGCAACGTATAAACCATTGGCAAGAAAGCCAAAATAAAAACCTAGAAGAGGAGAAAACATCATGGCATTAAATACAATTAATTTAACTTCGGGAATGCGGGCCAATCTGTTCAGCTTGCAGCAAACAGCCAAAGATATGAACGTTACCCAAAACCGTCTGTCCACGGGGCTGAAGGTCAACACCGCGCTGGATGATCCCATTAACTTCTTCACCGCACAGGAGCATCGATTAAGAGCTTCCGACCTCGCCGGCCGTAAAGACGGAATGTCCGAGGCCATTCAGACCATTAAAGCAGCCAACGTGGGCGTCGAGGGAATCAACAACCTGATCGCCCAGGCCAAATCGCTGGCTCAGTCAGCGATGTCCGCCACGGCTTCTGATGCGGCAATCTTTGCCTCTCAGTATGGTTCGGTGATGACTCAGATCAACCAAATGGCGGTCGACTCCGGATACAAAGGCCTCAACCTGCTGCAGAGCGCTTCCTTAACAGTTGAGTTCGCTCCGACAGCCGGTCAGTCTACCTTGAGTGTGACCGGTTTCGGTGACACCTCCGCTGCCTTCAATATCACGGGTTTAAGCGCTGAAGTCACCGGCACCGCTGCCAGCGGTGTCAACTGGGTCAGTAGCGGCGCGGTCTCAACTCCAGGCATTCAGACCTCCATCGACAACCTCGAGACTGCGATGAACACTTTGAGGACTGAATCCAAAAAGCTGTCCAACAACCTGTCAATCATTACGGCGCGTGAAGAATTCACCGCCCAAATGATCAACACACTGAGTGACGGTGCTGCCAAGTTGACTGAAGCCGACATGAATGAGGAAGGTTCCAACATGCTGATGCTGCAAACGCGTCAGGCCCTGGGTACAACCTCATTAAGTTTGGCCTCTCAGGCAGCTCAGAGCGTTTTAAGATTGTTCTAAACCATACGGGTTCTTGGAGGGGGAACAATCCCCCTCCAAGCCTAGTCTTCTGATATCTTATATGTGCTTCAGGTCTAGTTAGTCTATTTCATTTAAAAAATCCTCTCAATATTTAATGGATCAAGAGATTTGCAAACACGCGAATCACCGGTTTGGAAAGAACATTGGGATTAAAAATCACATTAAAGCCAAATGAAAAAATGATCGTCGGCGGTGCTATCGTTACCAACGGCAATATCAAAAACACAGATTTGATCATCGAAAACAACGTACCGGTTCTGCGGCAAAAAGATATTTTAAGTGAGAAGGATGCGACATCCCCCTGCAGTCGAATCTATTTTACGATCCAACTTATGTACATCGATGAGGAAAATATAGCCGCTCACCACAACATCTATTGGAGTCTGGTTCGCGAACTGCTCGATGCGGCCCCCCGATTGACCGGTCACATCGACCTGATTAATGAACAAATCCTGAGTGCCAACTACTACGGTGCTCTGAAACTCGCAAGCGAATTAATCCATTTCGAACAGGAGGTTCTTAGATATGCAGACGCGAACTCAATCACTGGCCGCTTACGAGAGCGTTGCTAAAGCAACCCTTTCGGGCCGCGAAATCGAAGCCGCCGTACTCACCAAAGCAGCCTTAAAGCTGAAAAATTGTCAAGATAACTGGGAGGCGCCGGATCGGGAATACAGACTGGAGGAGGCGCTGAAGTACAATCTGCGGATCTGGAGTATCTTTCAAAGTGAACTGTCGCGAGAAGATCATGAACTGCCCAATAAATTACGCTTGGACATTCTTCGATTGGCTGCATTTATCGACCGTCGCATTTTTGAGACCATGGCATTTCCGTCACCGGAAAAACTGAAAATTGTCATCGACATCAATAACAACCTGGCCGCCGGCCTGAGAAGCTCACCCTGACGTTTCACAGGCGCTGGCATCTTAAAAAAATGCCTGCCGACATGCAATAGAAATAAAAAAAAGCCTCGATTACAGAGGCCATTTTCATTTTAGATTTAATCGGTTATATCTTTAGCGCAGCAGGCTTGTCGCTAAATTTCAAACACTTCGATCTGCGTCGGAGCCCTACCCTCCAGAAATATCCGCCACATCTCGCTGTAGGCATTTTCAAGGTTTCTGACAAAACGAGCGGTATCGAACAGCGGTTTTGTCAGGCGATTGATGTTGAGTCTGTGCCGAAGGGCTTTCAGCTCGGATGAACGCAATGCGAGCTGAACTGCTAGTTTCTCGTATTCTTCCAAACGGTAGGTGATCAATTCTGAAAGCCCGACAGCGTCCAATAAACTGGAAGACACCCGCGATGCAAAATGACTGCCCTGTAGAGTGATTACCGGCACACCAGCCCACAATGAATCGCTGGTGGTCGTGTGGCCGTTGACAATCCGTGTGTCCAGGGCCAGATCAGCCCATTTTAGGCGTGATAAATGTTCCGCTTTTTCTAGCTTCTGCGCAAACACCAGCCGATCAGGCGTAACGCCTCTGTCTGCGGCCTCCCGGCGCAGATTGCACCTGGCATTCTCGTTGTCTCCAAAAAGCCATAAAACGCTGTTGGGAACCTGCAGCAATATCCGCATCCAGCAATCAAACATGACGGGATCAATTTTATACGGGAGATTGAAGGAGCTGAACACAAAGCTCTTATCCGGCAGCCCCAGAGTTTCCAGATTCCAATCCCGAGATGCAATTTTTTGTTGATGGTCATTGACCTGGTAACAGTGGGGCATAAAAACCAGTTTTTCGCTATAATATGGGGCATTGTCTTTAGGTGTAACGATCCTGTCGGTGATCAAATAATCAATGAAATCGGCTCCGGTGGTACCCGGGAAACCGAGATAATGGATCTGAAGCGGTGCAGGCCGGCAGGCCAGGATTCCCAGCCGGGCGCCTCTGGTGTGGCCTTTAAGGTCAACTAAAATGTCAACCCCGTCTGCATAGATCCGTTTGGCGGCATCAATATGAGAGTGTTCACGAATGTCAATGAATTGATCGCTTCCTTCCATAATCTGATTTCGATATCTATTGTTATCTTTCGGGCCATAAGAATAACAGTGAATCTCAAATTTTTCCCGGTCATGGAGGCCGAAAAAACTCAGCATCAAATGGGCAGTGGCATGATCATGAAAATCGCAGGACAGATAACCGATCGTCAGCTTAGTCTTTGATTGCCTTCGACTTTCAAATGAGATCGGCAGTTTCAGGTTTTTCAATGGTTTGGTAATTTTGCGACTCCATGCTTTTGAAATGATCAGATTCCGCGATAAATCAGATTCCCTGGCCATGCAGATAAAGGGCGGTTCGAGGATTAAGCGACCATCAGCGGCATTTCGGCGGCTTAATTCCTCCAGTTTTTCAGAATATATCTTTAGTTGCAGCCAATTGCAGGTATACTGCAACTGATGGATCAGATAGCTATAAGCCTCTGAGTAACCCGGGTTGACTTCAATGGCTTTTTGAAAGCAGTCAATGGCCTGCCGGCGGTTTCCTCGATCCGTCAGAGCAATGCCCATATACGTGTAGGCCTCGGCAAATCGATGGTCTAACCGGGTTGCTTTTTGGAAGCAGTCTATGGCAGCATTTAGACGATCATCCTCCGCAAATGTAATACCCAGATTTAAATAGGCTTCGGCATACCCGGGATAAATTTTCAGTGCGTTTTGGTAACAAACGATCGCTTCGCTAAAACTGCCCTGATCCATTAGCGCATTGCCCAGATTGTTGTGGGCCTCATAAAGATCCGGTTTTATTTGAATGGCCTTTTGAAAAGATAAAACGGCTTCGGCCAGTAAACCTTTTTGCTTTAATAGATTTCCGATATTGTTATGGGCTTCCGCCCATTGGGCGTTGAATTGCAGACACTGCATTAAACAGGCAATGGCTTCATCAGGGCGGGCTTGCTTTTCCAGAATAATGGCCATGTTATAATAGGCTTCAACGAATTCTGAATTTAAGGACAAGGTCCGCTGGTAGCAGGAAATCGCCTCGTCGAAACGCTCCTGAGCCTTATAGGTATTTCCCATATTGTAATAGGCTTCGATACAGTTTGGCTCGAGCTGTAGCGCTTTATGATAGGCCGAAGCCGCCCAGGTATAATCGCCAAGCTGATGATCTGCAATTCCCAGATTTACAAAAGCTTCAACGAGATCCGGTTTTAAATCGATCGCTTGCCGATAACACGTCCGCGCATCGGCATACTGGCCCCTGTCCCGGTAGACGTTTCCCAGATTATTAAGATAGATCGGGTTTTGAGGAAAGATTTGAACGGCTTTGTTGATTAAATCAAGCGCGGTATCACTTTCGCCCTTTTGATTCGTCAACACACCCATCAGATGCAAGGCATCTGCATTACAGGGAGAGATGCGCAATATTTGCGTGTATATTTTTTCGGCGTCGCCTAATTGCCCCTGTTGATGAAATTGGAGGCCCTTTTCTAGTTCTTGCGAGAGGCAAATTGTCAACTTACGTTCCTGTTCATCAATTTTTAAATTCACTTTTTCGGTATTCTAATTCATCCATTGAAAATGGTGAAGCAGTTAATCCTCAAAGGTTGGAAGCTATTGCGGCAGATTTTCGAGTATAGCTTCCTGGAAATTTGCCTGCGGGGATTGAGGAATGTGTGAACATTTTTGGGCCGCTTCCGTCATGCTCAGGCATTGTTTAAACAGGGCCATAAGCTGCGGATTGACGATATCGCTTTCAATCGCCGCCTCGATCACCCATAAGGCATATTCCATTTCTCTAGCCGACATGAGACTCTGTGCAAGTTCTAAACATGGAATATCAAGGTGTGCGCCCACGGGCGTGTCTTTTATTTTTCTGATACCCTCGAGTCCTTTTTCTTTTTGGCCCGCACAACAATACGCAGCCGAAAGAATAAATTGAGCCGGCGGGTAGTCGGGAAAATCGCTTAACAGGTCCTCGAGAATGCTGAGGGTGTTTGGCGCATTGCCGCAATGCAACTCTGCCATTGCTTGATTGTATCGGGCTTCTTTCAGGTCCGGGTCACATTCAACGGCTTTTTGAGCCGCATCCAGGGCATCCTCAAATTTCCCCAGTCGATTGTAAATGGTCCCTATATTCACATAGGCAATCGCTGCCAGATTCGGGTTTGGATTCAGGGCAAGCAGTCTTTGCCATAATTTAAACGCCTCGTGGTTTTTCTCCAGGATGGTCGCTTGAATCGCCAATTCCCGCAGAGCATTCATATCATCTTCCATCTCGGATAGCTTTTTTTGGCCGATATCAAAATAGATTTCCCCTTTGCGATCCAGCTTTTCTTTATCCAGCCGACCGTAATGGTGCACCGGAATACGGCATTTTTTGATTTCGATCCCATTTCTTCTTAAAACCGGATCGACCAGTTCATGCAGTGCACCTTCAAACCAAATTTGATCCTTGCCGTAAAACAGCCTTACTTTTTCGCTCGGCAGCCACCCGATGGCCGCTTCTTCATCAGGATACTGTCCATCATTGGGCACCCACCCCACAATATTGGCCAGTTTGTTATAGTTTCGGGTGGTAATGGAATATGCGACCGGTGCTCGTGGTGTATTTTTCACAATTTTGTTGAAATGCGCATGATCGAGCGGAGAAATCACCTCATCGCCGTCTAAAATAAAAATCCACTCACCGGATGCTTTTTGAATCGAATAGTTTCGTGCTTCGCCAAAGTCATCCTTCCACTCATAATCATAAACCTGGGCTCCAAAAATGATGGCAATATCTTTTGATCGGTCTGCGGAGCCTGTATCGATCACGATCATTTCGTCGACGATGGGTATTACACTGGTCAGACATCGCGCTAAATACTTTTCTTCATCCTTAATAATCATGCATAAAGAGACAGGAGCCTTTTTCGAGGATTTCCGAATGGTAATCGGCCCCAGTTTCTCTCTGACCTTCAGAGCGGCGCCTAAAATTCCATTATCCGTACCGAATTTAATAATCGCGTCTTCAATTTCAGTCATCGCCGACTCATATTTGCCCTGCTGCACCAGAAAATCGATCAGCATATATTTTATTTTCTGATTGTTCGGGTATCGAAAAGCCGCATCACGAGCAACGTTCTCAGCTTTTTCATATTCAGATATCCCGGCGATCAAGGCATGATAATTGGTTGCAATATCAAGATCAGCTGGGTTGAGCCGGAAACCCTTCTCAAAGAATTTCAGAGCTGCTACCTGATCTTCGGCTTCCAATTGCAGCATTCCCAAATTGGTATAAGGCTCGCCATAACCCGGGTCTGCAACGATAGCCCGTTTAAAGTATTTTTCAGCAGAATGGCGGTTATCATTCCGATAGGCCAGGATGCCCTTGAGGTTCAGGGCGTGTGCGCGGTCGGCATTCATCGCAAGCACCTGTTCGACATGGGCCTGGGCTGTTTCAAAATTCTCCAGTCCTTCTTCAGCATACCCAAGCAGTTCCGCTTTGCGCATTTCTTGATGGTCATCGGCGGACGGCATTTCCAATAAAGCTTCTTTGGCATCCTGAAATCTTTTTGCCGCCAGTAAAATTTCAGATAAGGCAAGGTAGAGACGCTGATTTTCGGGCTGAATCCCTATTGCACCCAACACGGTTTCGACGGCCGCATCAGTTTGGCCGCTCTGGCACAATTCAACCGCCCTTGCCAGAAGTTGAACCGTCTGAAAGGCTTTGGCTTCCGGGTTCTGATAACTGTTCCATTTTTCTTTAAACTTCTTTTGATCTTCGCCGTTCGCCGAATTTTTTGTTGAAGCTTTCTTTTTGACTGGGTGCCGGTCGTAATGGTGGACATAGGTATCAGCGGCAATCAAATTCTGATAGCCCCCTGAGGCTGCCCGGTTGCAAAAATCTTCGACAACAACTTCTTCTGAAACAAATTGTTCATCGAAATACCCAATTTTATCGGGCAATTCACGTCGGAAAGCCAAACAAAAACCGGATAGTTTTCGGGTGGTTACCCGTCGATATTGGTTTTGTTCATAAAACGCTTTAGCAGTGGACTTGAACTCAACACGGGCCGATTCGTCGGAAAGAATCATCTGTTGGATCCCTGCTGCCCGGTTGGACATGGGGCCCACAACGCCGATATTCGGCACAAGGTTAATACACATTTTAAATGCTTTGAGCCAGCAATCCGGCACCACTACATCATTGTGCAGTAGGACAACCATTTCCCCGCTGGCTTTTTGGATCGCTTTGTTGATGGACTCGGTCTGGCCCGCCTGCCCGGCGCATTCGATGATGTAGCACTGGTCGTTATCCATTGCGAGTTGTTGTGCCCATTTGAGTATGCCTTTAGTGGCCCCACGATTAATAAGCAGTATTTCATGGGGGTCTGAAGTGTGCTCCATAACACTTTTAAGACACTCTTTGACACGATTCTGAATCCCATCTAGGCTGATAATAATGGATACCGCTGCTGCCTGTTGGACATTTGCAGATCGATCCGGCTCATTATCATCGGAATCAACCTTATCCGTTAAAGCCAAAAACACGTTTGCAGGTTCAGATGGCGACAAATCATTTCCAAACTGGTGCTTATCCAACTCCTGGAGATTGTTGCCGGCATCTTCATTGCCGGGCTCAAGCTCCAGCACACGAAGATAAAAACCTCTTGCATCATCAAACTTTTTCAGGGCTATGCAAATATGGCCGGTGATTAAAAGGGTTTCAACATCGTGCGGGTTCAGGGCCAGAATGTTCACATAAATTTGAAGGGCTTCTTCTATCTTTCCCAATTCAACAAATAGAAATTCAGCCAGGTTTTTTTGAAATGTTAGATTAACAGGTTGCAGTTGTGCCGCCTGCCGATAGTGATCCAATGATTTTTCTTTATCGCCGGTATGATAATACAATACGCCGAGGTCGTTATGGCCCAATGCAAAATCCGGATAAGACCCCAGCAATTTTTCCAACTCATCAATGGCCTCGGTCTGCTTTAAGGTGCCCAAATTCTGTTGCAGCCTCTGGTAAATCTTATCCGGGGATTCTGAGTTTATCAAAACGGCCGTTGAAGGCGGTCGCTCCAATTCTTCTAAATATTGACGGGCTGCTTCGTTCCAGGGTTCGATTTCCAGAACCTTATTGAAGAAATCCCCTGCATCATCCGGTTTTCCCAACGCTACGCATATTTGGGCGGTGGCCATCAAGGTTTCAACATCCTGTGGATTGGTTTCCAATATGCTGACATATATTTTAAGAGCATCTTCAATCCGGCCCAGTTCAATACAATAGAAGTCCGCCAAGTTCTTTTGAAAGTTAATAATATTAGGCATCAACTCAACCGCGCGTTCATAGTGCTGCTGCGCTTTTTCTTTGTTGCCGATATGATAGCATAGTACACCCAGATCGTTGTGCGCTATGGCAAACTCAGGATAGGATGCGATCAAGTTTTGCAGATCTTCAATGACTTCTTTCGTAGGCTTAGTATTTAGACTCGCATTAATTGTGGCATATAAAGCATCAGCTGTTTTAGAATCATTACCAGATTTTTTCATGTCTGCAATTTCATTATCTAACGGATAGTAGTGGATTGAGGGATCAAATCGGGTGTTTTTCATTTCGGAAAGGCGATAGGGAGAACCGTATGGTTTCTCGGCTGGTAATCCCCACTTGTCCTTAAATACGCCCCAATTTTTATGTAGGCTCTCGCTGAAATCTACCTTTTCGCCGATAAAAGTTCTATGGCCGAAATGGTGAATAAAGCAATCTCCGGCAATCCAGGATTGAAAACCGGCGATTGTGGCCCTTAAGCTGAAATCGTCATCTTCGAAATTCCCAAGCCCGTATCGGTCATCCATTCCTCCGATTTTATCGATGACAGCCCGCTTGATCAGCATACAAAATCCGACCACCCTCAGCAGACGCTGATCTTTACCGGCACGTTGCTCATTCAATTTGGCGGAGAACCGTTTGAGGCCTTCAAGCGTCTGAGTATTGTAATCGACATCTTCAACCAACTGTGGCCCTGACACATAATTAGACATTGGCCCGACTATACCGGCTCTGGGATTTCTTTCTGCACATGCGATCAACTTATCGAGCCAGGCCGGTGTTACAACGATGTCGTTGTTCATCAGCAGGATGTATTCGCCGCGAGCAGCTGCAATGCCCTGATTGTTACCAACTGCAAATCCTAAGTTTTGTTTGTTTCTAATGACTTTCAGTTGTTTCGCTGGGAATTTCACCCCGACCAGCGAATCGAGAAACTTGGGTGTACCGTCTATAGAACCGTTGTCCACAATTATGATCTCAAAGGGTGCTTCCGTATGTTCCAAAATTGAGTCGAGGCATTTTTGAGTATATTCGAGCTGATTGCAAGAAAGGATCACCATTGAAAC